>ERZ777305.125-NODE-125-length-121458-cov-26.727733_pt1 | contig 121458 bp, 86 predicted proteins | sample MGYA00374965_ERZ777305 | MGnify/ENA primary metagenome ERZ777305 (study PRJEB29328, sample SAMD00013331) | mouse gut metagenome | study: EMG produced TPA metagenomics assembly of the Metagenome analysis of fecal microbiota from mouse which was promoted... | reverse complement strand
TGGGGGAAATATCCGGGACTCAACTGGCACGCATAATGAAGTCGAATCCGGCAACTGCCTCCGTTCCCATCATATTCTGCACGGCCAAAGACACGGAGGAGGATATGATTGCCGGTCTCGACCTCGGAGCAGACGACTACATAATGAAGCCTTATTCTCTTAATGCCGTACTCGCTCGTGTTCGTACTGTGCTTCGCCGGACTGGGACTTCTGTCGCACCCGCCAAAACGGATTCAGATCTTGTTTCATACAAAGGATTGGTACTGTCTGCCAAAAACAGGACTTGCACGGTTGACGGAACAGAGGTGAAAATGCCCAAAAAAGAGTTTGAGATACTGCTTAAACTCATTTCCAACCGTGGACAGATTTTCACCCGTGCGGACCTGCTGAACGAGATATGGCCCGACGAGGTTGTGGTGCTTGACAGGGTTGTTGACGTGAACATAACCCGCATCCGTCAGAAGATAGGAATCTACGGCAAGAATATAGTAACCCGATCAGGATACGGTTATGGGTTCATTGAATAAACTTTCTTATCCGCAGCGTCTGTTCGTTTGGCTTCTCGGATATTCCCTGCTGATGGTCGGGTGCTTTGTAATTTTTCAATATCATAGGGAAAAGGAATTCAAGGCGGAGAAGATTGACAAGCAGCTCCAGCTCATCAACACATATATTCTTACAGAACTGAGCGAAGGGCATGATGTCCAGGATATAAAACTTGACGAGTTCAAACCGTTCAACGATATTCGTATAAGCGTAATTTCCGACAAGGGACATATAATATACGACAATACTCTTGACTCGTTGCCGAAAACAAATCATCTTGACCGTCAGGAAATCCGGGATGCAATGCTGAATGGCTCCGGCTATGCTGTAAGACGGCACAGCGAGAGTACAGGCAACTATTATTTTTACTCGGCGAGAAAGAGCAATGACGGCAATATTGTCCGTACCGCAGTGCCGTATTCCATATCGTTCAGCGGACTATTGCAAGCAGATTACGGTTTTTTATGGATTATGGGGATTATTACATTGATTATGTGCATCCTGGGCTATTTCGCAACCCGGAGGGTAGGTCTCCACATAATCAGGCTTAACAAATTTGCCGAGAACGTGGAAAACGGGGCACAGATTTCCGATACAGAACCGTTTCCCCACGATGAGCTTGGCGAGATTTCAAACCACATAGTCCGTCTATATGCCCGTCTGCAACAGGCGGTGGCAGACAGGGACAGCGAGCATCGTGCCGCTCTTCATGAGCAGCTTGAAAAGGAACGCATCAAAAAGCAACTCACGAACAATATAAATCACGAACTGAAAACTCCCGTAGCGTCAATCAGGGTCAGCGTGGAAACGATGCTGGCACACAGGAATATGAGCGATGAAAAGCAAACGTTGTTCCTGCAACGCTGCCTTACGAACACGGAAAGGCTACAGCGGCTTCTGACCGATGTGTCACTCCTTACGCGCATGGATGACGGAAGCACCTCCATCATAAAGGAACAGGTCAATCTCACTGATATAATAAATGACGTGGTTGAGGACCGACAGATACTTGCCGCCACAAAAGGGATAACAATCGAGAATTTTGTTTCCCGCGACATCGTTATGGCCGGAAATTCGCCGTTGCTTGAAGCGGTGTTCAACAACCTTATCGACAACGCCATTGTTTATAGTGGAGGAACAAGGATAAAAATAGGATTAACCGGTTTGGATAGCGACAAGGTGACGTTAACATTGTCAGACAACGGTTGCGGTGTACCATCCGAACACCTTCCAAGGCTGTTTGAAAGGTTTTATCGCATCGACAAGGGTCGGTCGCGTGCGGCGGGAGGAACAGGACTCGGCCTTTCAATAGTGAAAAACGCCGTGATTATGCATGGTGGCGAGATTATCGCCGAAAATAAATGCTCTGGAGGATTATTATTCAAAATAACATTTTCAAGGAACTCAAAATGAAGACAAAACTGAAAATTGCGCTTGTCGCTCACGACCAACGCAAAGCCGATATGGTAGATTGGGTAAAATTCAACGCCCAATATCTTTCCCAACATGAGCTGGTATGTACCGGCACGACCGGAGGGCTTATAAAGAATGCTTTCTCAGAAGCAGGAATAGATGCTCAAGTCGAATGTATGAACTCGGGTCCGATGGGCGGTGATGCCGAAATAGCCGCAATGGTGGTAAGAAACGAGATTGACCTCGCTGTTTTCCTGATAGACGACCTTAATGCGCAGCCCCACGAGGCGGACATTCAGATGCTTTTGCGTCAATGTCGTCTCCACAACGTGCCGATTGCCTGCAACCGAATAAGTGCGGACCTGATGATTTCAAGCCGTCTGTGGGATGACCCGACGTATAAACCCATCGAACAGAGCTATATAAGGTTTGACCGCAATTAAACTCTCTGTCAGTCCGGCAGTTTTAATAAATGGTTAAGGATTTTGAAATAATCATGAAATGTTTTCTTAGTTACTTTGCGGCAGAATAAGTAATTGAGATAACAATGGAAATACTGTTTCTTTGCGTAGTAATTTTTCTTTTCCTGCTGGCTGTGTTCGACTTGTCAGTGGGTGTGAGTAACGATGCTGTCAACTTCCTGAACTCGGCTATCGGGTCTAAGGCGGCATCATTCAAAAGAGTCCTGATTGTCGCTTCCATCGGTGTTTTCATCGGTGCGGCGATGAGCAACGGTATGATGGAGATTGCCCGGCACGGAATTTTCCGTCCCGAGCATTTTTCATTTTATGACCTTATCTGCATCTTCATGGCGGTAATGGTCACGGACATCATCCTTCTCGACGTGTTCAACTCGCTGGGTATGCCTACCTCTACAACCGTGTCAATGGTTTTCGAGCTGCTGGGTGCCACCTTTGTCGTTGCATTGATTAAAATGGCAGGAGGCATCGGTCTCGGTTTCGATGACTTGCTTAACACGGAGAAAGCCCTGTCGGTGATTCTCGGAATATTCCTGTCGGTGGCGATAGCCTTTTTCTTCGGAACGGTGGTGCAGTTCATATCCCGCATGGTGTTCTCGTTCAATTACCGGAGCAACCTGAAATGGAAGATAGGAATATTCGGTGGTATATGTGCAACTGCGATTGTTTACTTTCTTCTGATTAAAGGGGCTAAAGATCTTTCTTTCATGACCCCTGAACTGAAAGCGTGGATAAAAAACAATACTGCGCTGATCATACTGTCCTGTTTCGCAGTTTTTACAGTGCTGATGCAACTGCTCCATGTCTGCAAAGTTAATGTGCTGAAAGTAATTGTGCTGATGGGTACATTCTCGCTTGCCGTGGCATTTGCAGGTAATGACCTTGTGAACTTCATAGGTGTTCCCTTGAGCGGTCTGGCTTCATATCAGGATTTTATGGCTAACGGCGGAGGGGACTCCAAAGGTTTCCTTATGGATTCACTTAACGGCCCGGCAAATACACCGATATATTTCCTCATCGGTGCCGGAGTCATAATGGTGGTGTCACTTGCAACGTCAAAAAAAGCCCGGAATGTGACCAAGACTGAAATCGGACTCGGAAGCCAGCAGGGTGGCGATGAGATGTTCGGTTCATCCCGCATCGCCAGAAGATTGGTTAGATGGACTTTATCATTTCTATCTTGGGTGCGCCGTGTGACACCGATAAAAGTACGCCGTTGGTTCAACCGCCGTTTTAATGTGGATGAGACCATTATGGATCAAGGGGCGGCTTTCGACCTCATACGCGGCTCTGTAAATCTGGTACTTGCCGGCGCGCTTATTGCCTTCGGTACTTCACTAAAACTGCCCCTGTCAACTACTTTCGTCACATTCATGGTCGCTATGGGTACTTCTCTCGCTGACAGAGCATGGGGTCGTGAAAGTGCGGTATTCCGCATCACCGGTGTGATTTCAGTAATTGGTGGTTGGTTCCTGACTGCGGGAGCGGCGTTTATCGGTGCGGGAATGATTGTCGCTGCTATGCACTATGGCGGACAATGGGTTATGCTTCTGTTGGCGGCTCTGACGATATTCATAATTATCAACAGCAATCGGAGATTTAGAAAGAAGACTGAGGAAGACAATGGCGATGCACTGTTCCAGACCATAATATCCACTCAGGATAAAACGCAGACATGGCCGTTGCTTATGATGTATATCACGGAACAACAGGAGAAATTCATGACCTATGCCGAGGAAAAATACCGGGATATAACATCAGCTTTCATAACTGAAAGTTCCGGGGTGCTGAGCAAAACAGAGTCAAGCCTTGCACGTCAGAAAACGATACTTAAAAATGCTCGCCGCAAAGAGACTCTGTGCTTCCGTCACCTGACCCGAGAGATGTCGATAGAAAAAAGCACATGGTTCTATCTCAGTAATAACTGCTGCATGGGTATACTATATAACCTGCGACGCATCAACGAAGTGTGCAAGGAACACATCGACAATAACTTCCTCCCGTTGCCGCCCCGATATGCCACTGAATACGAGTTAATCAGAACCCAAATAAGCACTCTTTTCAACGATACTCTCGGACTTATGAGAAGTGGTGACACCGAGACAATAGGCAATCTTCGCCGACACTGCGACGAAATCAAGGATACCGTTTCCGATACATATCACCGTGTGCATGACCAGCTTCGCGACGGGGACACATCGGCAATGTCTGTTCTGTATGTATATGTCAATATGCTTCAGGAGACGCAGGAAATGGTATCGTCAATCCGTAAATACCTTCGTGCGTTTGCTAAACTGCGCGACTCGGAGTTCCGTACCCGCCCGGCAAAAATCGTGATGCCGACAGTATAAAGTCTAAGGTAAGAAAGATTGTTCCTAAGGTTGAGATGGAAGATTTATTCTTCCATCTTTTTTGTATTGCAATCGTCTGAGCGATTTAATATTTATCTAATATTTCCGATATAAACGTGAAATAAAAATGAGGTTACTTTGCAACAAAGAAAACTTATAAATCATGTGCATAACAGTTATCTCCATCATATCTCTGGCAGGAATCATTGTCATGTTGCAAAGACATATCAGCAGACGAAAAATAAAGGAAAGATTTTGTCTTGTCTCTTCTGGTCGGCCTGTTGGAAAGTCGTGTTTGATTATGACGATGCAGTCATGTGGCCCGATTATCGACAAAGCATTGGAATGTCTTTCAAGCAATGACAATATTGAGGTTTGTAAGAACCATCGAACAGGATCTCAGACCATTGATATAATCAGCGATAAAGTCCGGGATTGTTCGGCAGACACAGAAGGAAAGATCGGTAAGACCTCACTATATTGCGAATATATGCTTGAGGCCACTGACAAGATAGCCGAAACGACACGGCATCTTGTCACTTCCCCCGACAGTTATATCCCGATTTCATACAAATGCGAGATTGAGACAATCCGTGGAGGAATTGTCAGGCTATCTCGATTGGCTGACGGCATCCTCGGTGTTGATGACGATATAATAAAGATTGCCGGAGACACAGGTCTGGAGAAGGATTTTATAGAACACAGCATAGCCGTACATTCCAAAGGGATGACCCATGAAGACTTTGATGAAGGAGCACCCGCATATTCCTATCTTATGCTCCTGTATTATCTTCATTCCTTTGTCAGCTCCTTTTCACAGGCACTCAGAAACATCGAAACCAACAATAAATTAAAGACAGCATGAAACAAATTTTAATTATGACGGCGGTGTTGTCCGTAATTGCAATGTCTGCCGTGGCTCAGAATAAAAATCCATTCATTCCTGAAATACACGGAACAATCCGTGCCAAATATGAATATGAACCTCAGATAGACAAGGGACGCTTCGAGATACGCAATGCACGGCTGAGCGTGGAAGGCAAGGTGATTCCCATTGTGAGATACAAGGCAGAGATAGACCTTTCTGACGAGGGAACAATAAAGATGCTCGACGCATACGTGCGACTGCAACCAAAGGATGCGTTAAAATTCACCTTCGGTCAGATGAGAGTGCCGTTTACCATTGACGCTCATCGTTCACCACATCTACAGTATTTCGCCAACCGATCCTTCATAGCAAAGCAGGTCGGCAATGTGCGCGATGTCGGAGCATCAGCGTCATGGACGTTCAATGACCGTATGCCCATTACTCTTGAAGGGGGTATATTCAACGGCTCGGGACTTACAAATCAAAAAAATTTCTGGACCGACAACTATAATTTCTCGTTCAAGGCGAATACTATGATTGCCCGGCAATTCAATATAACACTCAGTTGCCAAAAGGCAAATGCCGGGGATGTGAACGTGATGATGTACGATGCAGGAGCCTATTGGCAAAATCAGAGATGGCACATTGAGGCTGAGTACCTCCGCAAGCATTATGCCCACGGCTCTTTCGCTCCTGTAAATGCTGTTGACGCATTTGCCGCATATCGACTTCCGTTGAAAAAGGGGCTGACGTCCATATCATTCCTCGGTAGATATGACTATATGTCAGACCATAGCAAAGGTACGAAAGATGAATCCGGCAATCTAAAAATAGATGATCCTGAAAGACACAGACTGACCGGTGGTGTTACATTCAGCATGGGAAAGAAATCATTGCAGGCGGATATTCGCTTCAACTATGAGCAATATTTTTACAACGAAGGTGTAACTCCGGCAATTTCAGAACAAAATAAGATAGTCTTGGAATTTGTAGCCCATTTTTGACAATAAAGTGCAAAAAACAAAACCGACAGCATTGAATCCAATTCAGTAGCTGTCGGCTTTGCCATCTATCGTAATCCAGTGAAAGTACGCCGTGAGGCATACATATAAATAGGTTCAGCCACCATCGACTCCTTTGAGCCGGAGGATTGTGCCGGGTTCTCGACCCGCTGTGATTGCTGTGGCTGCTCATCCCGCTTGACTTCCTCGCCGTCTTTTTCATCGTGTTTAGGGGCAAGTTCGGCGGTAATCTTGCGGTCGAGGGCGGCAAGTTCGGATTTCAACGCCTTTAACTCATCCTCTTTGCCCCATGTCTTGGCGACGATGCCTTCGAGAACTGGAACATCGGCCTTGAGTTTGGCCGTGCGTTCCTCGTACTGGGCGATTATGCCGGGGATTTTCTCCAGAGCGTTGACGAAGTTCATGCAGGCGGCATGTGTGTCGCTCATGGCAATGAAGCCGTTGTTGAACTTGTATTTGTAGTTGCCTTCGACAACAAAACGGTTCTGGATGCCTTCTCTGCCGTCAACGACCGTCCGCTCCGATATTATGCTTATCGGGAAGCCATAGACCTCGCCGACACGGACGTATTTACCGTGGGTGTCGGTCGTGCGAGCCAATCCTTGCAGGTAGATGCCCATGTTCTGCTCATCCTTATACTTACAGTCGTCAAGGACAAGACTGTTGACCGGATTGCCGTCCTTGTCTCGCTGAACAGCAGACTGATACTTGGCAGCGTCTTCCTTCATCCGTGCGATAGCCGCCTCATTGTTGGCGATGTCGTGGCTGATGGTCTGGAGTCTGAAACGGGAGTCTCCGATGCCCTTGTTGAAGGATTTGCGCTCACTCTCCAATGCCGCTATGCGCTTTTCGAGTTTCGCTTTATCCAACAGGTCGGTGTTACCGCTGAGTATAGCCATGTATTCCGAGAAGTTCATGCCGTTCTTCTCATCCATCGAACCCTCGTCAATGGTTCTGGCTCCCATAGCACCGGATTTCAACTGGGCAATGAAAGTAGCCTTGCAGTGAAGAAGATTGAACTTGTAGGAGTCCAGCGACTTCTCGACAGCATAGATGATTACATCCACCTTGTTATCAGCATACAACTTGGCAATCTCGTTGCCGGCTCGTATCGCACGGCCCTCACGTTGTTCAAGGTCACTCGGTCGCCAGGGGCATTCGAGTTCATGGACCGCAACCGCTCTGCGCTGGGCGTTCACGCCTGTGCCGAGCATGGTTGTCGAACCGAACAAAACTCTGACATCACCGCTGTTCATAGCCTCGATGACAGCCTTTCGGCTACGTTCCGTCTTACACTCCTGAATGAAACGTATCTCATGCGCCGGGATACCATAATCCTCAATCAGCTTGCGCTTGATTTCGGAATAGACATTCCATTCGCCGGGCTTGTATGTGCCGAGGTCGCTGAAAACAAACTGTGTACCTTTCTGCGCGTCGTATTTGCGGTAGTATTCGGCAATCATCTTGGCGCAATGGCTGGCCTTGTTGTTCGGATCGTCGCCGTATGAAGGGTCAACGAGCCGGAGGTCAAGAGCCATCTTGCGGGCATAGTCCGTGGCAATGAGCATCTTCGCTTTTTCCTCGGTGTCAGACAATGGCGCCCTGCCGAGTATCGTGGCATCGCCACTCTCGGCAAACTTCATCAGTTTCTCGATGAAAGCCTCCTGCGCCGGTGTCGGAGGGATGTTGTGAAGAATCTCACGTTTCTCCGGCCGGTCAACACCTACATCCTCGGCGGTACGATAGTCCGTTATCTCGTTGTAGAATGCCGCCAGTTCCGGCACCTTGATGAAGTAGCGGAAACGCTCCTTCTGAATCAAGTTGTTGGTGACGGAAAACTCGAAGTCGGTTGTCTTCTTGGCGAAGATAGCCGCCCATGCGTCAAAACTGCGGATTTCCTGCCGCTCCAGCTCATTCGGTCGTAGATACTTGAAGAGCAAATACAGTTCAGTCAAAGAATTGGAGATTGTCGTGCCACTGAGAAAGGTCGCCCCTAGGTCTTTGCCTGTACGTTCCTGAATGGTGCGTATAGCATAGAGAAGATTGAGGGAGCGTTGGCTTCCGTCGGCGTTGCCGAGACCGGCGACACGGGTGTGACGGGTGTTGAACATCAAATTTTTATAGTTCTGAGATTCGTCAACGAATATGTGGTCGATACCCATCTGTTTGAAGTCCACCACGTTGTCGCGGTTCTGCTCCATCTGATACTGGATGGTGGCAATCTTGGCGGTAAGATTCTCCTTGCGCTTGATAAGACCTTTCAGCATGGCGCGTGACACGTCATGCCCCTGCTGCCTGACAACTTCAAGGTTCTCCTCCACGCTGTCAAGTTCCGCCTGAAGAATCTCCTGCTGGATTTCGGGCGACTGCGGTATCTTGCCGAACTGGTCGTGCGACATTATAATGCAGTCATAGTCGTTGTTCTTCATTTTATTGAAGAACGCCACACGGTTGTCCGCCTTGAAACTCTTTTCATCGGCATAGAGAATCCTCGCGTTGGGATAGGCACTATGGTATGTCATGGCAATTTCTGCCACATTCGCCTTCATTCCGATAATCATCGGCTTGTGGGCAAGTCCGAGACGTTTCATCTCATGTGCCGCCATACACATTATCAGTGTCTTGCCGGTCCCGACTTGATGGTCACAGATGCCGCCGCCGTTCTGCAACAGCATCCACACACAATCCTTCTGCGACTGATACACGGAGTGTATGCCGTAGCGGTCTCCGAGCATCTTCATATTGAGGTCGGGGAACGTCTGGTGGCTGCCGTCATACTGCGGACGCACAAAGCAGTTGAACTTGCGGTTGTAGAGGTCAGAGAGTTTCTCCTTGAACTCAGGCGACTGCGCTTCGAGCCAGTCGGCAAAACCGTTGCGGATTTCGTCGATTTTGGTATTGGCAAGCTGAATCGCCTCGCTGTCAGGCACCTTGATATCGTGGCCGTTCTCATCCTTTCCGGCAGACTTCTTGATGTCGGGGACGGTGTTGTGCAGGGCGTGTTTCAGAAGGCTTATGCCGTCGTATGTGCGGTAATAGCCTCTGACGCAGAATTCCTCCCATATCTTCATGTTCTTGCGTGGCGCGTCACATGAATACTCGTCCATCGAGGATGAATAGGCAATCTTTATGTCGGTGCCATACAGATTGCTCATGTAAGCGGAGTATATGCCGGTGGGTATCCACCTCTCGCCGAAATTGAAGTCAAGTTCGGCGAAAGTGATTTTTCGCGGGGTGGCTTCTTCAAGTGCTTTGAGAGAATCCTGCGCCATAGCGATATATGGCTCGATGCCGTCATATCCGGGGAAGTTTTTGATACGTTCTTCTTCGCGGTCAATCCATGCCTTGACATCCTCGGCTTTCTGCACCACGTTTCCGGCGATAAACCTGTCCTTGATTTCATAATTCTCCACCAGAGGGTTATAATATATGTGTCCCTCCAGACTCTGAATCAGATTTTCCTCGGACATATCCACTAATCCGGTCATATAGTCCAGATTGACGGCACCGAACTTGTTGAGCGATGCAGATAACGCCTCCATAGGAGTATCGACACTTGTCAGTTCATCCACAGCGAATGAAACAGGATGATCGAAGATGTCAGCCTTGACAAACCTACCGTTCTCGCCGCGCTCCAATGCCAGTGCGTCACGCCCATTGGCGTCCATGAGGATAAATCTCACATTCTGTTTCTCGTTGAGATTACCGTATTTCTCCACAAACTCATCATAATACTGATTGAGGTGTTCGCGCAGCTCGGCACTTGCCTCGTGCGTTTCAGCCTCGTAGTTGTAGAGTTGCTGGTATGTCTCCGACAGGGTGACATAGAGCATGGCGCGTTTCGCCTGTTCCGGCTTCAACTCCAACGGATTGAATGTTGCTCCGTTCTTGCGGACTTCCGAGAGGAATCCGACCATGCCGTCCTGAACGACCATACTGCCGTTATGGTGGAAGAACTGAATGTCCTCCGAGAAAGGACGGGGAGACATATCCCTTTCGACAGGCTCCGGCTTTTGTGGAACCACTCTTGGCTGTCTGCCGGGTATGAAGTCGCCTTCGGTTCTTTCAATGACGGTGCCGCTTTCGTTGATAGTCTCGCCATTTGCAGCGGCTTGTTTGGCGGCTTCTTCCGCCTCACGTTCCAGACGCATTTCTTCAAGCTGGCGGTGGGCAATAGACATCATGGTTTCGTAGAATCCATTGATGGGCGGATTGTCCTCCCAGTTAAGAGAGCCATAAAACTCCAGCTCCTTTTCATTGAGCGGACGGAATTTCTTTACGGGTATGTCCTTGACTTCGACACTCGGTTTCGGCTTGGGGGCATCCTCAGCCTGTTTCGGCTGACGGCGGGGTTTGCCGATAGGCTCCAATTCGCCGAAGAGATTGTAGGCAAACAGGCGAGGGTCGGGATTATCGGTGTAATCAGGACTGCCGTCGGTCTCTATATCCTTGGCTGGTTCCATTTTTGATGAATCAACAGGAGCGGGGGCAGGCTTTGGTTCCGGCTCAGGCTCCGCTTTTGGAGGCTGATTGGGTGTAACCGTTTCAACCACCTTCTGCTTAGGTGTCTTTTTCAGCTTCGGGTCTTCCAACTGTTCGCAGATTGCCACACGTTTGCCGGCCCGCACAAGTTTGGGCAGATATGTGTCAAGAGCATGATGCGGAAAGCCAGCCAATTCAATATAATTGTCCCTGCCGTTGGCTCTGCGGGTCAAAGTTATACCTAATATTTCCGAGGCTGTCACGGCATCCTTGCCGAATATTTCATAGAAATCACCCACACGGAAAAGAAGTACAGCATCAGGATGTTTCTTTTTCATCTCCTGATACTGTTGCATCAGAGGTGTATTGGTATGGCTCGACTTTTTTTCAGCTCTTGGAACTTCCACCTTCGCATCCTGCTTGGGTGTAGGAGTTGGCGTAACAGGGTCAGGTGTAGGCGGCTTAATGCCTTTGGAATTATACAATTCCAGATTCAGGCGCAGGTGCAACGACTCGTCGAGTGCCTTACGCAAGTCTTGTGCAATGCCATCGACACCTCCGTCATGGTGGTACACGATAGCAGGTTTGCCATACTGGTCAGTGCCAACCTTGGCGTCGGTGCATATAACATTCTGCGGAAACGCCTGAAAGAACTTGTTGCCTGGCACTTTTGTACCCCGGTCAACTACCGATTGAATGAAAAACTCTTCATCAGCCGACAAAGACTTCTTTTCGGTGTGCTTCTGGAAAATAATCAGGTCAGAGCCGACATCTGTTCCAGCATTTTCGCTGAACGTATTGTTGGGCAGACGCAGAGCCGCCACAAGGTCAGCCTTTTTCACAAGCTCCATTCTTATGAAAGGCGAAGCGGCGTTCATTACACCCTGCGATGTGATAAAGGCAATCAGGCCTCCTTCTCTCACTTGGTCAAGACCTTTGAGAAAGAAGTAATTGTGCAACGACTTGGAAGCCTGACGATAGCCAATCTCCTTGCTAACGGCATAAGCCGGGTCTGCAACCGCGAAATCTCCGAAAGGAACATTGGAGGCAGCAACATCAAAGTAACCGTTGAAGTCACTCTCAATCTTCTCGAACCTCTCTATGCGTGTCAGCATTGACGGGTGCAGGGCTGACAAGATTTTACCGGTGAGCAAGTCCTTTTCGTAAGCCAACACCTCGGCTCCGGGGTATCTGTCATTGCGCAGGAAAGAGTCGATAAACGCTCCCTGTCCGGCAGACGGTTCAAGAAAACTTTTTATCTCTACACCCTGATATTTAAGCGCATCGGAAATAGCATCAACAATACGGTTGTCGGTATAGAATGCTGTCAGCGTTGACGCCTTCAACGACTCCATATAGCGGTTAAACTCCTTATCATCACGAGAATAATCGTGAATCAGCCGACGCAGCTCTACCGTAGGCGCGAACAGTTCAATGTCGCTCTTGCTCCACTTGGCGGCATCCGCCAGTTCATTGGCATCGTTGAGAATACACTTCAACCCACCGAATCCGGCATACTTGCGCAGCACTGCAATCTCCTCGGCAGTCTGCGCCCCGCGCCCCTTGACACCGAGACTAAACGCCATCCGTATCGCCTCGATGTTGTCGCGCATTGTTTGTAGTCTATTGTAACTCATTGCGGTATTGTTCTAAAATGTCCGCAATGGTACCCGCTAACTCGTTCTGTAGCCTCGGGTAATCTTCTCTGCTGAGGAAGTCCCCGTTGACTTCATACTTGTCAAGTATGGCGTTGACGTAACGGAGTCCGAGCAGTAATTCTGCCCACTCAATTTTTGCTTCTTCAGTCGGCAGGTCGTTGTGGAACAGTTCTTCAAGGAGGTTGAATATCACATCCCAACGGGACACATAGTGACCTTCGAGAAGAACACGCATGGCGAGTTCCTCGGCTACGGACTGACTGCGCCCTTCGAGGATAAGGTGGGTCATGGTCTTATATGCTTCGCCGGCGCGGGTATTGATAAACTCTGGGTCTGTTAATTCGGGAAAGCGGTGGTCACGTAGGTGACCGTAGAGATAGGCTGCGAAATAGTCCATCTCATTTTCATGAGATTGTTTCATTATGGTGGGGAATTTAGTGGTTTGCCGAAATCCTGTTTGCTTAAAGTGGTGTATGGTAGGCATATAAGCAAAAGGACACCGGGTTCCCGCCCGATGTCCAACCACTAAATCCACGTCAAAAATGAAACAAAAACATTATATGACGTTGAATCAAGTGCAAAGATACAAAATCTTCGGGACATTCGGGAGGAGTTATTGATATTTTAGCTGATTTTCAAGCCTCTTAACCCGCTTTCTTGTGGGATTTACGCTTCTTGCGGGCTTTCTTCTGAAAATCATTCTCGTCGGGGGTGAAGGCCTCGATGACTCGCTTCACGATGAGGTTGTAGAGTTTTTCCTCGTCACGGCTGAGGTCGGTGGGATGCAGCCCGGTCGTGACTATGCCATGACCGTTATAGGGCGTTTCGCCATTGTGGAAGGTGTTGCGGGTGCTGAGCCATCCCACTTCTTTAGCCATCCGGCCGTAGCAGGGGTTGTGTTCCAGCACACGGAAGTCACGACGCATGGAGTCATAAACATTGCCGGGGATGCCGTTCTGGTAGAGGTAGGGGTATGAGATCAGCCCTTTGGCGTAAAGTTTGTGGGCGATGAGGAACGTCGGCTCAAAATCGTAGCCGAGTTCCATAGTGGCATCCATCCACAGGGTGACCATGTTGTGAAGAGTCTGACCCTTCACGATATTCAGTTCCACGTCGCCGCTTTCATCGGCTGATTCGTTCTCAGCCGATTCGATGTCGAGGTCTTTTCCTGCGGCCTCGGAATTGGCTTTGAGAAAAAAATTCACGAGTTCCTCCGCGAGCCATGCCTCATGCTTGTCGGGAGAATATGTGCCGTTCTCGACAGCCCGGATGATGATGGGCTTACGCAGACGTGGAAGCCATGCGCGGCGCACAGTCACCGGCATACGGAGATACCAGTACAGGTTCAGGAACGCCAGTTCTCCTTCGAATGTGGGTTCCATGGCGTTGACGACGACATTGCTTTTTGCCCACAGCGTCTTGATTACGGAGAGTTGGGCTTCGTCGGCTTTCGACTTCTCCCAGCCGAGCAGCGCATCATAGTTGCGCATCCTGAAATTGAAGTGGTGCGCGTACATCTGGCGCATGTCCTGACCGGAGTTCATGACGAACTTTTCGCCATGCTTGTATTCGGATTCGATGATTTCGCCGTTGGTCCATGTCACGGCATAGCCGTTGCCATGATAGTAGCCTTCGAGTTCGGAGGTTGCGCCGATTGCGCGGGCAATGGTCTCAGCCATGAAACGGTTGGCGGTTACGACTGTCACGAGTGTCTTCTTTGTCATATTTGAAATGTTTTTATTGTGAGTTGGGAATTTTGAGACGAAAGCGTCGGGAGGTTCCGGACCCTCCCTAGGCGTTTCATCCGCGTGGGTTCAGTGGTTGTGGATTATACTCTGCTGTGGGAATCAGAGTCGCGGGCCCTTTGGCTTACGCTGCTGCTTTTGCTGGATTTCGTCCTTCGGCTGGGTCTGTCCCTTGGTCAGAGGGTCGGTGATGTTCTTCGTCTCCTCGTTGGTGAGACCGTCGTTGTTCACCGCCTTCTGGGTGCGGGATTCGTCGGCGACCTTGACACGCGGGTCATTGAGCGATGTCACCGGACGCTGTTTCTCCTTGTCGAAGTACAGATAGACAGTGCAGGGCTGTCCCTTCTCATCGACCATGTTGTCGAGCTTGGCGACACGCCCGTTGGCGTAGTCTTCCTTCTGCTGTTCGGTGAGCGGAATCTTGTTCCATTGTCCGAGAGGCTTGATGCTGCCGTCTTTGAGTGTCCAGTTGGGTTTCCTCTCAGCCTTCTTTTCCGAAGCCTCGGTCGAAACGGATTCGCCTTTGCCTTCTTTCTTGGCTTCGGCGGCACGCTTTGCCTGCTCCACCTTCTCATACCAGTGTATGCCGTTGGGTACAAATTCGACAGCCTTGCGGTCGACATTGTACTGGAGTATTCCCGTGCGGGTCTTTCCATCGCGGCATACCACCTCTTTGGGGGGCAGGGGAAGACCTTTCTTCAGGGTCATGATCTCCGGCATGGTCAGCTTCGTCTGGCCGAAAGTGTCACGGATTCTGACATCCTTTGCCGGGATTGCCAGCAGCTCGTTGGTGTAGCGGTCCCGGCTGATGAGCGATGGAACTTTCTCTCCGGTGGCAGGGTCGATCAGTTCTACAATACGACCGAGGTTGCCGTTCTCTTTGAGATTTGCCTGATCGATTTTGTCGAATTTGTGTCCCATGAACTGGTCGAGCTTCTGTTCGCTCTGGATGAAGTGAGGGACAAGTTTGACGCTGCCGTCGGGGTCAGTGCGGAAAGAGAGTCGAGCCTCGATGCTGAATTTTTCTCCTCCGAAGGTCGGGGTGATATTCACCAGCTTGGATTTCCGGTTATAAAGCATCTCCCTCAGGTCGCCGGAGGCTTCGAGAGCCTCTTTGTCGATGCCCCATTTCTCTTTGAGCATATCCCAGTCGATTTTCGACTGGTCGATAGCCTGCCACTTGGGTTCCTGCGACATGGTTGTCTGAGATTGAGCTTCATCCGCTGTCTGCTCCGATGGTTCCGCAGAGGTTTCTGTCTGCTTGGACTGCTCGACTTTCAGAGCCGGGAGCGCCACATCGACCTTGTTATCTTTGAGTATCTCGGCATTCGCCACAGGGTCTTTGGCGAGGTCGCCGATTACGGTGCCCACCGTGTCGTATCGGTCGGCGGGTACGCGGAAGAATCCGAATGTCGAGGGGTTCTTGCACTGGCGCACGAAGTTCGACATAAAAGCTTCGAGAGGGTTCTGGCCTTTTGAGAATTTCACGAGGTCAGAGAGTTTCGCCGACTTTACATCGGTCATTTTGGGTGTGCCGTCCTCGTTGAGTCCGGTCACCGCGCCTACCTGCCCGGTGTCGTTGTTGCGGGCGATAAGGACTTCTTCTTGATTCAGCTCTTGTGCCATATTAATTAGAAGTTTTTGGGGTTGGAAACTTGTGCCTGAAAAGAGGCACGTTAATTATTGGTGTATGGTGGTATGGTTTTTATCTTCTTGTGGTTTCAAATGCGATTCTGGCATCTGCCCAGCGGAAGGTCACGCGGGACTGGCGGCTGTCACCGTATTTTATGAATGGTAGTGTACCGTCAGCCATCATGGATTCTATTTTGGTTTTGCCGACATTATACATTTCCATGAGCTGTGCCTTGGTCAAAACTCTTTCTTCCGGCTCAATGATACCCTGATTTGTCAGGACAGCATAAATCTCTTTGCTGGCTTCCTTGATTTCGCGTCTGATTTCACATTTGATTTCTGCTCGAAGATCATCAATTATGGCTCTGAAATCAGAGAGGATTGCTCTTTTCTCTAATACTGTCATATCAATATCGGGGTAATCGGGTTACACGTTTCATTGCTTTCTCGTATGCCACCGGATTCCAAGGACATTGGAACTTTTCGATAGCCTCCACAAGTTCCTTCAGGAAGTAGTGGGTTTCTCGACCGACCTTCTTCCATTTCAGCACCAGCCGTTTTCGGATGCGCTGAAGGTGTCGGGGTGATACACAGAGGATAGCAGCGGCCTCATCCTTGCTCACCATAGGCTGGTTGGGAAGCCGCTCATGGATAAATCCATATTCCTCGGCTTTATGAATTTTCTCATCCTGAGCCGCGAGAAACTTTTCAAGACGGCTGAGAGTGCCTTGCATTCTCTGTACCTCTTGTGCCAGATCGGGATGAGGGGGGAACATAACGTAATTGTCCATATCAGGTGGGTTTAGCGGTTTGTTTGTGATGCAAAGTTACTTCGGGAAAAGGAGGTGCATCTATGATAACTCCGGGATAGAGTTGGGATAAGTGTAGGATAAAAAACGCTTGATTTTCTAAAATCCGCAATAATTCATCGTTGAATAACAGCGACTTATACAAATACTCTTAATGAATGTTAAAGTAGAAATTTGTGGAAATTTTTTTGAAAATCTCACGTCAGGACACAGCGAGTGCCGTCCGAGCATTCCCGAACGGCACTCGCAAGAGGCTTATGGAATGTTCAGCTTAGAAATCGAGATTGCCGAGGTTTTTGGAAAGAATGTCCATATCCTTTCCGATTTTGTCGGCGGTAATTCTCGCGTAGATCTGTGTGGTCTGGATATTTGTGTGGCCGAGCATCTTTGATACCGACTCGATGGGCACTCCACGGCCGAGGGTCATGGTAGTGGCGAAGGTGTGCCGGGCGAGATGGAACGTCAGGTTCTTCTCGATGCCACAGATGTCGGCTATCTCCTTCAGATAGCAGTTGAGCTTCTGATTGGTGATTATCGGCATGAGCTGGCCGTCGGTGTAGCAGCCCTCATATTTGTTGAGGATTTTCAGGGCCGGCGGAAGTAGGGGTACCATTACCTTCGTGTTGGTCTTCTGACGGTGGGTGACTATCCACAAGCGACCGTCGAACATCTTCTGGATGTTGTCGACACGGAGGTGGGCGAGGTCGATGTATGCCAGCCCGGTGAAGCAGGCGAAGATGAAGATGTCGCGCACCTGTTCCAGTCGCTTGGAGGCAAACTCTTTCTGCATCATCTTGCAAAGCTCGTCTTCGGTAAGATAGCCACGGTCAACACGCTCGATGGAGATTTTGTAGCCGTTGAAGGGGTCAACGGTTATCAGTCCGGCGCGGATGGCTTTGTTGATTACCTGCTTGAAGAACTTCATGCACTTGTAGGTGGTGTTCTGCGAGTATTTATACTCGGTACGGAGGAAGAACTCCAAGTCCACGATGAACTGATACTTTATCTCTCTCAGGGGAATGTCGGTGATATTGTACTTCTTCTTCATGAACTCCACCACGCGGCGGTACATTCTTTCGTACTTGCGGTAGGTGGGGTCGGCTTTGCTGAGTCCGACGAGCTTCTTGGTGTCCTCCAGATGCTGCTCATAGAGTTTCAGGAGTGATTCCTCCCGCTGGGTGATGCCCATGTAGGCGTTGCGCACCATTTCTACGGTAACGTAGCCGTGACGACGCTGGATGTCATAGAAATGATTGGTCAGAATAGTCTGAATATCCTGAAGATGGTTATTGATCTCAAAAGACTTGGATGAACGACCGGTGGCTTTACCGGCTTTCCCATCCCATCTTTCTGGCTCGCAAACCAATTTTGTGCTCCAGTCCTGTCTTTCTCCGTCAATAGACACGCGCACGATGATGGCGGATGTACCATCCTTGTTGACATGATTGCTTCGGAGATAGAACAGAATCTTAAATGTGCTCTGTTTCATCTTACATTTGGATTTGGTGGTTATGATTGCGCAGGGTTTTTACCCCCTTGCAAAATTCATAACGAGTTAAACTTAATTTTGCTTAGACTCACCTCGGCCAATAGAGGACGAATAGCGGACATGATGTCCTGCGTATTCTGACGGAGTGCATGGGAATAGAAAATTAGGTATCAAATGTAAGCTTCGGACTATGCCACCGGACTCCATTTCTTGTGTGCCATCAGATGTCCGATTTTGGCCGCTATTTTCCGACTTATGTCAGAGTTTCGGTTTCGTAAAGTGCTGCACAAAACATAGTTACGACACTTACTGCTACACAACTGCTACATTTGGCATCTCACGATTTTTGTGTAGCAGATTTGCAACCAATGGGTGTCTTGTTCAGTCTTTTTTCTGTCCGATGACGGTCCTGAGTCGTCATTTTTAGGCATTAAAAAACCGCACAATAAGTTGATATTGTGCGGTTTAGTCTTGTTTAGACTTTTGTTGGCCGGAATCTGTCCGACCCGTCAAGTGGAGCTGGAGGGAGTCGAACCCTCGTCCAAACGCGGAACTAATGCGCTTTCTACATGCTTAGTCTTTACTTGGTTTTCGTGCTGCAGCAGGCTAAAGACTACCAACCACAGCCTTATCCTCTAAATTTTCGGGAGCCTCCCGAGGCTATCAGCTCCCTATTCCCGATTTACCTGCACCGCTTGACCGATTAGTCTCGGGACGACGACAATCGAGCGATGTCTTGTCTTCGCAACTGTTGCGAAGATTAAGCTAATCTACTATACTTCAATTAAGCAGCAAGAGCGTAGTTGTTTTCGCCATTTGAAATTTTGATGTCCCATATTATAGAGCGTAGCCATCATTGCTCTGCATGCTTACACACCACCTCTACGCGCTGTCAAAGCCAGTCAGCCCCGTATATGCGTGACGGTAACGATTGCAAAGTTACTATTTTTACAATGTTTTGGCAACTTTTTTGCCGTACTTACCTGTTTTTTTATGCGATTTGTTTTGTTTTTTAGTTTATAATCGGCTATTAGTCTTAAAAACATCTTCTCTTTTTGTAGCGGCGGATTTTTTGTTGTAATTTTGTCAGGAATAAAAATACGATAAAATATTGAAAAGATTATTCACACGCAGTACTAATCCGTCTTTGGTTATTTCTCTGGTTCCGGTAGGGCTTCTGTTGTCGGCGATTATCCTCGTGATAACGTTTGCCGGAGCCGGCGCCGTTCAGGATTACAGTTACATGATTCTTCTTGGAGCGTCTGCGGTATGCGTAGCTCTTAGTCTCGCATTCTCTTCGCGACCCAAAAAATTGCTTGTTGCCGGCATCCGCAAGAGCGCCGGTCAGATTTTACCCGCAGTGCTGATATTGTTCTTTATCGGTACTCTCAGCGCCACATGGATGCTGAGCGGTGTTGTTCCGGCGCTGATTGACTACGGGTTGCGGGTGCTTAATCCCAAGCTGTTTCTTTTGTGTGCCTGCGCGGTGTGCGCTCTTGTTTCCGTGATAACCGGTACTTCCTGGACCACTATCGCCACTATTGGTGTGGCATTCATGGGGATAGGCACTGTAATGGGCTATAATCCGGCATGGATTGCCGGTGCGGTTATTTCGGGTGCGTATTTCGGCGACAAGGTTTCTCCGCTGAGCGATACCACGGTACTTGCTGCTGCGACTACGGGGGTGGATTTGTTCACACATATAAAGTTTCTGATGCTGACCACTATCCCGGCAATGACTATAGCTCTTGCAATATACGGTCTGACGGGATTTTTTACTGACACGGTTTCCGCCGAGAATGCCATGAATATCAGGGATGCTATCGAAAGTACTTTCAACATCTCTCCATGGCTGCTGGTGATACCGGGCATGGCAGCGGTTATGATTGCTCTGCGCTGGCGCACGGATGTGGTTCTCGCCATGAGTTCAATAACCGGACTCGCAGGTTTTTTCTTTTTTCAGCCGCAGCTTGTAGAGAAAATTTGTTCGGGTACTGAATTTGCAGACTATGTAGCCGGCGCTCTCAGGATTCTTTCTACGTCAAACGAGATTTCTACGGGCAACAGTCTTCTTGACTCGCTTGTGGCAACATCGGGCATAGAAGGGATGCTTCCTACCATATATCTTGTGCTCAGCGCTATGATTTTCGGCGGAGTAATGATAGGCAGCGGAATGCTTTCGGCAATCACCCGCTCAATAACACGTCATCTGCACTCTCCGCGAAATCTTGTAGGTGCCACTGTGGGGAGCGGACTGTTTTTGAACTGCTGTACCGGCGACCAGTACCTTTCCATTATAATCGGAGCCAATGTGTACAAGAACACATACAAGCGTGCCAATATGAAGCCGCAGTTGCTTGGGCGCACTCTTGAGGATTCGGTGTCCGTGACTTCGGTATTGATTCCGTGGAATTCGTGCGGACTCACTCAGTCGGCTGTGCTCGGAGTTGCGACCCTCGCCTACTTGCCTTTCTGTTTTTTCAATATACTGAGTCCGGTGATGACTCTTATTATGGGATGGACCGGCTGGAAAGCCCGGATTTCCAATGCGGCTGTAAGACAGCCGGCATAAATTACCGGTTTTTATCGCGGTCTCTTTCCCGTTTAAGGAGTGTGAGGCGCAGCAGAAAAATGACAAGCAGCGTGGCTGCAATTATTCCGAAGTAGAACAGGTAGTGTCCGTCATAAAACTGCTGGCGCCCGATGTAGCACATCACACCAAGGTAAACCAACAGCAATGCTGGTATTATTGTAGAGCGTTTCATTCTTTGTTTTCAATGATTTCAGTAAGGTATGGGGAACTCATGGGGTCAAACTCCCCTGCACTCAGCAGGTTGTATATCCTCAGGCATGCCCATGCGTCAATTGCGGCATAGTGCTGCTGAGCCTCGGTCAGAGAATCGGCTTCCCAGTTGGAAAGACGCTGCCCTTTTGAGATGCGTTTTCCGAACAGTATGGCAAATATTCTTTGCAGGCTCGCATCAGCAATCTTAAATTCTTTTACATAGGACTGGAGGTCGACAAAGCCTTTGGGTTCGAATTCCGCACTGCGGTGCATCACAAAAAAGTCATCTTTAATAGACAATCCGACCTTCAGTATAGCGTCGTTTTCAAGAAAGCGTTTCACGGCGCCGTCCACACCGAGCCTGTTGACTCTGAACAGCCAGCATCGGTCTTCGCCACTCACCTGCATGAGCGCCACATTGTTTGTCTTCCCTTTGCGGAATGCCGGTTTTGTTTCGGTGTCAAAGCCCACCACGCTACATGATAGAATTTCATCGAGCGCCTTGTCTGCCAGTTCGGGAGTGTCGACTATCGTTATGCAGCCGGGGTATGTGACCAACGGCATTTCCGCGACAAGATCTTTCGGGATGCTTACAACAGTGCGGGTGTCTGTCATTTCAGTGAGGGGATAAGAATCACCGGTGCGTCGGGGAAGTATTTTCCGACGTACATTTTCATATATTCAAGCGAGTCGGCTGCAATCACAGGATCGTAGTCGAAATGGGTGTTGTACAGGAGCGAATGCAGGCGCATACCTCTCGCACGGATAGCCTCAAGAGCGAGTATAGTATGGTTAATAGACCCCAGTTTTCCGTTTGTAACCAGCGCTACCGGCAGGTTGTTTGCCAGCGGGAAGTCTATTGTCAGAGTGCCTTCATAGTCAAGCGGCACCATCAGACCGCCAGCTCCTTCGACAAGCAGTGTGTCGTAAGCTCCGGCAAGACGTTCCATGCAATTTTCTATTTTGCGCAAATCCACAGGACGACCGTCAATCTTAGCGGCAAGCGAGGGGGATGCCGGGTAAGAGTATATCTCGGGGGCGGTTATGCCGAGTTCGTCTTCAGGTATGGAGTCGACACCCATCAGGCGGCGGTGAATCTCTATGTCTTCGGAGCGACCTACATTGCCGGTCTGCACGAATTTCATAGTAGCCACCGTATCTCCCTCGCGGGCTATTTGCGCCGCCAGCCAGCCGGTAGCGTAGCTTTTACCGGCATCTGTATCGGTACCGCTTACAAATATTATATTCATTTTTTATTAGTGGAATTGTCCTCGTCGGCAAACCTGTCGGGGAACGGGATGTCAACTTTCGGGCGACACATAGCCCTAATGACAAGAAACACGCCCGCGAGGACGAAGGGGATGCTTAGGAGCTGCCCCATGTTCAGAGTCATGGATGCTTCAAAACCGACCTGGTCGTTCTTGATAAATTCAATAAGGAATCTCGGCAGGAATATTCCGATAAAGAACACTCCGAATATGAGGCCGGGACGCGTTTCCGCATTTTTGCGCCAGTACATCCACATGAGCAGGGCAAACAGCGCGAAGTAGCAGAATGCCTCGTACAGCTGTGTGGGATGACACGCCATGCCTTCGTACATTCTGTGCCACTGGGCGGAGCGCACGAACATGAAGCCCCACGGCAGGTCGGTAGCTGTGCCGAATATCTCGGAGTTCATGAGGTTGCCTATTCGAATCATGCCGCCTACCAACGCCACAGGAATCACGAGTCTGTCAAATGTCCATATGGGACTTTTCTTAGTGGTGAACACCGAGTACAGAATCACGGCGAGTATAATGGCAAGCGTGCCTCCGTGACTCGCGAGCCCTCCTTCCCACACCTTTAGGATGTCAGCAGGATGCGCGCTGTAGTAGCTCCATTCGTAGAAGAACACATGTCCGAGGCGCGCTCCTACAATTGTGGCGCCCACGACCCACAGCAACAGGATGCCGAGCCATTTCTCGGGCGCGCCTTCATGACGGTAGATGCGCCCGAGAATATTATAGCCAAGCCAAAAACCTATAGCGAACATCAGTCCGTACCACCTGACGGTGAACGGACCGAGTGACAGAAGGTCGGGATTCGCGTTCCAGACTATGAACTGAAACATTATTCAATCAGTAAGCGAACATGGGATACGCCTCCATCATTTCGTTTACGCGTGCGCGCACAGAGGCTATAACGTCGGTGTTTTCGGGAGCAGAAAGCACTTCGTCAATCAAGTCCACAATCTTAGCCATTTCCGCTTCCTTGACACCGCGTGTGGTGATAGCGGGAGTGCCGAAACGGATGCCGGATGTCTGGAAAGGCGAGCGGCTGTCAAAGGGCACCATGTTCTTGTTTGCGGTTATGTCTGCATCAACAAGCGCTTTTTCCGCCACTTTACCTGTGAGTTCGGGGAATTTGGTGCGGAGGTCAACGAGTATGCAGTGGTTGTCTGTGCCGCCGCTGACAATTTTGTAGCCTTTGTTCATAAGGGCTTCCGCCATTGCGCGGGCGTTTTTCTGCACCTGCTTCTGGTACTCCTTGTATTCGGGTTTGAGCGCTTCACCGAATGCAACAGCCTTTGCAGCGATGACATGCTCAAGCGGACCGCCCTGCACTCCGGGGAACACAGCGCTGTCGATAAGAGAGCTCATCATTCTCACCTCGCCTTTGTTGTTGGTTTTGCCGAAGGGGTTGGGGAAATCCTTGCCCATGAGAATGATACCGCCACGGGGACCGCGTAGGGTCTTGTGAGTGGTAGAGGTGACGATGTGCGCGTGCTTAATCGGGTTTTCAAGAAGACCGGCGGCTATGAGACCGGCGGGGTGAGCCATGTCAACCATAAATATCGCACCGATTTCGTCAGCGAGTTTTCTCATGCGGGCGTAATCCCATTCGCGTGAGTATGCGCTCGCTCCGCCGATTATCAGTCTGGGGCGCTCGCGACGAGCCACTTCCTCCATCTGTTCATAATCGACGAGTCCGGTTTCGGCGCTCACGTTGTACTCAAGCGCCTGGAACATCAGACCGCTGAAATTGACGGGGCTGCCGTGGCTGAGGTGACCTCCGTGACTGAGATTGAGTCCGAGGAATTTGTCACCGGGCTTAAGAACAGTCATGAACACCGCCATATTTGCCTGAGCGCCGGAGTGGGGCTGCACGTTAGCGTATTCGGCGCCGAAAAGCTGCTTAACACGGTCGATAGCAACCTGCTCCACCTGGTCCACCACACCACAGCCGCCGTAATAGCGGTGTCCGGGATAGCCTTCGGCATATTTGTTTGTCAGGCATGAGCCCATTGCCGCCATAACTTCGTCGCTGACAAAGTTTTCAGAGGCTATAAGTTCAATACCTTTTTTCTGACGCTGATGCTCGCGCTCGATAAGATCAAAAATAACGGTGTCTTTTTTCATTGCACTTCGTTGGGTAAAATGTTGATGTTTTTATGGGCGCAAAATTAATGAAAAAAAGTGAGATTCAAGCCTCTCACTCCTTTTTCTTGACAGACCAGCCGAAGCGTCCGATTTCGGCTCCCAGTCCGTAATAGTGTCCGTGGCTGTAAGCGAGGAGCCCTGCCGCTCCGAGGTCAAACGCTCCGGTTTCGGGGTCAATTAGTTCTTTATCGGCAAGCACGTCAAGCACTTCGCCGATAATCATGTCGTGACTGCCGAGTTTCATTATTTCTCTGACGCGGCACTCTATGCTGAGGGGGGATTCCTTCACATAGGGGCATGCCACTTTGTGCCCGGGCTGCGGAGTGAGTTTGGTATGCTGCCATTTGTCATAGTCGCGACCGCTGCGCACGCCGCACCAGTCAACCGCCTTTGCCATAGCCTCGGTAGTGAGGTTGACGGTAAACTCCATATTCTCCTTTATCATATTATAGGAGTGGCGTTCGGGGCGCACGGAAATGTAGAGCATGGCGGGGTCGGTACACACCGTGCCTGTCCACGCCACGGTAATGAGGTTGGAGCTGTCGCGGTTGCCACAGCTCACCAGCACAGCGGGCACGGGATACGCCATAGTGCCGGGCTTCCAGATTTCGCGACCGTTCAGCATATCTGCGCGTCCACACTTTTGACGGTTTTGCCACAGTAGTGGCAGCGAATGGTCACATCGTCGCGGTCAATGACGTCAAACCGCGTGCGCATAGGCTCGTTGTTGGTTATGCACTTGGGGTTGCCGCACCGCACCACACCGACAAGAGTGTCGGCAAGACGAACTTGCCTTTTCTCCACCACCTCGAAATCACGAATTATATTTATCTTGGCGCCGGGGGCAATAATAGCTATGCGGTTGAGAGTTGCCTCGGGAAATGTAACATCGGCAATCTTCACAATACCTTTGGTGCCCATGCGGCGGCTCGGCAGGTTGTTGCCTATTGTCACATGAGTGTCCATGCCCTCTATGTCAAGCAGCTTGACAACCTTGAACAGGACGTTGCTCGGAATATGGTCAATCACGGTGCCGTTTCTCAGAGCGGCTACGGCGAGTTCTTTTTTATCGGTGTTCATCGCTTAAAGTTTTTGAGGGTCAATGTCAAGAGCGCGGCAAATTATAGCCTGGCGCGCGAAGAGTCCGTTTCGCGCCTGCTCGAAATAGTATGCCTTGGGGTTGTCGTCCACATCCTGGCTGATTTCGTTTATTCTCGGCAGCGGATGCAGCACCTTGAGGTTGCCTTTGGCATCGGCGAGCATGGCGTTGTGAAGGGTATAGAGGTTTTTCACCTTTTCATACTCCATTATGTCGGTAAACCGCTCACGCTGCACTCTTGTCATGTACAGGATGTCGCTGCTGTTTATCACTTCGGGAGAAAAATCCTTGTGCTCGCTGTAGCGTATGCCGTTTCTGTCACAGAAGCGGCGGTACTCCGCCGGCATCTGCAGTTCGTCGCACGCCACAAAGTTGAATGTCGGGTTGAAATACCTCATCGCCATGAGCAGACTGTGCACCGTTCTGCCATACTTCAGGTCACCCACCATGGTTATGGTCAGGTCGTTGAGCCGACCTTGTGTCTTGCTTATGGAGTATAGGTCAAGCATGGTCTGCGAGGGGTGCTGGTTGGAACCGTCGCCGGCATTAATCACCGGCACATCGGTCACTTCCGTTGCATAGCGGGCAGCGCCTTCGAGGTGGTGGCGCATCACGATAAGATCAGCATAATTGCTCACCATTTTTATGGTGTCTTTTAGAGTCTCGCCCTTGGCAGAGCTTGAGGTGCTGGCATCGCTGAAGCCTATCACCCGCCCGCCGAGACGGTTCACCGCGGTTTCAAAACTCAGGCGAGTGCGCGTGGAGGGTTCAAAAAACAGTGTTGCCACAACCTTGCCGTCAAGCACTTTAAGGTTAGGGTTTTCTTCAAAATAGCGTGCTCTCTCAATCAGGTCGAGAATCTCTTCACGGCTGATGTCGTCGATAGACACAAGGCTCTTGCTGTTCATAGCGCGGATGGTATTTGGTTACATCTGCAAAGGTAATACATCAAAAAAGCGGAAGCAAGAAATATAAAAAATTTTTATCACGCCCACCAAACCGCACCTTATATAATAATATATGAGTCTTGGGGACTTCCCTACCCCAATAAAAGCGACAAAGACGAATCTCACGATCCGTCCTTGCCTAATTATTTTTTTAGTATGTAAAAATATTACCGGGTTAACGGTAATGCGTTCAAATCATTTCTGTGGACGTGTTGCCTCCCAGTTAGGAGTCTGCTCCACACCGAAGCCTGCATTGATTTCATCTGCAGGAATCGGGAAGACAACGCCGGAAACATTAACGTTATTAAGCTCATACTTGATGTTCGGAGCGTCATAAGCGTATAGATTTGTGGTCTCGTTCCAACGACGAAGATCCCAAAGACGATGTCCTTCCTGGAACAATTCGCGAGCGCGTTCATCCTTCAGGAATGCAAACAGAGAAGCTGCATCAGCGGGCAGGTCGTTGACAGAAGTGATATCCTTGTTGCGCTTTGCCACAACGAGCAGTTCATTTTTGGCATCATTAAGATTGCCGAGTTTTATGTCGGCTTCAGCCTGAATGAGGAACATTTCGGGAGCGTTAATCAGATAGTTAGTCTGAACAGCAGGGTTACCGCCTGTAACAGCGTTGAAAGAGCCTGTGCCGAATTTGCCGCCGCCATACCAAGGCAGAGCATCACCATACTCGACATACTGGGTTCCTTGCTGATTAGTCCAATACATGATTGACTTACGCACGTCACCATCTTCATAAAGCGATACGAGGTAAGGGCTCGGACCATAGCAGTATGAGGTGTAGAGTGTGCCACAAGAGTTTGCGCTCCAGTTTGTGCTGCTGTCAAGAGCAAGGAAAAATATGCTCTCGCCATTAGACCAAAGACCAGAATAAAGAGCTGCGTAGTCAGCATCAGTGTAGGCAAGTGAGTTTATTCCACTGAGGGTAAGAGCTTTGTCTGCCGCCTCTTTGGCACATGTCCAATCCTCAAGATAGAGTTTCACACGAGCCATAAGACCGTAAACCGCGGCAGGGCTGAACACCTGACCGGATGTACGGCTTACACCGGCTTGCTGATATGCCTGAATCGAATTGTTCAAGTCAGAAAGAATCTGTGTGTAGCAATCGCCTACAGAAGAGCGAGAAACTTCAGCAAAAGCCTCTACCGGCTCGTTCACAACAACCACACCGGGTTCTGAAGAGAAGTCCTGTCCGTCAACTTTTACCTGATGACCGAATACATTTGTAAGAACGCTCATTGCATAAGCTCTCAGGGCATATGCTTCGGCTTTGTAAAGCTGAAGATCAACTGCATCTTCTGAATTTGCGTCAGGCAGTAGCTCGTCGCATGCCTTGATTATACGGGCAGAGTTGTCTACAACCTTGTAACCATATACCCATACATACTGAAATCCATAATAAGTGTTAAGATATGTGTACTCATAAATAGCGTTCTGATGATTATTGTCGCCATTCCAGTACATTATGTCCGAACCAAGATCGCCAAATGTTGTAGCATAGTTGCCGGCAAAATAATATTGACACAGACGGTAATATGTACCATTCAGTGCATAGCCAATACTACCCGGTGTTGCCAGACCACTTTCCAAATCGACCGCATCATAGATGTCAGTCTCGAGAAACTTGTCACCGCAGCCTGTTGCTCCGAAAGCGAGCATCAAACCGGCAAGAGACTTGATAAATATATTTTTCATTTTGTTATTATCCGTTTTTATTGTGAGTTTCAACTATTAGAATGTAACCTGAACACCACCGGTAAATGTGAATGTTGCGGGATACTGCCATGCGATTTCACCGCTTGAGTATGTTTCGGGGTTGTAGCCCACAAAGTCAGAAGCAGTCCATGTGTGTACGTTGTCAAATGTGGTGTAGAAACGAACTTTCTGCATGAATGCCTTGCGTGTTACCTTAGCAGGAAGAGTATATCCGAAAGTGATGTTGCTCAGGCGCAGGTAGCTGCCGTTCATCAGCCAGCGGGTAGATGTACCCATAGTCGAATATGGGTCTCCTTGAATGTACTGCGGATATTTTGCATTTGGATTCTCAGGTGTCCATGAGTTGTCAGCTACAATTTGCAGAGGCGTTCTCTGACTCATGCCCCAGCCTGTGAATGAGTGACCGGTATCCATTACCTTGTTGCCGAGACGATAGTTGAACTGCATTGCGAGGTCAAAGCCGTAAGCGTTGGCATTGACTCCGAACGCGCCGAATACCTTGGGTTCCGCACTGCCGACATAGCGTTTGGCTGCAGATGCTAAATTTTCAGTCAGCTCGTCACCCTCCTCGTTAAGATAGTACTGAGCCTTACCGTTTTCGGGATTAACTCCCGCGTACTCGGGCATATAGAACTGACGATAAGGGCGTCCCTCCTCAATAATAGAGTATGTACCTTCGATTGAACCGTCAGCGAGCTTTATAACCTTGTTTTTGTTCCATGTGATGTTTGCAAACACATTTACTATCACATCGTTGTTTGAGTAAACCGCGCTGTTTGCACCGAACTCTATACCGGTGTTGCGCATTTTGCCGATGTTTTTGTATGTTGATGACAAACCCGTTGTGTAGGAAAGGGGCACTTTGTAGAGAGCGTCATCGGTATCGTCGTTGTAGAAGTCGAAAGTGAATGTGGCGCGGTTGAAAATTGTAAAGTCAAAGCCTACATCAAATTTCTTTGATGTCTCCCATGTAAGTTCGGGGTTTGCAATCTGCGAGGGCACTATACCGGGAGAACCTGCATAGTTGAAGCCTGTGGCATAGAAACCACGCGCTGCATAAACCGAGGGCAAGCTTTGGTTACCTACAGTACCGTAGCTTACGCGGAGGGCTGCGTTGGTAATCGCGGTATTGCCTTTGAGGAATGCTTCTTCGCTGATGCGCCACTTGCCACCGACGCTCCAGAAGTTACCCCAACGGTGCTTTGAGCCGAATACAGAGCTGCCGTCGCGACGATAGGAAGCAGACAGGTAGTAGCGGCTTGCATAGCTGTAGTGGAAGTCGCCGAAATATGAAGCTAGGCGGCTTTCATTTTTATAATACTGGCTGTCATTCCATGCGCCTGCGGTAGCAAGGTCGCGCATTCCCTGATCTGCAAACGGGAAATCATAACCACAATAATATTCATACCAGTAGTTGCGGCGCTGCATTTCCTGTCCGAGGAGCAAATCGATTGTGTGGTCGCCGAAAGTCTTGTTCCAACCTATGGTGTTGGTCCATGTAAGTGTGGTAGTACGGGAGTTATACTGCTGACCGAGACCGTTGTAATTCATGCCCTGAGGATTGTATATAGCACTCCAGTAGTTGTACTGGCGCTGATCCATCATGTTCACGCCGAAGTTGGTCTTAGCCCAGATGCCGTAGCCGAAATCGACACGCAGCCAGGGGTTGGCAACAAGAGTCTGGTTATTTACCTTGTTGAGGTCGCCGAGATCGGGATCCATAACCGCGAGAGGGTTGTAGCTGATGGGATTATAAATACGATCCGCACCGGTTCCTACATAAGGAGCGTCCATAGGAGTCATTGCCGATACAGCAGCGGTAAGAGGAGAGCTCATTGTTCCGTTGGTAGATGCAGAAAAACTCTGGTTGTCAGAGTAGCTATATGAAGAGTTGATGCCGACACTGAGGAACTTGTACTTGGTGTCAAGGTTGATACGACCTGAATAGCGTTTGTTGTTTGAACCGATAACAAGACCGTCAGCATCGTTGTAGCCGAGGCTTACAAAATAATTTGTAGTACCGACAGTACCGTTAAAAGCAAGGTTATAGTCAGCATAATAGCCTTTGCGGGTTATCACATCAATCCAGTCGGTATTTGTAACGCCGTCCCAGTCAAAGTAATTCACATAATATTCACGTCCAGCCTCAACACTTGGAACCATACCTCTGTTATAACGTCCGAGTGCAAACAGATCTATTGTAGTGGCAGCGTCGGCATACTTCATATTGTTGTTTGCCATAGAGGTGAAGCCCTGACGGGTTTCGAAAGTGACGTTGAGCTTGCTCTGACCTCCTTTTTTGGTGGTGATGACAATAACGCCGTTTGCAGCGCGGCTACCGTAGATAGCAGTGGCTGCAGCGTCCTTGAGCACTGTAACGCTCTCAATATCGGCAGGGTTGTAAGCCGACATCGGGTCAAAATAGTTGTTGTTGCTGCTCATGTCATCATAATCGGAGTTTACAGGCACGCCGTCAATAACGTACAGCGGCTGAGAAGAGCTGCTGAGCGAACCCATACCACGCACGTACACACTGCCCCACTGACCGGGCGCGCTGGTTGAGTTGTTGTACTGGAAGCCTGTAACCTGACCTTCGAGCGACTTAACGAAGTTTACATCGCTCTTGCGGTCTACCACCTCGCCGTTTACAATAGAAGCCGCGCCGGTAAAGGCAGCCTTGCGGGTTGCGCCGTAGCCGGTAACGACAACTTCGTCAAGCACGTTTTCGCTCTCTTCCATGAGGATGCGCATGTTTGACTTGACGTCGACAGTGACGGGGTACATTCCGATGAAAGACACCTCAATGCGCTTTACGGTGCTCGGAATTGTGAGAGTGAACTCACCGTTGGCATCAGTCATCGTACCGATGGCGGTGCCCTGAGCCTTGACAGTGGCGCCGATTACCGGCTCTTCGTCGCTCGCCTGAAGCACCACTCCCCTGACATTCAATGTCTGGGCGGACGCTGTGAGCGCTACTACCACAGTCACAAGTAGTAAAAGAAACTTTTTCATACTTAAGAAAATGTGTAAAATTAAATATGTGTAATGTGCGGAAATACTGTACCGGTGTGTGACGGCTGATAAATCCGATTCAAAGGTATGAAATGTATTTTAAAACTTATTAACTACCCCCCCCCCATTTTAATGAATTTTATCTTCTACAAAGACGAATGCAAATTATTGTAAACGAAAATTTCGTTTACACCTTATATATAATATAGTCCAATCAGAACGCAGCCCTCGCAGCAGCGAGGGTGTCGGGCTTGCCGATGTCAAACCAGCGGTGAGCTATCGCAGGCACAAATGCCCTGATGTCAAGAGCTTCGCAATTTTCGGCATAAAAAGGGGTAGTAGAGAACACCCGCCCCACAGCCGACGCATGGCGCTCCAGCAGAGGGAATACGGCGGGACTGACCACTGATACCCCTCCGAACGCAAGCGGCGAAAGACCGGCAACATCAAGACCGGCGGGTATGGAGGCGGAGCCGTCTGCCCTACTCCAGCCACGGAGACGCAAAGTGCTGTCAAACATAAAATGGCGCGATGTGGGTCTGTGCTGAGACAGCAGGGTTACATCGGCACCGCTGTGACGGTGGGCGGCAACAATGTCGCCAATCGGCATGTCGGTCATAATGTCGGCATTGTGCACAATAAAAGGCTCGCCCCCGTCAAGCCAACTGCGCGCGGCGAGAATGCCGCCGCCGGTATCAAGCAGGCACTCACTCTCGTCACTTATATGAATATCCATGCCGAAACAGGAGCGCGATTCAAGAAAGGCGCGTATCTGCTCCGGAAAATGGTGAACATTTACCACTGCCTCACACACCCCGGCTGATTTGAGGCTGAGAATCACATGCTCAAGAACGGGCACCCCTGCCACCTCGACAAGCGCTTTGGGCATAGAGTCGGTGAGAGGGCGCAGACGGGTGCCGATGCCGGCTGCAAATACCATTGCTTTCATTGCGGGATGTTTTTGGGGTTGCCTGAGAGAGTTTTTTTCACACCTTGCTCGCGGTGGACAAGGCGCACCGTCACCGGATATTTCTCAGCAAGATGTGCCGCGAGATGCTCGGCGCAGTAGACAGACCGGTGCCTGCCGCCCGTGCAGCCAAACGACACGCAGAGCGAGGTGAAACCACGGCTAAGGTAGCGCTCCACGGAACTGTCGGTCAGAGAATATGCCGCCTCAAGAAAGCGCCCGGTGTCGGCGCAGCCGTCAAGAAACCCTATCACAGGGGCATCCATGCCGGTAAGGTGTCTGTACTCTTCATAACGCCCCGGATTGTGAAGGGCGCGACAATCGAACACAAAGCCGCCGCCGTTGCCGGAACTGTCCTCCGGCAGACCTTTTTTGTACGAAAAACTGGTCACTGTCACTACAAGACCGTCAGCAGCGGCAGGCGCACAGGCTCTGCTGAATCGCTCACACCCGGCTATAGCGCCAAGCACACGGGCAAGTTCAGGCATGCCGCCGGGCATACCGTTGCCAAGAAGAGCACGCAGATTGTCCACAGCCGGAGGAATGCTCTTAAGAAAATGCTCCTTACGGCGCACAAGCCCTAGAAAGCCGTATGCGCCAAGCACCTGAAGCGTGCGCAGCAGCACAAACAGCGGCAGACGCTCCGCACACAGCCGGCGACGCTCCGCAGTCATGGCGCACGAGTCAAGATAGCGGTTAAAAAGCATTGTCCTCAACGAGGCGGGCAAAGCCGCCCTTGCCTGCCACAGAAACGAAACCACATCATAGAGGCGGTTGCCACGCCTGGCACCCTGATAGTCAATGAAGGTTATATTGCCCTTGTCGCCTACCATCACATTGCGGCTCTGGCAGTCGCGGAGCATTATGCAGTCGTAGCCACACCCCTCTACCAGCGCGGCGAGTGTCTCGAAATCATCTTCAAGACGCTCCTCGTCAAAATCAATGCCGGATGGCTTCAGAAAGCTGTATTTGAAGTAATTGAGATCCCACATCACCGAGCGGCGATCCATTTCCTGACGCGGATAACAAAAGCTGTAGTCAAAGCCTGAGGCATCGGCGCTGTGAAAGGCGGCGAGGCTGTCCATGACAAGCCCGAGCGCGGTCATCGCTTCGGGGGCAAGGGTGCCGTCGGCGGCACGGCTGTCTGCAATAAGCCCGAACAGCGAGCGCGTGCCGGCATCGGTCTGTATGTAGCGCATACGGTCTGTACTCGCCGCAACCACCTGCGGCACAGGCAGCGACATGCGGGCAAACTCACGCGACATGTATATGAACGCCTCGTTTTCAGCCCGCGAAACGCCCGCAGTGCCAACAAACGAAGCTCCGTCGGCACGCATCATACGGTAATAGCTGCGGGTAGACCCCGCGCCGGCAATCGGCTCTACCGATACCGGATGCTGTCCGAAAGTGCCAGCAAACAATTCTACGAGTTTCTGCATGATGCAAAGTTAACGCGAAATTACCGTTTGCCGGCAAGCCTCATGACAAAAAAAGAACCGGAATCGGCTTTTAGAGCCTCTTCCGGTCAAAAATATACTCGTAAGAATTATCAGTTTTTCTTGACAATGCCGCTCCGCCGTCATTCTTTGTTGACAACCTCGCGGATTTTTTCAGTAGCCTTGGCAACCACGTCCAGAAGTTTTACAACTTCCGCCTTGCGGATTCGCGACTCCTGCGCCTCGACGAGCTTTGTAAGGGTGTCTTTTATCTCGGTAAGGGTGTATCTGCTCAAATCTACTTCCTCTTTGGCAAGAGCTTTTTCAAGCAGACTTTTTTCTTTTTTCATCCGTGCCATATCTCTATAATAGTTTTTTTGGGGTTAGCATTCATAATGTCTAACACCTGAGGCACAATTTGGTTCGTGGCACGGACAATTTTGCTTACCGTATGTCAAAGCCCACCTGCCGGGGGTGAGAGAAGGTGTTGTTTTCGACTATGGCGTTTTTCACGCGCAGAAACCTGAATGTGAAGTTGTTTTGATGAAATGCGGGGTAGTCGTTGTTGAGAGTGACAGTGTTGTTGACAAATCGCAGACCGTCGACCGACTTGGCAAAAAGCACCGGAGCGTCGAAGGTCGCGAAACGGTTGCCCTCTATCACTATGCCGCTGTGAAAATACTTCGACTGCGAGCCGAGGTCCGGAATCTCGGGATAAATCGAAATTACCGCTTCGGTGAACTGGAACATGTTTGTGAGCGAGTTGACAAAGGTGTTGTCGCTGATAAGCACGTCGCGGCAGGCTCCGGTCTCGAACCAGCCGTTGCAGTCGCCGCACAGCAGAATAGCGGTACCGGATGTATGGTCAAACAGGTTTGACACCGCCTCGACACGGCGCGGGGTGGAGAAGAGGCTGCCTCGGGCGCGGTTGTTGCGCACAGTGTTGCGGCTGAATGTTACCGAAGGGGTCCATGTGAGGTTTTCAATGCCGCAGGAGCTGCCGGCATTCACGGCGGTGTCGACCGGCTGGGTGAATGTTATCCTCATCAGCTTGGCTCCTGTCACCGAGGGGGCGTCGGCAGGTTCTATCGAGGCTATGGTGTTGGGAGTGCCTACAATCTCCATTGTGCGCGATGCCACGAACTGCACCGTATCGCCAGGCTCGCCCCATTTGAATCCGTACGACTGCGGGTGCATGTACCTTCCGGTAAGAGTGTGGTCGTCGATACGCTCAACCACCTTGAGGTAAGTGCCGTGGACATTTATGGCATCGTCCATCATCGACTCGTACAGACCGCCCGACGAAGAGATATGCCCCTTGCAGCCTGAAAAATGGGTGGCGTCTGCCTGAGTAGTGTAATATCGACGGTCGTCATCGCCGCGCAGGCACACCCCGAAGCCTTCGAGAGCAACTCCGTCACACAGCTGGGCAAGCAGCCCCATGCCCTCGGCATAGTGAACCCGCACATTTGTCAGCGAAGTGTTTGTGTTCTCGCTCAGAAAGATGCCCGGCGAAGGGCGGTCCCATGTACGGAGTGCAACCTTTGTGCCGGGCACAAGCGAGGCGTGGTGCCACTTGGGCGCAAGATAAGAGCCGTTCTTGAGCGCCACCACACTGTCGAGCGGAGCATAGATGTCGCTTGTGCGGTACACAATACGGCGGCTCTCCGGCTCAAACGCTATGCCCGCGCGCGGCATAAGCTCCCAGCCATGCCCGCGGGCTATGAAGCGGTGCTTTTTGTCCACACGGCAGTCTGTCCACTCCTCGGGACGGAACACAATGCCCGCTTCGCTGTTGTTCTCCACAGTAACCTGTGTAATCTGCGTATCGGCAAAGTCTATGTTTATATCGCTGACACTCACGCCCGAAGAGTTGACTACCGCAACAGGAATCATACGCCCGTGACACATAAATTCAGCACCGTTGCCCTTTATCGCAAGATTGGTCCAACCGTCTATATTCAGCCCTACCCTCTTTTCCGGAGTCTGGTCATGATTCGATATATAATAATTGGTGACAACGGCCTTTTCGGGATAAAAATTATAGACTCCCGGGGCAAATTCTATTGTCACATCCTCCTTGCCGTAACGCTCGGCTATGGTTGTCAAAGCCTTTGACAGTTTGGGCGACATATCCGCCTTGATTCCGGGACGTATCCCGAATTCTTTCAAATCGACAACATGCCCCGCGCTGAGCGCGAAAGCACACAAAAGCATTGCTGATGCTACTGTTTTTCTAATATGGTACATTTCAAAAATTATAATTTGATTAATAGCTCAATGAGCTGCATAAGCACTATTTTTCACAAATATAGCTCCATTTGCCCATATTTTCAAAAAAACAGAGACTTCCGGATATACAAAAGTGCAATTTCGCATGAAACGGCATTACGCTCACCGTAACTTTGCAGCATATTAAACACAAACACACATCGCCATGAGATTTATTATTTTCTCCGAACCAATCAAATGCTGCCGCGAATGGCAGCAACCCGCCTTGCAGCTCGCTGCAAAGCTCACAGTATCAGATGTCGCCGCTGCCTGCTATGCAAAAACTCCGGCTCGCTACAACTGCTACAGAACCTGCAGTCCGCTGAAATGCCGGTTGAAAAGACTGTCGCACATGTTGAATTTTTCGAAGTACGCTTGCATTAACAATATTTTTTGTAACTTTGCACCGCTTGGGTTCGCAGGCTGCCTGTCAGCTGTCGCGACTAAGAGGGAACCGGGTGAGAATCCCGGACAGTCCCGCTGCGGTAATTTCCACAAAGGCACCATTACACACGCCACTGAGTACGAATCATCGGCTCGGGAAGGCAATGGATACGCCGGAATAAGTCCGAAGACCTGCCCGGCTAACCACATACAATGTTTGTCTTTCGAGGATGAGAAAACATCGCATTTGTGCCGCTCTGCTGGCATTGCTTTTTATTTTGCCGACCGCTCGCGCCGGTTTGACTGCGGATTGTTCCCTGCTACAGGACAACGACACCACAGGTCGCACCCTTTCCACTGTAACCGTTCTTGGATCCGGAAACAAATCCGTTACATCTGCCGCCCCGTTGTTTCGCCTCTCCTCGTCACGCCTGGAGAGATTCGGATTCACAGACATGGGGCAGGCTCTGAAACGTCTTCCGGGTATCACTCTGAAGGACTACGGAGGCGCAGGAGGACTCAAGACTGTGTCCGTGCGCGGACTCGGAGCTGCCCACACCGCTGTGGTGTATGACGGCGTAGCATTGAGCGAATGCCAAAGCGGAGAAATTGACCTTGGTCGGTTCTCACCGGACAACATTGACGCGCTTAGCCTCGCGATAGGCGACAACGACGACATTTTCCAGCCGGCACGGGTTCTCGCTTCCGCCGCATCGGTTTTCGTATCAAACACACCCTCTACCGGCAATGACACCTTTAATATAACAGGCAGACTGCGCGCCGGGTCATTCGGATATGTCAACCCCTTTGCTAAAATCAACGCAAGGTGGCGAGAGCGCTTCGCCGCTAACATATCTGCCGACTTTTCCAGAGCCGACAACTGCTACCCCTTCGCTCTTAAAAACGGCAACAGCACCACCACCGAGCATCGTAACAACAGCAAAAGTCTGATAGGCAACACTGAAGCTAATTTCGTCTACACTCCCGACGCTTCATCTCGGCTATCAGCCAAACTGTATTACTACGACAGCGACAGGCAGCTTCCCGGACCGGTGATTTATTACAACAATGACAACCGCGAAAAACTGCGTGAACGCACCGCTTTCGCCCAGACAACATACCGCTCCGCACTCTCTTCCGTCTTGTCTTTGCTCGCCAACGCCAAATTCAGCTGGAGCGACTCGCGCTACAGCGATTTCGGAGGCACATATCCCGGAGGAGAACTGCATCAGAACTACTGCCAGCGCGAAGCATACGCCTCCGCAGCCCTGTTATGGTTTCCCGTGAAAAGCGTGGCTTTGGACTACTCTGCCGACTACGCCTTCAACAACCTGTCGAGCAACCTCGCCACAGATACCCGTCCGTGGCGACACAGCTTGCTTCAGAGCCTGAGCCTGCGCTGGAAAAACAGACACTTCACTATCAACGCAAGAGCACTCGCCTCTATCTACCGCAACGGAGCGCACTCCGGCGAAGCCGCCAAAAACGCCTCAAGGCTGAGCCCTTCGGCAAGCATCAGCTACAGACCGTTTGCAAAGCGCAACCTGTTCGTCAGATTCTCTTACAAGAGCATTTTCAGAATGCCGACATTCAACGAATCCTATTTCTTCCACTACGGAAGCCCGACTCTGAACCCCGAAAACACCGACCAGTTCAACCTCGGAGTCACATGGCAGGCTGCCCCTGCCTCTTGGCTCACCGACATAACCCTGACAGCAGACGCCTACATGAACAGCGTCAGCGACAAAATAGTCGCCGTACCATACAACCTGTTCGTGTGGAGGGTGGTAAACCTCGACAAAGTGAGGGGACACGGGCTGGACCTGTCGCTGAACTGCGACTTCGCCGTTGGCGGGAAGCACTCGGTGCTGCTTACCGCCAACTACAGCTACCAGAGAATGGAACCCCGCACAACCCCCTCTTACTACGGCAACCAGATTCCGTATATACCGCGCAACAGCGGAGGAATCTCCGGCAGCTACGAAAACCCATGGGTAAACATATCGCTGAGTCTCACTGCCGTGTCGGCGCGATACTCCACAATCGACAACAACCCCGACACACGGATTGCAGGGTATGCCGAGACCGGAGCCGCTATATACCGGTCGTTCTCTATCGGAAAATGCCGCTTTGAAGCCCGCCTCGACATGCTGAACTTATTTGACCGCCAGTACTGCGTACTCGCAAGATACCCCATGCCCGGACGCTCTTTCAGAGCCGGTCTCAAAATTGAACCGTAATTAAACTTTATAACAATCATTTTATGAACAATCGTTTTCTTACTCTCGGCGCAATAGCGCTACTTTCCGCAACAGCATTCACTTCCTGTGACGACAACCCAGACATTGAGCCGGTTATTGACACGGTTGAAGTGAGCGACGGCGTTTTTGTCGTAAACCAAGGCAACTACTACTCCAACATAGCCGGCACTCTCACATATGTTGACTTCGACAGCAAAACCGCTACACAAAAAGCTTTCGCCGCCGCCAACTCAGGCATGGTGCTCGGCGATACCCCTCAGGACGCCATCGTCTACGGATCGAAATTGTACATATCCGTTTACGACAGCAATATCATCCGCGTGGTAGACCGAAAGACACTCTCCCTGATCAAAGACATTCAACCCGGTTCCGGCTCGGTACCCGGCTCAAAACCTCGATACATCACAGCCCATGAAGGAAAACTTTACATCTCAATGTACGACGGCTATGTCGCAAAATTAGACACCGTCTCACTCAACATTGAAAGCAGTGTAAAAGTTGGGCCCAACCCCGATGGCATCGCCGTGTTCAACAACCGTATATATGTGGCTAATTCCGACGGCTTGAACTATTTGGCAGGATACGCCAACGGAAAGACCGTCAGCGAAATTGACATAGCTACATTCTCCGAACTCCGCAAAATACCCGTAGGACTCAACCCCGGTCAAGTAGCGGCTACCTCAGCAGGAGTATATGTTATATGCAGGGGCGACTACACCTCAATACCCTCCACTTTGCAGGCTATAAACGCTGACGGCTCTACAACCGACATCTGCACTGCAACCCTCATGTGCGCCACCGAATCGGCTTTGTACTACATAGACTCACCGGTTGACGGCGGCGGCATAACAGCCTTCAGCCGCCGGGCAGCCGACACCGGAGCTACCGTCTCATACTCTATTGACAAAATAAGCGCTCCCGCTGCTATAGGTGTAGAACCAGTATCCGGCAACATCTTCATAACCGCATACACCATGGGCAACTCCGGCTACGCCGACTACAATGCGCCGGGCTTCATGAATCATTATGACGAAAACGGCAATTTCGTAGCCCGCTACGATGTCGGACTAAGCCCCTGCGCCATAGCATTCAACAACACCGTTGTATACAATGTACACTAATCTTAAAATATTATTTTTTCTGCCGACGCTTCTTCTGACACTCGGCTGCTCCTCTCCCCGGAGCAGCCGGGCAGAAGACCGCGCCGAAGAAAAAGAACTCCGCCACGCATCCCTGCTGTCACTCAAAGACTACGGCAACGCAACAGTAGCTGAGATACAAAACCCTTGGGACTCTACCGAAACCCTTGCAACATACATACTTCTGCCTCGCTCGGTGTCGGTGCCGGACTCACTGCCCGACGGCACTATCGTAAGAATTCCTCTCGACAATTCTCTGATATACTCGGCAGTACACATAGGTCTTGTCAATGAGCTCGGTGCCGCCGACGCAATAAAAGGCGTGTGTGATGCCAAATACATAAACAACCCGGAAATCGCTGCCGGAATCGCTGCCGGCGCAATAACCGACTGCGGCAACAGCATGACTCCCGACGTTGAAAGGATTATGGCACTGAATCCCGATGCCATTCTGCTCTCCCCTTATGAAAACTCAGCCACCAACGCCCGTATAGAAAAACTCGGCATACCGGTAATACAGTGTGCCGACTACATGGAAGTCAGCCCGCTCGCAAGAGCCGAATGGATGAAATTTTTCGGACTGCTGTTCGGCAAGGAACTTACAGCCGACTCAATTTTTTCCGAAGTAGAAAGCAGGTATCTCGCAGTCAAAAACATGACAGACAGCGTTTCCTGCCGCCCTTCTGTGATTTTCGACGGCATATACGCCAACCAATGGTATGTCCCCGGCAAAAACACCACAGCTGCTGTGTACATCCGCGATGCCGGAGGCTCCAACCCGTTTGACAGCATAGCCCCGGCAAACAGCCTGCCGCTATCTCCCGAGCAGGTACTTATGCTTGCTCAAAACGCCGATTTCTGGTTTGTCAGATACGCCTCTCGGATGCCCCTTACCCTTGAAGGATTCCTGTCGGAACAACGGATATACCCGCAATTTACCGCCGCAGGAAAAGGCAACGTTTTGTTCTGCAACACCATCAAAGAACCATTTTACGACGAAACCCCGTTCCACCCGGACATATTCTTGACGGAACTCGCATCGGTTCTACACCCGTCGCTCGGCATAACCCCGCAGAAACACTACTTCTCCAGACCGTGAGATTCACCCTGCTTGCCATACCGACCGCAGTTCTCGCCATTGCCAACATTTTTGTTGGCAGTGTAGCCATACCGCCGAGTGATGTAATCGACATTTTGCTCGGCAAAGACTCATCTGTCGCCGCATACTCCTTCATTGTACTCCAGAGCCGCCTGCCACAGATGCTCACAGCATTGATAGCCGGAGCCTCGCTCGCCGTTTCGGGACTGATGCTTCAGACCGCGTTCAGAAACCCTCTCGCCTCACCCTCCATACTCGGCATAACATCCGGGGCAAGTCTCGGAGTTGCCTGCGTCACCCTGCTCACCGGAGGATCCATAGCCGCGGCAGGCATCACCACTGGTGGATTCATAGCAATAATGTCTGCCGCTTTTGCCGGCAGCATGGCTACCATGGCACTGCTCCTGATATTGTCCGCCGTACTTAAAAACGACCTCATGCTGCTAATCATCGGAGTGCTTCTCAGCTACCTGGTATCATCTCTGATAACGCTGCTCAACTTCAGCGCATCGGCAGACGGTATACAAAGCTACATAATGTGGGGCATGGGTTCTTTCAGCAGCGTGCCCGAAAACCACATACCGCTGTTCGCCGCCATTGCTGCCGCCGGCATAGTGCCTGCCCTGCTGCTGATAAAGCCCCTCAACATAATACAACTCGGAAGCTCCTATGCCAGAAACCTCGGAGTAAACCTCGTCAGAACAAGAAATCTGCTGCTGCTCTCCACAGGCATTCTCACCGCCGGAGTAACCGCCTACTGCGGACCGGTGGCGTTCATAGGTCTTGCAGTTCCGCACATCACCCGCATGATATTCCGCACAGCCGACCACCGATCCCTCATGCCCGCAACGCTGCTGTGCGGCAGCTGCACCGCCCTGCTGTGCAACCTCCTTTGCGCACTACCGTCTGCCGGAGTACTGCCGCTGAACGCTGTTACCCCTGTCATAGGAATACCCGTCATAATCTATGTGATACTTTGCCGCAGGCAAAAACTATAGAAACTGTCGCACAAATACATTGCCCTCCCAAAGCTACGGTACCCCCTACCACCACTCTCCAACAATTTTTTTGAACATTTTTTCAGAAAAACGCGTACACATTGCGTCATTTCGGCAAAAAAGCACTACCTTTGCACTCGCTTTTTAGCATCCCCGTGTGATGGGAAATTAAGGAGCACATATCTACACTTAATTTTTAGTAACACATTAATTTTATTCTAATGAAGACATTCCAGCTATCAGCCGAACCCCGTACAGACCTCGGCAAGAAAGCAGCGAAAGCCCTGCGCAAAGAAAACAAAATCCCCGTAGTACTCAACGGCGGCGAAATCGTCGAACTCCCCTACAGCGGCAAACTCCGCGCCGGTGAGAAAGTCGTAGAAATCACCCCCGGAAAAGGTCTCATCACAACCGACATCGCAGTTACAAACGAGGCAGTGCGCAAGCTTGTATACACTCCCGACATCTTCGCTATCGAACTCGAACTCAACGGAGAAAAACGCATGGCAGTCCTCAAGGACATCCAGTTCCACCCCGTTAAGGACACAATCCTTCACATGGATCTTCTCGAAGTGAGCGAAAACAAACCCGTTACCATTGAGGTTCCCGTTAAACTCGAAGGTCACGCCGAAGGTGTTAAAGCCGGTGGTAAGCTCACACTCAGCATGAAGAAAATCAAAGTTAGAGCTCCCTACACCAACATTCCCGAACGCGTGCTAATCAATGTTGACAACCTCGGTCTTGGCAAAACCCTTCAGATTGGCGAGCTCCACTTCGAAGGACTCGAACTGATGAACGCCAAAAACGCAGTTGTCTGCGCAGTTCAGCTCACTCGTGCGGCTCGTGGTGCAGCAGCCGCTGCAGCAGCCGGCAAGTAATTCACCGAATTCACTTTCTATGAAATACCTCATTGTTGGGCTGGGCAACATCGGCGATGAATACGCCGCTACCCGTCACAACATCGGATTTATGATATTGGATGCCTTTGCAAAGGCATCCAATATTACTTTTTCCACCGACCGATACGGAGACATTGCCCGCACCAGGCTAAAAAACAAACAGCTCGTACTCCTCAAGCCGTCCACATACATGAACCTCAGCGGCAACGCGGTGCGCTACTGGAAAGAAAAAGAAAACATCGCCGACGACCACATACTCGTGCTTGTCGACGACATAGCGCTGCCATTCGGAGCAATACGCCTTAAAGGGAGCGGCAGCGATGCCGGTCACAACGGACTGAAAAACATAGCCGCCATGCTCGGCACCCAGGCATACCCGCGCCTGAGATTCGGAATAGGCAACGACTACCAGCGCGGCGCTCAGATAGACTATGTTCTCGGATGCTTCACCCCCGAACAGCGCCAGGAACTTCCGGCAAGGATAGAGATAGCCTGCGAAGCCATGAAAGCATTCTGCCTGAGCGGCATCGGCTTCGCTATGTGCAACTTCAACAACAAGTAGTACCCCTCCATGGCAAAAACCGAAGAAAGAATAGACAAATGGATGTGGGCAACCCGCATTTTCAAAACAAGAACCGTTTCAGCCGAAGCATGCAAAAAAGGCAGAGTGTCGGTTGGAGGCGCGCAGGCAAAACCCTCACGCACCGTTAAGGTCGGTGACATTATTGAAGTGCGCAAGCCACCCGTAACATACTCGTTTCGGGTTCTCGCCCTGACCGAAAACAGACTTGGAGCCAAGCTGGTGCCCGGCTACCTTGAAAACATTACTCCGCAAAGTCAGCTCGACCTGCTTGAAGTTGTTAAAATCAGCGGATTCATTGACCGCCGCAAAGGACTCGGACGCCCCACTAAACGCGAGGGCAGAGAACTTTCCCGCTTCACCGAACAGGCTACCGGCGACGGCTGGGACTTCGACTTCGATTTTGATGATGACGACGAAGACCTTGACATTGACTGAACAGCACCCGGACAAACAGAAAAATCAAACAGAAAAATATTGAAAAACATACACAAAAACAGCCCCGGAGTTGTGTATGATATAAAAAAAAACTAATTTTGCAGCCGAATTGCGTAATCTCTGGAAGGACATGCAGCCTGTCCATATTGCGCGAATGTTAACATTTTAATTAAAAACGAAATGGATTTAATCAAAGTTGTCGAGGAAGCATACGCTACCGGCAAACAGCATCCCGAATTCGGTCCCGGCGACACAATCACCGTGGCTTACCGCATCAAAGAGGGTAACAAAGAACGTATCCAGCAGTATCGCGGCGTTGTTATCCGCATCTCGGGCGACGGCGAAAAGAAACGCTTCACCGTTCGCAAAATGAGCGACAACATCGGTGTTGAACGTATCTTCCCCCTTGAGTCACCTTTCATCGACTCTATCACCGTCAACAAATACGGCAAAGTGCGCCGTGCAAAACTTTACTATCTGCGCAAGCTCACCGGCAAAAAAGCCCGTATCAAAGAGCGTCGCGTAAACGCGAAGTAATAACGTGAGTCCGGGATAAGATACAACCCTGTAATTCACGCATACGCAGTATATCGGGCGGCCAAATATTGGTCGCCCGATTCTATTATATGTCATTATGCATTGTGACTCAATAGAATAAATTTGTAATTTTGTGCCAACACTAAACTAACCCACTCCAATACCTATGAAATTACAAAGCATCTTGTTTTTTATAGCAATTGCACTTGCCCAACTACCGGCTTTCTCAAAAGCAGAATATTCGACAGCCGGATTCCATACAATTGACGGCGCACGCCGCTCCGTGGCAAGCATGAACCCCGCCTGGAGATTTTATCAGGGAAATATTGCCGGAGCTGAAAATCCGGAATATAACGACAGCGAGTGGAAAGTAGTGACGCTGCCCCATGGCATTGAAATTTTGCCACGGGAAGCCAGTGGATGCATAAACTATCAGGGACCGGTGTGGTATCGTAAACATTTCACCCTGCCCGATTCTCTTTCCGGAAAAAAATTATTCCTGCATTTTGAAGCCATAATGGGCAAAAGCAAAGTATGGGTAAACGGGAAAGAGGTGTCCATCCACTATGGCGGCTACCTTCCGGTTGTAGCCGACATCACCGATTTTGTGAAGCCTTCAGAGGAGAACATCATAGCAGTGAAAGCCGACAACAGCGACGACCCCACATATCCGCCCGGAAAACCTCAGGACATGCTTGACTTTGCTTATTTCGGCGGCATATATCGCGATTGCTGGCTTATAGCACATGACCATGTATATATCACAGACCCGAACTATGAAAATATAACAGCCGGCGGAGGTCTTGCCGTCTGGTATGACAATTTCCGCAACGGGTCTGCCGATGTCAATACCAAATTACACCTGCGCAATGAGACCCCACAAAACTTTTCCGGCACGGTTGAATATTTGCTGACAGATGCCAAAGGTGACACTGCGGCGGTAAACAGACACAATATCCGGTTAGCTAAAGGGAAGGCGGCTTCATTTTCTTCGACATTGAATGTTGCGGATGCCGAATTTTGGTCACCCTCCCGACCGCATCTCTATAATCTTATTGTACGTGTTTACGACCGAAACGGCAAAGCGGTCGACGGCTATCGCCGCCGCATTGGCATACGCAGTCTGGAATTCAAAGGCAAAGAGGGATTCTATCTCAACGGACAGCCCTATCCGGAGGCTCTAATTGGTGCCAACCGGCATCAGGACCATGCCCTGATCGGGAACGCCCTGAGCAACAGCGCTCACCGTCGCGATGCCATAAAACTGAAAGAAGCAGGCATGAATGTGATTAGAAACGCCCATTGTCCTCAGGACCCCGCCTTTATGGATGCTTGCGACGAGCTTGGGCTTTTTGTGATTGACAACACTCCCGGATGGCAATTCTGGAATGACGCGCCCGAATTTGGGGAACGGGTCTATTCGGATATCCGAAATCTTGTGCGGCGCGACCGCAATCACCCCTCTGTATGGCTTTGGGAACCGATTCTGAACGAAACATGGTACCCGGCTGATTTTGCTGCCAATGCCCGAAACATAGTCGATAACGAATACCCCTGGACCGGATGCTACAGCGCGAGCGACAGCGAAGCAAGGGGCAGCGAGAATTTCCCTGTATGGTTCGCTCACCCCAAAGCCATGTCTGATACTCAGGACAGGAAAGACCTTGACAGACCTTATTTCACACGCGAATGGGGTGACAATGTCGATGACTGGGGGTCGCACAATTCTCCGAGCCGTGTGTCAAGAGCCTGGGGAGAGGAACCGATGAGAGTGCAGGCACGCCATTACGCTCAGCCTGAATATAATGTCACCAACTACGACATGCTTATGAACCAGCCGCGCCAGCATGTCGGAGGATGCCTGTGGCATTCTTTCGACCACCAGCGCGGATACCACCCCGACCCTTTCTACGGAGGAATTATGGACTCATTCCGGCAGCCCAAATACTCCTATTATATGTTCATGTCGCAGAGACCCGCCGGAACCGACAGCTTGTATTGCACAGGCACCGGCCCGATGGTAAGGATAGCACACGAAATGACCCCCTTCTCAGGAAAAGATGTTACAGTATATTCCAATTGCGACGAGGTTCGTCTGAAATTCAACAAGGATGGCGACCTCATGGTGATTAAACGCGACCCCACACACAAGGGTATGAAAAATCCACCGCTGGTTTTCAAGGACACATACGACTTTATGAAAGACAAGAGCCTTACCAGAGGTGGTCACGGCGATGATGTATATCTTCTTGCGGAAGGACTGATTGACGGCAAAGTGGTTGCGAAACATGAGGTACGCCCCGCCCGGCGACCTGAAAAGATAATACTGTGGGTTGACAGCACCGATAGCGAGACCCTGCGCGCCGATGGGTCTGACTTTGTGACTGTGATAGCCGCCATTGCCGACAAAAACGGAAATGTGAAACGTCTGAACAACTCGACACTGCATTTTGAAATTGAAGGAGAAGGGTATCTGATTACAGGATGTGAAAGCAATAATGTAAGGCTTGAATGGGGAACAGCCCCGGTAATAGTGCGATCCACGCTCCGCAATGGAAGAATAAAAGTGAAAGCTTCGGTGCTGAAAGAGGGAGCCCTCACCCCGGAAGCGGGCGAAATCGAGCTTGAGAGTGTTCCATCTGACAAGAATATGATCTATTCGGAAAGTGAGGCTAAATTCTCAGAATCGGTCAATCCCATTAATGACAGCGACAAAAGCAGTTTTGAAAACGATAGGAAAAAGAGAGAGGAAAGCTCGAGGGAACTCAAGGAAGTAGAGCGCCAGCAAAACGAATTCGGAGAATGACGTATCCTTTTTAACTGCTTATGCGCAAGCGGCTATCAACAAGGCTATCAACAAGGCTTCGGTAAAATTAGAGCCTTGTATTATGTTTTTGTCAGATATTTTTGCGTAAATTTGCAACTTCATTTTTTCAGGAGCTGCTCCTGTCACATTTCTAAGGTAAAAAGTATATGAATTTATCTGGACCGGTCGACTTCAGACCAAAACTGTTTTCCGCGTTGCGTCATTACGACGGCAAACGCTTCAAAAGCGACCTGATAGCCGGCATAGTAGTCGGCATAGTCGCCCTGCCTCTTGCAATAGCATTCGGTATAGCCAGCGGCGTCAGCCCGACAGTAGGACTTATCACCGCCATAATAGGCGGATTCATGGTTTCCGCGCTCGGCGGCTGCTCGGTACAAATTGGTGGACCCACCGGAGCATTCATTGTAATTGTATACAATATCATAGCTACCTTCGGACTTCAGGGACTCGCGATAGCCACTTTCATGGCTGGGCTTATACTTGTGCTGTTAGGTGTGTTTCATCTCGGCACAGTCATCAAATTTATCCCCTACCCCATTGTAGTCGGATTTACCGCTGGTATCGCACTGACAATATTCTCTACACAGATAAACGACTTTTTCGGGCTTGGACTCACCAATGTGCCAAGTGAATTTCTGCCGAAATGGGGCGAATACATCCGCAATTTCGCCAACGTAGACCTTGTGACACTGGGTGTGGGGCTTGTGTCACTCCTTATTATAATAGTAACACCGAAAATTTCCAAGAAACTTCCCGGAGCTCTTATTGCAATCATAATAGTCACTGCCGCCTGCTGGCTTCTGAAATCAGTACCCGGATTTCATGTGGAGACCATAGGCGACCGCTTCGGCAGACTTCCTACCGATATTCCCCAGCCCCACGGCTTTGAGCTGAACATGGCTACAATAAACATGCTCCTGCCGTCTGCATTCACAATCGCCATACTCGGAGCCATTGAGTCACTTCTGTCATCGACAGTGGCAGACGGTGTCACAGGTTCACGCACCAACAGCAACACCGAGCTTATAGGTCAGGGTCTCGCCAACATAACAGTGCCGTTTTTCGGCGGTATTCCCGTAACAGGCGCCATAGCCCGCACAATGACAAACATCACCAACGGCGGACGCACCCCGGTTGCCGGAATCATACACGCAGTGGTACTTCTTCTGATATTCATGTTCATGATGCCGCTGATAAATCTGGTGCCGATGGCAACCCTTGCAGCAGTACTCATAATGGTCAGCTACAACATGAGCGGCTGGCGCACAATAAAGGGTATACTCAACAACCCGAAGAGCGATGTTACCGTACTCATCGTCACATTCCTGCTCACAGTGATATTCGACCTGACAATAGCTATAGAAATAGGTCTGCTGCTGGCAGTGATTCTGTTCCTGCGCCGAGTAATGGAGAACACCCAGATAAAAGTATACTCCGAGCAGCTTGATGTTGCGGAAGGCAGCGAGGCTACCGTACACGAGGTGCTTGATGTTGCAAAAGGTGTGGAGATATACGAAATTGACGGACCCTTCTTTTTCGGAGTAGCCACCAAGTTTGACGAGCTGATGCGCAGCTCCATGTCTGCCAAGCCGATAGTACGCATACTGCGCATGCGCAAGGTTCCTTTCATAGATGCCACCGGAGTGCACAATCTGGAGATTCTCATAAAATCTTCACAGGCAGTGGGCATCCATGTGGTACTGTCGGGTGTAAACGAAAATGTCCACAAGGTGCTTGAACATGCGAACATAGAGAAACTTGTGGGCGAGGACCATATCTGCGACCATATCACCAAGGCTGTTAAAATGGCAAACGCAATTGTTGCCGGAACAGCCTCCAAAGCCGAATAATGTTAACAAAACCACAGCCCGATTACAAAAATTGTGGTTTTTTAAAGAAATTCGCTGTTTCGGAGAAAAAAAAGATAAAAAACGCTTGCAGTATCGTAAATAAGCATTACCTTTGCAACGTTTTTGAAGCTAAAAATTGTTTTAATATTTAATCAAAGTAAAATGAAAAAGTTAGTTTTAATGCTTGCTGTTCTTTTCAGCGCATCTCTTTTCTCTTGCGGTTCTTCTGACAAGGCTGCTGAAGCTACAGACTCTGTTGTTGCTGAAGAGGTTGTTGTTGCTGAAGAAGTTGTAGCTGTTGACACAGTAGCATGTGACTCAGCTTGCGCTGACAGCGCTGTTGTTGCTGAGTAATTCAAGGGCAAATACCGCTTTAAGAGACAAGAGCCGAATCCATAGGATTCGACTCTTATTTTTTTATAGCCATAAATAATACACTGTTTTGTATAAGTAAGTGTTCAAATTTAAACGATAGTAAGTGAACGGAAATCTTTTATGCACTCTGCGGCTTCTTTTTTATTGCTTCCGGCTTGTCGCTCAGTTGAATATCTCGATATTTTCCTTCGCTCCGCACCGGAATCGACTTAAAAACAAGCTCGCATATTATTAAATTCGAACATTTACTTATGACAATCCCCGCAGCGCCTATTGACCGCTGCGGGGATTGTTGTACTGTATAAATTAAGGTGCGCTTACTTTGACGCGGCTTCCACAAGAGCCGAGTATGCTGAGGAAAGACCGTCGGAGTCTTTGCCTCCTGCCTGGGCGAATCCGGGCTGACCTCCGCCTCCGCCTTTGATAGCTTTCGCGGCTTCTCTCACCATGGTGCCGGCATTGTGACCTGTTTTTACAAGGTCTTCCGTAACCATGACCGTAAGGAGTGGTTTGTGTGCTATATCCTGTGTGGCTCCGATGAAAATCGTAGCTTCCGGCGAAGCGGCTCTTACAGCAAATGCAACCGCTTTTGCCATTTCGGGGATTCTGACACCTCTGAACGACACTATTTTCACTCCGTTTTCAATTTTGGCAGATGCCAGTGCCTCGGCGGCAAATGAAGCTGCGCGTTCGTTGAAGTAGTCCTCTACCTGCTTGCGGAGTCCGGCGTTTTCTTCCACCGCCTTTCTCATTGCACCCACCACATCGGGCGCGTTGTTGAGCATTGAGCCAATTTCGCGGAGAGTGGTGTTCATTTCATCAATAGCTTTCTCTACGGCTACCCCAGTGATAGCTTCAATTCGTCTGATTCCGGCGGCGATGCTGCTTTCCGACACTATGCGTATCATGCCGATGTTTCCGGTGTTATCAACATGGGTGCCGCCGCACAGCTCAACACTGTCGCCGTAACGGATAACTCTGACTTCATCGCCGTATTTTTCACCGAACAGAGCCATAGCGCCCATTTCGCGGGCTTTCGCTATGGGCACATTGCGGTGTTCGTCGCGAGCCACAGCCGAGCGCACCATACTGTTTGCGAGTTTTTCCACGACAGAAATTTCCTCTGGTGTGAGTTTCTGATAGTGGGAAAAGTCAAAGCGCAGTACCTGAGGCGACACATAAGAACCTTTTTGCTCTACATGTGTGCCGAGCACCTGCCTGAGGGCTTTGTGCAGAAGGTGGGTGGCGGTGTGGTTGCATGAAGTTGCAAGGCGAGCATCACGGTCAATGCTGGCTGTAAAAGTGTCTGCTACATTGTCGGGCATCTTTGCGGCAAGATGCACACCCATACCGTTTTCACGCTTTGTGTCGTATATCTCGGTTATGTTGCCTTTGGAATCGGTGAGAGTACCCCGGTCGCCGGTCTGACCGCCCATTTCAGCATAGAAGGGCGTTTTGTCGAGCACAATCTGATAGTATTCACCTTTTTTCTGCTTAACCTTACGGTAGCGCAGTATTTTTGCAGGGCATTCGAAGCTGTCATAACCGACAAATTCGGGGTCTCCTTCATTTACAATCACCCAGTCGGCGGTCTCAACAGCGGCGGCATTGCGTGCGCGGGCTTTCTGCGCTTCCATCTCACTATCGAACTGAGCGTGGTCGAGAGTCATGCCGTTTTCTTTCAGAATAAGTTCGGTAAGGTCGAGCGGGAATCCGTATGTGTCGTACAGTACAAACGCCTCTTTGCCGGAAATTTCGTTTTTGCCAGCCGTTTTTGCCGCGGCAATTGAATTTTCAAGCATCTTAATGCCGTTCTCAAGTGTACGCAGGAATGCTTCCTCTTCTTCTTTGATTACCCGCATTATGAGTTCGCGCTGTGCAGCGATTTCGGGATAAGCCTCGCCCATGGTGTCGATAAGAGTGTCGACAAGGCGATACATAAATGCCTGCTTCTGTTCAAGGAATGTGTAGGCATAGCGCACTGCGCGGCGCAGGATTCGGCGTATTACATAGCCTGCCTTTGCATTGCCGGGGAGCTGAGAGTCGGCAATAGAGAACGCTATAGTGCGCACATGGTCGGCAATTACCCTCATTGCTATATCCACTTTGGGGTCGTCGCCGTATCGTCTGCCCGAGAGTGTGGCGATTGCAGATATGAGGGGGGTGAATACGTCTGTGTCGTAGTTGGATGTTTTTCCCTGCAATGCCATGCACAGGCGTTCAAAGCCCATGCCGGTGTCGATTACTTTTGCGGGGAGCGGTTCGAGAGAAGAGTCAGCCTTGCGGTTGTACTGCATGAACACGAGGTTCCAGATTTCAATAACCTGGGGATGGTCATGGTTCACAAGGTCTCTGCCTGGCACTGCGGCTCTCTCTTCATCGCTGCGCAGGTCTATGTGTATTTCGGAGCAGGGACCGCAGGGACCTGTGTCACCCATTTCCCAGAAATTGTCATGTTTGTTGCCGTTTATAATATGATCGGCAGGCAGATGTTTCTCCCAATAAGAGGCTGCTTCGTCATCACGCGACAGACCTTCCTCCGGAGAGCCTTCAAACACTGTCGCATACAGTCTTGCCGGGTCGAGGCGGAGTACATCCACCAGGTATTCCCATGCCCAGTCAATGGCTTCTTTCTTGAAGTAGTCGCCAAAGGACCAGTTGCCGAGCATTTCAAACATTGTATGGTGATATGTGTCCATTCCCACCTCTTCAAGGTCGTTGTGCTTACCGCTTACGCGAAGACATTTCTGAGAGTCGGCTACACGGGGGTATTTGACAGGGGCATTTCCAAGAATTATATCTTTGAACTGGTTCATGCCCGCATTGGTGAACATCAATGTGGGGTCATCCTTCACTACCATGGGGGCAGAGGGAACAATGCGATGGCCTTTTGATTCAAAGAAATCTTTGAACGATTGGCGTATTTGCTTTGCTGTGAGCATATTATATAAATTAATGAGCTTATAACATATTAATGTACGCGCAACGCGCGCGAAACGGGTGCAAAATTATCCATTTTTTATTATTTTTGCAAGCAGAAAGATATGGACTCACCGGAGAAGAAATATTACAAAATAAGAGAAGTGTCAGAGCTGCTCGGAGTTCCTGCCTCGACTTTGCGTTTTTGGGAAAGCGAGTTTCCAAGCCTGCGCCCCAAACGCAATGCCAAAGGCACACGGTTTTACTCCCAGTCAGACATGGAGCGCCTGCACATGATTAAATTTCTTGTAAAGGACCGCGGGCTTCATATCGAGGCTGCTAAGAGAGAGATACGCAGCAATCCGTCAGGCATGGAAAAACGCTCCAGAGCCGTAGCGCGACTTAAAGAAATCAGAAAAAAACTTGTGGGGATGCTGGAGGCGCTTGAGCGCAGAAAATGAAGCTATTGCGGCTGTCTTTACCTCTATTTCCAACAACAGTTTCTTACATTGTGCAACTTTTGCACATCGTTGTAGCGTCTAATTATGTAAACTTTTAATGAGATGACAACAACAGTCGCAATGCCGGGCGCAGGATTCAGCCTGCTTGAGCTGGCGATGCAGATACTACAGGCAGCAGACACATCATCGCGGGAGTGTGACGAGGAGTGTTTTCACCGCGTTATTTCCGAGTACGGACATATAGTAAACCGCATCTGCTATACCTTCGCCAGTTCCGGCGATGATTTCGACGACCTACGACAAGATGCGCTGCTAAGTATATGGCGGGCGTTGCCCGGATTCAGAGGCGAGTGCGCCACCGGCACATGGATTTATCGTGTAACAATCAACAGTTGTGTGAGTTTTTTCAGGAAACCGGGAGCCAAAACCGATTATGTAAGTCTGTCGTCACTTTTGAACATATCCGGTGAGAGCGGCTGCGACGACAGCGACAACATTGTGCGTCTGCACGAACAGATAGCCCGCCTTCCGGAGCAGGACAAGGCTTTGCTGCTTTTATGGCTCGACGGGCTGTCTTACAACGACATAGCCGAGCTTATGGGCTTTCCCATAAACACTATAGCCAGCAGACTGCACAGAGTAAAAGAGAAATTAAAGAGCCGTCTGTGCAATTGACGCTCATCTGTGTATCCGTTTCTTTATCACAGCATCCAACAAACAAAAAAATCATTATGACAGACGAAGAACTAAAACTCACATGGCAGCAGATGTCAAATTGTATCGACAGCATGGAGCCGACACCCGGCGACAGCCTGTCCATTGATTTGAGGCGCAGAACCTCACGAGACAATCTTGCAAGACGCTACCGGCGTTTTGCCGCCATAGAGGGTGCGATGACCGCCATGACTCCGCTATGGTTCAATGCCGATTTTTTTCATGGGATATTCAGGTACATAATTCCTATAGCCATGGCAGTAGAGTTTTTGTGTGCGGCGATTATGGACTTATGTCTTATGAGAGGCATCAAGACAATAGATCCGGGCAAAATGAGCATCAGCAGAGTGTGCGCACTCGCAGCCCGCTACCGCAGAATGCATCACCTGTGCATGTGCGTACTCATACCTCTGAGCCTTGCAATCGTCGGCATGTTCATTTATGCTACTGAGGGTTACACCGGGATGAGAGTCGCCATTGCGACAGGTGCAGCGGCTGGAGTGGCAATAGGTATAAGCCAGTACTTAAAATTCATGCGCGATTATAAGAGGTTGTTTAAAAACAACCTCTAAATCTTTTGCTGAAAAATGCAATAACTCCGGATATTTCAGTACATTTGCGAATTATATCCTTCTTTTACTTACATACAGTATTTTTAGTATGAAAAAATCATTCTTCACAACAGTGCTGCTTCTGGCAGCGCTATTCCTGCCAATGGCTGTGAGCGCGCAGATGTTGCCGCAACTGCCTGTTGACAAGGATGTCCGCATAGGCAGGCTGCCCAACGGACTCACCTATTACATCCGCCACAACGAATACCCCAAGGGTCAGGCCGATTTCTACATAGCGCAGAAGGTCGGTTCGATTCTCGAAGAGGACAACCAGCGCGGTCTCGCCCATTTCCTTGAACACATGAGCTTCAACGGCACCACCAATTTCCCCGGAAAGAATCTGATTAACTGGCTTGAAAGTGTCGGCGTGAAATTCGGTGCCAACCTCAACGCATATACAGCAGTCGACATGACTGTATACAATATCAACAATGTGCCGGTTGCCCGCGAAGGGGTGCAGGATTCATGCCTTCTTATTCTTCACGACTGGGCAAACGACCTTCTTCTTCTACCCGAAGAGATTGACGCCGAGCGCGCGGTTATTCACGAAGAGTGGCGCCGTTCCAATGTGGGTCAGATGCGCATTCTGGAGAAGCTACTGCCTGTCATGTATCCCGGAGACCGCTACGGCTACCGCTTGCCGATAGGCACAATGGAGGTTGTTGACAACTTTCCACACCAGGCATTGCGCGACTATTACGAGAGGTGGTATCGTCCTGACCAGCAAGGCATAATTGTGGTCGGCGACATAGACACAGACCGTATTGAGAATAAAATCAAAGAGATGTTTTCGGACATCGAGATGCCCGAAAATCCGGCAGAGCGTGTGTACTTCCCTGTCAGCGACAACAAGGGCACCATCTACGCCATCGGTCATGACCCTGAACAGAAAAACTCCATTGTGAGCTTAATGTTCAAGGATGACGCCTTTCCCGACAGCCTCAAAAACACACAGGCATATTATATCACCGACTACATTCAGGATATGATAGCTCTGATGCTCAACACACGCCTGAATGACATAGCATCCAAGCCTGATGCGCCATTCGGCAGTGCAAGCGTGAGCTTCGGCGACTTTTTCCTCGCCAAGACCAAGGAGGCTATGTCGGTAGATGTTCTTGCCAAGGACGCCAACCTGCCTTCGGCGATAGCTGCCGCATACCGTGAGCTTCTCAGAGCCGTGCGCGGCGGATTTACCCAAAGCGAATACGAGCGCGCCAAGAGCGAGCTGCTGAGCCGCTGGGAAAAGACTTACAATAACCGCCGTCAGCGTGAAAACAACGCTTATGTGCAGGAATATGTACAGAATTTCCTCAACGCCGAGCCGATACCGGGCATAGAGGTTGAATGGCCTATGATGCAGCAGCTTGCCGCCATGATTCCCCTTCAGACAATCAATCAGATATCAACCCAGCTGGCACGCGGCGACAACCGTGTACTTCTTGCCCTTCTGCCGGAAAAGGAGGGTATGACCTACCCCACCGACAATGATTTTGCCGAAGCTCTCGCAGCCGTAGACGGCGAGACTCTCGAACCGTTTGTTGACGAAGTAAAAAGCGAACCGCTGATTGAGAAACAGCCCGTTTCAGGAAAGATTGTAAGCGAAAAGACCGACAGCCAGTGGGGCGCGACAGTGTGGACACTTAGCAACGGAGCTACCGTGATTGTAAAGAAAACAGACTTCAAGGACGACGAGATTGTGTTTTCGGCAGCCGCCAACGGAGGATACTTCCCGAAATTCGGAGACTCTTATGCGAACTCTATAATTTTCATGCCTTACGCGCTCGGTCAGTACGGACTCGGCTCATACACCAACTCCGACCTGCAGAAGTACCTGAGCGGCAAGCAGTGCGGCATACGCCTGAACTGGAGCAGCAATTCGCGCATGGTATCGGGCAACTCGACACCGAAGGACATGCCCACATTCATGGAACTGATATACATGGCTTTCACCAATATCAACTTCTCGAAAGAAGAGTTTGAGGCTTTGCAGAAGACATATGCCGGAGCATTCCACAACCAGGAGAGCGACCCGTCGTATATTTTCAACTGCAAGGTGCTTGAATCGCTATTCACAAGCCCTTGCATGCGCGCTGTCAGCGTATCTGCAATTGAAAATTCAAGCAGAGAGGAAATTATTGAAATCAGCCGCGCCATGACATCCAATGCCGCCGACTTCACCTTTGTTTTCGTAGGCGCGGTTGACACCGAAGCCCTCAAGCCTCTTGTAGAGCAGTACATAGCGTCTCTGCCTGCCGACGCGGCCACCGCCAGCCGCGCGCTTGCGGCTCCGCAGCCGGCATTCTCTATCAAAAAAGGCACCGGCACCGACACCTACAGCACTCCGATGCAGACTCCTCAGACCCAGATGCTTGTAATAAGCACCGGAACCGAGGAATACACCATGCGCAACCAGCAGCTCAGCTCTGTAGCCGGTCAGATTCTGTCAAAGCGTCTGAACGATATTGTGCGCGAGGAGATGGGCGCTGTCTACTCAATCGGTGCAAGCGGCTCCATGGATCGCATAGACTCTGAAATTTCTATTCAGACCGGTGCTCCGATGAAGCCTGAAATGAAAGAAGAGGTCATCAAAGCCATCCGCGGACAGTTTGAGGACATGAAAACCAATATCTCCCAGGAAGAGCTCGCCAAGGTAATAGAATACATGGTCAAGAGCTACACTGAGGGCAAGGAAAAGAACGGTTCATGGCTCAGCGCTATCTCCGGCTGGAGCCTCAACGGAGTAGACACATTCAACGGCGCCGCCGAAAGTGTCAGCTCCATAACCACAGCCGATGTGTGCGATTTCATGAAGAAGCTCCTTGACCAGAATAACTACCGAGTTGTTCTGCTCGACCCTGAAAACTGAATTTAACACGAAGATATAATTAACCTGCCGGAGAGGCATCGCTTTATTGCGGTGCCTCTCTGTTTTTTGAAGAATTATGAGAATTATGTACAAATAAATGATTTTATGAGTTAACTTTGTAATCAGAACAATAATAACCATCAATAATACAGCTTTATGTCTAAACCATCAATGCGCCACTTATTAGCCATTGTGCTTGCAGTGCTGGCTCCTGCCATGCTTTTGGGCGCACAAAAAAAGACGGTGACTTTTGACAGCGACAAGCTATACAAGATTGTCATGCAGAAGAACCAGCAGTGTTGTCTCGAACAGGTGGGCAACACTGTGAAATTAGTCACAGACCCGCAAGTTAAGCCTTCACAACTTTGGAGCATCACCCAGCTGTCGGGCAGCTGGCGTTTTATCAATGCGGAGAGCGGGCTTGCAATACGCACCGACGGCAATCTTGTGACTCTCGGAGCCAATAACGGCTCGGACGAGGCCCAGCTGTGGAAAGTGCTGTCAATGCCTCCTCTGATTCTTGCGACCAATACCCACGGAATGGCTATTGCGGTGGAACAGGACGGCACTCTTGTGCTGATTCCTAAAAAAGACGCGGCAATAGACCCTGCGGCAAAATATGTTTTCATAGCAATGGCGGGCAGCAACGCCGCCGAGGCTACAAAGATTGAACGCGGCAAAAACTTCTGGGAAAACGAAACTATTTTTGAACAGAACAAGGAAAAGGGTGCCGCAACCATGATGCCTTACGGCAGCGAGGCTGCCATGAAAGCCGACAAGGAATACTACGCCACTCCCTGGACAGAACCGGTCAACGACAGATACCTGACGCTCAACGGCAACTGGAAATTCAAGCTTGTGCCGGAGCCGTCACAGCGCCCGATGAATTTCTTCGAGGAGGGATTCAACGCCGAGTCATGGGACTCCATTCCGGTGCCTTCCAACTGGGAGATGCAAGGCTATGACCGTCCGATATACGCCAATGTGGAGTACCCTCACAGCAACACTCCGCCCTATATCAATGCCCGCCGTGGATTCAATGACGGCGGCGCAAACTACGGCATCAATCCGGTAGGCTCTTATCTGCGCCATTTCAATGTGCCGGAAAACTGGAACGGCAACCGGACTTTTGTTCATTTCGGCGGCATATACTCTGCAGCTTTCGTCTGGGTAAACGGCAAGTATGTAGGCTATACCCAGGGAGCAAACAATGTGAGCGAGTTTGACCTCACCAAGTACCTGCGCCCGGGCGACAATACCATAGCGGTGCAGGTGTTCCGCTGGAGCGACGGCTCTTATCTCGAATGTCAGGACATGTTCAGAATGAGCGGTATTTTCCGCGATGTATATCTGTATAACGTGCCCAAGGTTTCTGTGCGCGACCACCGCATAACATCCACACTCTCATCCGACTACAAAACCGCGAAGATGCGTGTTGAGCTTGACATAGACAACCGTGACGCGATTGCGGGCAGCCGCGACTTCACAGTCAAGGTAAGCGACCCTGACGGCAAACTTGTAGCCGAGAAAAACATTACCCACAACCTCGGCAACTCTGACAATGTGGTTGTGGATTTCAATCTGCCGGGCGTAAAACTCTGGAACGCTGAAACTCCCAACCTGTACACTGTCGATGTGATTCAGCGCAATCCTGGAGCAGGCGATGAAATGGCATTTTCCACAAAATACGGCTTCAGAGACATCAAGATTTCAAACAACCAGCTGTATATCAACGGTAAGCGCGTGATTCTGAAAGGTGTCAACCGCCACGACAGCGACCCGCTCTACGGCAGAGCAGTGCGCAACGAATCGATGCTGCGCGATGTCACTCTCATGAAGCAGAACAACATCAATACCGTGCGCACAAGCCACTACCCCAACAATGCCCGGATGTATGCCATGTACGACCATTACGGACTGTACGTCATTGACGAGGCAGACCTCGAAGACCATGCCAACCAGAGCATTTCTGACATGCCCTCATGGATTCCGGCATTTGTCGACCGTATTGACCGTATGGTTCTGCGCGACCGCAACCACCCGTCTGTAATAATGTGGTCGCTCGGCAATGAAGCGGGCAACGGCGAAAACTTCGCAGCCTGCTACGCAGCGGCGAAGAAACTCGACAACCGCCCCGTTCACTATGAAGGAACACGTGCCGACAAGCCTTATGGCGGCAGCCGCTATTCTGACTTCTACTCAAAGATGTATCCCGGCATAGCATGGATGAATCAGCACACCAGCAATCTCGACAAACCGATGATTCTCTGCGAATACGCCCACGCAATGGGCAACGCCATTGGCAATCTGCGCGAGTACTGGGACATTATTGAAAATTCAAACTCAACCATAGGCGCGTGCATCTGGGACTGGGTAGACCAGGCGATATTTGACCCGCAGGAGATAAAAGAGGGTGTTTATCGCCTTCACACCGGCTACGACTACCCCGGACCCCATCAGGGCAATTTCTGCTCAAACGGCATCATTCCCGCCACCCGCGAGGAAAGCGCCAAACTTATGGAGGTGCGCGCTGCCCACCAGTTTATCAAATTCAGACTCAATTCCGTAAAAAACGGCAACGCTAAAATCACAGTAACAAACCGTTACGCATTCCGCTCTCTTGAGGGTCTTGACCTTACGGCAACATCGCTTGTCAAAGGACACGAAGCTCTGAAAAAGACTATTGCTCTGAGCGATGTGGCACCCGGCGACAGCGTAACTCTTACCGTTCCGGTGGCTAAGGCAGGCAAAGGCGAAGAGCTGCTGCTCAATCTCGTTGTATCTTATCACAGCGCGCAGAGCTTTGCTCCGGCAGGACATGAAGTGGCTCACGCCCAATATGAAATTGCCTCACGCGCTCCGCTTGCCGCCCATTCCGGCAAAGGCACCGCCCTGTTTGCCAAAACCGGCAGCAAGGGCATCAGCGTGAGCAACGACCGGGTTGACGCATTCTTCGATTCAGCAACCGGAGTTCTCACAAGGCTGAAAATAGACGGAGTGGATGTTATTGCCGACGGGCAGGGTTTTGAATACTCAAACCACCGCTGGATTGAAAACGACCGCTACACCGATACCATTTCCGGAATAGAAAATCCAGAATCAATATCATATCGTTTTGTCGGCAAAAACGTAGAGGTTGTGACTGACCGCAAAGGCAGTAAATGCGACAACAGAATAGTCTATACATTCTATCCTGACGGCACTGTAGACATGGACGTTACATTCGTGCCCCACACCGACAAACTGCGCAGGGCAGGTATTGTATGCGGCATAAACCCGGCTCTCGACATTGTTGACTACTATGCTTACGGACCGTTTGAAAACTACAACGACCGCAAAGACGGGGTTATGGTGGGACGCTATTCAGCCAACGCATCCGACTTTGCAGAGCGCTATGTCAAGCCGCAAAGCACCGGAGGTCGTGAAGGTCTTCGCGAACTTACCCTCACTGACAAGGAGGGCAAAGGCATAAACATAACCACCGAAGGAAATGTCAGCTTCTCTATCCTCCCCTACACCGACACCGACCTCATGAAAGCATCTCATTTTTGGGAAATGACACCGCGACCGTACAATGTGCTGCATCTTGACGCCTGGACCCGCGGAGTAGGCAACGCAAGCTGCGGCGCAGATGTGGACACATTGCCCGAATACCGTGTGCCCAACAAGGAAATGTCCTACAAATTGCGCATCTCACCTGTAAAATAACAATCTTGCGATTATACACTCAGGGAGCCGGCTGAACAGCCGGCTCCTTTTTATTGTCCGCACCCCGGCAATTTGGCATCGCTCCGTACAAATTGCTATATTTGCACCATGATTGAAATTATTGCCATTCTGCTTGTCGGCATAGCCTTCGGGCGGCTGTTCAGGCGCACCTCCGCCGCAACCGGCATTGCAAACCGAATGAACATAACGGTTTGGATTCTGATTTTTGCCCTCGGTCTCAGCATCGGTTGCGATACCGCACTCGTGAAACAGATACCTCACATCGGCGCCGAAGCCGGCGTACTTGCCGCACTCGCTACCGCCGGCAGCATTATTACAGTCATGGCAGTAGTAAAAGTAACACACCGCAAATCATGAAAGGCAGCATTGTAACAGTGATTTGTTTTATCGGCGGCTGCATTGCCGGACAGACAATGACCATTGACAGCGAAATTGTCCACACAGCGTCATTATGGCTTCTGTATCTGCTTATGCTGCAGGCAGGTCTTAGCATCGGCACAAATCCTCAGCTCGGAGCTATGATTCGCAACTTTTCTGCAAAGATGCTTCTGCTGCCGGCAGCGACAATAGTCGGTTCAATAGCTTTTTCTGCCATAGGCGGAGCGCTGCTGAGCCGCTGGGACGCAATGCAGTGCATGGCTGTAGGCAGTGCCTGCGGCTACTACTCACTGTCGTCCATTCTCATTCGCCAGCTTACAGAGCCGAGCCTCGGGGTTGCACTCGCAGCGGAGCTTGCCACCGTGGCTCTTCTTGCAAATATTTTCAGAGAGCTGTTTGCGCTGGTCGCCGCCCCTATTATTACACGGTTCTTAGGACCCGAAGCAGAGATTGCCGCAGCGGGTGTAACCTCGGTGGATGTATGCTTTCCTGCAATAAAGCACTGGTGCGGCGACAGTTATATAGCAGCCGCGATTATCAACGGAATCATAATCGACATCTGCACACCGTTTTTCATCACATTCTTCTGCTCGTGGCAATAGGGAAACCGCCCCAGAAACGTCAGAACTCAATATCCAACTGAGCCCATGATTCAATAACCTTATCGGCAAGCGGAGCCAAAGTTTCGGCAGGATATGTGGTAGCCAACGCTACAACTCCGGCCCCCGAAGCACGCCCCGCCTTGAGACCGTTTATGGAATCCTCAAACACAACGCAGTCCTCCGGCTTAACACCCAACGCCTCCGCAGCAATAAGATAGCCCTGCGGATCAGGTTTTGAACGGGTCACTTTCGAGGCATCTATAACAACGTCAAACAGCTCAAGGAGTTCCGGCAACTGAGATTTAAGGCACCTCATCTTCCGCGCATCGCTGCTCGTCACCAAAGCACGCGGAATACCGTTTGCCCGCAGTTTTTCCAGAAACGCCACTGCTCCGTCTATAAGCGGAAAACGCATATTGTCCTGAAACTCGTAGAGCCTACGGGTAATATCCTGTTTTATATCCTCTGTAGGGTAATGACTAAGAATCTCCGGCAGAGTGGTGCCTTTTATGGCTACCGCATAGTCCGGTATTCCGGTGGGATACATCTGTTCGATGTCGTTCCAGAACACAGTATACAGCTTTTCGCTGTCAATAATCACACCGTCAAGATCAAAAAGGGCTGCTTTAAGTCGCATTTTTATAACATAATGGTTTCCGTTGCAAAATTATAAAAAATGGCAGAACTGGATAAACATATGTCTTCAGAAGCGGAGCGGTTGCATCGCACGCCATGTTGTTCACAAAAAATTGCACACACTGAACTATTTGAGTAATTTTGCAATTCTAAAGTTAGTGCCGGGGTGGTTTTGACTACCGCAACCGTTCATCACACTCCGCTATATCTCTCTGCTGGCAAGCAGATTAAAAACAATAAGAAATCAGACCGACGGCATGCAAGACTCAAGTTCGACATCACCGATGACCCTCGGCTCCAAGCCCATAGGCAAGCTGCTTGTACAATATTCAGTACCGGCAATCATCGCGAGCGTCGCAACCTCCTTATATAATATTGTAGACAGCATATTCATTGGAAGAGGTGTCGGAGCCATGGCAATAGCAGGACTCGCAATTTCATTTCCGCTGATGAACCTCGTTATCGCATTCTGTACACTGATTGCGGTCGGTGGAGCCACAATATCATCCATCTTTCTGGGGCAGAAAAACATTGCGCGAGCTACCGATGTTGTCAACAACGTGCTGTTGCTGTGCCTGATACATTCTGTTGTGTTTGGCGGACTGACCCTGATTTTCTTAGACGAGATACTTTATTTTTTCGGAGCCACCGACGAGACAATAAGCTATGCTAGAGAATTCATGACTGTTATTCTTTACGGCACTCCCATAAGCTATGTGTTCATAGGGCTCAACAACCTGATGCGAGCCACCGGCTACCCTAAAAAAGCCATGATAAGCGCCCTTATCTCCGTAGGCGCCAATGTCATCTTCGCTCCGGTATTCATTTTCCACTTCGGATGGGGCATAAAAGGCGCCGCGCTTGCCACAATATGCGCCCAGAGCATTGCTTGCGTATGGGTTGTGGCGCATTTTGTGTCAAAAAACAGTTTCGTGCATTTCAAACTCGACTGCAAATGGTTTACCCCCGCTATAATGAAACGCATCTACGCGATAGGACTATCGCCGTTTCTTATGAATATATGCGCCTGCGTCGTTGTGGTGTTCATAAACAAAGCTCTGCTTGACTACGGCGGAGCTGACGGCAATCTGTCTGTAGGAGCCTATGGCATTCTGAACCGTACGACAATGTTCTTTGTAATGATTGTTTTCGGAGTAACCCAGGGTATGCAGCCGATATTAGGGTTCAACTACGGTGCCGGACAGTGGGACAGAGTCATGCGCACTCTGCGCATAGGAATATACCTCGGTGTCGGAATCACCACAGTCGGCTGGTTCGTGACAGAGCTTATGCCGAATACTGTCAGCCGCCTGTTTACCATAGACCAGACATTGATAGACATTGCCCGGCGCGGATTCCGGATATACTTCATTTTCTATCCGGTTGTCGGCTGTCAGATTGTAATTCAGAATTTTTTTCAGAGCGTCGGCAAGCCGAAGCTCTCCATATTCCTTTCCCTGACCAGACAGTTGCTTTTCCTCATACCGTTCCTTATTATATTGCCTAAACACTTTGGAGTTGACGGCGTGTGGGCAAGCATGTGCGCGAGCGACATGATTGCGTTTCTTTTTGCCATTGCAACGCTGTGGTATCAGACAAACAAACATCGCAAACTGTCTAACAAAACACTGACAAACTATGAATAAACAACTTACTATCGCACTGGTGGCTCACGACCACCGCAAGGCCGACATGGTGGACTGGGCAAAGTTCAATGCCGAATTTCTGTCGCACCACCATCTGGTGTGCACCGGCACCACCGGCGGACTTATAAAAAAAGCATTTGAGGAAGCCGGTATAAACGCCGACATACAGTGCATGAACAGCGGACCGATGGGCGGCGATGCCGAGATTGCCGCAATGGTGGTGCGCAATGAAATTGACCTTGCAGTATTTCTGATCGACGACCTGAACGCACAGCCTCACGAAGCAGACATACAGATGTTGCTCAGGCAATGCAGACTGCACAATGTGCCTATTGCATGTAACCGCATAAGTGCCGACCTAATGATTTCAAGCTCTCTGTGGGACGATGAATCATATTGCCCCGCGCCACAGACATATCAGAATTTTGAAAGAAAATAACCATACTGATGATTCAATCTCTTCAGCTACGCACCGACCCTGCCACAGCGGCATCCGAATTACGGCTCATCGGACTGGCAAGCACAAAATTAAATGTTGATGCCAACCGTATTGCAGGCATTGTAATCACACGCCGCTCCATAGACGCCCGGCAACGCAATGTGGCTGTCGAGCTGACGCTCAACGTGTTTCTTGACGAAAAGCCTGAATCATTGTCACTGTGCAAGCCAGAAAAATTTGAAAGGCTTCCCGACAATGCCCCGCAGGCAATTGTTGTTGGTACCGGGCCTGCCGGACTGTTTGCCGCGCTGAGGCTTATACAGCTCGGCATAAAACCGGTGGTGATAGAGCGGGGAAAAGATGTTGACAGCAGGAGAAAAGACATGGCGCAGATTGCAAGGGAAGGCATAGTCGACCCCGACTCAAACTACTGTTTCGGCGAGGGTGGCGCCGGTGCCTACTCTGACGGCAAGCTGTACACCCGCAGCAAAAAACGAGGCAACATAGACACTGTGCTGAACATATTTTGCCAGCACGGAGCCGACGAGTCTATACTGGTTGACGCTCATCCGCACATCGGCACAGACCGACTGCCGGAAGTAATCAAAGCCATGCGCAAGACAATTGAACGCTGCGGCGGCGAAGTGAGATTCTCAACCAGAATGACTGCCATACTGTCCAATGGAAACCATGTCACCGGAATAGACACAACCGGTGGCACTGTAGCCGGGCCCGTGATACTTGCTACCGGACACAGCGCCAGAGACGTATACGAACACATAGTAGACGCCGGAATAGAAGCAGAGCCCAAAGGCATAGCTGTTGGCGTGCGCCTCGAACATCCCCAACGGCTTATTGACTCGATACGCTACCACAACCCCGCCGGCAGAGGCAAGTACCTGCCCCCTGCGGAATACACCATGCTCACTCGGGTAGACAACCGTGCGGTGTACTCCTTTTGCATGTGTCCCGGAGGATTTATAATTCCCGCAGCAAGCGAACCGGGGCAAATGGTTGTAAACGGCATGTCACCCTCCAGCCGTGGCACGAAGTGGGCAAACTCCGGCATGGTTGTGGAGGTGTTGCCGGAGGATGTGGAGAACACGCCCGACAACCCTGTCTTGAAGGTCATGCGCTTTCAGGAAAAGATTGAGACCCGCTTTTTCTCTGAGGGAGACGGCTCACAGAACGCACCGGCGCAAAGAATGACCGATTTTGTCAAGGGCGGCCCTTCCACATCACTCGCCGACTCCTCCTACGCCCCGGGCATACACCCCGGAAGAGTGGATGAACTTCTGCCGCCTCATATTTCATCGCGCCTGCGCAAAGGTTTCGAGGAATTCGGACGTAAATACCGCGGCTTCCTGTCTCCCGACGCTACTGTAATAGGTCCCGAGACCCGCACCTCCGCCCCCGTCAGAATTGTACGCAATCCGGAAACCCTTGAGTCTGTCACTCACTGCCACCTGTATCCCTGCGGAGAAGGAGCCGGATACGCCGGAGGCATAGTATCTGCTGCTGTCGACGGCATACGTTGCGCCGAAGCTCTCGCAGCAAAAATCGCTATAAGCCCGGATTCAGAACATAACAAACAGTAACCCATGATTACCGCTTCACAGAAAAGAAAAGAAAACATAGCCGAATATCTGCTGTACATGTGGCAGATAGAAGATATAATACGTGCTAACGGGCTTGACCTTGCAAAAATAGAAAGTACCGTAATCGACAAATATCCCGGGCTGTCACCGCAACAGCGCAAGGAAATGACCGAATGGTACGAATCTCTTATAGACATGATGAGGAGGGAAGGCGTTGAGAAAACCGGACACCTCCAACTCAACAAAAATGTCATAATACAGCTTGTGGAGCTGCACCAGACGCTGCTCAAAGACCCGAGATTTCCTGACTACACCGCAGAATTCTACAAAGCGCTCCCTTATATAGTGGAACTGCGAAGCAAAGCCGGTGAAAACAAATCCGGAGAGATTGAGACATGCTTCAACGCACTCTACGGAATGCTTATGATGAGACTCAGCGGCAAAGAAATCACTCCTGCCACCCGCGATGCAATTGCAGCCATTTCAAGATTCATAGCAACTCTTGCCAAAAATTTCCACCTTGACGAAGCTGACAAACTGTTTCCTCAGGAGAGTCAGAATGCACAAATTTAGTTATCAAAAGTTAATGACGGAATTTTTTTTCACCATACATGTAACGAAACGTATATAAATCATGTCTTATATAAAAGACCGTATTGTGCTTAACTCCGTTTCAACTAACTTATATTTATGACTAATTTCAGAATCTGGACACTGGCGGCAGCCCTTGTTTTCAGTTCATTTGTGGCAATCGCCGACGTTTTCAGAGTAAAAGGATGTGTGACAGACTCTCTTGGCGAGGCTGAAATGTACGCCACCGTCAAGGTTTTCAGCAGCACCGACTCCGTAAAACCGGTGTCGACAGGAGTCACAGACGACAAAGGCATGTTTGACAGACCGTTAAACAAACCTGGCAGATACCGCTTAAACATATACTCGATTGGCAAAACCCCTATAAACCGTTACTTTGACCTGTCGGCGGCAAAACCGGTGGCTGATATGGGTACTCTTATCTCATCCGTTTCCGACAACGAGCTTGCTACCGTTGAGATTGTCGCCGCAAAACCTCTTGTATCGCTTGAGGTTGACCGTATCGGCTACGATGTACAGGCAGATGAGGAATCAAAAACCTCTATGCTTGACGAGCTGCTGCGCAAAGTGCCTATGGTAAGCGTTGACGCCGACGGCACAATCAAGATTAACGGCTCTACCGACTTCAAGATATATAAAAACGGCAGACCCAACAACTCATATTCTCGAAACGCGAAGGAGATATTCAAATCACTCCCCGCAAACATGATTGAGAAAATAGAGGTCATCACCGAACCCGGAGCTCGCGAGGACGCTGAGGGAGTCAGCGCCATTCTGAATATAGTTACTCTAAAAAACACAGTCACCAAAGGCGCTATGGGCAATGTGTCTCTGCGCTACTCCACACCTCAGTACATCCCCACTCCGAATATATGGCTTCAGGCGCAGTACGACAAATTTGCCATCTCCTTCTACGGAGGCATGAACTACAGCAACCGCAAGGCTTCCAAATCAAACTCCACAACAGAAACCGTATACGAACAGACCGGCGACACACTCCGGAGCGAATCCGAAAACAGAAGCCGCAACATCTTCGCCTACTACGGGCTTGAAGGCAGCTGGGAGCCGGATACTGTCAACCTGCTCACTTTTGAGGTTGGCGGCTTTTTCTCTAACGCCAAAGGCACCGGCTCAAGCAGTACCGAAATGTTCAACAGCGCCGGAAACCGGCTGTACCATTACTCTACCAGGCTCAAAAGCGGGCCCTCCGGCTGGAACGACATCAACGGAAGCGTTAACTACCAGCGAACAACCGGCATTAAAGGCGAGTCCATCATTTTGTCATACCGCCTCAACAGCGAGTCCAACAAATCTGAATCAGAAAACGAATATACCGACTATGACATGCTCCCGGTTCCATACACCGGAATAAACTCAAACGTAAGGTCTACCGGAATGGAACACACTTTCCAGATTGACTGGACCCGTCCGTTTGCAAAATACCACACTTTTGACATAGGAGGAAAATACATCTACCGCGACAACCACAGCAAAAGCACCTATGAGTACATCGGCTATAAAGATGACTTCAGCAACTTCAAGCACATCACAAACATAGGCGCTCTGTTTGCCGACTACAGGCTTAACCTGGGCAAATTCGGAGCGAGAGCAGGCATCAGATACGAATTTTCAAAACTCTCTGCCAGATTCCTTGACGGAAAAGAAGAACCTTTCGCATCAAATCTCAACGACTGGGTGCCTAATGCAGGGCTTATCTACAACCCCAACAGAATGAATTCTTTCAAACTCTCTTTCGGCTCGCGCATCCAGCGTCCGGGAATCTATTACCTCAACCCGGCAGTTAACACATCGCCAAACAGCACATCCTACGGCAACCCCGACCTTGAAAGTGTCAGAAAAAATTCGCTTTCATTGCAGTACAATCTTATGAAAAGCAGATTCAACCTCGGGCTCTCGACTTCTTATGGATTCTCTACCAACGACATTATCGGCATACAGACAGTAGAAGGCAACCACACCACATCGACCTACGCAAACGCCGGCAAAATGAAAAATTTCAACGCCAACATGTATATGAACTGGCGCCCGACTACAAAAACAAGCCTGATGGTAAACTTAGGCGCCAACTACAACTATGTCTTCAACCCGCACACACTTGAAAAAGCCTTTGGGTGGGGACATCGGATTTTCGGTCGAGTGGCTCAGACCTTACCCTACGACATAAACCTGTCTCTATGGATCAACTCATACCTTTCGCCCAAAGGTCTGAACTCTAAATTCAGAGCCAGCTGGTGGGGCAACGGTGCCTATATGGGTATCTCCGCAACCAAAAATTTCCTGAAAGAAAAACGGCTTAGCGTTCAGCTTAACCTGCAAAATCCCTTCATTGGCAAACACCCGGCTTACATAACCACCTCATGGGCTGACGGCTACCATTCCCGGAATGTCAACTATCTGAGCAACATGACCCAGTTCTCGGTATCTGTAGGCTATCGCTTCGGCAAAATGACCACAAGTGTCAAAAAAGTCAATAAAACTATTCAGAACGACGACATTATCGGCGGAGGCAATAACGGCGATTCAGGAGGCGCCTCCGGTCAGACAAATTGATTGAACTGACTCAGGATATTATCGAATGGATTGAGCTCAACGCCAAGGCTGACACCTCGGCGCTGAGGCTCAGACATGCCGGTGACAGACAAAAAAACGAAGCCATACTACAGATTGAATGCCGGAGAAAGGCTGCGTCAAAACTCAGCGACACCCTTAAGTGCCGAAACTTCATCTTTCCCACAGCCCTTTCTGCCGAACAATGCACCTCCGACATTCTTGCAGAATTCCATTCAACGCTTGTAAAAGGACACAAAGTTCTGGACATGACATGCGGGCTGTGCATCGACGCATTTCACATTGCATCAAAAGGCATAAAAGTCACTGCAACAGACATAAATCCGGAAATTGCCGAAGCCGCCGTTATCAATGCCAAAGCTCTCGGGCTGGCTAATGTCAATGCTCTGTGTGCGGACAGCACACAATGGCTTGCCCGGCATGACTGTGTATTTGACACAATATTCATTGACCCGGCAAGGCGAGGCGAAGGTGGCAAGCGGATTTTCGCCCTCAGCGACTGCGAGCCTGATGTCATAGCGCTGCTGCCACTGCTGAAACAAAGATGCCGGCGACTGATTGTCAAGGCATCTCCCATGCTTGACATATCCAGCGTAAGGCACTCGTTCGGAAACCACTCCCCACACATATATATATTAGGCACCCCCACCGAATGCAAAGAGCTTGTTGCCGTAATAGATTTTGATTCGGAAAAGGTCTGCGCCAATGAAATAACCGCTGTCACACTCAGCCACAACATTCAAAACTCTTTCTCATTCACACCGGACGAGGAAGCTTCGCACGACGCCCGATACATGAACGCCGCTCCGGGGATGATACTCTATGAGCCATACCCTGCCGCTATGAAATCGGGTGCATTCAACACAATGTGCCACAGATTCGACACAGGCAAACTGCACTCGAACACCCATTTCTATGTGAGCAATTCCATACAGCCCGGATTTCCTGGCTCCGCTATGAAAATTATTGAGGTAATGCCTTTCGGCAAAGCAGCGTGTCGGCTTGTAAAAGACAAATATCCTGTAATCAATGTCACTGCAAGAAACTTTATTCTTTCATCTGCCGACCTCGCCAAACGCCTAAAAATCAAAGAAGGAGGCATTCTCCGCCTCTTTGCGGTAAACACTGTTGCCGGACCGGAAATAATAATTGCCGCTCCCAGCAACGGATTATGACAAAAAAATTGTAACTTTACTCCCACAATAAAGCTACAAATGGCGGCAGATGACAAAATAAAAGAGGATTTCGAACTCACCGAACGGCTCAGAGACCCAGATCAGAGCCGGGCGGCATTTACCGAAGTCATAGCCCGGTACTCGCGTCCGCTGTACTGGCAGATTCGCCGCATGGTGCAGCGCCATGAGGATGCCGATGATTTGCTTCAGAACACATTCATGAAAGCCTGGAGCTCGTTAGACGCGTTCCGTGGCGAAGCCCGGCTTGGCACATGGCTTTATAAAATAGCCATAAACGAAAGCCTCACCTTCCTTGAAAAAGAGCGTAAAAGGCTTAACCTATCCATTGACGACCAGGAACGCAACCTTATAGAAGCCATTGAAGCCGACCCGTTTACCGACGGTGATGAAATAAAGCGAAAACTACGTGCTGCAATTGCTTCTCTCCCTGAAAAACAACGCATTGTGTTCAACATGCGCTACTATGACGAAATGAAGTATGAGGAAATGAGCAGAGTACTCGGCACATCGGTCGGGGCTTTGAAAGCATCGTATCATCTCGCAATAAAAAAAATAGAGCATTTTTTTGAGGAAACCGATTAAACCTCCGGCTTTTTCAGTTGTCTAATCCTCACAAAGACTATATATGAAACACAATAACGAACATAGCCAGATTCTTGAGCGGGTATCCCGACACGACGGCATGACTGTGCCGGAAGGTTATTTCGCCGATTTTGCCGCACGGATGGAAGCTGCGATTCCTGAACGGCGCGTAGCAGAGCCTCCGGTTGTGAGGTCTACATGGCAAAAAATACGCCCTTATGTGTACATGGCGGCAATGTTTGCAGGAATATGGTGCATGATGAAAACATTTGACCTTATGCGCCCTTCGTCTCCAATGCAGAGCGGAGCGCTGACTGAGGCTCTGAGCGACGAAAACTTCATCAGCGACTATTATATCAACAACGCATACGAAGAGGAACTCCTTGAAAACCTGTACGAAGACGGTTTTTCTCCTTATGAATTATGCGCGTCTAACTGACACATACCTGTATGATAACCAGAATTCTTCTTATCCTTACTGTTATCTTTGGGTCGATCAACATTTCCGCCCAGACCAACAAACCTGCCAAAAGCAAGTCTCGCTCCGAATGGTTCAACGAAATGAGCCGTTACAAAGCTCAGTTCATAGCCTCGGAACTTAAGCTCTCCGAAGAGCAGAAACAAAAATTTGTGGCAGCTTACGAAAAAATGGAAAACGAATCGGCAAAAACGGCACGCGAAGCCCGCAAAATGGAAAAAGAAGTGCGCGAAAAGGGCGACAATGCCACCGACCTGGAGCTTGAAAAAGCTGCCGAGGCGTTGACCGAGCTAAAGCTGAAACAAGCTCGTACCGAACAGGTTTACTTCCAGCAGTTCAAATCCATCCTTACTCCGCGACAGCTGTTCAACCTCAGTAGCGCGGAAAGAAAATTCACTCGCAAAATAATGGAATCGCACCGAAAATCTCGACACGACCGGGATTGAAATGCCTCATACAAGCATCACAACGGACTCCCGGACAAACCATGACCACGGAGTCCGTGTTTGTTTTATAGAAACTGCCTCATGTCATGAAACTATTTTTTAAATCAATACTCACAGTAATACTTCTGTTTTCAGCATCAAATATGGCTGACGCACAAAATATACCCGATTTCGCTTTCCCTGCCAAAGTCCGGAATAATGCCCGTTATGCTTACATCAAAGCTATGGACAACGCCGATTATCCGGCTGCATTGAGAGCTTTGATTGACTCTTCTCTTGCGTCTGTTTCCGTATCTCCCGACTCTGCCGCAACCGCAGCCGCCAATATGGAAAAATTTGCCGCAGAGGTTCCCGACCCCTTGTGCGCTTCCGTGGCATACCTGTCTGCGGCAAAAATATACGCCGACTGCTACTCGTTCAGGAGGTGGGTATATGACTCCCGTACAGCACCGCTGCTGCCGCTTGACAGCGATATGTCTGAATGGACAGGCAAGCAGTTCCGTTACAAAATATCTGCCCTGTGCGACTCCGCCGTCAGCATCGCTTCGCCCGCAAAAAAATCACCGATAAGCAATTGGAAAGAGCTCGTCACCATACCGACAGACGCTGTACCATTCAGCCCCACTCTATACGATTTCATCGCCGGGAAAGCGATAGAATTGCTGTCGGTCTGCTGCGGCAAAGGAGAGCGACTGCCTCTTACCGCACTCGTGCCGGATTCCGGACTGGACAAAGTCATATCAGAACTGAAAGCAACAAAACCGGAGGCTGCAAAAATTCTCAGTCTATACTCTTCATTGATTTCACTGCACCGCAACACACCGTTGCCACGCACGTTCTGGGATATCAGGCGTATTAACTACACTTATCGGAATATCTATTCATCCGACTTCAACACCGCGAGAACACGGAAGGCTGAACTGCTTGAAAATATGTATAACTCATTACAGTCCACCGAAGCCGGGTGCCTGCCTCTTCTGGAAATTGCCCAAAACGTGTCTGTGGCAGATGACAATGCGGGCAAGATATACGCCGCGCTTAAACATGCCGAGAAAACCTATCCGCACTTTTTAAAAATCGCCTGCATAAAAAACGAAATAGCTTCTCTTAAATCCAAAAGCGTGGAAATAGAGTGTCCTACTCTGCTGCTGCCCGGTGACTCTCTGTCTATAGGCGTAAACTCTTGCAATGTACCGGCTGCGACTCTGGTGCTATACCGACTGCCGGTCAGTGTTTCAGGCACCGACAGCTATGCGCGCGTCGAATCGGGGGCTGTGGCTATTGCAAGAAAACAGATTGTATTTGATGGCGCAATCCCCTTCAAGGCTGCCGGACAGACAAGTTTCACAATATCATCACCGGGTAGATACATAATAGTGCCGACTTTCGCCGGAGCGTCTTTGCGCAACAACTCCTATCCGGTAATACATGTAACGTCTCTGTGTGCCGGAGCCCTCATCCTTGACAAAACATGCGTGGTTGTAACAGAGCCGGTGAGCGGCGCTCCTGTTGCCGGAGCCGACATAATGCACCTGAACAACAGGCGCGCATCCTCACCCCGCAGTCTTGGCACAACCGACAGAAACGGATTCCTTGCCTTAAGCAACGACTTTTCAGGAAATATACTTCCGGTAAAAGGAACAGACAAGTATGCCTACACTACGTACATATATTCCGAACGTCCGGAATCCGGACCGGTGCAGGCTATCAGCCTGTTCACCGACCTCGGGATTTATCATCCCGGCGACACAATACAATGGGCTTGCATCGCATACACCTCTGACGCAGCCAAAAGAGCGGTCGTTGAAAACAAACAGCTGGAAGTGGTGTTTCGCAACACCGACGGCACTCCGATAGACACAGTCCGCGCTTCGACCGATAGCTTCGGACGTATCTCCGGCAACTTCAAGGTGCCCCAAGACATGCTCACCGGCTATTACAGCATAACCGCAACCGCCTCTGCCGCCGGCAAAAAGCAAACCGCCACAGGGCGACTAAACGTACTTGTGAGCGACTACAAACTGCCAACATACTCTGTTGAAATCTCATCCATAAAAAATGACGTTCCTTCGAAAGGCGATGTCACAATATGCGGCTCTATCCGTTCTTATTCAGGCATTCCGATGGCAGGAGCCGATGTAAAACTCACTTTGTCATCCATACCCAACTGGTGGTTCGGCGATTTTTCTTCGGAAGAATTCCTCAGCGCCGCCACGTCTTCATCTGCCGACGGCAGTTTTGAATTCACAATAACCGACCCTGAATTTACACTTGCTCCGAACCCGAAAGGCTCCTTCTCAGCCAATGTCTCCGCTACCTCTGTCTCCGGAGAATCGCAATCGGCGGCAAAGGTATTCTGCCGCGGCTACACCTGCCGCATTGTCGCAGACATTGAATCCGACATCGACATATCCCGTCCTATAGCGCTGAACGTCAAAGCTCTTGACGCAGACAACAATCCTGCAAAAGTAAAATTGACCTACCGGCTCATAAACGAGTCGTCCGACACTGTTCTCCGCGGAACATTTTTCCAGAATGAAAAAATAGACCTCTCAGGTATTGCGAGCGGCATATATTCGATATGCTTCAGAACCGCCGGATCAGAGTCAGAAGCGGTTACCGTAGAAAACATAGCCTTATACCGTCCCTCCGACTCCCTGCCCCCGCGAAAGAATCCGGTATGGGTTCCCCGCAGACGCATTACAGCCGGCGACAGCATTATGTTCGGCACCTCCGCACCCGAAACACACCTGCTGTACACTCTATGGTCGCCGGGAATCACTCACTCACGCGAATGGCTCGTACTGAAACCGGGCATACACTTCATAAAGCCGCATGTGCCGTCCGGTACTTCCGAGCTTAACGCATCATTTTTCGCAGTCAAAAACTACGAGACATCCACAGCCAATGTGGCGGTAAGCATTCCCGACCCGACCAACGAGCTGAAAATCATTGTGGAGTCATGGCGCGATAAAATTGTGCCGGGAGCTATGGAAACACTGAGCATAAGAACTGTTAACGGAGACAGCACCGGCACTTCTGCCGCCGTAATGCTTGACATGTACAACGCCGCATTGTCAACACTCGCCGAACCGGACTTCACACTGCACCCACGCAGACCGTACATTCCGTCGATGCGCATGATACCGCCGACCGGCTACATCAAAAAACGCGGCTATGATGTATCTGCCGCCTCAAACTATCTCAACTGCAAAGAAATAGCATCGCCGGAGCTGAACACCTACGGCAGAAACTTTGCCGGAGGCTATCGCAACGGTGCCATGATGTTCGGGGCGCGCTCTGCCGCCGGCGCGGTTGTTCTTAAAAGCGAGAATGTCGTTGACGAAGTTATGGAACACAAGGCTATGGTATCTGTCAGCACCAAAGACGCTGTTGCCGAAGATTTCGCAGACGAAATGCCAGACGGAGGGGGCGCCCCGGCTTCAGAACCGCAATTCAGTTACCGCGACAGCGAGGTACCCCTCGCATTCTTCGCTCCCATGCTGCTGACAGACGCGCAGGGACACCTGCAATTCTCGTACACCGTCCCCGATGCCAACACCACCTGGGCTTTCCGGGCATTGGCATTCACCGAATCGCTGTCTGTTGCCACACACTCTGCCTCTACACTCGCGTCAAAACCTTTGATGGTGCAGCCTAATCTGCCGCGTTTCCTGAGGTCAGGCGACAGCATAGACATCAGCTCACAGGTTTTCAACAACAGTCAGGCAATCACAGGCACCACAACCGAAATAGAATTTTTCAATCCTGCCGACAACACAACGTTGTGTACACACACCGTTAAGTCGACAATTGCCGCCGACTCGTCTGCGGTAATATCGGTGCCGTTCACTGCGCCTCGCGACATCTCTTTAATCGGATTCCGCATAAAATGCTCAGACAGTAATTTTGCCGACGGCGAGCAAAGCCTCATACCGGTTCTGCCCTCCGGCTCTGCCACATACGAATCTACCGACTTCTACATGCCCGCCGATAGCTCCTCGCTGACAATTGCCCTTCCCGATTATGGCAAAAACGACAAAGTAACACTTACATACTGCGACAACCCGTTATGGTATGTGGTAACTGCCCTGCCCGGCTTACAAAAGAACGATTTTGAATCGGCAAACTCCGCAGCTGCCTCTATATTTTCCGCCGCTGTGGCAAAAGGGCTTGTAAAAAAATACCCGGAAATCGAAAAAGCACTGAAAGCATGGAGCATGTCAGACAAAACAGACAGCACTCTTGTGTCCATGCTTGAACGCAACGCGGATTTAAAAACATTTTTGCTTCAGGCAACACCCTGGGTGTCTGCCGCACAAACCGACACGGAACGTATGCAAAGATTGTCACTCTTATATAATAATAAGGAGTACGACAACACCCTGAAATCTGCAATCAGCCAACTGTCCCGCCTACAGAACAGTGACGGAGGTTTTGTCTGGACACCCCGCTATCCCGAATCTTCGCTATGGGTCACAACCTCTGTTTTGTCTGAAATAGGACGCCTGAACACCCTCGGCATGATGCCTGCCAACGGCACACTTAAAGACATCTGCAACAAAGCGCTGAAATACATGGAGAAACAGTACACAAAAATATATTCCGAAAACCGCAACAGCGACTTCAGCTCCTATGCGGAGATAGTCGGACTCTGGCGCTCGTTCACTCCATCGGCTATCGGACGCAGCATGATTGCCAGCGAGACACAGCGCATACTCTCATCCTGGAAAAAAATGAACGTCGGAGGCAAAGCTAAAGCCGCCTTGTTGCTTTACAATTCCGGCAATGTGGCTTCTGCCAGAACCATTCTCTCCTCTCTGGATGAATTTGCCACAACATCCGCAAACAAAGGCATGTGGTGGCAGTCTCTCGACAACCGCTCCGCATCCTTCTCTTCGGTGAGCAACACCGCGCTTGCCCTTCAGGCTTATGCAACTATAACCCCACATGCGCCTCAGATAGAAAAAATACGGCAATGGCTCATACTACAGAAATCCACTATGGACTGGGGCAAATCTGCCGCCGCATCCGGCGTAATCGCCGCCATACTCACTTCATCGACAAAATGGATTGACAGTGCGGGGGCTATTACTGTAATTGTCAATTCACAGCCTATTGAAACCAACCAGACACACTACACCGGAGAAATTCGCAGCACTATGCCTGCACTTGCCGCTTCAGGCTCCACCCTCACCATAAACCGTACTTCATCTGCACCCGGCTGGGGCGCGGTTATTGCAACCGGATTTTCGGCGATGGACAGTATCAAGGCTGCGGCCTGCGGGCAACTTGCAGTTTCCAAGTCTATCTTTGTAAAAGACGGTGACAGTTGGGTTCCGGCAAAACATCTGTCTGTAGGAGACAAAATCAAGATTCGGCTTATCCTCAAAAGCGAATCGGCAATAGATTACTTAGCCGTATCCGACGAGCGGGCTGCCTGTCTTGAACCGGTAGAACAGACTCCTGCTCCGATTTGGGCTGACGGTATATGCTTTTACCGCGAAAACAAAGACTCCCGGACAAACATTTTTATAAACCGTCTGCCAAAAGGCACATTCGTGCTTGAATACGAAATGTGGGTCAACAACTCCGGCAACTTCGCCTCAGGCATCGCAACCGCGCAAAGCCAGTATGCTCCGCAGATTACCGCCCACTCTGCCGGAGAAAGGCTGATGGTTGAAAATTAGCCCGACAATAGTTTAAAATAGGTTAATTTTATAACATATACAGCAGCTTTAAGTTAAATCATAGTTAAATCACCCCTCATCATTTGGCAGAAAAGTACAAAACCCATATCTTTGCACCAGTTTTTCATGGTATTAGATTTAAGGTAAAAAGATTATTCGTCGTGATGACGAGTAATTTTTTTGTTTTATACCCATCCCTCATACCAGCACCTCCACCGCAATGCCAGTCGACAAGTGTCATTTTGCAACAGATTTCAATAAAATACTTACATTTAGTTGCAATTTCAAAAATTAGTATCTACTTTTGCAACATCACGCTACGTCAGCGTATACTAACACTTACACATAGCTACTAAAATGAAAGCATCAGAAATCATTGCAGACCTGAAAAGACGATTTCCCAACGAGCCGGAATACATACAGGCGGTAGAGGAAGTCGTGACATCTATTGAAGACACATACAACGAGTACCCGGAATTTGAACGGTACAATCTTATAGAGCGCCTGTGCATTCCCGACAGAATATACTCGTTCAGAGTGTCTTGGGTAGACGACAGCGGAAAAGTGCAGAACAACATGGGCTACCGTATCCAGCACAACAACGCCATCGGTCCTTACAAAGGCGGCATCCGTTTCCACTCGTCTGTCAATCAGTCCATCCTAAAGTTCCTCGCCTTCGAGCAGACATTCAAGAACTCCCTGACCACCCTTGCCATGGGAGGTGCCAAAGGAGGCAGCGACTTCTCGCCAAGAGGCAAAAGCGACATGGAAGTAATGCGTTTTTGCCAGGCATTCATCAACGAGCTGTGGCGTGAAATCGGAGCCGACACGGATGTACCCGCCGGCGACATAGGTGTCGGAGGTCGCGAAGTCGGCTACATGTACGGACAATACAAAAAAATGGCGCGCGAAAACACCGGCACATTCACCGGCAAAGGCAGAGAATTCGGAGGCTCGCTAATTCGCCCCGAAGCAACCGGCTACGGCAACGTCTATTTCCTGCTCAACATGCTTGCCACCAAAGGCATAGACATCAAAGGGAAACGTGTGGCGATTTCCGGCTCCGGCAACGTAGCCACATACACTGCCGAAAAGCTCCTTGAACTCGGAGCCGTTGTGGTGTCAATGAGCGACAGCGACGGCACAATCTATGTTCCGGACGGCATTTCACGCGAACAGCTCGACTATATTTTCAAACTCAAAAACATATACCGCGGCCGCATCAGGGAATTTGCCGAAGAATACGGCTGCGAGTACTACCCCGGCGAACGTCCGTGGATGAAAGTGAAATGCGACATCGCAATGCCCTCGGCAACACAGAACGAGATTGACGGTGACGACGCACGCGCCCTACTCGCACAAGGCTGCATAGCCGTAAGCGAAGGCGCAAACATGCCCTCTACCCCGGAAGCCATCAAAGAATTCCTCGCAGCAAGAATCCTTTACGCCCCCGGCAAGGCCGCCAATGCCGGCGGCGTGTCGGTGTCCGGACTCGAAATGGCACAAAATTCACAGAAACTCTCTTGGAGCGCCGCTGAAGTCGACGCAAAACTAAAAGACATAATGTCTGAAATACACCACCAGTGCGAACTGTTCGGAAAAGAACAGGACGGATTTATAAACTATGTAAAAGGTGCCAATGTAGCCGGATTCATGAAAGTGGCGCGAGCTATGATGGCACAAGGCATCCTGTAAAAAAGTGTGACTGCATAATACACAAATCTACATAAAACACGCTGACCGCCGGTTTTTTTACCGGCGGTTTTTGTATATTTGCGATATAATTCCCAACACCCTCCTAATGAAAAAAATAATCAGTTCTTTTGTCCTTGTCGCCATGGCAATATACGCCAGTGCGTTATCTGCCAGCGACTATCCGCTATTACCCAAACCTCAGACCATAGAATTCGGCAAATCCACATTCCGCATCAAAAACGCGTCCGTAGATATGCCCGCATGGCAGAAAACATGGGAATCCGAACTACAGTCTGCCGGAATAACACCCTCGCCAAAAGCAAGATTCTCCATAAAAGGCGAGATTGTCACATCCATTCCGGATGCGCCGGACAATAACGACGAAGCCTACTCCATGTCGGTGTCAGACAAAGGAATAAAAGTAAAAGCCGTTTCAGAAAAAGGCTTATACTGGGCTCTTCAGACCCTGATGCAACTTGCCAAAGACTCAGGCAAACTGCCGACATGCGAAATCATAGACTGGCCTGCGTTTCCCTGGAGAGGATTCATGATGGACACCGGGCGCTCGTACATCTCCCCCGAGGAGTTGAAACGCGAAATAAGCATTATGTCCCGTTTCAAGCTCAATGTCTTTCACTGGCATCTGACCGAAAACCAGGCATGGCGCCTTGAAAGCAAAATATTCCCCATGTTAAACGACAGCGTGAACATGGAGCGCCAGCCCGGTCTATACTACACCGTAGAGCAGGCAAAAGAAATCATGAAGTTTGCAAAAGACCATAATGTGCTTTTGATTCCGGAAATAGACATGCCCGGACACAGCGCCGCGTTCGTACGCACCTTTCGCCATGACATGCAGAGCCCGGAAGGCACCAAAATTCTCAAACTGCTTGTTGAAGAGGCTTGCGAAACCTTTGATTCCGTACCGTATCTGCACATCGGCACAGACGAAGTTCGCTTTACCAACCCGGACTTTGTGCCCGACATGGTGTCATTCGTGAAATCCTTGGGTAAAAAAATAATATCCTGGAATCCCGGCTGGAACTACAACAAAGGCGATATAGACCTGACAACGATGTGGAGCTACAGAGGCAAACCGACTCCCGGCATTCCGGCAATCGACCTGCGCTACCACTACATAAACCACTTTGACATCTACGCCGACCTGATTGCACTGTACCGCAGCAACATATACGGGCAGAAAAAAGCCGGAGAGGGTATTGCCGGTGTGGAAATAGCACTTTGGAACGACCGCTACATAGACAACGAGCAGTCGCTCATAGCCCAAAACTCGGTTTATACCGCAATGCTCGCCATAGCCGACCGCTCATGGAGAGGAGGCGGCGAAGAATATTTCGACAGACTCGGCACAAGGCTTAAGGAAAGCGAAACCGAGGATTTCGCCGATTTCACAGACTTTGAAAACCGCCTGCTATGGCATAAGGACCACACGCTCGATTCCATATTCATTCCATATGTACGGCAGACAAATGTAAAGTGGAGAATCACCGACCAGTTTCCCAACAATGGCAACCTGAGCGCAGTTTTCCCTCCGGAGACAGAGGGCCCGAAAGAATCATATACATACAACGGCACTGTCTACAATACCACCCCCGCCAACGGCGCAGGCATTTACCTCAGACATGTGTGGGGAGAATCGGTACCCGCTTTTTACGAAAAGCCCCTTCCGAACCACACGGCTTACGCTTACACATGGGTATATGCACCTCAAAAAATGGAAGTCGGACTTCAGGCAGAAACACAGAATTACAGTCGTAGCGAAAGCGATTTGCCCCCGAAGCGCGGCAAATGGGACTACCGCGAAAGCAAATTCTGGATAAACGGCAAAGAGTTACCCGCTCCGGAATGGACATCCGTTCACACAGAGCGCACCAATGAAATTACACTCGGAAACGAGAATTTTGCTGCACGTCCGGTGATTCCGGTAACCCTTGACAAAGGGTGGAACCAGGTAATGATAAAATTGCCCGTCGGAAAATTCCAGGCACCTGAAACCAGACTTGTAAAATGGATGTTCTCATTTGTATTCACTACTCCTGACGGCAGACATGCCGCTCCGGGGCTTATATACTCTCCAGACAAGCAACTGCAATAGCTACAATTCCACCTCACACACAATAGCCGGTTTGTTTACCAAGCCGGCTATTTTTGCATGGTGTTTTTATCTTTTAACTTATCTGTGTCACACTCTCGCCCATGCACAGATATACCTTTGCCATACAAACAGCAAACACTTGTTATCATGGCAACAATTCACTCTACCGACATTGTTTACGCAACAGTTTCACAACGCGGCAAAACCCTTACGTCAATAACTCTCAGCGGCATGACATCCATCGCCCAGATTATAACCCACATAAGGAGTATTGTAAAAGACTCTATAGGAATATTCACACTTTCGCTGCGCAACAGCACACAAGGCTGGCTACAGGAGCGCAACATCATACTCAAGCCGCGACCTGCCGCGACCCAACTAACACTATTCTAAGAGTGTGTTTGAATTTAACACGAAGATATAATTCTGGATTTCTTTCTATCCCCTCAAAGGTCTTTTCGGGCGATCTTCGTCAAGTTTCATCGGTCACGATGCCCGCATCGCTCCCTCCTCAACTCACACAGATCTCTCCAAAAAATTCTCTTTGAGTGAACAGAAGTGAAATTAAAACACACTCTAAAAAAAGGGAATTACAGCTCCTCGCCAAGTACACGGCGCACTGAAATGAACCGTTTTGCGTAGTAAGCCGTACCGGGATAGCTGTCAATCTGCACTCCGCGCGATGTCGATGCGTGTATGAACTTCACACTGCCATTCTCGGGATTGGACTCTATTACTATGCCCACATGACCGATGCTCTTTCCAGCACGTCTTCCGGAAAAGAATATGAGATCGCCGGGCTGCGCCTCTTCTACCGATATCTGTGTACCCTGCGTACCCTGTGAACGGGAATCTCTCCGCAGAGTCAGACCAAACTGACGAAACACATAGCTTGTGAAACCGGAACAGTCAAAAGCCTTTGGTCCGCTCGCTCCGAGACGGTAACGGGTACCGATAAAATTCTGCGAGTAGCTGACCATATCATCTCTCAATGTCTCAAAATCGTCAAAATCATCGATTTTTTCTCCGAGAAGCTCCTCAAGAGTAGGCATAATGTAGTCACCCGAACTTATGAAAGCCAGTTCATCGCCCTCCTTTTCGTTATTGTCAACAGACACAGCCGATGCCGGCACCGTTAACGACGCGGCAAATGCAAGGGCAAGCGGTATGAAATATTTTGCAGATGACATAATTACTATTTGCACTGCAAAATTAATCATTTACATCCTTTTATTCACATACTTGAATGCAATGTATTAAGCAATAAATCCTTACATAATGTAATTGTTTGTTAACAGCAGCAATCAGCCGCGCCAAGACTATCACCTAACACTCTGAAATGCAAATAAATAAGAGGCACAGCCTATGGTTGCCGCCTCTTATTTGTTAATATATGCAATAAATAGCATAAACATGTGCTAAAATTTAACAACTTAAGCTCCGCAAAACTATGCTTACGCTATTGTCCTAATAATCAGAGCATACATCAAGACTCATGCACACCGCCATTGCCGAGTGTGCAAAAGTCCTTAACATTATTTTAGACACACGTCTGTAACACCGTCATAGCTTGCATAGCGATTTGAGCACATCGGAAGCTATCAACTCCGGACGCAGCCTCATGGCTTCAGCAAGCTCGGACGCATTATAACGGTCGGCAAATTCTTTCTTCAGACCGTAGCACTTTATTTCCATGGGTTTGTCTCCATAAAATCGCGCTATTTTTTCACCAAAACCGCCGTCAAGCACACCATCCTCCAGAGTAACCACCAGCCTGTGATTAGATTCAAGACTCTCAAGCAGCTCCATGTCAAGCCCGCTGAGGAATCTCGGATTTATGACTGTGACACCGACACCGTCTGCCGACAGCGCATCGGCGGTTTCCTGCGCAAGTCCGAAAAAGGCTCCCGCGCCTATTATAGCCACATCCTTGCCGCTGCGAACCACTTCGTATTTATTTAGGTCGGAATAGTCCGAGGGAAACTCCATGCCTGAGCAGACAACATTGCCGCCCGGCACCCTAACAGCTACGGGATATTCGTTTTGCTTCACCGACCATCTCAGCATGGCGACATACTCTTCCTTGCAAGTTGGCGCAAGGTACACAAAACCGGGGATGTTGCTCACAAGGGCGATATCAAACCAACCTAGGTGGGTTACGTCATTCATACCGAACATCGTACCGTAAAATATCGGAATGCTTACAGGCGATCTGTTTATAGACACATCCTGCGACAGCTGGTCGTATGCCCTCTGCAAAAACGAGCTTACAACACAGAAACAGGGTTTCGCACCACCCTTTGCCATGCCTGACGCAAGCGCCACAGCCTCCTGCTCCGCGATTCCGACATCTATAAACTGATGTCCGGCAGCCTTTCGTTTTTCGGAGGTAAAACCTATAGCTCCCGGAGTACCTGCGGTTATGGCAGCGACAGTCGGGTCATTTGCCATCATATCGAGAAGCAAATCCGCAGTTATGTCGGTGTAGCTTTCATTCTCGTCAATATTGCGCGGATTGCCTGTCGCGATATCAAACGGCGCGGTATAGTGGAAGCGCTCCCTCTCAGCTTCGGCAGGAGCATAGCCCTTGCCTTTTTGTGTGCAAATGTGCAGAACAACAGGATGGTCAATGTCTTTGACGCTCTCAAACACCTCTATAAGGGTAGCGATGTCGTTGCCATAACTGACATAACGGTAGTCAAAGCCCATGGTTTTGAAAAAATTGAGTTCGGCGCTGCCATCGCTTTTTCTCAACAGTCTCAGATTGGCGTATATACCACCCTCATTTGGCGCGATACTCATATCGTTGTCATTGACTATGACAATCATATTGCTGCGGAGAGTGGCAGCGAAATCAAGCCCTTCGAATGCCTCTCCGCCGCTGAGCGACCCGTCTCCAACCACTGCTATGATATTCTCTTTGTCACCCCTGAGGTCGCGGGCAACGGCAAGTCCGCCTGCAAGGCTCACAGCCGTGGAGGTATGACCGATAGTGAAAAAATCATGCGCGCTCTCCGCAGGATTGGTGTATCCGCTGACATCTCCGTAATGCGATGGCTGTGTGAAAGCATCCATTCTGCCTGTCAGCATTTTGTGAGCATAGCACTGATGCGATACATCAAACACTATTTTGTCTGTCGGACTATCGAAAACATAGTGCATTGCTATAGTCATTTCGACCATACCGAGATTGGGACCGACATGACCGCCCCTGATACTGAGCTTGCCCAGCAGAGCCTCGCGCATCATGGCGGCGAGCTTTTTCAACTCGTCTATTGACAAACCCTTTATATCTGCCGGTGAATGAATATCGTTCAGATTCATAATTCAAAAATTGGAATAAATATTTTCATTTGAGAGGTGTCCGCCGGCATAACAACGGCATTGCCCACAACATACTGACGTTAAACAAAAACCGGCACAACGGGGTTCACCCGGCGCAAAATTAATTAAAAATCATGAACGATAAGACAAAACAACTATACACCCGCATATACGGCGAACATTTCAATGCTCCCCGGCGTTTTACAGTCAAACAGACATACGAATTAAATAACTGGTATTATGGACAAATATGTATGCGAAGTATGCGGCTGGGTGTATGACCCTGCAGTAGGAGACCCTGAAAACGGGATAGCTCCCGGAACATCTTTCGAAGATTTGCCAGCCGACTGGGTATGCCCATTATGCGGTGTTGGCAAAGACGAGTTCGTCCCTGAAAAGTGACAATGACTTACACCGTATTTGCACAAAGTCTCTGCGCCGGAGCGGCGCAGAGACTTTGTTTTTTAAGTGCAGTACAACAAACTCTACCGCAAAAAAGTACCGCCGGGAATTTCCCGGCGGTGCTATGTTTCTGTCGTATCGAAATGATTACTCTGCGCCTGCAGGAGCTTCTTCGGCTGCGGGAGCCTCGGCTGCTTCTGCCTCAGCCCTTGCAGCTGCTTCCGCTTCGGCTTTAGCAGCGGCTATTTCAGCTTTCTTTTTAGCTACGATTTCAGCTTTAGCTTTGTTTTTTGCCTCTTCGTCAGCCAAACGCTGTTTTGCTTCGAGTTCTTTACGGTCTGCCATAGATGAGCGCAATGCGTCTACAGCTGCCTGTTTTTTGTTTTTCCAAGCCTCGAAACGACGCTGAGCCTCAGCTTCGTCAAATGCGCCTTTCTTTACGCCACCCTGAAGGTGCTTCATCAGGAGGACGCCCTCTTTGGAGAGGATGCTGCGCACTGTATCTGTGGGCTGAGCGCCTACATTAATCCAATACAAAGCCCGTTCGAAGTTCAATGTTATTGTAGCAGGATTAGTGTTCGGATTATAAGAACCTATCCTTTCAATAAATTTACCATCTCGTGGTGCCCTGCTATCGGCGATAACAATAGGATAGAACGCGTAGTTTTTACGACCATGACGCTGCAGTCTGATTTTTGTTGCCATTATAAAAAATGTCGGTTAAAATTTGGTTTTGTATGGTTTTGCGGCTGCAAAGGTAGTATTTATTTTTCTAATTTGCCACAACTCAGCTGATTTTTATCTTTTTTTCTCAGCAATCGGCAATAGAACTTGTTTAGAAAAGATATGCCGCGGTCACTGTCCAGTAACGGTTCTTACCTTCAATGGATTTGTCTGAGGTTCCCACAGCCTTGTTAAGACCGATACCATATGAGGCGCCTATCTGCAAGTGCTTTACCAGCTCGGCTCCGAAACCGAAGTTCCACGCCACATCACACTTTCTGTTGCGGAAATCTTTGAAATCGCGTTTGCTGGTAAGGAAAGCGAATGCGGGACCGGTTGCAAGATACGGGGCTATTATGCTGCTTATCACCGGTATGTTGAGCTTATATTTGAGGTTGATGGGTATGTCGATATAGTCACGGTTGTCTCTAACATCGGTTCCATCTCCTTTTATTATAGTGCTGTTACGGCGCACATACATAACGGAAGCGTCCATTCCTATACCTATAATAGGTACTGTAAATTCTGTCATGACACCAGCGTTGAAACCTACCCGATTGTCGCTGTCAAAGGTCTTGTCGTTGAAATGAAGAGAGTTGACATTGATGCCAACTTTGGGACCGATACGGAACTGAGCGTTGGCAGGAACAGCTGTCAACCCGCAAACCACTACAATAGCGGCGATAATTGTCTTAATTGTTTTCATATTCCAAAAAATTTTCGGAGCAAAGTTACACTTTTCCGCTACCTTCACAAAGTTTTTATCAAGGCACATCAGCGGGGCTCACGACAACATGCCAAGAAATGCATCCTCGTCAATGACCGGGATACCGAGCTTTGTCGCTTTTTCCAGTTTTGCCGGTCCCATATTTGAACCGGCGAGCACATAGTCTGTCTTTTTTGATATCGACCCTGCGTTTTTACCGCCGTTAGCCTCTATCATTGCCTTGTATTCATCACGACTGTGATGCGTAAACACACCGCTTATCACAAAGGTTTGCCCAGAAAGACGGTCGCCTGCCGGCACGTCATCCGTCTGCTCGACCTCCATGCGCACCCCTGCCTCGCGGAGGCGCGATATTATATCACGGTTTACAGGAGCTGCAAGATATTCTACAATACTGGCGGCTATTCTCGGACCTATGTCGTCTATAGCGGTCAGCTCTTCTTCCGACATTTCCATGAGACGATCCATACTTTTGCATGACCTCGCTATTTTTTTTGCGACTGTTTCGCCGACATAAGGAATTGACAACGCATATACGACCCGCTCAAACGGGACATTTTTGGATTGAGCCACGCTCTGGATTATCCTGTCGGCACTTTTTTCGCCAAAACGGTCAAGCGCCATAATGCTGTCTTTGGTAAGAGTGTACAAATCGGCGATATTGCTTACAAGACCGCTTGCAAACAGGGTTTCGGCTGTTTCCTCGCCGATACCGTCGATGTTCATCATGCGTCTTCCGACAAAATGCTCCACCCTACCTGTTATCTGAGGCGTACAGCCGTATTTATTGGGACACATCCAGGATGCCTCCCCTTCCACTCTCACAAGAGGAGTGCCGCACGCCGGGCACTCTCTTACAAACTGCACCGGAGTACTTCCGGGCACTCGTGCAGACAAATCCACACCGGTAATCTTGGGTATTATCTCACCCCCCTTCTCCACATAAAGAGAATCTCCTTCGTGAATATCCAAATTTTTGATTATATCCTCGTTGTGGAGAGACGCGCGCTTTACTATTGTTCCGGAAAGCAACACCGGTTCAAGGTTTGCCACCGGGGTGACTATACCCATGCGCCCTACCTCAAACGACACGAACTTCAGCGGGGTAAGCGCTCTCTCTGCCTGAAACTTATAGGCAATCGCCCAGCGCGGCGACTTAGCGGTGAAGCCCAGATTGAGCTGCTGCACAAGAGAGTTTACCTTGAACACAAGTCCGTCCGTGGCAACCGGAAGCTCTTTCCGTGCGGTATCCCAATGGTTGATATAGGCATCTACCTCCTCTATATTATTAAGGAGCGCCATGGCATCGCTGACCTTGAATCCCCAGGACGCGGCAGCGCGCATATTATCGAAATGATTATCAGCAGGCAGCTCCTCACCGAGCAGATAGTAAAAATATGCGTCAAGTCCTCGCCGCGCCACCTCTGCGGGATTAAGCAGCTTAAGGGTGCCGGACGCGGCATTGCGCGGATTGGCAAACAGAGCCTCTTCATTAAATCGCCGCTCGGCATTCAGTCGGTCAAACTCTTTCCAGGGCAGCACAATCTCTCCACGGATTTCAAACCGGCGCGGCCACCCTGTTCCTTTAAGCACAAGGGGTATCGACTTTATTGTCTTTACATTTTCTGTAACCACATCGCCTTTTTCGCCGTCGCCGCGTGTCACTGCACGCACAAGCCTGCCCTCCTCATAGATGAGCGAAATAGAGGTGCCGTCAAATTTCATTTCTCCGACAATGGCAAAATCCTGCCCCATAAGGGAATCGCGCGTACGGCGCACAAAATCATCCACCTCGCCCACACTGTATGTGTTTCCGAGCGAAAGCATCGGATATATGTGGCGTGCCTGCTCAAAACCCTTTGAGATGTCACTGCCCACACGGCGTGTTGGCGAATAGGGGTCGTCAAATTCGGGGTTCTCCGACTCAAGACACTCCAACTCCTTCATCATCAGGTCAAACTCACGGTCGCTGATTTCGGGGGCGTTATTCACATAATAGTTATGATTGTGGCGCTCAAGCTCCTGCCTAAGAAAAACAATCCGGCTCTCTATTTCTTTTTTGTCTGCCATAAACAATGATTGTGTTTGGGTATGCAAATATAATCTATTAACAAAGTTTAAACAACTTCTGACGATTAATTGAAAGAAAAACGTAATATTGTCGTAACAAATCCGTAACTTTGCCGTCAATAAATTAACCTTTCGTCCATGCATCCACTGATACAATCGGCAATAGCTCTTGCTGTCACTTTCGCCTCTTGCAACATTGACAACTCAAAGAGAAACGACAGCGGCGCCCAAGCCTCCGCACCGGGCAACGAAATAAAATTCAACGCCGACAGCGCATACTCCTACATAAAGGCTCAGGTCAGCTTCGGGCCGCGCGTACCCGGCACGGATTCCCATCGCAGATGCGCCGAATACATTGTAGGCGAGCTTGTCCGCCACGGAGTAGACACAATAAAGACACAGAACGCCATTGTAACGGCATTCAATTCCGACCAGCTGCCGATAACAAACATCATGGGAAGCATAAACCCCGATGCGAAGGACAGGGTACTTATCGCCGCCCATTATGACACCCGTCCGTGGGCAGACAACGAGGTTGACGAAAAAGACCGAAACACACCGATTGACGGTGCAAACGACGGAGCAAGCGGAGTAGGAGTGATGCTTGAACTCGCCCGACTTCTCACCGACAACAGACCGCAGATAGGGGTTGACCTGCTTTTTGTAGACGCGGAAGACTACGGTGACTACAGCGGCTGGGGCAACAATGAAGAAACATGGTGTCTCGGCACACAATACTGGGCGGAACACAACGGCTATACTCCGGCAAACAAGCCACGCTACGGCATTGTCCTTGACATGGTAGGGGGCACAAACGCCCGCTTCCACAGAGAATTCTATTCAAACAAGGCTGCAAAAAATGTGGTTGACAAAGTGTGGAGCACAGCTGCCAACTCCGGATACGGCAACTTTTTTCCCAATGAAGTAGGCGGTGCCCTGATAGATGACCACCTGTTTATCGACCGCGCCGGAATACCCTGTATCGACATTGTAGAGTGCAACAACACCATAACCCGCTCCTTTCCTCCGACTTGGCACACCCTGCGCGACAATATGGCGTCCATAGACACAGCCCCACTGAAAGCCGTAGGGCAGACAGTGCTGAATGTTGTACTGTCTGAAAAGAAATCCGAATAGAAATACAGCCGGATATTCCGTTTTTTTGCTTATCTTTGCAGCATTATGACCATAGACCAGCTGCAAGACAAGATTATAGAGGATTTCGAAGGCGTGGACGACTGGATGGACAGATACTCCATGATTATCGACCTTGGAAACAGCCTTCCCCCTATTGATGAGAAATTCAAGACTCCGGCTCACCTCATAGAAGGGTGCCAGAGCAGAGTGTGGCTCAACGCCGAAATGCGTGACGGACAGGTGTTTTACACCGCCGATTCCGATGCCATAATAGTAAAAGGCATCATAGCATTGCTCATAGAAGTGCTCAACGGGCATACCTCGTCTGAAATCCTTGACTCGCAACTCTATTTCATAGACAGAATCGGACTCGCCGAAAACCTTTCGCCGACCCGGTCCAACGGACTGCTTGCAATGGTAAAGCAGATGAAGATGTACGCCCTTGCCTTCAAGGCTCGCGAGGACGCGAAAGAGTAAAAACAATTTCAACCTAAACCAATACCGTTATCATGTTTAAAAATCAACCCGCGGGGCTGTATGTGCTTGCGCTCGCCAATACCGGCGAACGCTTCGGCTACTACACGATGCTCGCAATCTTCCTCTTCTACCTGCAGGCGAAGTTCGGCTTCGACGCGACCTGGACCGGACAGATCTTCTCGATTTTTCTGGCTCTCGTGTATTTCATGCCCCTTATCGGCGGATGGCTTGCCGACAAATGGAGCTTTTCAAAATGCGTTGTAAGCGGCATTGCCGTAATGTTCATAGGCTACGCCCTTATGTCAGCGCCGACACCGGTACGCTCCAACATGTCGATGATGATACTCTTTGCCGCGCTGCTGCTTATTTCTGTAGGCACCGGACTGTTCAAGGGCAATCTTCAGGTCATGGTGGGCGACCTGTACAACGAGCAACGCTACGCCGCCAAACGCGACACCGCATTCTCTCTGTTCTACATGGCTATCAACCTCGGCTCCATGTATGCACCCGGTGCGGCAATCGCACTCAAAAACATGGCGCTGAAAAGCGGCGGCTTCCTGACATCAGACCCCATGGCTGCCACTGTCAGCAACTGGTGTCTTGACACAGACAATTTCACCAACATGCCGGCTGCCGGTTCAGACCAGCTCAAAGCCATGACCGACTTTGCCATTGAAAAAGGCATGGCACAGGGCGGCGACGTGGCAGCATTCCTGTCCGGCTACCTCGGCGACTTCGCTTCGGCATGCGGACAGGCAGGTGCTTCACTGACCCAGTTTGCCACCGACTACATCACAGCATTCTCCACCGGTTGCAGCTATGCTTTCGCGCTTGCATGCGGATCGCTGATAGTGAGCTTCCTGATATACTTCCTCGGACGCCGCACCTACGCGCACATCATCAGAGACAAAAAACAGACCGCCAAAGACCCCAAGGCGGCTCAAACTTCGACCGACAAACAGCCCGAGCTGACACCCGAGCAGACAAAGGCCCGCGTGGTGGCTCTTCTGCTGGTGTTTGCCGTGGTTATATTCTTCTGGATGGTATTCCACCAGAACGGACAGACCCTTACCGAATTTGCCAAAAGCTGCACCGCAAACGTATCTTCAAGCTGGACCCGAATCGGATTCAACCTCGGCGCGCTTACAGCCATCTGGATTGGTGTCTACGCACTTTTCAACCTGTTCCAGAGCGCAACAGCGAAAGCCCGCGCTATCAGCGGCGCAGTGCTTGCTGTCTGCGTCGGAGTCGTGGCATACCTCGCCTTAGATGTAATTCCGTCTGAAATCACAGACATAGACCCCGCTGCATACCAGCAGTTCAACCCGTTCTACGTGGTTGCGCTGACCCCCTTCTCTCTCGCATTCTTCGGATGGCTTGCCAAGAAAGGCAAAGAGCCGAGCGCCCCGCGTAAAATCGGCTACGGCATGGTAATGGCAGGCATAGCTTACTGCGTTATGGTCATGGGTTCGCTGACCCTGGTCGGCACCAACGGCGCCATGTCGCCCAACTGGCTTATATCCACTTACCTGCTTCTGACATTCGCCGAGCTGCTCCTGTCGCCTATGGGCATATCGTTCGTGAGCAAGGTTGCGCCTCCGAAACTCAAAGGAGCCATGATGGGCGGATGGTTTGCCGCCACAGCTGTAGGCAATTACCTCGTATCCATACCCATGATTCTCTGGGGCAAAATTCCGGTCTGGACTATTTGGGCAATACTCATAGCCCTGTGTCTGCTTTCGGCTCTGTTCATATTCTCAATCATGAAGAAACTTGAGGCAGCGACTTCCGACGACACCCCCGCTCCTGCAAAAGCGGCGCTGGGAACCGTTGAGGATGACGCTATCTGACACTCTGACTCTATATCATAAACTCGGCTGTCGGCGACACAACCTGCCGGCAGCCGTTTTTCTTTTTCAAACATAATCTTTGCGCTCTGCGTTTAAAAATATAATGAACTGCAATTATACCGATTATGATAACACATGACGAAAACGCATTTTACGCTTGGCTTATAATAATAGGTGCGGTGTGCGTAACGGTGCTGATTGGTGCGGCAATCGACCGTTTCTATCTCAAACGCCGCACCTGCCGGCTCAGATGCCAGCCAACCGCACACTCCCGGCAATAATACGTTCCGAATCAGAATAATAGCGCCCTACGCAAATGTACTCTCAAATATTTTTTTCAACAATTGTGCGAAATTTCAAAAATAATACCTACCTTTGTCCCCGCTGACTGAAAAACGGTTAGTCCGGGGTGTAGCACAGTTGGCAGCGCGCCACGTTCGGGACGTGGAGGTCGGAAGTTCGAGTCTTCTCACCCCGACTCATTTTCTCACAGCGACCGGAGTCATACGGCTCCGGTCGCATATTATATTAAAATCACATGAACACAGAACTGGACTGGAGCAACCTGTCGTTTGGCTACATCCCTACCGACTACAATGTTCGCTGCCGCTACTCCAACGGCAAATGGGGCGAGATAGAGGTGTCAAGCTCGGAAATCATCAACATGCACATGGCTGCAACTGCCCTGCATTACGGTCAGGAGATTTTTGAAGGTCTGAAGGCATTCCGCGGCAAGGATGGCAAAGTGCGTATATTCCGTCTGGAAGAGAACGCGAAACGCATCCAGTCATCTGCCACAGGCATAAAAATGGCACCCGTTCCGGAAGATATTTTCCGCAAAATGGTCATAGAAGCAGTCAGGCTCAACGCCCGGTTCATACCTCCTTATGGCAGCGGAGCCTCGCTCTACATACGCCCTCTTGAAATAGGCATGAGCGCACAGATTGGCGTGCATCCCGCATCCGAGTATCTCTTTATGGTAATGGTCACTCCCGTAGGCTCCTACTTCAAAGAAGGTTTCAGACCCACCAACATCTGCATCATGCGCGAATTTGACCGCGTAGCCCCCAAAGGCACCGGACGCTGGAAAGTGGGCGGCAACTATGCGGCAAGCCTTGAGGCGGGCGAACGCGCCCACGAACTCGGCTACAGCGCCGTTCTCTATCTTGACCCGAAAGAAAAGAAGTATGTGGACGAATGCGGACCTGCCAACTTCTTTGCAATAAAAGACGGAGTCTACATCACTCCCGCAAGCGAATCGATACTCCCCTCGGTAACAAACAAAAGCCTGATGACTCTTGCCGAAGATATGGGCATAAAGGTTGAGGCACGCCACATAACTGTTGACGAACTCGGCGAAATAGATGAGGCGGCAGCGTGCGGCACAGCTGCGGTAGCATCGCCGATTGCTGAAATCCACGACCTTGACAATGACACAAAATACATTGTATCGCCCGACGGAGAGCCCGGTCCCATAACCACAAAGCTGTACAACAAGCTACGCGCCGTGCAGCTTGGAGAGGAGCCCGACGAACATGGCTGGAATACAATTGTAGAAGGATTATGACCGACTACAACAGCATAATAGACAGATACTATCCCGCAGGCACACCCCTGCGGGATATTTATATCCGCCATTGCCGCGAGGTGGCGCAGAAAGCCCTCGAAATTGCCGACAGTGCCGGGCTGCCCATTGACAGAGACACTATCGAAGCTGCCGCCATGCTTCACGACATAGGCATATTCGCCACAAACGCGCCATCCATCCACTGCACCGGCTCGGAGCCATACATACGCCACGGCATCATCGGAGCCGGACTGCTGCGCAAAGAGGGCGCTGGCGAAGAAATAGCCGCCGTCGCCGAACGCCACACAGGCTCAGGAATAACCGCCAAAGAAATCATTGACAGAAACCTGCCGCTGCCTCACTGCGACTACTGCCCCCGCACACAACTCGAACGGCTGGTATGCTACGCCGACAAGTTTTTCAGCAAAAGCGGCGACATGACTGAAAAAAGCCTTGAACAGGCAATGTCATCGGCAGCCTCGTTCGGCAATGAATCCTTGGAAAGGTTCATGGCAATGCATTCCGAGTTCACAGGTCAGAATACTCCTTCTTAGCGTCGAAACACGGGCACGCCTTTGCCGCAAAGTCGCAATGACCGTATATTCTCGCGGCGGGATAGCGGGCTTTCAGCGTCACAAGCAGCTGCCTCAGGCTCCTCTTCTGAGCGTCAGTCCGGGTATCGGCAGGATTGCCGTCAGCACCTATGCCACCGGCATATACAACCCCTATGCTGCATGTGTTATGTCCCAGACAATGCGCACCTGACTCATTTTCCGACCGCCCGGCGCTCACCCCGCCGTCAAGTTTCACAAGATAATGATAGCCTATGCACCTGAAGCCACGCTCCCGGTGCCACCTGTCAATATCGCTCACTGTCACATTCCGTCCACCAGGCGTTGCCGTACAATGGACTATTATTTCCGTTATATTTTTCATAGCAACGGCAAAGTTACAGCCGCCGCAGTACCGGTTTCATGCGAAAATGCACCTTGCCTGCATAAAAAGCATCAAGGCAGTCAGCGCATCTGCGGAAAATCTTTCGAGCTGACAACACTCCAGCCGCCGTCATCTCGCCCTACTACTAGCATAATCATCACCCCGTCGCGGGCCTCTGCCATAGCCAACGCGCTGTCTGCATCCATTACCATACAGGCTGTCGCAATCGCGTCTGCCGTCATGGCATCGGGGGCTATTACGGTAGCGCTAAGCGTAGCGGTCTCAGCCGGACGGCATGTCCGCGGGTCTATAGTGTGCCACACCTTGCCGCCTGCCGTATTCCTGTAATTCCTATAATTGCCCGATGTGGCAATTCCGCATCCTGTCACCTCCACCACCGCAAGCCGGTCATGCACAACAGCCGTGTCACATTCAAGCGGAGCATCTATCATAATATGCCACGGCTCGCCATTTCTGTTCGCGCCCGACAGTGCTATTTCGCCCCCTATTTCAACCATATAGTCAGAACAGCCGTTACGCTCAAGCATTTTGCCAACCATGTCACAGCCGAAACCCTTTGTAATGGCACTGAAATCAAACTCCATGCCCGCACGCCCCTTTACAATGCGCCCATTGTCAATGAAGCAAGAGCCAAAACCCACAAGCGCCCTGACACTGTCGGTCTGCTCATCGGTCGGACATTCAACTCCGTTTTTATAACCGAAACCCCAGAGGTTCACTGCCGGAGCCACCGTAGGGTCAAATGCCCCGGACGAAAGTCCATACACCTGAGCCGCCCCGCGAAACACTGCCTCTATCAGCGTGTCGGCTTCCACATCCTCGCCCCGGTTTATACGGCTTATCAGCGACTGACCGCTGAACGGCGACAGACTATGCTCCACCGCCCTCATGACACTTATTATACTGTCATGCAAATCTGCATCTGCCTTGTATGTAATATGATATGTAGTACCCCACACCACACCTTCCGCACCCCGCCACTTGCTGCCGGAACATGATGCCGCCGACAACATCAATGTCACAGACACAAGTAGACATACGCTCCTATCATATAATTGCATAGCTGTAATTTTTTTTCAAAATTACATAAATTCCGCTGTTCTCATCCATTATGTCGTCTGAAATGAACACAATGGGCTACCAATCTGTTTGTTTCTTGAAACTTTTTTGTAAATTTGAATCCGACATACATACTTTACACTTCATAAGAAACTGTTTAATTTTAATTGTGAGGTTCATTGAGAGGAATTTATGAGGAGTTTTTACGAGTCGAAGAGGGAGCATAGCGGGCTATGTGACCGATGAGTCTCGGTGAAAACATCCATAAAAGACCTCAAGGAAGCCACAAAATTCACTATATAAATAATTTCGAATTAAATTTAAACAGCTTCTAAAATACGATTTAACATGAAACAACAACGCTCCTACCTGTTTCTGGCTCCAGGCTTTGAAGAAATCGAAGCTCTCGCCACTGTAGACGTGCTGCGTAGAGCCGGCATGGAAGTATACACCGTAGCTGTAAACAACGGCTCTATCTCTGTAAAAGGCGCGCATGGTGTCAGTGTCGAGGCAGATATTCTTGACAGCGACGCCGATTTCAGCGATGCCGAATGGCTCATATGCCCCGGAGGAATGCCGGGAGCGACAAATCTCGCCGAAAGCCCTGTAGTGACAAATGCCTTGAAAGAACAGTTTAGCCGTGGAGGAAAGATAGCTGCCATATGCGCATCACCGGCTATCGTACTTGAGCCGTTGGGCATACTCGCCGGCAAATCAGCCACATGCTATCCGGGAATGGAAGGCTACATAAAATCTGCCGACACCGTCAACACACCGGTTGTGGCTCACGACAGCCTTATAACAGGCAATGGTCCGGCATCAACCATAGGATTCGCACTCGCAATAGTACGCAATTCAATGGGAGAAGATGTGGCAAAAGAAACCGGCACGGCGATGCTGTTCTACCCCGACACTTCGAAATTCTATTTTTAGAAACAACCTATAAAATTGCAATTTCGCACACATCCGCGTGGAGGGCGCATTAACTTTGTGCCCTCTTTAAGAAACTGTTTAAATTTAATTGTGAGGTTCATTGAGAGGATTTTATGAGGAGTTTTTACGAGTCGAAGAGGGAGCATAGCGGGCTATGTGACCGATGAGTCTTGGTGAAAACATCCATAAAAGACCTCAAGGGAGCCACAAGATTCACTATATAAATAATTTCGAATTAAATTTAAACAGTTTCTAAGCGCGTCATGTCAATTCGACACCTATACGGCTATATCACTTATGCCGCACACATTATTAATATATTTATAATAATGTGCCTAAATGGATTTCTTTTTCTAATTTTGTCGCTTGAATCAAAAAAAACGCATCAATGATAAAAAATCTTGTCATAGTGGAGTCCCCTGCCAAGGCAAAGACTATTGAGAAATTTCTCGGCAAAGACTACAAGGTCATGTCAAGCTACGGGCACATCAGGGATTTGTCAAAAAAGAATTTCAGCATAGAAAAAGGTCAGGAATTCACACCGGTTTACGAAATACCGGATGACAAGAAAAACCTTGTCAGAGATCTCACCAAAGCCGCCGCCGAAGCCCAGACCGTATGGCTCGCTTCCGATGAAGACCGCGAGGGAGAAGCTATCGCCTGGCATCTGTATAAAGTACTGGAACTAAAACCGGAAAAGACTAAACGCATAGTATTTCATGAAATAACCAAGGATGCCATTCTGAACGCGATTGAAAACCCGCGCGACATTGACCTCAACCTCGTCGACGCGCAGCAGGCTCGAAGAGTGCTTGACCGCATTGTGGGTTTTGAACTGTCGCCGGTGCTTTGGAAAAAAATCAAGCCCGCGTTGTCTGCCGGAAGAGTGCAGAGTGTTGCTGTCAGACTTATTGTCGAGCGCGAAAACGAAATCAGAAACTTCGAGTCTGTTCCATACTTCAGAGTAACAGCTGTATTCTCCACTCCCGAGGGTTCAGAAGTTCGCGCCGAGCTCGCCAAAAGGCTGCCTGATGAAGAAAGCTCCAGAGCATTTCTTAAGCTCTGCAACGATGCCGCATTCAAGGTTGCCGATGTCGATGTGCGCCCGGTAAAGAAATCGCCTGCGCCACCATTCACCACCTCCACTCTTCAGCAGGAAGCATCGCGCAAACTCGGATTTACTGTTAGCCAGACAATGATGGTGGCACAAAGGCTGTACGAAGCCGGTCACATAACCTATATGCGTACCGACTCGCTCAACCTGTCAACTCTCGCGCTCAACTCAATAGCCGCCGAAATAAAAAGCAACATTGGCGAAAACTACTACAAGCGCAGACAGTATCACACCAACTCAAAAGGAGCGCAGGAAGCCCACGAGGCTATTCGACCCACATACATAAACAAGCACACAATCGAAGGCACCGCCCAGGAAAAACGGCTTTACTCGCTCATCTGGAAACGCACCGTAGCCTCACAGATGTCTGACGCCGAACTTGAAAAGACAACCGTAAGCATAGCACCGTCCAAAGGCGACCTGCAATTCTCCGCATACGGCGAAGTCATCAAATTTGACGGCTTCCTGAAAGTATACTTTGAGTCCTCTGATGAATCGCAGGACATAGAAGGATCATCGCTTTTGCCTGCCATGAAACCAGGCGAAGCATTGACCGTGCGCGATATAACAGCTCAGGAACGCTCTACCCAGCACCCCCCGCGCTACACTGAGGCATCACTCGTAAAAAAAATGGAGGACCTCGGCATAGGACGTCCGTCGACATACGCCCCGACTATCTCTACAATACAGCAACGAGGTTACATTGAAAAAGGCGACCGCCCGGGCAGCAAGCGCAAATTTGTCAGCATGACACTTGCCGACGGCAAAATAACATCCTCCTCAAAAATGGAAACCACCGGTGCAGACAAAGGCAAACTGCTGCCCACCGACACAGGAACCATAGTAAACGACTTCCTCACGGAATACTTCCCCAACGTGCTGGACTTCAACTTCACCGCATCGGTAGAAGCCCGATTTGACATGATTGCGGAGGGACATGCCAACTGGAATAAAGAAATATGCGACTTCTACGATGTGTTTCACCCGGAGGTAGACAGAGCCAACGGCATGCGCCTCGAGCACAAAGTAGGAGAACGCGTGCTTGGAAACGACCCCGCCACAGGAAAGCCTGTGTCGGTTAAAATAGGGAGATTCGGTCCGGTAGTGCAGATTGGCGACAGCGCCGACACTGAAAAGCCACAGTTTGCATCTCTGCGCAAAGACCAGTCAGTTTTTGACATCACACTTGAGCAAGCGCTGAAACTCTTCGAGCTGCCACGCCTGCTTGGCGAGTTTGAAGGCAAGGAAATATCCGTTGGCGTAGGAAGGTTCGGTCCATACATCCGTCACGACGGCAAATTCGTGTCCATACCCAAGGAAATGTTGCCTCTTGAAATAACAGCCGAAGAAGCACAGCAGCTCATTGTCGCAAAACGCGAGGCTGACAGCAAAAAAGTGCTCAAGACATTCGATGAAGACCCCGACATGGCTATTATGGACGGCAGGTTCGGTGTATATATATCATACAACAAAGCCAACTACAAGATACCCAAAACAGTAGAAGCGCCGCAAAACCTGTCTTACGACGAATGCAAAAAAATTATTGAATCCCAGCCCGAACCCGCCAAAAAAGGAGCACGCCGCACCGCAAGAAAAAAAGCATGAACAAGCCCCGTAAAACCAAACCCGGAGCCGAACGCAACATCGCGCGCCCCGACATTATTGAAACATATCCGGTAACCGGTGAGGACACTTTGTTGGAATTCCTTTTCAAGTCAATGCCCCAGCGCAAACGCACTTCGGTTAAAGAACTGCTTAAGCACAATCAGGTAGCTGTGAACGGCACCCCGCTCACACAATTCGACACCCCGCTCAAGCCAGGCGACGAAGTGAAAGTCAACCTCACCCGCGAATTCCGCGTATTTTACAACCGGAGGCTGAAGATTGTCTATGAGGACGATGACATCATCGTGATAAACAAAGGCTACGGACTCCTCTCGATGGGCAACGACAAAGTCACAGACGGCACGGCGTACTCCATACTCAAGGAATATGTGAAATGGGGCAATCCCGCAAACAAAATTTTCATCGTTCACCGACTCGACCGTGACACATCAGGACTTATGATGTTTGCCAAAAACGAGAACGCCAAGAACGCCATGCAGCACAATTGGAACAATATGGTGCTGAACCGCAGATATGTAGCGGTTGTGGAAGGAGAGATAGACCCTGCGGAAGGAACAATCCGAAGCTATCTCGCAGAGAATACCCGCCACGAGGTATACTCCACCGACAACCCGGACGAAGGGAAACTCGCTGTTACTCGATACTCCACTATCGCCAAAGGCAAAGGCTATTCGCTCGTTGACGTGGAGCTTGACACCGGAAGAAAAAACCAGATTCGCGTACACCTGAGCGAAAAAGGATGCCCGATTGCCGGAGACCGCCGTTACGGAGCAGGCTCAAGCCCAATCCACAGACTCGCCCTTCACGCCCGCACTCTGCGCTTCGTCCACCCTGTCACAAAAAAAGAAATGAACTTCTCGACACCGATTCCCGCCGGATTCCTGTCGATGGTTAAATAACAGCCTACACCAACATTACATACTACGCCGCCCCGCTCACCCCGGAGACGGCGTTTTTTGTTGCACCGCATTATTATTTTATCTAATTTTGTGCCTCGAATCTACGAATACTTTTTTGAGGCATTCTCAACAATATATCATACCTGTAATCGCATTGCTGTGGGCTTTAACCTCAGCAGCGTCACACACATACTCCTCAAAAAGACAGCATAGCGCAGCAGAGCCTGATTCCGCCTCGGCTCACTCGGCAATTTCCACGCTCAACGACTCAACGTATATAGCCCACGCTGACACTTTCGCGCCTGACTCTTTTTCCACTCTGTCCGAATCGCAGCGTCAGCGAAAAAGACTCTCGCCTGACACATCTGCCTCTGCACCCAAGCCCAGAATAAACCGTGTTAAGACCGACATAAACACAAACGTCGACATATCCGCCTCCGATTCATTAGTTCTTGTTGGCAGAAACAACGCCTACCTGTACGGAAACAGTGAAGTCAAATACGGCGCACAGCAGATTACAGCCGCCGAAATAGACCTCGACATGGCTACAAACACCGTTTATGCCGTAGGCGCGCCCGACTCTACAGGAGAAATTGCCGGAAACCCCGTTTTTGAAGACAACGGCTCCCAGTATCAGGCAAAGACAATGCGCTACAACTTTGAAACCGAAAAAGGCATAATAACCGATGTAATAACCGAACAGGGAGAAGGCTATCTCACCGGCGGCGTGACAAAAAAGAACGCCGACGGCACATTCTTCCTCCAGAACGGACGATACACAACCTGCGACAACCACGACAACCCCCACTTTTACTTCCAGATAACAAAAGCTAAAGTAAAACCTCAGAAAGACATTGTAACCGGCCCCGGATACATGGTGCTTGCCGGACTACCCCTTCCGCTCGCTCTGCCGTTCGGCTACTTCCCTTTCTCCGAAAAATACTCTTCAGGAATAATATTTCCCTCGTTCGGCGATGACTACAACAGAGGATTCTACCTTGCCGACGGCGGCTACTACTTCGCTATCAACGACAACATCGACCTCGCTTTGACCGGAGAGCTGTACACCAAAGGCTCATGGGGGCTGAAAGCCCGCTCGGCTTATGTAAAACGCTACAAATTCTCCGGCTCGTTCGACCTCAGTTACATCAAAACCATACTCGGCGACAAAGGAGCTCCCGACTACTCTCAGTCTACCAACTTCCAGATTCTTTGGTCTCACTCCCAGGATGCCAAAGCCAACCCCAATCTGAACTTCTCCGCTTCGGTAAACTTCACTACCGCCGGCTATACCCGCAATGACCTCAACAGCTACTACAGCAGCGCGTTTACCGAAAACACAAAAAGCAGCACAGTCAATCTCACTTACCGACCGCCCGGCTCAAAATGGTCTTTCTCGACAACCGCAAGCGTAGCGCAGAGAACACAAGACTCCACCCTCGCGGTATCATTCCCAAACATCACAGTCAGCATGTCGCAGCTCGCCCCCTTCAAACGCAAAAGAGCAGTGGGCGCTGAAAAATGGTATGAAAAAATAAAACTCTCTTACAGCGGCGTTTTCAACAACTCCCTGACAGCCCACCAGGACCAGTTTTTCAAAAAAAGCCTTATAAAAGACTGGAGAAACGGAATGCGCCACACTGTGCCCATATCCGCTACATTCAACGCGCTGCAGTATATAAACATCACACCCTCTGTATCGCTTACCGACCGAATGTACACTACAAAAGTGCGGCGGCAATGGGATCCAAACGCATCTGTGGAGGTATGCGACACAAGCTACAGCCTGTACAACGTGTGGGACTTCACGGCCTCGGTTTCTCTGGACACCAAGATATACGGTTTTTACCAGCCGCTGCCGTTTCTCGGCAACAAAGTCAAGATGATTCGCCATGTGCTCACCCCCACAGTGTCATTCAGCGGCAACCCCGACTTCGGCTCGCCATTCTTCGGCTATTACGGCAGCTACATGAAACCAGACGCCACCGGCAACTTGCAGAAACAGACATACTCCATGTTCCCCAACAGTCTGTTCGGAGTACCGGGACAAGGGCGAAGCGGCACAGTCAGCTACCAGCTCGCAAACAACGTTGAAATGAAAGTGCGCGACGACAACGACTCGATTGGCGAGCGCAAGGTGTCGCTCATAGAAAACTTTTCTGTGAGCCAGAGCTACAACTTTGCCGCCGACTCTCTCAACTGGAGCAACATAAACACATCGCTGCTGCTTAAACTAACCAAAAACTTCAACCTCAACCTCTCGGCAACATGGGATGTGTACACCTACCAGCTTAATTCTGCCGGAACCCCCGTCAGAGTCAACATTCCGCGATGGAAAGCAGGCAAGGGCATCGGACGCCTTTCAAGCACAGGCACATCTTTTTCGTACTCCTTCAACAACAACACTTTCAAGAAGAAAAAAGACAAAAACTCCGACAAAGACAAAAATTCAGGCAAAAACAACTCCGATACCGAGCCCGACCCTATGGCAAACGGTGCTTCTAAAAACGAATCTCACGAACAGCATGGCAGCGACATTGACCTGAACCCGGACGGGTACATGGCTTGGGAAGTGCCTTGGAACTTCACCGTCAACTACAGCATCGGCTACGCCTACGGCTCATTCAACAAAAAGAAAATGGAGTACGACGGCAAAATAACCCAGAACCTCAGTTTTTCCGGCAACATAAGACCCACAAAAAACTGGAATTTCAGCTTCAGCGCAAGCTACAACTTCGACACCCACCGTATTGCCTACATGAACTGCAACATAACCCGCGACCTCCATTGCTTCTCCATGCGGGCAAGTTTTGTGCCGTTAGGTCCTTACAAATCCTACAACTTCCACATAAGTGTCAACTCCTCCCTGCTGTCAGATGTCAAATACGACAAACGCTCATCTATCAGCAATGGTGTAACTTGGTATTAACCTGACTGTTACACAACATTACCGCCGCCGGTTAAAACAAAATAAACATTTGTGCGGTTTTATTTACAGAGTCCTCGGCAGAGGACTCATGCAATTCATCATATTTTCTATTTTGTGGCACATAATCTGACATCAAAAATCTTTAGAATCATAGTCTGGGTCATCATATCCCTGGTGGCGCTTGTATTTATGGCTGTCGGTGCGCTCTACATCCCGGCGGTTCAGACTATGGTCAAGGATTTCGCTCTTGAAAAAATAAACCAAAGCACAGGCATGAACATCTCTGCCGGAAATTTTCGCCTGCGCTTTCCTCTTGACCTGTCTCTTTCCGATGTCTCGGCTCTTGAAGCATCGGGCGACACTATGGCGACTCTCGGCTCCATGACTGTGAGCGTAAAATTGCTTCCGCTGCTCAAAGGCGACATAAGCGTCTCTGCCGCAAAAGCAACCAACGTGTTCTATGCACTCGGCAATCCCGACTCCGCCATGATGCTGAGAGCACGCATCAGAGATTTCTCACTTGACGCAGCGGGCATGAACCTGCTCACAAACAACATAGACCTTGAAAAAGCTGAAGTAAACGGCGCCGATGTCACCATTCTGTTCAACGACTCCATCACCTCTGCCGCCGACACTTCATCCTCCAAACCGTCACCCCTGAAAATCAAAGCCTCTGAAATAAAGCTCACCGACATTACCTACCGCATGCGCATGATGCCGGTAATTGACTCGCTTTCAGCATCAGTACCGCAGGCACTGCTGTCAGACGCATCGATAGACATGGGTACAAAACGCATCCATGCCGCCGCACTGTCGGTCGACTCGGTAAACGCCGTCTATCTCACGCCCTCTGCCGAATACACCTCGGCACACCCCGCGTCTGTCGACACCGTCACGACCTCTGAGCCGGACACCGCCGCCGCTGCATGGACAGTAACGGCAGGCTCACTGCACCTGTCCGGGAAAAAAGCCGTCTATGCGATGCGTGGAGCTGCCCCGCTGCCCGGGCTTGACATGAACTACCTTCAGGCATCAGCCATCGAAATAGATGTGGATTCATTCTACAACCGGGGAGCTTCAATAACCGTGCCGCTGAAAAAACTTTCCGCGCGCGAACGGTGCGGCATAATCCTGTCCGCTTACGGAACCTTTTCCATGGACTCTGTGCTGATGAAAGCCTCTGACTTCAGATTGTCCACTCTCTTTTCAGACATACACCTTGATGCGGCTATGGGCATCGGAAACCTGACCTCCGACCGCACCCTGCCGCTGCACCTGTCCGCTTCCGGCTCCGTAGCGCTTGCCGACGCAGCCCTCGCTTTCCCAGCCATGGCACCTGTGCTGCGACAGCTGCCAAGCACTGACATGGCTATAAATGCCGACATCAGCGGCACTTCCGGCACCCTGTCTGTAAACGATTTATCCGCCAGACTGCCTCGGTTTGCGACCATCTCCGCAAAAGGCTCTGTAAACAACCCCTTCGACTTCGACAACATGTCAGGGCGCATAGGCATTGACTGCTCTATGACCGGCTTGAACGTCCAGAAACCCACTCTGCTTGAAGCAAAAATAGCCAAAGAAATAAACATTCCTGCAATGACATTAAAGGGAGCGGTAAACTACAACCCCGGAACCGTCAGCGGAAACCTCGCAATGACTGCTGCCGGCGGCAGACTGGCTCTGAAAGCCCTGTGGAAAGAAAAAAGGCAAGGCTATGACGCCGAACTTACTCTCGACAGCTTCCCTGTTAACGCCTTCATGCCCTCTCTCGGCGTAGGTGAAATATCCGCCTCACTGTCAGCCCGAGGCTCTGGGCTTGACATACTGTCGCCGAACACAGCCGCCAATATTTCGCTTGACATTGAAAACGCGGAATATCTTCAGAAACACTACTCCGGAATAACGGCAGACATTTCTCTTGAAAACTCTCACGCATCCGGCTCCGTTGTAAGCAATAACGAAGCTGCAGACTTCGACATAGACCTTGCCGCCGAACTTTCGCGCCAAGGCTACTCATGGGACATTGACGGACATGTCAACCACCTGGACCTGCATGCCTTGCAGCTCACTCCCGAAGCAAACTCCGGGAGCGTATCCCTGAAAAGCACCGGCTTCATGAGCGCCGATGCAAAAAACATAAACGCAGTAGCCACACTCACTTCAATCGACTGGGAATTGGGCGAGAGACAAATATACTCAAAAGAAGCATCCGTCGAGTTCGCTACTTCCGACTCCGCTACATCAGCCACTCTTACCACAGGCGACCTGCTCGCCAGGGCTGCCTCACCGGTGTCGCTTGACTCGCTCCTGGCGCGCATACCTCTGGCAACAGCCGCTATCGACACTGCTATCGCCACAAAAAACATAGACATTGTGGCTCTCCAGCGCTCATTGCCGCAAATAAACGTCGAACTCAACTCCGGTCCTTCAAACTTCATTGCCGAATACCTCGCCCAGACAGGCACCTCGTTCAAATCAGCAAAAGCCTCATTCTCAAACGACTCCCTCATTAGCATATCTGCCGGGGTGTTGTCTCTCCAAGCAGGTGACACCCGCTTGGACACCATATCCTTCGGAGCTGTGCAGCACGGCAAATACCTCGCATACAAAGGCGCGGTAAACAACCGTCCCGGAACACTGGACCAGTTCGCCCATGTCAACCTCACCGGATTTGTCGCCGACGACAAAGTCGCTATGCTCCTTTCTCAGAAAAACATCAGCGGCGAACGCGGATTTCTCCTCGGGCTAAACGCCGCCATGACCGATTCCGTCGCCACAGTACGTTTTGTTCCTTACACCCCTACTATCGGCTACAAAAAATGGGAACTGAACAAAGACAACTTCATATCCTACAACTTCACGACACGGCACATTGACGCGAATCTTGCAATGAACAGCGGCAATAGCATCATTCGGATATTCACCGAGCATGTCGACGGTCGCCCCGAAGAGCAGGAGGACCTTGTTGTGAGTCTATCCGACATACGGATTCAGGACTGGCTCTCCATATCGCCGTACGCACCGCCGGTAAAAGGCAACCTCGGAGCCGACATGCGCATCCACTGGAACCGAGAACAGCTCACCGGCAACGGCACCGTCGCCCTCTCCGACCTCTACTACGGCAGAGACCGCGTAGGCTCTTTTGACATAGGAGTGGATGTGTCTGCCGAAAGCAACGGCAGGCTCCGTGCCGAAGCATCGCTGCTGGTCGACAGCATCAAGGTCATAACCGCAAACGGGGTGCTGAACGACACAGCATCCGCCACTCCATTCATGCTCGACTTCTCGATGATTCACTTCCCGCTTAGAATCGCTAACCCGTTCCTGCCCAAGGAATACGCAAGCCTTTCGGGTATGCTTAACGGACAAATGGACATAACCGGCAGCCTGACAGCACCGATATTCAACGGCTACCTTGACTTCGACAGCACACAAGTGACAGTAGGTATGCTCGGCTCGTCATTCAGATTCTCCGAAACAAAAATTCCGGTCGACAGCAGTGTGGTGCGTTTCAACGACTTCTCTATCTCAGCCCTGAACGAAAACCCGCTGAGAGTAAACGGCACTGTAGACCTGAGAGAACTCTCAGCAATGAAACTGGACCTGAGCCTCAAGGCGTCAGACATGCAGATTGTCAACTCAACCCGCCCCAAAAAAGCCGACGTTTACGGAAAAGCGTTCATAGATGTCGACACAAAAGTGCGAGGAGGCATGTCGCTGCTTGACGTAGACGCAAAACTCAGACTGCGCGCGCCCTCCAACATAACATACATAATGACCGACGCCCAAAGCGCATTGACATCCCAGTCAACCGGCGACATGGTTCGGTTCGTACAGTTTGCCGACACGACCGCAGTCGCTGCCGCCGACACAGTAAAGAACAACGACATGGCGCTGAACCTCAACGCCGAGCTTACAATAGCCCAGGGAACAACTATAAATGTCGACCTGTCCACCGACGGCAAAAACAAAGTGTCAGTGCTCGGTCAAGGCACACTCGACTTCAGTATGACCCCGTTCAATGACTCCCGCCTGACAGGACGTTTCAACATAAACGGAGGCTTCGTGCGCTACACCCCGCCGCTGATGTCGGAAAAACTGTTCAACTTCAAAGAAGGCAGCTTCATATCCTTCACCGGCGACATGCTCAACCCCATACTGAACATACAAGCGGTAGACCGGCTCAAGGCAAATGTTACACAGCAGGGACAAAACTCAAGGCTGATAGACTTCGACGTGACCCTGTCCGTTACCAACACACTGCAAAACCTCAACGTGGCTTTTGACCTGTCAACCTCCGATGACATAACCGTTGAAAACGAACTCGCCTCCATGAGTCCGGACCAGAGAGCTAACCAGGCCATGAACCTGCTGCTCTACAACGTCTACTCCGGACCCGGCACTAAGGCAAACACCAACCTCAGCGGCAACCCCCTCTACTCTTTCCTTGAGTCGCAGATAAACTCTTGGGCGGCAAACAACATAAAAGGTGTCGACATTTCATTCGGCATTGACCAGTACGACAAGACCACCGACGGGGTGTCGCAGCAGACCACAAGCTACAGCTACCGTGTGTCAAAGACCCTGTTCAACGACCGCTTCAAGATTATTGTAGGCGGCAACTACTCCACCGATGCAAACTCCGACGAGAATTTCTCAGAAAATCTCATTAACGACATCGCGTTCGAATACATGCTCAACAAAAGCGGCTCCATGTATGTGAGACTGTTCCGCCACACCGGCTACGAAAGCATTCTCGAAGGCGAGATAACACAGACAGGCGTCGGATTCGTGCTCAGACGCAAAGTCAACTCCCTGCGTGACCTCTTCCGCTGGGTAGGACGCCTCAGAAACTCTATTGCCGGCAACAACAGAAAAAAAGATGCCGAAACTGTTGAAAACACACAAAAAACTTCTGAAAATGAAACTACGACTGCCCGGTAACCCGATACCTGCCGTACTGTGCATGACTATAGCACTGCTGCTCTCTGCCTCCTGCTCCACGACAAGACGCATTGCCGACGACGAGATGCTGTACACCGGTGTCAAAAAAATCGACATACGCACACCTCATGGCACTTCCCAGGCTCCCGGGCTCGCCGCCGATGTCAAAAACGCGGTCAATGTGGCGCCTAACAACTGCCTGATTTCGCCGTATCTGCGTTACCCCTTCCCTCTCGGGCTGTGGGTGTACAACAACTGGAGCAACCCGCCCAAAGGCTTCAGGCACTGGCTATACGAAAAGCTCGTGAGCGAGCCGGTGCTCATCAGCGACGTGCGCCCGGAAGTGCGCACAAAAATGATTGACGAAATACTTGACAACCACGGCTATTTCAGCGGTTCTGCCTCCTACGAGCTTCTCAAAGGCAAGAACCCCAAAAAAGCCCGAATACTCTACACGGTAAACACCGGACCCGCCTATACCATTGACTCCGTGCAGCTGCTGCCCGACACCTGCCGGCTGTTTCACCTCGTCGACTCCATAGCTAAAAAAGGCACCTATCTGCGACAGGGAGCAAGATACGACACCGACTCTCTTTCAGCCGAAAGAGTGCGCATAGCCAACGCCGTGCGCAACCGGGGCTACTACTTTTTCAAGCCCGACTACATAGAGTACCTTGCCGACAGCACAATAACGCCAGGCAAAATAGCCCTGAGAATGACCGTTGCGGCAAACACTCCCAAGGGAGCGCTGACTCCGTGGCGCACAGGCTCAATAACCACGCTGATAAACCGCAACAGAGGCGGAGGAGTGCCTGACACCACCGAAACACGAAGGGGCGACCTTATTGTAATGGAGCCCACACGCCTGCGCAAAAAACTCATTACAGAGTGTATCACATTTCGCAAAGGCAAGACATTCTCTGTCCGCGACATGAACAGCACCCAGACCTACCTGTCGCGAACCGGAATTTTCAGCGGCATAGAAATCAACGCATTCCCTGACACCACAGACGGCAAACGCAACCTTGACGTATTCATAAGCTGCACGGTTGACGCTCCTATCGAAGCATCTCTTGAGGTGAATGTCACATCCAAGTCCAACAGCTACCTCGGTCCCGGACTGATGTTCGGAGTTACCAACCGCAACATTTTCGGCGGCGGAGAGCAGCTCAGCGTCAACCTCACCGGCAGCTACGAATGGCAAACCGGCAGAGACAAAGACAAATCACTGTTCAACTCTTACGAAGTGGGGCTCACCACCACACTCGCTTTTCCGCGCCTGCTTTTTCCCGGCTTTGTCGCCCGCTCGCGGCGCAACCTCAACTGGACACGCATCGCTTTAAACGCCGACCTGCTCAACCGTCCACACTACTTCCGCATGGCACAGTTCAACGGCTCGCTGAACTACGACTGGCGCATAAACCGCCACGCGAGCAACACACTGACCCTGTTCAAGCTCACGTACACGAAACTGATGAACTCCACCACCGAGTTCGACTCCATAATGCACGAAAACCCGGCGATAGCCGAGAGCTTCCGCAGCCAGTTCATTCCGCAGATTGCCTACAACTTTCTGTATGACAAAGCGTTTGACAGAGACAACTCCATAAACTGGCAGTTTACCGTTCAGGAAGCCGGCAACATCTTCTGGGGCATCTATGAGCTTTGCGGCAAAAAAGATGAGAAAAAACTATTCGGCACACCTTTCTCACAGTTCGTCAAGGGCAGCACACAGCTTGTGTACAACCGGCGTCTGTGGGGCGACAACTGGCTTGTGACCAGAGCCGCCGTCGGAGCCGCCCACGCCTACGGCAACGCCTCACAGGTGCCATACAGCGAACAGTTCTATGTCGGCGGCGCCAACTCCATAAGGGCATTCACCGTAAGGAGCATCGGACCGGGCAGCTACAGAGTGCCGCAAAACCTCATAAACGGCTACTTTGACCAGACAGGCACATTCAAGTTTGAATTCAACGTAGAGTACCGTTTTCCAATATACGGCCCGCTGCACGGCGCTCTGTTTTTCGACTCAGGCAATGTGTGGCTGCTGAAAGATGACCCTCTGCGTCCGGGCGGCAAGCTCAAAGGCAAATCATTTCTCCGCGACCTCGCAACAGGCACCGGCTGCGGACTGCGTCTCGACATTGGCATACTTGTTATTCGCGGCGACCTCGGAGTGGGCATACATCTGCCTTACGACACCGGCAAACGAGGCTACTACAACATGACATCGTTTAAGAACTCACTCGCGTTTCATCTCGCAATAGGCTACCCCTTCTGACCCGGCGCGAGGGATATGTTAACCTATGCAAACGAAGCCACCGCGCGCAATGTCCCTCCGGTGCAGCCAGCAGATAGCAAATTTCTGCAATTCGCCCGTAATTCAGGCAATTTGCCACCAATTTCGCCGATAAAAGACACCTTCTCTGCAAAATAACGTTAACCGCATGCAATTTTCTTTACATGTTCTTGCATGAAATTTGCTTAATCCCTAATTTTGCATCGTGTTTTTCATGGTATTAGATTTAAGGTTAATGAAGATTGATTGTCGCGATGACAGTCAATTTTTTTTATAATCATACGGCTCTGACAGCCGGCTCCAAATCAGACAAAATCAAACCGGCTCCTAAGCAGACACAAGGCGGGCGGAACCCTTAACAGGAATCCGCCCGCCTCATATTTTCAGTCTGTTCCCCGGCAGGGGGCGAGCCTTACGGTACAGCCACCTTGACCGAAGTTCCGCCGGGAAGCACTACTATGTACACCCCGCGTCCAAGAGTCTGACGCATGTCAAGTCTGCGGCCCGACAGGTCGTACAGCGCCGCGCCTTCAGGAGCCACAACCCTGCCGCCTTCCACTCTCACCTTTTCGGAGTCAGAGCCGGAGTACACGCCGTCTATTTCGGTTGTCACCCACACATGCGCGTAGCATTCAGCGCCGGGAGTCTTGCCGGTCTCGACAAGCATTGCGCGCACAACAGAGCTTTCGCTCACCTCTATGGGCGCGTTGTTGTAGAGCATTTCTTCATCCTCCTCCAGAGGCAGAGTCGATGACAGGGTATAGTATATGGCGTACGATCCGGCAACCATCTCATCTTCGGGAACAATAGTCACCTCGGGATTGCCGTTTGCGCTCTTGCCCATGATAAACTTCACTCTGCCGCTCGCCTGAGGAGTCTCGGGTCGCTGCGGTATTGTCACAGCCAGAACAGCCTCAAGCCCCGGAGCCTTGCCGCTCTCCACAAGAATGGCGCGCACAACGGCGTCGGATGTTATCTCCACCGGCTCTTTGTAGAGCGTGCCGCTCTCCTGTGTCAGCTCGGTATCGGCATCAAGAGTATAATATATGTCATACTCGCCCTCTGGTTTCCGCACCGGCACCACAGTCACTGTCATGCCGTTTCCGGAGTGAACCGCGCTGAGAGCCACTGTACCGCTGCACTCCATGCATGTGAGCACAATGCTCGCCGTAGCGCCGGGCACTCTGTTCCCTTCCACTATATAGGCGCTGACTGTACATGTGCGGTCTATGACAATTTTTTCACCGGCGGCGCAGGTCTGCCAGTCGCCCATGCCGAGCGAGTACCATATTTCGGTTGTCTGCGCATCAACACCTTCGGGCAGCTCAATTGCCACCGTTGTTTCGGGATAGAACACCCCTTTGGGCGCATCGCACACAATCACCGGCACACGGCTTGCAAGAGGTGTCACATCCTCGCCGTCGCGTATCCACAGCACAGGCACCGCATCAGGAGTGTCATCCGAAGGCATTACAATGCCGGTAACATCAAACAGGCGCCCTTCTGTGTCGCCGTGCAGATGAGGCAGCTCGCCAAACTCAGAATGCGAAATCTTGAACATGTCTCCGGCGGCGGTGTAGCCGGTGCAATAGCCGGCAACACGGCTGCTGACTTCGGGTTGCGCCTCAGGTTCTATAGACACTCCGCGGAGCACCACCAGCTGACCGTACTGCGACTTGTCGGGCGAGTCAACCTCGACAGGCTCTGCCTGAGCGCCCACCGACACCGGAGTGTAGTAGCTGTCATAGCCGGTTGCATCGGCAAAACGGAAATTCTCGACATTGGCGTTCTTAAGCACAAAGCCTTTCAGACGGCTTCCGGGAACCGGCCTGCTATTCTCCTCGCCCCAGCCTGCGGAGTTATAAACCGGCAGAGTGTTGCCGAGCGGACCCTGCACGAACAGGTAATTGCGGCTGCATGCAAGCACAGTCACTTCGGCGTCCAGATAATACACCACATCGGGGTCGGCTTCGTCGAATATAAAGTTGGCGAGGAAATTCACCGGACGGGTCACACGGGTAAACACCCTTTGCGTTTCGGCGCTGACACCTGCGCCTCTCCTTGCCGAGTAAGCGCGCACAGTTACCGTAGAGTTTATCTTTTCGGGGGCTGCCGGGTTGTAGCGGCGGCGTGTATGGTTGGCGTTGTCAAACGGATTGGAGCCGTCGAGTGTGTAGTATATCTCTGTGCCGGAGGGTATTTCGTCAAGCCCCTCTATGCCGAATCCGAGATATGCGTCAGTGAGAAACTCTGTTTCATCCGCATCCTCACCTATGTATATATAGGGGCGCTCCGCGTTATCGACGCGGTTTGGCAGCTCAAGCGGACAGAAAGCGAAGCTGTCGGTGCCTTTGCGCACCACAACACCGGTCATTTCGTAAGGTGTGTTCTCATCGGCGTAGCGGGTGTTCCAACCTCCGGTAAACCCGAACAGGTCGAAGTACATCTCCATGGGCGGGTCGGTGCGCAGGGTGTAGACAAAACCGGATGTTTCGTCGCCGTAGCGCAGCACAGTGACATTTGTCATGCGGAAGTAATGGGCAAGGTCGTTGTCGTCAAACTGCTTTGAGTCAACGGCAATGTCAAGCTGATGCGGGGTTATGGCAGCGGGGTCGGAGTGGTCCACAACCTTGAATGTGCGTGAAAAGCCTGTTGCGTCTCCAACCCAGTTGCCGAGTTCGGTGCGCTTCGGCTTCATGGCGAAATCGGTCACCACATCGCCCGGAGTCAGCCCTGCCGCGCTCCAGCCGTTGGCGTTGTATATCAGCAGATAGTCATGCCCGCCATGGTCCAGAGGCTGCGCCACATAAAGCCATTTGTCCTCGATGCGCACCACAGTGAGCCGTGCGTCGGACAACGCGCCTGCAGTCATGCGACACACCGGCACCGCCGCCTCATTCTCGCGCTCGTAGCATTCGGTGCGGAACAGAGCTATGGTCTGCACATCGCGGATATTCGCTACATGCCTGAATCTCAGCTCTATGACCTGACTAAGCGATTTTATTCCGGTCGCAGGGTCGGTGCGCTCGGCAACAAACCATGCGCGGCTGCGGTCGTTCTTTTCCAAATCATCATACACGCAGTTTATGGTTGTACCCTCCTCGTAAAGGGTACCCCGGGCAGAAATATCATCATAGGGGTAGAGCGGCGATGTGATGCGCGAGCCTGTCTGATAGTACACCTTCACGTCGGGGTCGTCAGGAAGAGCCACTGTCATGTCAACACCGGAGGGCAGCACATAGTCCACACTTACAATCTTCAGACCGGGACTCGTGTAGTAAGGGTCTGAAGACTGGTTGCGCCCGTCCTCCTCGGCTCCCTCCACAAACTCGCCAATAAGCAGATTGGGAGCCTTTACAACCGGGTTGAGCGGGCAGCGGTAAACAGCTACCGGATAGAGCACCAGCCCTACTCCGACCTCGTAACCCACAAAGCCCTCCACATCATAACGCTCGCCGAAGCGGAACCCGTCGGGCAGCAGGTCAGCCAGAGTGTGCCCCTCGAACTTGTTGTAGAGCTGCACTGTGGCTCCGCTGCCGTCGTTGAGAACAATGCGATTTGACTCCACTTTGGTGTAGGGATACACCACATGGCGCGAATAGTCTTCCTTTGTCAGAGCGCGGTCAAGACGCTGCACATGCGGACGAGGCTCTTCAAGCAGCAGTCCCTGCGCATAGTACTTCACAGTGCCCTGCGTCGCCTCGGCGAGATAGCGTCTGTAGCCGGTGACTCTGCATTCTGGCAATCCGTTGTTGTAGGAAAATGTGCCTAAAAGGTCTACGGTGCCGTACTGACTGTCCAGATAACGGAAATTATCGTCTTTCTCGTATGAATGGCGACCGGTGAAACCGTTGTCGTAGTATGATTCGGGAAAGTCCTCGCCATTGAGGGTGTAGAGCATGTTGCCGACGCGGAAATCCTTTGTACTTCCAGATAGCTCTGCCCATTCGTAGTCGGATGCATACATGTAGCGCATCTCAGAGCCGAGCACCTTGTAGCACCCCTCTATTATCACTCCGTAATCACCGTTAGAGAGACTATTTCGCTTCGAAGCCATTACGAGCTTGCCGTCGAGTGCCGCACCTTCGGCAACCATCTCGGTAAACGCCTTCTGTTCGGTTTCGAGTACCGAAAGCTCGCGTCGCACAACCGAGCTTGGCGATTTACCGCTCTCCACCGCTATTGCCTGAATGGCAAACGGAGGCTTGACATCTGAGCTGAAAATGTCCAGCTCCTTTTCGTACAGCTTGCTGTTTATGGTAGGCGCTGTGCCGTCGAGCGTGTAGTAAATCTTAGCGTCAGGGTTTAACGAACTGTTTGAAATGCTGATCTTTGTGGTGTATAGAAACGGGTCGGTATAGCCTTCGGCAATGGAAATGGAGGGCGGGTAGGTAAACGCAACCTCACCACTCTCGCCACCGTCCGGCACCTCATACTCAACCTCTATGTTGGCGATATATGCAACGGCACTATTTGTAAATTTGACACTCTCTAAATTTTGCCCTTCTTCAGACCGCCACTCTTTTGCCAAACTTATATTTACAGCAGAACTTGGGCTGGTCAACAGATTTCCATTGTATTTTATATTGTTAACTCCTGTATTTTTTTTAGTAGGGGCAAAAAACGTGACCCTCCTTATGTATGCATTCTCAACATTCTGAATAGAGACCGTAAATGTATTGTTTACAGGAGATGTAATATAACTATCCAGACGCCCGTATGAAGCTTTTTTAGTTACATTTAATGCAACGGTGGCATTGCCAAACACAAGCTTGTAAAGAGGAGTAAACGAACCTGAGGTATGATAATTTCCACTACCGACAGAGGTACCATTCGTACCATAATATACACTTGTATATTTCGAGCCGAAGTAGGTGTTTTCTACATACCTTGCCGCACTGCACAGCTGCGTGACGGCAAGTATTGTGTAGATTAGTGTTATTAGTCTTTTCATTGTATAGTTTCTGATTATGTATAATAATTGGATATTTATTCTAAAAAAATAACGGCAATTTATCCTGATAAGCAACGGCAATTTATCCTGATAAGCAACGGCAAGCCGGATCGTCTCTCGACAAATGGCACATAGAAAATCGCGGATTTCCGGAAGAAACCTCGCGCAACGTACTGAATATCAAATAGTTATCAATACATAGGGGGGGTAGAAATACCCCTCCACCCAAGCATGGATGATGTTTTGTACATGTATTCAAAATTCCTGTATAAAGCCTCCAATATGTCTTTATTGACTCACGGCTCGATTATTTCGCAAATTTATATATTTTTCTCTACCTACAAGGAATGTTTGCATTGATTAACATAAAATTATTTCTCAAACACAACAATTCTTTAAAATCCGCCGCACCGCCCTACACTTCCGCACAACTCTGTAAACACCGGGCATTATAGCTTTTTTGAGATTTTTAAGGCGGATTTGACATTAAAACGCCCCTCTCAGATGTTGTTATACCAAGCCGCCGCAGAGATAATTTGGTAATTTAACATAAAAATTGCCCGAAATTCATTATCTTTGCACGCTAAAATCTCAGATAAAGCAAATGAGACAATTAAAAATCACAAAATCTATCACCAATCGCGAAAGCGCTTCTCTTGACAAGTACCTGCAAGAGATTGGACGCGAGGAGCTTATCTCTGTAGAGGAGGAAGTGGAGCTTGCGCAGCGCATTCGTCAGGGCGACCAGCGGGCACTTGAAAAGCTCACCCGTGCAAACCTACGCTTCGTGGTGTCGGTGGCAAAGCAGTACCAGAATCAGGGGCTGAGCCTTCCCGACCTTATCAACGAAGGCAATCTCGGGCTGATAAAAGCCGCACAGAAGTTTGACGAGACCCGCGGATTCAAATTCATCTCCTACGCCGTGTGGTGGATTCGTCAGTCAATTCTTCAGGCACTTGCCGAGCAGAGCCGCATTGTGCGCCTGCCGCTCAACCAGGTGGGGTCGTTGAACAAAATCAGCAAGGCTCTGTCTAAATTCGAGCAGGAGCATGAGCGCCGCCCGTCGCCCGAAGAGCTTGCCGAGCGTCTTGATGTGCCGGTAGACAAAATCGCCGACACCCTCAAGGTTTCAGGACGCCACATTTCGGTAGACGCTCCTTTTGTTGAAGGCGAGGACAACAGTCTGCTTGACGTGCTGACCAACGACGACTCCCCGATGGCCGACTCCACCCTTACCCAGGAGAGTCTCAGCAAGGAGGTTGACAGAGCGCTCCGCCAGCTGCACGAACGCGAAAGAGAGATTCTTAAAATGTTTTTCGGCATTGGCTGCCAGGAAATGACCCTTGAAGAAATAGGCGCGAAATTCGACCTCACGCGTGAGCGCGTGCGTCAGATTAAAGAAAAAGCGATACGCCGCCTGAAGGGACAGAAGAGCAAGCTGCTGAAAACCTATCTCGGACAATAACATCGCCGTCAAAAAAAAGCTACACTGCGTCGCCCGCTTCATTGCCGGCGACGCAGTGCTTTTTTTAGAGCCCGGTTAAACGGGCTCTTATATGTATTTCACTGCCGGGCGCGGCGCTCTACCCACTCCACCTCCATGCGGTAGAAATCGGGCTTGGGAGCGCCCCTTAGCTCGCTGTCAAAAAACGCTTTCCAGCGAGGATAGTACAACTCTCTAAGCAGCCCCGCCCACTCGCGGTGGGAATAGTCGTGCAGCCCGCCGGAGTTGGCGGCTACGCTGTCGCCCCACACAGTCACCAGCATCGCGGCGTTGCGGCGGTATAGCTCACGCGCGGCGGGGTCGCTGCCGGCAAGCGCCGAAGCCGCGTCCAGCCAGGTGTCCACACACATGTCGGGCTGTTGGCTCAACAGAGAGTCCTGCACCAGAATCAGGTTGAGAAACTCATCGCTGAGCGCCAGCAACGCAGCGGAGTCGCCGAGTTCGCGCGCCTGCGCCATGTGGCTGAGCAAGACATTGCCCCTGTCGGCGTTTGCCTGACGCTGTATGTCAGCCGAATCGTACCTGTAGTTTGTGTTTCCGCAGCGGGCAGCCATGGCGGCGGCAGCCACAGCGGTGCTGTCGGCATCGTAAAACAGTTTTGACGAACCCCAAGTGCTTGCGCTTGACACACCCCAGCGCGGACGCGCACAAAACAGAGACTCCACCGTACCCTCGCCGCGATAGTCTGCCGGAGCGTTGTAAACCGTAGCCCTCAGGGCCTCCCAGCCACGCCTTGTGTCAGAGGGAAGAGTGTCGGTGCCGTAACGCGCCTTGAGATAGCCGGAGAGCCACTCCCCTGTGTCGAACGTCTCGTCGCGCCATGGCAGCTCGTATACCAGCTCATACATCACCGGATTATTTTCGATGCCCTCCGGGGTGGCGCCCACTCCTGTCAGATGATTGCCGGCAACGCCGCCTTTAGCCTCGTAAAAACCGTTGACAAGCGATTCCATTCTACCGTGCATCCCCACATTGCCGCCGAAGTTGAGCAACATGCAGTAAGCCCACTCATGCTTGCCGTAGCCTGAGTTGCGGCGCCATTTCGGCACCTTTTCGCTATAAAGGTCCAATATGAGCATGGAGCCGGCATCAAGGGTGTCAATCATGGCAGGACGCGGGTTTGCCTGCCAGCTCTGCACCACCCACACCGCATCGGGGTTGGCGCGTTTCATGGTTGCCATCAGCTTTGTGCCGGCGGCAGGAAGGTCTACCCCCGCAACAGAGCCACCTTCATGAAAAGGATCCATGCTGTAGTACGCCGAGGTTCCGTACAGCGATGTCAGCTCGTTGTAGTACATGTCGGCAATGGTGTCGAAATGCTCGTCGGAGGTGCTCAGAAACGCCGGGCGCGGAAAGCCGCACCACTTGCCGGGGTCGTCAATCTTATAGCCGAGGCGCTCGCCGATATTCCTCGGCACCATGCCGGCATAGCCGGGCAGCACCGGCTCTATGCCGAGCTGCCTCATGCGCGCCACTATCTTTTTCTGTAGTTTTTCCTGATTGTCGTACCAGCTGTCGGGCAACGGGCCGCCCCACCCTTCGAGGTTGTTCATCTGCCACCACGCGAAGTAGGCGGGGCCGCTCACAAATTCGCCGACCTCCTCATCGCTGTAGCCGAGCTTTCTGAGCAGGTTGCGCCACACGGTCTCGGCTCCGGTGAGCGACAGCGGCATGTTTATGCCATGCAGCGCCATCCAGTCAATCTCCTTCATCCACCTGTCTTCGTCCCAGAAAGCCATGGAGTAGGAAAAGGTGCAGTAGTTGAGGTAGTAGCGGTGGGGCACAGACGCCTGCCGGCGGATAGCCCTGTCAGGCAGCGGCAGATTGTCGGGCAGCGGTTGGGTGAGGTTGTTCCAGCTTATGTGTATCCCTGCCACATATTTCAGATACCAGTTCAGACCGACAGCCATGCTCACGGTGTTGTTGCCCTGTATCACCACCCTGCCCTGAGGGTCAGACGATATTTCAAAAAAATCTTGCGCAGAGGGCACCTCACTGAACAGGATTCGCCCGGCGGATGTGCCTTCGGTAACACGCGCCGCAAGCGAGTCGACAGGCGATGCCGACACACAGCGGCACACAAGGCATAGAAGAATAGCAGCAATTGTACGCATAACAGTGTAATTTTCCGCTAAGTTAGTAAAATATTCAAAAAAATTACGGCGTGAATGTAACATTTAGGCATCTCGAAGCGTCTAACTATAAAAACGTAACAAAACAAACGTCACAACATGAAAAAAATCATTCTTTCAGCAATAATAGCAATCGGGGCAGGCGCTGTCTGCTTTGCCGCCTCGCCGAAGGTCAAATACGGAGTCAACGCCACCAATATAACATCAATAGAGAGCAGCGCCGCCGTCAAGGTGGTGTACACTCCGTCGGGCAGCACATCTGTTACCGTAACAACACCCAAGGAGCTGCAAGAGTATCTGTCGGTGAAAGTGTCGGGCGACAAACTCAAAATCGGGCGCAAAGACAGCGTCAAGAGCTCTATCAAAAGCCTGTCGGATGTCACTGTGACCGTTCACGCGCCGGCAGTCACTGATTTCGAGGCGACAACCTCATCAGTCATCACCGTAACCGCACCGCTCAAAGCCACCGGCAGCGAGGTTGAGATAGAGGTGTCAACCGCCGGCTCGGTGACAGTGCCGGGCATCACCTGCTCCGGAATCGAGATAGACGCAAGCACAGCCGGAACGGTGAATATAAGCGGCAACACTTCTGCCGGATTTATTTCTGCCGAAGCCTCCACAGGCTCCTCCGTAAAGGTCGGCGGTATCAGCGGCGGCAAAGTCAAAGCCGAGTCGTCTACCGGGGCAAGCATCACGCTGTCAGGCAACGCTGACAAAGCCGACCTCAGCGCAAGCACCGGCGGCTCAGTGCAGGCTTCCGGGCTGAAAGCCAAAAGCATAAGCCGTTCAAGTTCGAGCGGCGGCAGTATACACTGACTCATTGCCACACAACTTTTTCATACTTGAGTTAATTGAACGGAGAGAAACGCTGAGGTAGCGTTTCTCTCTTTGTATAGTACCGTTTGCAGCACACCACTATTCGGGCTGCACGGCTGTGGCGGCTCAGTTGCTTGAAGCCTGCCTGAACTGGCTCGGACTCACTCCGGCTATGCGTTTGAAAAGGCGGGTGAAGTGCTGAGGATACTGAAAGCCGAGGTCGTAGGCAATCTCGGCTATGTCATCGCTTCCCGTAGCCAGAAGATGCTTTGCCACATCTACCACATGTCGCGAAATCAGCTCCTGAGCCGTAACCCCTGTCTCTTTTTTTACCAGGTCACCGAAATAGCCCGGAGTCAGATTGGCTTCGTCGGCAAAATATGCCACGGAGGGGAGGCAGTCACGGGTCTTGCCTATTGTAAAATACTCTCTCAGCGAGCGCTCAAATGTATTCACGACCGACGAATTTACCCGGTGGCGTGTTATGAACTGGCGGTCATAGAACCGGTTAAGATACTCCAGCAGAAGCTGGATGTTGGCGCTGAGCAAATCTGCCGAATGCCCGTCGACTGGGTACTCTGTCTCCTGCCTTATCTTGTTGAAACAGTCAATAAACAGCATCCGCTCACGCTCCGAAAGGTGCAGCGACTCCATCTGCGAGTAATCGAAAAAGCCGAAGCGCGCAATCTTTTCTCCCAGCGGCGTACCGTAAATCAGGTTTGTGTGAAACAGAATGGCAAGCACATCGGGCTGCATCTCGTTGCCTTCGGTCAACACCTCTACTGTCTGTCCCGGAGCAAATGTCACAACCGCCCCCTCCTGATAGTCATAGGTCTGCCTGCCGTACTTTATGGCGCACTGCACACCTTTTTTCAAAAACACGGCATAGACATCCCTGTACTCATAGGTGCCGGCGGGCACCGGATATTTTGCTTCCTTGAGATCTACCGCCGCCACAAGCGGGTGATATGTCGTAAGTCCGTAGAGCTTGTTGTAAGCATCCACGCTGTCAATTCTGTAATGTTTCATACCGCGAATTTAAACTATCCGGTTCAAATTTACGCAACTATCTGCAATTTTGGTATATATTGTCGCAATTGCGGTCATTATGCAGCGACCGCAGCGGGTTAATTTTGCACCATGAGGTACCAGAAAGAGGGCAAGCCGGCGGTAGAGATATTGCCCGGCACTGTAATTCATATTCCCGCAAATGTCAAACACTGGCACGGAGCAGCAGCCGACAGCTGGTTTGCCCACCTCGCGTTCAGTGTTCCCGGCGAGGATTGCTCCAACGAATGGCTTGAGCAGGTTACAGACGAGGAATACAGCAAACTCTGACCCGTCCAGACATCCCCGTTTTAACATTTACCTTTCCATATTTTAACATTTGACGAGTTTTTCAAATGCAATATCCTATAGTACAACATGTTGCATTTTTAACATTCACGAGTGTGAAAATTAAGACAATATCCGGCTGATTCG
>ERZ777305.122-NODE-122-length-122172-cov-23.102803_pt1 | contig 122172 bp, 116 predicted proteins | sample MGYA00374965_ERZ777305 | MGnify/ENA primary metagenome ERZ777305 (study PRJEB29328, sample SAMD00013331) | mouse gut metagenome | study: EMG produced TPA metagenomics assembly of the Metagenome analysis of fecal microbiota from mouse which was promoted... | reverse complement strand
TCATTTTCAGACTATGTAATCTTTATGCCTAAACACAGGTTTTTTACCATGCGCCCTTTTTAGGGTTAAAATAAGGCTGCGCTGTTCCTGTTGAATGGAAACAGCGCAGCCTGTAATGTAATGTGTCAGGTCGAATCCTATTCTTTGAGCTGGTGGATTGTGTCAACAAGTTGTTCGCCGAGACCTATTGTATAGCCTTGCGACACAAATACAATGCGGTTGAATGTGTCGGCTATGATGAATATGGGGCGCTCGCTTTCGGGCAGTTTGAGACCTGATACAATTTCGGCAGCAATCTTGCCGTCGGTGTCAATGCCGAAAGATGCGGTAGAGGGGAGTGTCGGCAGCTGTGTGGCATCAAAGCGGGCGGCATCTTTCTCGTCTTTGAACAGCAGTATCATTGAGCGACCCCATTTCTCAAACTCAGGGTTGAGAGCAGCAATGTCACGCAGTGCATGGTTGGTCGGTTCATGGTTCGGGGTGAGTATGCCTATTATGTAGTATCCTCTGCCGGTTGTAGACAGTACTGACTTTGAGGTGCCGGTTGCAAGGTCGGTGTATAGGTTTTCAGAATTGAAATTGCCGATAACCTGCACCCCTTTGTCATCCTGACGCAGTACAAGCGAGTCGGTCACAGCCTGTCCGGGAGCCACTTCTATGAAGTCGGCGCGAGCAAGCACCCCTCCGTCAGCCATTCGCTGTCCGGTCACAAGCATGTATTGTCCGGCGTCTACCTCTGTGCCGTCGGCGAAAATGCTCTTCCATGTGGCATCTTCGGGATAGCCCATCAGCTGGGGCTGTCCGTCAACAATTTTTGAAAGAGAAAACTGGGTGTAGTAGCGGGGATCGTCTATGCGTCCGGTTTTTGCAAATTCAAGTTTCAGTGAGCCGGGACGGGTGTTGTCCGCAACTTTTGTGTTAGGGGCAAAGTTTACGTCATGCCACGAGTTTTCACTGTCAGCCCACTGTGTTTTGCCGGTCACAGGGTCTATGCGAGCGGCAATGCCGGCAGTGCGGGCGAGAGTCACAAAATAAAAGTCGCGAGATGCGTCATTGGTTGTCTTTGACTTGTGAACGGCTTCCGGGCTCATTCTCACGTTTGCAGGATACCAGTTTGCTGATGTTGTTTTAATGTTGTCGGCAACATAGTCAATCAGTGACTGCGGGTGTGCTTTGAACGCGTCAAGCTGTCCGGCACTGAAGTTGTCAGTGAAATAAGAGCGGAAAAGCGACAGGGCTTCGTCGTCCACTCTCGGACACAATATGTAATTGACATACAGGCTGCCTGTGCCTGCCGGAGTTTTCATCTGGTCAAGCAGTACCGGCAATGTAACGTCGCTGCGGTCCTTTACGGATATTGCTTCGAGCAGGCACATTGCTCGGTCACGGTCATTGGCGGGAGTCTGTTCCAGGAACTGCCTTACGGTTTTGTGGTTTCCTCTTGCGTCAGTCATTATAGCGGTAAGGCGCTTGGCATCGACGCTCAGCGCCGACGCGAGCGCGGCACTTTGAGCCGGAGTCATGAATGTGGCTGTATAGGCTCCGCGCAGCGAGTCTTCGTACACCTTGCGGCGTTCGTTCAGCGCAGCCTGTTCGGGTGTTACGGATACAGGGATGTTTGACGGCACCGGCGGAATGATGTCGAATTCGTAGACTCCTACTGTTGCCGGATTTTTGTCTGTAACGACAGTGACGTTGCGTTCCTTGCCTACCGAAGCCTTGGCGAATCCGAACTCCTTGCCGTCGGTAGCCCAGACTATGATGTCACCGATTCCGGCGCACAACGATGTAGTGCCGTTGCTGTCGGTGCGTCTGGTGGCTATCGGGTAAAACTCGGCATAATTGTACAGACGGAAGGTGACTGTGGCATCCGGCATTATGTTGCCCTTGGAGTCTTTTACAGTAACTGTAATTGTGTCGACCGGCGCGTAGTTTGAAGTTACATTTATTTCGGTGTAGCCCGGCGGTCTTGAAATCACCTCTTCGGGACCGTCGTAATTGCCTGCCACTCTTGTGTTCATCATCATGCCGCGCGATGCAGGGGCATTGAACCAGCCGAGGTTGAGTACAGGCTCAGGCTCGCAGGCTCCTAAAAAGTACCATTTGCCGTCTGCCCAGGCTTCCACCCAGGCGTGGTTATCGTCGGTGTGCGCCCAGCGCGGAGTGTAGATTTGCCGTGCGGGTATGCCCATGGAGCGAAGTGCGGCGACTGTGAATGTAGACTCTTCGCCACAACGTCCAATAGCCGTGTACACAGTGGCGAGAGGGGAGTGGGTGCGGCTGTCAGACGGCTGGTATGTGGCTTTTTCATGACACCAGTGGTTAATCTCCAGTATGGCGTCTTTCATAGACAGGTCCTTGACCCTGTCCTTGAGCTCTTCATAAAACACTTTGCGGTACCCGTCAAGATATTCGTTATTTATGCGCACAGGCAGCACAAAGTGGCGGAATTCCCGGTCTGGAATCTTGCTGCCCCAAGGCATTTCGTTGCGGGCTTTAAGCGAGTAGTCTACATTTTGCAGAAAGAATTCGCCGGAATTGTCTGCCATGTCAGGCACCGGCATGTAGGCGTACAAAACTTTCAGTGCCTGCTCCTGTTCAGGCGACAGCTTTCTGTCAAAGATGCTGAAGTACTCTTTGCGGTCTAAGCTCTGCCTGCGCTCGGCAAAGTCTTTTTCTACAGTCGGCGATGCTATCTGCGCGTGTGCGGCAGCGCATGCGGCAACTGCAATGGACGATATTATAATCTTTCTTAGATTCATTTCTGTGGGTTAATGTTGGTTACAATCTCCTTTACAATTTCTGCGGAGGTTACTTTGCGCGAGTATTCATCGCTGCCTGGCACTCCCATTGAAACACCTTCGTGGCGGTATCTCATTTTGCTGCCGACAGTGTGTCTTGCACTTGCGTGTACCTCGCTTGTACCGGAGGCGGCGATTATTCCGGCGGCGTTGTCGGGTCCTACACCGGCTCCCGCAAGAATTGTTATGCGGTTGTGCGCCTGGGTCACGAGCTCTGCGAGAACGGCTGCGCCTTCTTTTGCCGAGGGTGCCTGCCCGGATGTGAGCACACGGTTGCAGCCGAGTGCTATTATCTCTTCAAGCGCTGTCTTGCGGTCGCGGCACAGGTCAAACGCGCGGTGAAAAGTGACATTGATTCCGCCGGCGGCCTCTACCATGCGCCGGCATGCTTTTGTGTCCACGTTTCCGTTGGCGTCAAGTGCTCCTATCACTACTCCGTGTACTCCTGCCTCGCGAGCGGCTATGATGTCATCGACCATGCAGTCAACCTCTTCGTCGGTGTAAAGGAAGTCGCCTCCGCGCGGACGTATCAGCACATGAACCTTCACTCCGGTCACTTTCAAAGCCTGGCTTATGAATCCTATCGAGGGGGTCACACCGCCTTCTCCGAGAGCAGAGCACAGTTCCACTCTTGCAGCTCCGCCTTCGGCAGCCGCGCGAACGCTCTCTATGTCGCCCGCGCAAACTTCAAGTATATTGCTCATTTGGCAGATGTTTCCAGTTCGATAATATAATCAACGGTGCCTTCGGGTATTTCGGGCAATTCAATGACAACTCCGCCTTCTTTGCGTTTTTTGAATTTGACCGGAGTGCGGTTGTCGTAGCTGACAGCTTTTTTCACTTTGGCTGCTGTCTGCACTACAATTTCAGAACCGGTGGGCGAAAGCACATGAAGGAACAGTCTGTTGCCTTTGCGGGTGGATGTGCCCCACTCCTGGGCTTCAAAATCGCCTGCGGTTGTGGCATAGAATGTTTCTCCGTATTTGTTCATCCATTGTCCTATTTCCTTGAGCCGTGCAAGGGCTGTTGCGGGTAGCTCGCCGTTGGGTTGCGGACCTATGTTCAACAGTAGGTTGGCACCCATTCCGGCAGCCTTTACAAGGTATGAAATCAGTTCGGGAGTACTTTTGTAGTTCTGGTCCTTGATTTTGTATCCCCACATGCCGTTCATGGTCTGGCATGTTTCGAGAGGCAGGCGCGATATTGCTTGTCCGGAGAGCCCGGCGGTGTTTTCGCCCGGCAGGTCTCTCTCAAAAATCTGAATGTCTTCGCCTTCGTAGGGTGTTTCGTGATGATTGTTGCCAATCAGACACTGAGGCTGTAGGCGGTGTATGAGGGCGTACTGTTCGGGCAGCTGCCAGTCAAACGGCACGCTGTCGGCATCGTGGTCCCATTTACCGTCAAACCATATAGCTCCTATTTTACCATAGTCGGTGAGCAGTTCGGTGAGCTGGCGGTTCATGAATCCGTAGTAGGAGTCCCAGTTGCGCAGAGTGGTGTCTCTGCCGGTGTTTAGACCTGTGCGTCCGCTTGGATAGTCGGGGCGGGTCCAGTCGATGTGCGAGTAGTAAAGATGCAGTTTGATACCCTGTTTTTCACATTCCTGCGCCAGTTCCTTGAGGATGTCGCGCTTGAAAGGGGTTGCATCTACGATATTGTAGTCGCTCTGACCGGTGTGCCACATAGAAAAGCCGTCATGATGACGGGTGGTGAATGTTATGTACTTGGCACCGCTTTCTTTTATGGCACTGACCCATTTGGCTGCGTCGAAGTTTGCCGGATAGAAGCCGGAGGCTGCCTTTGCGTACTCTTCGGCTGTGATATTGTCATAGTTCAGGTACCATTCGCCTTGGGCAAACATGCTGTAGATGCCCCAGTGCAGGAAGATTCCGAATCCGTTGTCGGCAAATTCCTGTCTTGCCTGAAGGTTTTCCGGAGCCGGTACATAGTTGGGAATTTCATTAGCTGTTGCCGAGCCGAAAATCATGGAGGCTCCGGCAATGCTGCACAGAAGTTTGTTCATAAAAATATTAAATTTAAGTGATTATCATTATATGTTGAAAGGAACTCGCACGCGACAGTGGGGGTTCCTTTCAAAAAATATTTTCAAGAGTGACGGTGACAAGCGCCACCGAATGGAGTGTTCCGCTCAGAAGGGCAGGTCATCGTTTGCTTCGGGAGCAGACGGAGCCGGAGGCATCAGGTTGTCAACGGGAGGGTAGTTTGTGTCGGCAGGCATTCCGGCAGCAGCGCCGCTATTGGCTTTTTCTGCTTTCCAGCCGCGAATGCTGGTGTACCAGCGACCGTTGTACTCACGGCTCTCGATGTCAAAAGAAAGCACTATGTCGTCACCCAGGTTCAGGGGGTACTGGTCGGCGCGTTCGCCAAAGAAATCGAAATGAATCTTACGGGGGAAAGAGTCCTGGGTCTCAAGCACATATTCTCTTTTTTTCCATGCTTTGCCTGTCTGTGATGTACCGGACACTTCCGGGAGGGCTACTATTATTTTGCCTTTTACTTCCATTATATGTTTTTATTATATAGGTATATTCTTTTATGCAAAATTAGTCACCGCAAAGGTAAGCTCCAAATTAAATGAGACAAAAAGTGCCGTAGTGAAGATAATTTTAAATAACTTTACGCCTCAAACAACAAATTTGCAGATTTATGGCAGACTGGTGGACATCTCCGGCAACAGCGGAGGACGGCAAACTGATAATGGTGACAGGGCGTCGCGATGTAAAAAAATTCAGGGAGAATCCCCGCTTCGGCATCCGTGTCGAGGTGAGCTGGAAATATAAGTCGGGAGCAGACGGAATGCCCGGTCTGGAGGATTCACGGCAGATGGAAGAGGTGCAGGAACTGCTGTGCGCCGAGTTTGACAGAGACCCGGTAGCTGTTCTGACGGGTGTATATACCGGAGATGGCGAGCGCAATTGGGTGTTCTATACCCTGAGTACTCATATTTTCGGAAAAAAACTTAATGCGGCTCTGGAGTCTCTTCCTGTGCTGCCGCTTGAAATATATGCAGAAAATGACCCGAACTGGGCGGAGTATGATGAAATGTGCGAGTGTGAGATAAATCTTGACTGACAGCGTTTTGTCAGAAAGCCTCGCCTATGGCAAAAATAAAGCCGCTTGTGTGCCTGCCGATGCCGTAGTCGATGCGCACATTTACATTGTGCTTGAACTCGAATCTTAATCCGAGTCCGCCGTTTGGCAGCCACTGCGGTCTTATTTCCTTGTATTTGAAGTCTCTCAACGAAGAAAATACAGTCGCGCCGCCGATCCATGCAGTCATTCCGAAGCGCCCCCATATGTGCTGTCTCAGTTCAGACTGCAGGGCTATCTGGCTGTTGTCAATGTATGAACCCATGTAGTATCCGCGCATGCGTATGCCGTCGGAAGCCACCATTTCTCTCATTGTCCATGGTGCTTTGGCGCTTGTCAGTTTAGAGTACAGGTCAAAAGCCAGTACGCTGCCACGCCATAACTTTAAATAGTAGTTGCCTATTAATGTGTGGCTGTTGAAAAACGAGGGTGCGCTGCCTAAGAATTTGGGATATGCCATTGCTGTGTAGGACAGATGTATTCCCGATGTAGGGTTGAGGAGGTTGTCCCTGTTGTCTATTTCAAGCGACAGACCGACTCCGGTGACGTATATGTTTTTTCTTTCACCGAGCAGGTATTCCGGGCGGCTCATGTTTATAGCGTCAGTGTAGTTGGCGTTGATGTTTACTCCGGTGTAAAGGCTGTGTGAGAGGCGGTACACATATGACAGTCTCGCGCTTAAGCAGCGGCGGTCGTAAATGGATTTTTCGTTGTTAGCCGAGGCTTCGGATGTGATGCCCCAAAAATTAAGTCGTTTACGGTATATGTCAATATGGTAGTTGATACGTGAACGGTTGTCGGGGAAGAGGGTGTTGCCTCTTGCAAAGAATACGAAGAATCCGTTCAGAGATCCGTTCAGGCAGGCAACAACGTCGCTTGGTTGAGGCAATGTGTCGTTGCGGTCCACTCTGTAAAGCGCGGTGCAGATGGCTCCGAGCCCGAAGGATGCCTCGCGTGTGTATGACGGCGAAGCTCCGAAGCTGATGTCAATCGCTTTTTCTCTTGTGCGGTCAATGTTGCCCTGAATAAGCGAGTTCAGATATTTTTTCATCCATGCCGGGGCTTTTTCCATGAATGAAATGGAGTCGATAAAGGTTGCTGTCGGTCGTGCCGGCTCAACAGCCGTTGTGTCACGGCAGTATGCTCCCATTCCGGAGAAAACCAGCAGGATGATTAATAGTAGAATGCGACAGCTATGAGCCACAATTGAAATATGGTTATGGTTGTTGGGAGTGCAAAGTTAATACAATTTGGGCGCAACAGCGAGCGCGTATTCATATTTGTGGAGAATTTAAGCAATAATAAAGACGGATTAGCTAAAAAGAGTGCGTATATCAACATATAGGGGTAAAAGCCGAAGTCGGCTTTTACCCCTATATGTTGATATTTGAAATATGTTACTATTCTCCTTCCACGCGCCAGGATATGATAGCGCCGTTGAAGTCCTCCGACAGTTCTCCATCGGAGCCGGCTGTCTCGTCCTCGTGTACAATGGCATAGAAACGACCGTCGTTGAGGAATGGGAATGGATAGGCTCGTTTGATATGTATTGTTTGGCTTTCATACGGAACCGGAAATCCGGAATCTTCATCGTCATAAGAGAATGACCGGCGCGATATGAGTTTGCCGCTGCTGTGAGAGTAGGTGTCGAATACAATACGCCCGCTATAGGAGTATGCTACGGAGAAACGTGGTCCGTCATTGGTGAAATGAAGAAATTCTATATACCCGTCACGTTCTTTCTGTGCCTGCTCATAGTCGCTGCGTCCTATATATACTTTACGCTCCACTTCCGGAGTGAGTGCCTTTGAACCGCGTGACAGCACTGCTACCGGAATCATTCCTCCGGGAACCAGAGAGTACACGGTGTCGACTATATTTATCAGTGATTCCTTGTCGGAAAGATTGAATGCAATTGAAATCCATTTTGGTTCATAGTCATTGATGACGAGAGTGTCGACGGGGCTGACACGGTCATCGTACTGGTAAATGTATAGGTTGCCGTCGTAGGCATCTGTCTCGTTTATGCCCAGCTCGGCAGAGCCGACAGGGAGTTTTCCGCCGTGAGTGCTACCCATATCGTAGCTTTCTATGTATCTGTCGCCGGTAGTGTAGCGGTGAGCCTTGGCTCCGCCTGTCAGAAGTATGAGTTCTCCACGTTTCCGGTCAGTCACGACATTCATTATCCAGGAGTATTCCCCCGGTCCCTGTCCGATATGGCTTATCTCGCGGATAAGGTGCCCGTTGTCGGCATCAAAGAGCAGCAGTCTGGAGCCGCCTCCCATATTTGTATTATCATGGATTATCACAGTGTCGCCAATCACTCCCATAATCTGGCTGTTTTCACTTAGCAGAGCAGCAGAGGCTGTATCAAGCAGGGCGTATCTGACATCGGTTATATTGGTCTCGCTAAAGTCAGGACGGTCAAGCTCGGCGAGCATATCGACTATCGTCACATCTCCGTTTCCTTTGTCTTGTGGGGAACACCCGGTTGTCATGGATAGCACAGGCAGCGACAACAGTAACGCTCCTATGGATACTTTAAGAAGGTTCATGTGTGAGAGGTTTATTGAAAATTTACTTTTCCTATATATCCTTTGACGAGTAGGAACCGGAGTTTGTGACACAGCAATGCGCTTGTTGTTTTTTAACAGGCGCATTGCCGCTTATTAAGGTAATATTTATCCGGATTCAAGTCTTGTGTTTTTGATTCATTCGCTTTTGGAGTCGTCTTTGCCAGAGTTTTCGGGAGCCGGGCTGTTGTTGACTGCGTTGTCCGGTTCATCGTTGGGGTTCGGCAACCCCTTGAAAGGGGGCGGAAGTTCTCTGTCGTTATTTTCCGGCTGCGGTATCTCTGCCGGAATTTCTGGCAACGCTTTTGATGCGTTTTCTTTGGCGGCGAGAATCTCGTCGGTGCGTGAAGCCCACTTGCGTTTGCCGAATATGTGTTCGACATCTTCGGTAAATATCACTTCGCGTGTTATGAGGGTTTCGGCAAGTTTTGCGTGTCCATCGGCATGTTCGCGCAATATTGCTTTTGCCCGCTCGTACTGCTCGCTTATAATGCGCGACACTTCTTCGTCAATCAGCTTGGCGCGGTCATCGCTGTAAGGTTTGGAAAATCCGTAGTCCTGACCGGTCGAGTCGTAGTAGCACAGGTTTGGCAGTTTGTCACTCATGCCGTAGTATACCACCATGGCGTAAGCCTGTTTGGTTACACGTTCAAGGTCGTTGGCAGCGCCGGTGGATATGCGACCTAGGAACAGTTCTTCAGCCGCTCTACCTCCGAGGGTGCTGCACATTTCGTCAAGTATAGCCTGCGAGGGGGTAATCTGTCTTTCTTCGGGAAGATACCATGCGGCTCCGAGGGCTTTGCCTCGCGGCACAATGGTTACCTTTATAAGCGGATTAGCGTATTGCAGGTGCCATGAAATGGTGGCGTGTCCCGCCTCGTGCACCGCGATGGCGCGTTTTTCTTCGTCAGTGGTTATTTTAGACCTTTTTTCTAGTCCGCCTATAATACGGTCAACAGCGTCGATGAAGTCCTGTCGGCTTACTGCCTGATGGTTGTGACGCGCCGCAATGAGAGCCGCCTCGTTGCATACGTTTGCTATGTCTGCGCCGGAAAATCCGGGAGTCTGTCTTGCAAGAAGGTCTACATCGACGGTTGAATCGGTTTTTATTTTGCGCAGGTGTACGTTGAATATCGCCACACGGTCGTTGAGGTCGGGCAGGTCCACATATATCTGACGGTCGAAGCGTCCGGCTCTGAGCAATGCTTTGTCGAGAATGTCGGCACGGTTTGTGGCGGCGAGTATTATCACGCCGCTGTTGGTTCCGAATCCGTCCATTTCTGTGAGCAACTGGTTGAGGGTGTTCTCGCGTTCGTCGTTGGCACCCATGTTCGGGTTGCGTCCGCGAGCGCGACCGACAGCGTCAATCTCGTCAATGAACACGATACAGGGAGCTTTTTCTTTTGCCTGACGGAAGAGGTCGCGCACGCGGGAGGCTCCGACTCCGACAAACATTTCCACGAAGTCGCTGCCGCTCATGCTGAAGAAAGGCACGTTTGCCTCTCCTGCCACTGCTTTTGCAAGGAGGGTCTTGCCTGTTCCGGGAGGTCCGACAAGGAGCGCACCCTTGGGAATTTTACCTCCGAGGTTGGTGTAGCGCTGCGGGTTTTTCAGAAACTCCACAATTTCCTCTATCTCTGTCTTGGCTTCGGAGAGCCCCGCCACATCCTTGAATGTCACTTGAATGTCACCGTCTTTGTCAAATATCTTGGCTTTGCTTTTGCCGACGCTGAACACACCGCCGTTGCCTCCGTCGCGTCCGCTCATGCGGCGCATCATCACGAACCAGAAGACAATCAGCAGAATCACGGGCCCGAATGTCCACAAGAGTCCTGAGAAGTTGCTGTCGTTGCGGTACTGAACCTCACCCTTGAACACTCCGGTCTGGTTCCATTCGTCAACCTTGTCCTGAAGCCGGTCGGCTGACGGAATTTTGGAAACGACAATGGCTTTTACGCCGCTGTCTTTTTTGTAGGCGTTGGGAAATACCTTTGCCGCGAGCGAATCGTTAAGAAACGCTTCTGCTTCACTGCTGCCGCGCTCAACTACGATTTTGGTTACGCCTCCGCCGCTGACATAGTTTTCAAACTCGGTGTAGGACACCTCCTTGCTCATGGAGTTGTCGTCAAAGTACAGCAGTCCTACAAGGCATATTATAATAATTGCGTACATCCAGTACATGCTGAAACGTACAACCGGTTTTTTCGGTTTCTGTGGTGTCGGGGTCATATTTTGTTGTGTCGGTTAGTCTTAAGTGTTCAGTCCAAATCGGGAATTTCGGTCAGGGGCGCATCGCTCCACAGCTCTTCAAGGTTGTACAACTCGCGCATTTCTCTGACAAAAACATGGACAAGAGTGTCGCCGTAGTCAATCACTATCCATTTAGAGTTTTGGTATCCGTCGTAGTTGTATGGCTTAATACCTGCGTTTTCAAGCAGATAATCCCGGATACTGTCTGCAATGGCGCTTACCTGCATGGTTGAAGAGCCTTCGCATATAATGAAGTTTGACGCGGCGGCGGTTTCAATGCCGCTGAGGTCGATGTGTGTTATGTGGCGTCCTTTTTTGTCCTGGATGCCTTCGGTAATAAGTCTGACGATATCAGTGTTTGTGGTCATTGGTTAAACGAATATGTGAGAATGTTTCACAATGCGGTCGGGTGCCGCAAAATTAATAATAAATGAATACTTTAATATGTTAAACAAATATTATGCCAAAATGGGTCGGCATGACAGGTAATATGACATTTTTTTTATTCATAGCGCATTGTTTCGGCGGGGGAGAGTGTGGAAATGATATGGGACGGCAGGACGAGCAGCAGCAGGGCGGCTGCTATTACGGAGATGTCGAGCCCGGCAATTGCCGCCCAGCTGACATGTACGGGCACATAGCTTAGATAGTAGGCGTCAGGGTCGAGCGGCAATATGTGCCAGAAATACTGGATGCCGACAATGGCAAGGGCAGCGGCGTTGCCGATAACAAGTCCTCGTACTACCAGCCGTGCCGCCATGTATATGAACAGCCTGCGTATCAGGGAGTCCGTTGCGCCGAGGGCTTTCAGCAGCCCTATCATTCTCACTCGTTCGAGCACTATAATGAACAGGCATGACACGAGTGTGAAGCCGGCTACACACCCCATAAGTGTTATTATGACAATGATATTGGTGTCGAGCAGGTCAAGCCAGTTGAAGTACAGGGCGGCGGTGGTCGAGATGCTTTCCACCCGGTAAGCCGGAGCGTCAACGGGGTCAGCCGCCTCGCGCCGACATAGTTCGTAGCGCAGATTGGCTGCGGCTTCGTCTATATCGCCGCTGATTTTGTCTATTTCGACAACGCTTCCTGTCAGGGAGTCTACTCCGCACAGTTGTTGCAGCATGCCGACAGGCGCAAAAACAAACAATTTATCATACTCGCCGAAATGGGTGTCATATATAGCTGCAACGGTGATTTTTCGGGTGTACAGGTTGTCGCCGATAAAGAAATGGGCAAACAGGCGGTCGCCACATTCAAGCGACAGCGCCCCGGCTGTAGAAGCGCTGACAGCCACCGGATTTCCTTCGCCGGGAGATGCCCAGTCGGGAGCCGAACCTTGAATAAGCTGGTTGTCTATGAAGTCGTTGCCGTTTTTGTCAACGCCCATCATCACTACTCCTTCAAAGTCGGAGTCTGTTTTCAGAATGGCAGGCTGGCGCAATCCGAGCGATATTTCCGCGCCGGGAATTGCCGATTGTATATCTGCGACGAGTTCAGGAGTGAGTCTTATGCCGGAGCTTGTGTGTTCGGCACCATAGCTGTCAAGAGGAAACACGCTTATTTCGTGCTCGAAACCGGTTACTTTTTCACGAATCTGGCGCTTGAAGCCTGACACAATGGCGAGGCTCACAATCATGACCGCTACCGACAGCGCAATGCCGGCTACAGCTACAGAAATGCCCGGAGCCTTGAGGCTCAGGCGACTTGCCATGGCAAGCTCAAGTTTCATTGCGCGCTGTTTTCTGTACGACCGGGATATGCTTTCAGTGCTTCCGCCAGTACTTTCAGTGCTTTTCCAAGGTCTTCCTTGTTGAGCACATACGCCATTCTCACCTCATTGCGTCCGCGGTCGGAGGAGGTGTAGAATCCGCTTGCCGGAGCCATGAACACAGTGGCGCCTTCGTACTCGAATTCGCTAAGGCACCATTCGCAGAATTTATCGGCATTGTCTACCGGCAGACTGACAACGGTGTAGAACGCGCCCATAGGTATGGGTGAGTAGCACCCCGGAATGCGGTTCAGTCCGTCAATGAGGAATTTTCTGCGTTCAACATATTCGTTGTATGTCATCAGCATGTATTCGTCGCCGGCGTCTATGGATGCTTCCGCAACAATCTGTCCGAGCAGAGGCGGGCTTAGTCGCGCCTGACAGAATTTCATGAAGTTGCGTTTGAGGTCTTCGTTTTTTGTGATCAGTGCCCCGATTCGAATGCCGCACTCGCTGTAGCGTTTAGACACGGAGTCAATGAGCACAACCTGGTTCTCTATTCCTGACAGGTGGAATGCCGAGATGTAAGGCGCGCCGGTGTAGCAAAACTCGCGGTACACTTCGTCTGAGAACAGAAACAGGTCATATTTCTTAACGATGTCGCGAATCTGGTTCATCTCTTTGCGTGTGTAGAGATAGCCGGTGGGGTTGTTCGGGTTGCAAATCAGAATGCCACGTGTGCGGTCTGTAATCAGCGCTTCGAATTTTTCAACAGGAGGCAGCGCGAACCCCTCTTCAATGCTTGAGGGCACTGTGACAATTTTTGCGCCTGCGGAAATCGCAAAAGCCATATAGTTGGCATAAGCCGGTTCCGGCACAATGATTTCATCGCCCGGGTCGAGACAAGCCATAAATGCGAACAGTACGGCTTCCGAGCCTCCGGTAGTGACGATGATGTCGTTGGCATCTACGTTTATCTTGAACCGGTGGTAGTATTCGGCAAGTTTTTCTCTGAGAGAGAGTATCCCTTCGGAGGGGCTGTACTCCAGAGTGGTGCGGTCAATATTTTTCAGCGCGTCAAGCCCTACCTGAGGCGAGGGTAAGTCCGGCTGACCGATGTTCAGCTGGTACACTTTTGTGCCTCGGGCTTTGGCTGCATTCGCAAGCGGTACGAGTTTTCGTATAGGGGAGGCGGGCATTGCCTCGCCGCGTCTTGACATTTTTGGCATAATCGTTTGTTTATATCAGTATGTACCCGCAGCGCGAGAACGATATATATATATTATGCGCAAAGTTAACATAAATAGCTGTCACATGCAAGCGATTGCGGTTGCAAAGTGGCACACTTTTTGTTATCTTTGTCATGACAAGTATTTAAAACAAAGTTATGAACCCCCTGTGCTATTACAGATATTACCACACCCTATAAATGCAAAATAACAATCGGATAAACAAAGATACTCTTGCATCGCTTCGCAGAAGTGTGCTTGAAGATGCCGTGGCGGGGCGTTTCGGCAGAATGTTTGACACTCTTGACAATATGGTGGGCAGCAGGCCGGATTGGTTTGACCGGAGCCGTGCGCTGCGCACCCAGTACGATGCCATGTGCGGCTATGCTATTGCCGGAGCTCCCGACCCGTCGCGACAACGGATGCGTGCCCAGATAGCGGCAGCCGCGGTCGAGCTTGCCGACAATGTCCTGCATGCCTCGCGGATTGACGAGTCGCCGCAGCTCTGTTTTGCAAAGTTGCGCTATGAACGGATGCAGCCTGAGTCTCTGTCTGAACTGACTGGCATGTATCGGGAGTATAACTCGGCTCTCGGACTGGCTCTGCTTGCAGGTAATTCCGACGTCAGAACCAGTACCGGAGAATCGACAAGAATGCTCGCCGAGGCGCTTGCTACCAGAATTTTTAACAGAATCTGGACCAATCCGGCTCTTACTGCGGATGATTTCAGAGCTGTGGAAGATTTTTTGGCAGACAGCGGAGTGCCTGAATCTGTGCGTGAGCAGATGGTCTGGGCGCTGATGCTCGGTGGCGGCGAGTATTTTCAGGAATCCCGTCTGATAGTCTTAGGCAAGATTTATGCCGCTGCTTCAGGTACAAGGCTGCGGTTGGCTTCTCTAACGGCGTTTATGATATTGCTGTGGAATCACCGTGCAGTGCCTGCCGGAGTGAAACTGACTGGTGTGCTTGATGCGATGCGCGGAAACGCAACATGGAGAGAGGATGTGCGCACAGTGGCGATGGAGTTGGTGCGCACCCGTGACACCGAACGTATTTCCAACAAGCTGAAATCGGAGGTGTTTCCGGCTATGATGAAACTGCGCCCCGGACTTGAAAAGCTGGGTGACTTGTCAAAGGAAACAGAGCTTACCGAACCAGAGAATAATCCCGAGTGGGAGGAGCTGCTTGACAAAAGCGGACTTGCCGATAAGCTGAAAGAGCTTACCGAGCTTCAGAGCGAGGGCGCGGATTTGATGATGGCTACATTTTCAGCGTTGAAAAACTTTCCTTTTTTCAATGAGGTGGCAAACTGGTTTCTGCCATTTTCTTCTGACCGCTCGGAGATAGCGCCGATTCTGAAAGGAAGTCTCGGAGAGTTTGCCGAGCTTGTCACAGCCTCACCGTTTTTATGCGACAGCGACAAGTACTCCATGATACTCTCTCTTGAGCGCATACCGGCTCAGCAGCGCGCAATGTTTGCCGACCAGATAAAGGCGCAGAACATAAACACTGCGGAGCTGAGAGCCGGGTCTATAGACCGCACGGACAGCGCCGGAGCCGGAGTGGTAAGGATTCTGGTGCAGAATCTGTACAGGTTTTTCAAGCTTTTCAGGCGCAAGGCTGAGTTTGGAGACATGTTTGCGACAACCCCCGATTTGTCCGCACTCCGGCTTCTTGGTGATGAACTCGGTGACACTGACAATCTGAGACTTGTTGCGGAGTTTTATTTCAAAAGAGGATATTACAACGAGGCTCTAAGCCATTTTAATACTCTGTTGTCGCGAAAATCCGACGATTGCCAGCTTTTGCAGAAGGCGGGTTATTGTCACGCCGCGCTTGGCGATGTCGACGAGGCAATCAAAGCCTATGAACGAGCCGAGTTTCTTGCCCCTGACAGCCTGTGGACTCTGAGAAGGCTTGCCGCTTCACACCGTCTTGCCGGGAACCATCGCAAGGCTCTCGACTATTACCGTAAGGTCGAGGCGGCTCGTCCCGATGATTTGAATGTGGCTTACTCAATCGGTCATTGTCTGCTTGATACCGGCGACATAGAAGGAGCTTTGAAAATGTACTTTAAGGTTGAGTACCTTGCCCCCGATTCGGCAAAGGCGTGGAGGCCCATAGCGTGGTGTTCGTTTCTGCTTGGCGATTATGCCCGCTCGAAAACATACTATGACAAGGTTCTTGCTTCGGATCCGACGGCTTCCGATTTTTTGAATGTAGGTCATGTGGCTGTTGCCGAAGGTCGGTTTGCCGATGCCTTGGAACATTACCGCAAGGCGTTGGAAATGTCTTCTGTAGAGGATTTTGAAAAGATGTTTGCCGAAGATGTGCCGGTGCTTGTAAAAGCCGGAGCCGATTCGGTAATGATAGAGATTATGGCAGACAAAGTATTATCATGATAATTGTAGCTTGATATGGACATAAATAACAATAACCCGCTGTTGCAGCCGTTTGTCGGCAGATATAACCAGGTGCCGTTTGCGAGCATAAAGACCGGGCATTTTGCTCCGGCGATAGAACAAGGCATTGAGGAGGCTCTTGCTGAAATTGACGGTATCTGCAAGAATGAGGCTGAGCCGGATTTCCGCAATACGATAGTGGCACTGGAGCGTGCGGGCAGAAGCCTTGAGCAGGCGCTTAATGTGTTTTATCCGCTTTTGAGCGCGCTTTCAACTCAGGAGCTTATGGATATTTCTCTTGAAATGGCGCCGAAACTGTCGGAGTATTCTACCTCCATAACACTCAACCGGCAGTTGTGGCAACGGATTAAAAACGTGTATGACAATCGGGACAAGTGGAGTCTTGACGGCGAGGATGCTATGCTGCTCAAAGAAACTTACGATTCTTTCAGACGTAGCGGAGCGTTGCTGCAGGATGAGGACAGGAACCGACTCCGTCAACTCAATGCCGAGCTTACTGAACTTACAACAAGGTTTGGTCAGAATGTGCTTCAGGAGCTGAACCGGTGTGAGGTGCAGCTCGGCGCTGACGAGCTTGACGGACTGCCTCAGAGGATAGTGGAGGAGGCAGCTGCCGAAGCTGCCGCAAAGGGTCATGACGGCAAGTATCTGTTCACGCTGGCACAGCCGGTGTACATGTCGTTCATGAAATATAGTTCGCGCCGCGATTTAAGGGAAAAAATGTACAGGCTCTATACCGGAAGAAACATAAGCGGAGAATTTTCCAACACTGATATTGTAAGGCGCATAACAGCTTTGCGGCTTGAAAAGGCGCGTTTGCTCGGCTATGACACTTATGCCGATTACTCGCTTGCGCATACTATGTCAGGAAGCAAAAAGAGGGTTTTTGAGCTTATGGAGTCTCTTGCCGATGCCTATCGTCCGGCGCAGCATTCCGAGTTTGAGCGCCTGAATGCTTTTGCGAAAGAAAATTCGCTTATAGACAGTGATATGCAGCCGTGGGACTACAGCTATGTGGCTAACAAGCTGAAGGAGACGCAGTATGAGTGTGATGAGGAGCAGTACCGGCAGTATTTCCCTCTTGATGCTGTGGAGAAAGGTGTTTTCTCGTTGGCTACGCGGCTTTATGGAATCACATTCACGGAACTGGATGATGTGGAGGTATACCATCCTGATGTGAAGGTGTACGAGGTAAACGATGCCGACGGTTCCTATCTCGGGTTGTTGTACACCGATTTCTTTCCCAGAGAGAGCAAGCGCCCGGGCGCATGGATGACTGATTTCGGAGGGGAGTGGCAGGAGGATGACGGCACGTCTCATCGTCCGCTTGTGTCGATAGTGATGAATTTCACCAAACCGTCCGGCGAGCGTCCCGCACTGCTTTCAACATCGGAAGTCGGCACATTTCTGCATGAGTTCGGACATGCGTTGCATGGACTGCTTGCAAAAACAAAGTACTCCTCTTTGTCCGGCACGAATGTGTACCGTGATTTTGTCGAGCTTCCGTCTCAGTTCAATGAAAATTTCCTAACATGTCCTGAATTTCTCAAGACATTTGCCCGTCATTGGCGCACTTCGGAGCCGATTCCGCAGGATATGATTGACCGGCTTGTGAAAGCAAGGCAGTTTGGCGCCGCATACGCCTGCATGCGGCAGCTTAATTTCGGCATTCTGGATATGAAGTGGCACACCATTACAGAGCCTGTGGATGATGTGGAGTCATTCGAAAACAAGGCTTCCGAGTGCGTGAAGATGTTTGAGCCGCTTGAAAACTCTCTGGTCTCACCGCAGTTCAGCCATATTTTTTCGGGCGGGTATGCCGCCGGATACTATAGTTACAAATGGGCTGAACTGCTTGACGCGGACGCTTTCTCCGCTTTTGAGGAGAAGGGTGTGTTTGACAGAGACACAGCAATGTCTTTTCGCAGAAATATTCTTGAAAAGGGCGGCACCGAGGCTCCCGATGAGCTGTACAGGCGTTTTCGCGGACACGATGCCTCGATAGAGGCGCTGCTGCGCCGCGACGGCATAAAGCCCTAAAACCGCTCTTATTCGCACAACGGTTCAGACAGCCGGCTGCCTCTCAGGTAGTCGGTCGTGTTCATTCTTTTTTTGCCTTGAGCCTGGAGCGATAGAATCTCGATTCTGAAATCGGCGCAGTCAACCCACATACGACCGTTTTCCACAGTCACTGTTCCGGGCATGGAGGAGGGGGTGTCGCACAGCGATGTCTCGAATATCTTTACGGTAGTTTTGGCTCCGGCGTCTGAGAGTACGGTCCAGGCGGCAGGGTAGGGTGACAGCCCGCGTACAAGATTGTGTACCCTTACAGCCGGCTGCCGCCAGTCTATCTTGCAGTCTTCCTTGAATATTTTCGGAGCGGGACAAGGTGCGAGTTCTTTTTCAAGCTCGCTCTGTGCTATAGGCTTTACATTGCCGGCTGCTATGTCCTTGACTGTGTCAACCGCAAGCTCCGCACCCATTTTCATGAGTCGGTCGTAAAGAGTGCCGACATTGTCTTCCGGTGCGATATCTGTTTCGCGGCGACCTATTATGTCGCCGGTGTCAATTTCGTGAGACAGGAAAAATGTTGATACTCCGGTTTTGGTCTCACCGTTCATCATAGCCCGGTTTATCGGAGCCGCACCGCGATATCGCGGCAGCAAAGAGCCATGGACATTGAATGTGCCCATGGGAGGCATAGCCCATACGCTTTGCGGCAGCATTCTGAAGGCTATCACGATAAACAGGTCTGCGCCAATGGCGCGTAGCTGTTCCTGAAAATCCTCCGCTTTAAGATTTATCGGTTGGAGTACCGGCAGCCCTTTGTCGGATGCAACCTGTTTTACGGCGCTTTCAAGAAGCTTGTGTCCGCGCCCGGCGGGTTTGTCGGGCGCGGTAACAACCGCTCTTATATAGCATCCGGCATCAAGCAGCGCTTCAAGACTCGCCACAGCGAAATCCGGCGTGCCGAAAAAAACTATTTTTATATCTTTATAATCCATTTGTCATACTCTGTTTTCAAGACTCGGCAGCCGCGTCAATCTGAGACAGCGCAAAGCTGTATGCTCCGATTGAAATAGCCTGGCTCGCACCGAGTTTGCTGACTGTTATGCCAACGCGTTTCATGGGGTCGTAGGGCACGGTGCGTTCCGAGCCGTATACTTTTATCTGCCTTTCATCTCCTTTGGCAAATGCTTCAAATTCGTTGTCGTTGTCAAGATCAAAGACTTTCATCTGCACTCTGTCAAGTTCTTCACCGGCAAGCGAGCGCAGTTTTCCGCGCAGTTCGCCAAGCAGCGAGGGCATGAAGTATTTGCGCGCTCCGGTCAGACCGCCGCCTACAACTATAAGACCGTCAACGAGAGTCACTCCGGTGGCTATCGCATCGCCGGCAATCTCGCCAAATTCGGCAAACGCCTTGAGTGCGGCATCTCGGTTGCCCTCTCTTTTGCCGTCGGCAATTTCGCAAATGTCTTTCGGTTCAAGTCCGTGAGTTGGGTTGCCGCTCGCTTCGCCGTACACTCTCTTTATGGCTCGTATGGCAGCACCCTCTTCCACATATATTTCGGTCTGTTTTTTATGGCGCAGACAAAAAGTCTCCACGCAACTGTTGTCTCCTCTGTTGAGCTCGTCATTTACCACCATGCCCACACCGAGTCCTGTGCCAAAGGTGTATCCGAGCAGATTATGGTAGCGCTTGGAACTTCCGGCAGCCTTGAGGCGTGAGTTGATTTTCGGCAGAGCTCCGCCGATAGCCTCGCCGTAGGCAAAAAGGTCGCCGTCATTGTTGATGAACACCGGAATACCGAATGTGTCAGACAGGAATGGACCTAATGCCACTCCGTTGCGAAACGACGGAAAATTGGGCAGATAACCGCCTATCACTCCGTTCGGATAGTCAGCCGGACCGGGAAATGCAAAACTTATAGCCACCGGTTTCTGCTCCAGACGAGCTATTACCTGTTTGAACCCATCTACCATAGTGGCGAGACATTCGTCAAGATTTTGAGCACGCGAAGGGAGTGTTATCGGGTCTACGATAAACTTGTTTGCCTGCATAGCGCCAAAAACCAGATTGGTGCCTCCGGCATCGAGAGTAATTACTACTCTGTTGTCATTCTTATACATGGAGATAGAAAGGTAAAAAGGTAAAACAATTTTTAGAAGATGTGGTGATGCATAAGCCACACTTTCAGCTGCAAAAATACAAAAAGCATTTTACCTGCCTGCATAATAATTGTTAATAACCTTTTTCACTTTTTGGAAGGGTGCCATGTAGGCAACCCATTTTTCGCGGGTAACCACCGTGCCTGTAGCAAGCTCGCGAGCCACGGCGCTGAACCGGCGGTAGATTTCTGCCTGAAGCCGTGCAGGTGTGGGCAGCTCTTCGGAGGGATGCTCGCGCCACCACGCGACTACCTGTAAGGCAAGTTCCATTAGCAGCGGCTTGTGGTACATTCTCAGATTTTTCACAGAGGAGTTGTTGACAACCGTGGCTACAACCTCATTAGCCTGCACAAGCTCTTCGAGATTTTCGGGGGCTTTCTCAGGCAGATAGCCGGGTACGGGGGCTTTTTTGGCACGGCGTTCGGCAGCCTTGCGGCGGCGCTGTTCGGCGCGGGCATCAATATCGTTTTTTATGCTCATGAACATCTCGGCGGCGTCGATGTTGTCAATCTTCGTTACGGTGCCGTCTGTCAGATAGGCTATTACGGCGTTCATAACTTCGAGTTGCAGCGATTTGATGAGGGTTGCGATGGTTTCAATCCATTCAATGCGCAGGCTGATTTGTGTTTTCTTTCTCATGTTTGTGTGTTTAAGAGTTATTTGTGTGTTTGTGTGAGTGCAAAGTTACGATGCGAAAATGCCGGATGTTGTCTTAATTTTCACACTTGTAAATGTTAAAGTTGTAATATGTCAATTGTCAACCACTTAACTAGTATAGATTCTTCAAATGTTAAAATGTGAAGGAGCAAGTGTTAAATTTAAGGGCGCATTACGGTTGTTGAATATAGTCGGATGGTTGTAGCTCTCAAATTATTTGCTTGTGAAAATCAGCATATTAAGAAAATGTTGTTAAAAAAATACGCAAATAATTTGTGTATGTGCTAAAGACTGATTAATTTTGCACTCGGTTTTTGAGCCACACCTTTGGCGGGATAGCTCAGTTGGTTAGAGCGTCGGATTCATAACCCGGAGGTCTCGAGTTCAATTCTCGATCCCGCTACTTGATTTGAAAGAACAGAGTCGGCAACTTGCCGACTCTGTTCTTTTGTATTACGCGCATCTCTCTATCCCGCCGCATAGACATTGTGGCTGTCACATACGGAGCTTTTCATTCTCACCGGCACCCGTGCCACGATATTTTTAACGGGTAGCGTTGAACTTGTACCTTATGGCAAATCTAATGGCTCGACTTTCAAACCGGTCAAAAATATATGTCTTTATATCGCCGCTATACATCGTAGCCCTGTCGTGATAATTATTTAACAAGTCAGTCGCATACAGCGTCAGAGAAAGATTATTATTGAAGAATGACTTACGCACCATTGGGCTTAGATTGTTCAGGGAGTCCGTACCGGATATTATCGTTGCCGATGTGATGATGCCTAAATTGGACGGTTTTGAGATGGTGAGGCTTATACGTCTTACATCACCGTCTGTACCCGTTTTATTTCTGACAGCAAGAACCGCCCTTGATGATGTGGTGAAAGGTTTTGAACTCGGAGCCGGCGACTACTTGCGCAAACCGTTTCAGATACTTGAACTTGTGGTAAGAATCAAGGCTTTATTGAAACGCAGATTTCAGGGTGCTGCCGAGGACACTAATCTATCCATTGGCGATTGCACACTTGACTTCGCTTCCCAACGTCTTGAAATTGGAGGCGTTACTATTGAACTGAGCCACACCGACGCTGTAATCGTTGATGAACTGTTTCGTCATCCCAATGAAGTGGTTGAGGCTAAAACGCTGATGTATCGTATATGGCAGAACGATGACTATAACAACCTTAACCGACTCCACGGATTCATATATAAACTCCGCAAATACCTGTCTAAATCAACTTCACTGGAACTTCTGAATGTTCGGGGTGTAGGCTATAAATTAGCCACCTCAAAGCCTGTATGACTCTTCCCGCAGGAATTGATTAAAAACAACAGGGCGATGCTTCAACTGTTTGCATCGCCCTGCGTGTATTGGAACCGTTGATATTATACAGCTTTAAAGCTCATGTCAAGACCTTTGACAGAGTGGGTGAGTGCCCCGACGGAAATAAAATCGACTCCGCATTCTCCGTATGCGCGGAGTGTTTCGAGGGTAATGCCTCCTGATGATTCAATTTCGGTTCTGCCATTTATAAGAGCCACAGCCTCGCGGGTGCGCTCCGGTGTGAAGTTGTCAAGCATGATGCGGTCAACACCGGCAGCCAGCGCCTCGTTTATTTCATCGGTGTTGCGCACTTCAACCTCTATTTTCAGGTCTCTGCCTGTTTCACGGCAATATTTCTTGGCTGCATCGACAGCTTTGGTTATTCCGCCGGCAAAGTCTACATGATTGTCTTTTATCAGAATCATGTCGTGAAGCCCCATGCGGTGGTTTGCGCCGCCGCCGGTTTTTACAGCTTCCTTTTCGAGCACACGGAGTCCGGGGGTGGTTTTACGGGTGTCAAGAACCTTTGTCTTGAGACCGGCAAGGCGCTTCTGGTACTCGGCTGTGACAGTAGCTATGCCGCTCATGCGCTGCATGATGTTCAGCATGGTGCGCTCGGTCTGCAAAAGAGAGCGCACAGACCCTTCAACCTCGAAAGCGATGTCACCGGGCTTGACATGAGAACCGTCCTCTATAAATACAGTCATTTTCATGTCAGGGTCGAATTTCTCGAACACTTTGCGGGCTATGTTTACCCCGCTTAAAATACCCTCTTCCTTTATTATAAGGCGCTGCTTGCCTTTTTCATCTGCGGGAATTGTGGAAATGGTGGTTACATCACCGTCACCGACATCTTCGGCAAATGCAAGTGTGAGCAGGTCATCTATAAGTTCATCGTTTGTCTTCATATTTCTCTGATTTTAGACAATATGTTATTAATTTTGCGCAAAAATACGAATAAGTACGGCTCAAAACCAAATAAATCTGTGTTTCTGTCGTAAAACAGAGTCATTTATCACCCACACTACCCGAAAATGAAAATTGTATTGCTGACAGTGGGCAAGACCACTGCGAAAAATATTGTTTCAGGCATCGAGATGTACACGGAGCGTATTCGCCACTATGTGCCGTTTGAACTTGTCAGCATTCCTGATTTGAAGTCTACCGCGGCACTGAGTGCCGACCAGCAGAAAGTGCGTGAAGGGCAGGGCATTATAGCCGCGTTGAATCCGGGCGACAGGGTAGTGCTGCTTGATGAGAGGGGCGAAATGCTTACATCCCGCAAATTCGCACAACGCATTCAGCAACGTATGTCGGCAGGTGTGAAGCGTCTTGTTTTTGTTGTCGGCGGTCCTTATGGATTTTCTGAAGAAGTGTATGCAAGGGCAGATGCCAGGCTGTCGTTGTCGGCAATGACATTTCCGCACGATCTTGTCAGGCTGCTGTTCATTGAACAACTTTACAGAGCCATGACTATACTGAAGGGCGAGAAGTATCATCATGATTAGCCGGGAAGGGGCGTGTGTCACACCTCGATAAATTCCACCATTATGCTGTCGGAGCGCAGCCAGTGTTTTTCGCATATTCCTGTCTTGCCGTCTGCGAGCCACATTATTCCTGACTTGACAAATTGCCCGGCTGTCGCAGATACTAAACGTTGCCTGTCTTCGCCGAACAAAACCCGACATCTTTCCAGGTCTATTCCGTTGGTAGTGCGTAGTGAGGTGATTATGAAGTCATTGAACCTCTCGGCGTCGGTTTCGGTCTCTTTTATAGCAAATCCGATGCCCGATGCTTCAATATAGCCTTTGAGGTCTGACGGATTGTAGCTGCGGTCGTGCCCGCCAAAACTGTGGGCGCCCGGTCCCAGACCAAGATATGGAGTGAGATTCCAGTATGACGAATTATGCACTGCCTCATGACCCGGTAACGCGAAGTTGCTTATTTCGTAATGTCTGTAGCCTGCGCGCGCGGTGGCGGAGGTAAGAATGTCGTACATGTCTGCCGCAAGAGAATCGGGAGCCTCGGTTACTTTACCTGATAGCCTCATGGCGTTCAGCCTGGTTCCGGGCTCGTAGGATAGAAGGTAGCATGACAGGTGCTCCGGAGTCAGAGCCAGCAGGCTGTCGAGCGAAAATTGCCAGCTGCCGGCGGTTTGTCCGGGTAGTCCGTATATTAAATCAAGGCTGAGGCTGAACCCTGCTCCTTTAATAATATTTGCCGCGTCTATGGCTTGCTTTGCCGAGTGTCGGCGCCCTATGTATCTTAGCTCATCATCGCGGAGTGACTGTACGCCCATGCTTATGCGGTTGACCGGAGTGTGTTTTTTCAGCATGTCCACAAATTTGTGCGACACATCTTCCGGATTCACTTCTATTGTGTACTCCGTAATTCCATCCGATGGCAGCGCTTCCATGAGCCTCAAAAGACTGCGGGCAGGCAGGCTGCTCGGAGTGCCGCCTCCTATATACACGGTTTTTACAGACTCCGACAATTCGTTGCGCCGTGCGGCAAGTTCGTTGATTAACGCGATTACATACTTTTCGGCATCTGCCGCATGAACCGGTTTAGAGTAAAAGTCGCAATAAGCGCATTTAGCGTGGCAGAACGGCACATGTACATATATCCCAGCCATAGACCTGTAATTAAAATCATTCGTTACAGCGACCGCACATAGTCTTGAATCCACAGAATTTGCATGTGGCTTCATTGTCGGTCTGTACAAAAGGTATGTCTGGATTGAAAATCTCTTCTATAGTGCCGAACAGCAGCGGCACAAACTCATCCATGACAGTGCGGTGGTCTTCCACCACGCGACGGTTTATCTTTATTTCAAGCGGTCCGCTCGATAGAATTTTGCGCAGATTGTAGATGTAAGGCTTTAACGGCACATTGCTGTTTTTTTTGATATTGTAGGCGTAACAATACAGCAGAATCTGTGCCACAGCCTTGCGGTGGTCGGCGGCGGCGTGGTCAAAACAGGTGCCGAGGTCGGTGACAGAGGTCTTTTCATCGCCGGTTTTGTAATCGACAATGCGCCTCACCCCGCCAACTATATCGATACGGTCTATCTTCTGCTTGAAATTGACTCTCAGATTCGGGTTGACATCAAAGCACATAATCATGTTCTCTTCCGCACCTTCGAAAATAAACGGTGTCAGCTTCAGGTCTTCGGTCAGTATGGCTTTTACCGATTCCTTTATGACATTGCCCATGATGAGCGACTGACCGTTAAGCGCGGTGTCAAGCCGGTCGTTGTCAAACTTATTGTAGAGGCTGTTGATTATGCGGGTTATAGTGCGTTCTATGCGGGTGTCGTTTCTGGCTATGAGAGCTTCGATGTCTGCACGGGTCACGGTCTTGTGGTCCGGCGAGTTTTTCAGCAATGCCTTGTACAGGCTCTCGCAGGTGTCATGCACAATTGTGCCGTACATGCTCGAGTCTATACAGTCTTTCATCTCCTCATCCGCATTATAACCTTCCACATAACTGAGATAAAATTGCAGGGGACACGCGACATACTTGTTTATGGCGCTTGCCGACAGATATTTCGGGCTCTCCGCTCCATGCAAGTATTGTTTCAGCCTGGTTATGATTCTATTGTTTTTTTCAATGCAAACTGGCTTGTCGGCAAAGCTCCTCGGCTCGAATACACGCAGACTCTGTTTTATTTTTCCGGATTTTCCGAACAGATATATAAGCTGTGTCAGGTATCTTGACATCTCGCCGGTTTTTACTCCTATAGTTCTCGCGTCATACAGCAGCTTTACCTTTCTGGCTCTTGAAATCAGCCGGTAGAAATAGTAGGCGAAAATGCTTTCCTGAAAGTCGGATGTGGCGATGCCGTAGCCACGCCTCAACGCATCAGGAATAAATGTTCCGGAATAGTGCTTTCTTGGGAAGATGCGTTCGTTAAGCGACAGCATGATTATGTTGTCAAAGTCAAGCGCTCGGGTTTCAAGCACACCCATAATCTGGAGTCCTTTGAGCGGCTCGCCGACGAGATTGATTTTTTCAGAAGCCACTATGCGCTCAACCATTCTGAAAAATGTAGCAGGCAGGAGCCTGACCCCAAACGATGTGCTGTGTTCCCTGATTTTATCCACAGCGGCGGTATAAGCGTCAAGAAATTTAAGCTCGGCACCTGACATGCCGGTGCTTATGCACTTTATTACATCCGATATATAGTTGTAAACGGAGTCTGCCGAGCCATGGTCGCCGAGTACGGTGAAAACAGGTGTCAGATCCGGAGCTATTTCCGCTATGTGTGCCGGAGTGACTCTGAAAAGACGCTCTTTTATAATAGCTTCGGCAAGGGCATCTGCCTGATCCGCGGCTATGTTTTTAATGGCTGGGTCGGCAAGGAGTGCGGCAACATCTTTATAGAAAAAAGATTCCGCCCCGGCTGTGTGGCGTGCCCTCAGCTGCAGACTTACAATCATGCGCATAAGTGACGCCACTGAAGTGAGCTTCATCGGAAGCCCCATTGTCACGTTGATGTTTGGAATGTCGTCATAGGGTATAGCCCGCCGGAGCGCTACAAACAACGATTCGTCGGGGAGTACCACGGCAGTGTCAACCGCGTTCATAGGGTCGGCTATGTCTTTTGACTTTGCCAGATCGGACAGCAGGGACGCTGTTACCTTGGTCTGGGCTATAGCCGAGGGAACTCCTATGATTTCTATGTCAGGAAGGGTGGTAATCGGTGTTTCCGACAGAGGGTACAGCGACTGGAATTCCTTTATGTTGCGCTCTATAAAACGACCGGCGCGGTTGAATCCGTTGCTGAAGGCAGGGCAGTTGTAGTCCCAGTAAAAATCTGCCGCTCCGCAGCCTCTGAGTGTGGAGAATATCTTTAGCTCTACCGGAGTCAGAACGTTGAACCCTACGAAGATATAGCGTTTGAATTTAAGTGTTCCTTTAACCACGGCATCCGACAGCGCGGCTGCCGCCTTGCGGTACATCATACCGCCGGATGATTTGCCCTCGCGGTCAAGACGGTCGTTGAAGGCATGGTATAACGGACAGAGCGCTTCCCACAGCCTTAGAAATTTGTCGCTCGGTTTTTTCTTGTCTTTGTCGCTGTTGCCGAAATGCTTCCAAAAGCGGTCCACATACTCCACTCCCGGCTCCTCGCCCCAGTATCTTCGTATTATTTCAATCTGTTCGGGGGTGAGGTAGTTACTGCTTATTTCCTTGTAGCGTTTCAGGTTGACAAATAAAGAGTCGGCATCTACAAGGTAACGGTCCACATCGCCGAAATCGCTTAGAATCATTTCTCCCCAAAACAGGAACTGGTCAAACTCGACAGAGTCTCCCGACAGCTTGCGATATTCGTCGAAAAGAATGAAAATCTGTTCGAGCTTTGATGCGGTATTTGTGCGAGACAGCTCAGACACAAAGGAAGTTATGGTTCTGATATTCGGTGCTGTGCCGGAGCCGTTGTTTTCTGACAGATAGTGTCTGAAAAATGTAGCGGAACGCTTGTTGGGAAATATAAAGCACAGCTGAGAAAAGTGTTCGCTTTCGTTGGCTGCGTATATATCTGCAACCTGACGCAGAAACGGGGTGTGGTGATGCGGGTTGTCGGTCATTGTTTCAGCAGAAGGATTACCTTGATTGCCACGTCAAGATTCACAATCTTGCCGTTGGCGTTGCCGGCTATGTCTATACGGGCTTTGTCAAACACTTCAATGAGTTTCTCCACATTGCGTTCATTTATGAATCTGGCGAATCTTACGCTGAAAGCGGATTCAGTTGAGTTCAGGTAATTTAGCTGTGGTAATTTGAAGTTGTAGATGAAGTTTTCGCGAATCAGACGCACGGAGTATTCGTAGAATTTAATCTCTTTTTCTCTGCCGAGAGTGGCAAGAGCCGCACTCCATTCTTTGAGGTCGGCAATCTTTCGCTGGTACGCCTGACGCATGAGGGTTACGAACATGTTGAAAAATTCGTTCTCGTCGCTGCGGCTTCCGATGCTTCTCAGTGCCGCAGTCACGGAGCCGTCTGCGTTGTGGGCTATAGACATGGCGTCCTCGCTGCCGATTCCTCTCTCGGTTTCAAGTATGCCGGCTATTACACTGTCGGCAACCCTTCCGGTGGATATTCTTTGTACTCGTGAATATATTGTCGGCAACAACTCTTTAGGGTTGTCGCTGACCATTATGAACAGGGTGTCTTCCCATGGCTCTTCAAGCATCTTGAGGATTTTGTTAGCCGCCTCCTCGTTCATTTTTTCAGGGAGCCACCACAGTACAACTTTGTATTTGGAGCCATGTGCGGCAAAAGACAGTTTTCTCAGCAGCGCTCCGCTTTCGTTGGCGTATGTTATTGGCTGGGCGTTTTTTTTGTCAAAAGTCTCTGTCCAGACACTGAAGTCCATGAAACGGCGTCCATCGAGATACTCTTTCCATTCGGTCAGGAAGTCGTCGCTCACAGGGGCGTTAGTCATTTTGTCGAGCTTGACCACCGGAAACACATAGTGTGTGTCAATGTGGCTCATGCTTTGGTGCTGTATGCACGACGGGCACACCCCGCAGCTGTCTTTGTCACCGGGTTTACGTCCGGTACAGTGTATGTATTGGGCAAAGGCGCGTGCAAGAGCGAATTTGCCTGTGCCTGAGGGTCCTTCTATCAGGAGTGCATGCGGTATTCTGTCGTTGTCGGCAAGAGACAAAAGCCTTTGTCTGGTGTTTTCATGAACCGGAATCTCTTTGAACAGCATGTTTTATAGCGCGTGGTTACATTATGTTTTCAAGTATACTGCGAACGCTTTTTGTGGCGTTGAGAGAATAGATGTGTACGCTTGGAACACCTCGTGAATATAGCTCGCGAATCTGACCTGTACACCATTCCACGCCAACTGCCTTTGCGTCATCGTCGTTCTTGCAGTCTATTAAAGCCGAGGCGAGCTCGCTGGGAATATCCACATGGAAAATCTTTGGCAGCACAGTGAGCTGCTTGCGAGATACTATAGGCTTGATTCCCGGTATTATGGGCACATTTATTCCGGCGGCACGGCATTTGTCGACAAAGTCAAAAAACTTGCTGTTGTCAAAGAACATCTGTGTCACAATATAGTCGGCACCCGAATCAACCTTGTGCTTAAGCCAAAGCATGTCAAGCTCGGAGTTTGGGGCTTCGTCATGCTTTTCAGGATAGCCGGCAACTCCGTAGCTGAAAGGGGTCTCTGCTACAATTTCCATTTCAGTGCCGTCAAGAAACAGCCCTCTGTTGAACGAGTTTACCTGCAAGGCGAGGTCGCTTGCATGGGCGTGTCCGTTGTCGTTTGGCTTAAAGGAAGGCTCGTGTTTGGCTTTGTCTCCGCGAAGAACCAGCAGGTTGGTGATGCCGAGGAAGTTCAGGTCAATAAGCGCGTACTCGGTTTCAACCTTTGAGAATCCGCTGCATATTATGTGCGGAACAGCGGTAATGCCGTAACGCTGCTGTATTGCCGCCGCTACCGCTACTGTTCCGGGGCGGGCGCGCTCGCTCACTCTTTGGTACAGTCCGTCGGGGGTGCTTTTATACACCATTTCGCTGCGGTGGGTGGTGATGTTTATGTATGCGGGGTTGAATTCTCTCAGGGAGTCAATGTTGCCGAAAAGCTGCCCTATGCCTTTGCCCCTCAGCGGGGGCAGAACCTCAATGGAGAAGCAGCGGTCGCCTTTGGCTTTTATTATTTCCGGTATTGTCATGACTGTCAAGCTCTAAATATATGTAATATCCACAAAGTTAGTGATAATAAATTATATGATAAGAATTTTTTTGCAGAAGCAGAACAAAAAATGATTGTCGCGGTGTTATATGTTTAAACATTTCAAACTAAACATCAGACAGATTGTATGAAAAATCCATTGTTCAATATTTCTTACGGCCTATATGTAGTCACGGCAAATAAAAACGGCCGCGACAACGGATGTATATCCGACACTCTTTGTCAGCTTACGGTAGAGCCGGAGCAGGTGTCTCTGTGTCTTGACAAGTCAGGCTATACATGTGAGATGATTGCCGAAACCGGGGTGTTTACCGCGTCAATCATCAGTGTGGACGCGGGGTTTGCGCTGTTTCGTAATTTCGGTTTTCAAAGCGGCCGGTCTGTTGACAAGTTTGCCGATTTTGGCGATGTACGTCGAGTGGCTAACGGTACTCTTGCTATAACAGCGGGTACAAATGCTTTTATATCCGTGCAGGTAGACAAGAGTTTTGACCTCGGCTCACATGTGCTGTATATCGGCAAGGTAACTGAAAAGGAGACTTTTGACAACAGCGATTCAATGACTTACAGCTATTATCAGAAGTATGTGAAGCCGCGGCCGGAGGCGGCGGCGGAGGTGCTTGTAAAGGGTCGGAATGACGAGGGGCAGACTGTGTGGCGCTGCGAAGTGTGCGGATATGAGTATATCGGAGAGGAGCTTCCGGCAGATTTCAGATGTCCGGTGTGCAAGCAGCCTACTTCAGCGTTTGCCAAGGTTGCAATGGCCGCGGCAGGACCTGACGAGCCGAACAAGTATGCGGGTACGCGCACGGAAAAGAATTTGCAGGAGGCGTTTGCCGGAGAGAGCATGGCCTGAAACAAATATACATATTTCGCCGATGTGGCTTCTCGCAACGGGTTTGAGCAGATTGCCGCGATATTTCGCAAGACTGCTGAAAACGAGCGCGAGCATGCGCGCCTGTGGTGTCAGGCTCTTGGCGGTATAAGCGATGACACAGCGGTTAATCTGCTGCATGCCGCCGAGGGTGAGAATTATGAGTGGACGGATATGTACGACCGTTTTGCCAAGGAGGCGGAAGAAGAGGGCTTCATGGCGCTTGCCAGGCAGTTTCGTAGGGTAGGCGAGATAGAACGGCACCACGAGGAGCGTTATCGTGCACTTCTGCACAATGTCGAGGCTCATGAGGTGTTTCGCAAGAGCGGAGTCAGTGTATGGGAATGTCGCAATTGCGGTCACATCATTTTGTCTACGGATGCACCGAAGGTGTGCCCGGTGTGCCTCAAGCCTCAGGCGTTTTATGAAATACATCCGGAGAATTACTGATGCGCCGGAGGTGTGTAATAAGCAAAAAAAACGCTCTGCGAATTATCGCAGAGCGTTTTCTGTATTTACAAATAGTTGATTGTCTACTATTTGAGAAGGTCCTTAACGGCATCGTTAGGCACCATCTGTTCCTGGAAAGTGTAAGCTCCGGTTTTGGGAGATTTCACAACCTTTATGACCTTGCTGTAGGTGCGGCCTTCACCCTTCTGGAGTGATGCGACGGTTTTCTTTGCCATATCTCAGATCTTATTTGATTTCTTTATGTACAGTTACTTTTTTGAGAATCGGGTTGTATTTTTTCAGTTCCAGACGCTCAGTAGTGTTTTTGCGGTTCTTTGTGGTGATGTAACGCGATGTGCCGGGCATGCCGCTTGCTTTGTGCTCAGTGCACTCAAGAATCACCTGTACGCGATTGCCTTTAGCTTTCTTTGCCATCGTTATTAGTATGCTAAGTATTTGATTTCAGTTAAATAACCCTGACGGGCAGCGTCTTTGATAGCTGCGTCAAGACCCTTTTTGTTGATTGTGCGGAGTCCGGCTGCTGAAAGGGTGAGTGTAATCCAAGCCTGTTCTTCTACCCAAAAGAATTTTTTGGTGAAGAGGTTCACGTTGAATTTGCGCTTGGTGCGGCGCTTAGAGTGAGACACGTTGTTTCCCACAATCGCCTTTTTGCCTGTAATCTGACAAATCTTTGACATGGCTGTTGATGTTATTTAGCTCGTAATGTTAATTTTGTTAACGTGGTTGTGTGGCCGCCATCTCAGTTCTCATATCGCCGCTAAATGCATCATTTTTAGCCGCTTTACAGGATGAGCCACAAAACAGAGTGCAAAGTAAGCACTTTTTTGTCTATTTGCCAAATTTAAGAGTCTTTTTTTGCTCTTTAATGGTTGATGCGGCAAGAATCAGGGCTTGGTTGACGGCTCTTTGCACTATCCGAGCGCGGTTTCCCGGGAAGTGCATGGTGGTAGTACGGACTTTTCCTTTATAAGCTACGGCGATGCAGACGGTGCCTACCGGTTTCAGGGGTGTTCCTCCGTCGGGTCCGGCAATGCCGCTTGTTGCCATTGCAAGGTCTGCGCCGGTTGCAGTGCAGGCACCGAGAGCCATTTGCCCTGCTGTTTCCTCGCTGACGGCTCCTTTTTCCGAGAGTGTTTCCGGACTAACGCCGAGGAGCTTGACTTTGATGTCGTTGCTGTATGCCACAATGCCTCCGAGCATGTTTGCGCTACTGCCAGGTATCGCGGTTATGGCGGCTGCGATATTGCCTCCGGTGCAGCTTTCCGCAGTGGCGATTGTAGCGCCGCAGGATGCCGCTTCATGCAGCAGTATCTGGGCGGGAGTAAGGTCGCCTATCGCGAGCAGGTTGTCGCCAAGTAGTTCTATGAGGTTGGCGCAGGCGTTGCGTGTGATTTTTTCTGTGGCTGACCTGTCGCTGCCGGTGGAGTCGAGCCGCAGCCGTATGTATCCGGCATTTGGCAGGTAGGCAAGGTGCAGATTTTCCGGCAGGGAGCTTTCCCACTTGTCAAGACTTTCAGCCAAAGCGCTTTCGCTGATGCCTGTGGTTATGAATGTGTTGTGAAGTATACATTTGTCGGAGTGATATTTATCCAGAAGCCTCGGAAATACCTCGCTCTCGAACATTCCGGCGGTTTCAAATGGCACTCCGGGCATGGCGACAAGGGTTCCGCGAGGGGAGTCGAACCACATCAGCGGTGCTGTGCCGAGCTTGTTGTTTATTACGGAACAGGAGGATGGAACGATGGCTTGACCTGCGGTAAGGGCGTTCATTTCCAGACCTCTGGCAGTCATTATTGACCGCACGTTTTCGAGAACATCTCTGTTTTCAACGAGGTTTCCGCCGAAAATTTCTGTCAGCACACCTTTGGTGATGTCGTCTTTTGTGGGTCCGAGCCCGCCTGTGGTAAGTACTATCGGCGCCTGGGCAAACGCTTTGTCTATTGCGTTGCGTATTTCATTGCGGTTGTCGGCGACAACCTGTACTCCGGCAATCTGCCATCCCGCCGGGGCGATTGTTCTCGCGATAGTGCCGCTGTTGGTGTCTGTAACCTGACCGACAAGCAGCTCGTCGCCAATCGCTATAACTGATACTTTCATTATATTATATGGTTACGCGCGCGTAAGGAACTTCGGAGTATGAGCAGAATTCGCCTTTGAGGTATTTGAAGTAGCCGGCTATAGCCACCATGGCGGCATTGTCGGTGGTAAATACTCTTTCGGGAATGAATGCGGTCAGGCTGTTGGCTGCGCAGAAGGCTGCCACGGCTTCGCGCACTCCGCTGTTGGCGCTGACACCGCCTCCTATAGCTACTGTTCTGACTCCGGTTTGTTTTACTGCTTTTTCGAGTTTGCCTATCAAAATGTCGACTATTGTGCGCTGTAGCGAGGCGGCAAGGTCGGCTTTGTTATGCTCAATGAAGTCCGGGTCGCCTTTGAGCTTGTCGCGAAGGGTGTAAAGGAAAGATGTCTTTAGCCCGCTGAAGCTGTAGTCGAGTCCGGGGATTCGCGGTTTGGCGAATTTAAAAGCGTCGGGATTGCCTTCGGCGGCAAGCCGGTCTATGTGCGGGCCTCCGGGATAAGGCAGACCCATTACTTTGGCGCATTTGTCAAACGCCTCTCCGGCGGCGTCGTCTATTGTCTGTCCGAGGATTTCCATGTCGTCGTGACTTTTTACCAAAATAATCTGGCTGTTGCCGCCGCTTACAAGCAGGCAAAGGAAAGGAAATTCAGGAACGGTGTCGGTTGCCTGTTTTTTTATGAAATGGCTCAACACATGCCCGTGCAGGTGGTTGACATCTATGATGGGTATTCTCAGCCCGAGGCTCATGCCTTTGGCAAACGAGGTGCCTACCAACAGCGAGCCGAGCAAGCCGGGCCCGCGTGTAAACGCTATGGCGCTTACGTCTTTCGCTTCAATGCCTGCGCGGCTCATTGCGGCGCTTACAACCGGCACTATGTTTTGTTGGTGAGCGCGTGAGGCGAGTTCGGGCACAACGCCTCCGTATTCTTCATGAACGCTCTGACTTGCAATTACGTTGCTGCGCAGTATGCCGTCGGTGATTACTGCTGCGGAGGTGTCATCGCAGGAAGATTCAATACCTAAAATAGTTACTTCACTCATAGTCTTTTTAGTTATGTCGCGCTGCTGCGTGACAATAGGGATTGCAAAGTTAAACAATTATAGCCTATGATTGGGAAAAAATGCCTAACTTTGCGCCCGAATTTTTTATATGGATTTTGAGCGGGTTCATTTATTTCTCTCTCATCACGGAAACCTCCTCGAAAGGTCAATGTAAATTATTTGCACAAGTTTTACAAACATACTCTTAGATGCAGAATCTACGCAACATCGCAATCATAGCACATGTTGACCACGGCAAAACAACTCTGGTTGACAAAATGCTGCTCGCCGGACACCTGTTCCGAGACAATCAGACAACAGGAGAGCTGATTCTTGACAACAACGACCTTGAAAGGGAACGAGGCATAACAATATTGTCAAAGAATGTGTCCATAAACTACAAAGACACAAAAATCAATATCATAGACACTCCGGGTCACGCCGATTTCGGCGGAGAAGTGGAGCGAGTGCTCAATATGGCAGACGGGTGTCTGCTGCTCGTAGACGCTTTTGAGGGACCAATGCCTCAGACAAGATTCGTGTTGCAGAAAGCTATCCAGATGGGTCTGAAGCCGGTTGTTGTAATAAACAAGGTGGACAAACCCAACTGCCGTCCCGACGAGGTGCAGGAGATGGTTTTCGACCTTATGTGCAATCTCGACGCTACAGAAGAGCAGCTTGATTTTCCCACTGTATACGGTTCGGCGAAGCAGGGCTGGATGAGCGATGACTGGCAATCGCCCAAAGAAGACATAACAGCTGTCTTAGATGCCATAGTGAAGTATATTCCCGCTCCGACCACAATAGACGGTGCCGCGCAGATGCTCATTACATCGCTTGACTTTTCAAGCTATGTGGGCAGAATAGCCATAGGCAGAGTGCATCGCGGCACCCTGCGCGAGGGCATGGATATTGCCTTGTGCAAAAAGGACGGTTCTGTTGTCAAGCAGCGCATCAAGGAGCTGCATGTGTTTGAAGGCATGGGGCGCAAGAAGGTGGACAGCGTGAGCAGCGGCGACATCTGCGCTCTTGTCGGCATAGACGGGTTTGAAATCGGAGACACCGTAGCTGATATTAACGAGCCGGAGGCTCTTCCCCGCATAGCTATCGACGAGCCGACAATGTCAATGACATTTACAATCAACGACAGCCCCTTCTTTGGCAGAGACGGAAAGTTTGTGACATCACGTCACATCGGAGACCGTCTAACCAAAGAACTTGACAGAAATCTGGCGCTTCGCGTGAACAAGGCTGACCACGAGGATGTGTGGACTGTGTTTGGCAGAGGCGTGCTTCATCTGTCGGTTCTTATAGAGACTATGCGCCGCGAGGGCTATGAGCTTCAGGTGGGTCAGCCTCAGGTTATTGTCCGTGAGATTGACGGCAGAAAGTGTGAGCCGGTAGAGCTGCTTACAATAAATGTGCCCGAGGAATATTCAAGCAAAATGATTGATATGGTGACACGCCGCAAGGGTGATCTTGTGAGCATGACAACTCAGAACGACAGGGTGCACATGGAGTTTCACATACCGTCGAGAGGCATCATCGGTCTGCGCAACAATGTGCTCACCGCCAGCGCGGGAGAGGCCATCATGGCTCACCGTTTCCTTGAGTACCAGCCCTGGAAGGGAGATATTGAAAGGCGTACAAACGGTTCGCTGATAGCAATGGAGAGTGGCACGGCTTATGCTTATGCCATAGACAAGTTGCAGGATCGCGGCAAATTCTTCATCTTTCCGCAGGAGGAGGTCTATGCCGGTCAGGTTGTCGGAGAGAATGCGAAGGACAACGACATTGTAGTAAATGTGACAAAGTCCAAGAAACTGACCAATATGCGAGCTTCCGGAGCCGACGACAAAGCGAAGATTATACCTCCGGTGGTGTTCAGTCTGGAGGAGGCTTTGGAGTATATCAAGGGTGACGAGTATGTGGAGGTGACCCCAAACCATATCCGCATACGCAAGATTATTCTTGATGAAACAGAGCGGAAGCGCGCAAATAAATAAGAGTATGTTTGAATTTAACACGAAGCTCCAAAGTTAAAGTTTAGAAGCGGCAGGAATCCCAATCGGACTCCTGCCGCTTCATTTCAGATGTATCATAAAAAAGCCGGGCACACGGTGAAGTGTGACCGGCGGGTATTCGTTGAATTTATGTTGTCGGGGTGAAAGGATTCGAACCTTCGACCCCCTGCTCCCAAAGCAGGTGCGCTAACCGGACTGCGCTACGCCCCGATGTCTGTTGACTGTGCAAAGATACGAATTATCGGGCTAACCAACGAAACTTTTCTTGTGTTTTTTTATTTCGGTTCACCCGGATTTTGTCTTCGCCGGGTTTTGTCATTCTCCTTTTGAGAGGCTGTAACGAATTCTGTCCATGAATGAGGGCTTTTGCTGCTTTATGTGGATATTGACCCGGGAGTCTTTTTTGCTAAGGAAAATAATGGATGAGTGCAATGCAATGGCTACATCTTCCTCAAAGTTTATAATGCCGTGAATGCGTTTCAGTGCTATACGGTGAAAGGGGTTGTCGGGCGGAAGACTGTTTATGGTCAGGTATCCTTCGTCGAGCATGAGTGCGTGTTTGTCTGCCACGTCCTCGAAAAGCAGGGCGATGTCAAGGTCGTCGGGGCTTTCCGGACGATTCTTGCACATTTTGTATAGCGATTCTATTACTTTCTTTGTTACCATGTTTTTGCCGGTGTATAAGGTAGGGCGTGACAGTTGTCGGCTCTGTATTTACTTATATAACGTGTGGCAGTGGAATCTGTTCGGTTTTGTTTAAAAAAATATCGGCACCGCCTTGTGCTGGGTCCGGTGCCGATATTTTTAATGTTTAGCCGATAACCGTATGTCAGGCAAGGAATCCGAGGAGGACACCGGCAGCTACGGCAGAACCGATGACACCGCTGACATTCGGACCCATGGCGTGCATGAGCAGATAGTTTGACGGGTCGTATTCAAGACCGAGGTTGTTGGAGATACGGGCGCTCATGGGCACCGCGCTGACTCCGGCATTGCCGATGAGGGGGTTGATTTTCTTGGATTTCGGAAGGAACAGGTTGAAAATCTTGACAAACAGCACACCGCTTGAGCTTGCTATGATGAATGCCATGAATCCGAGTGCGAAAATAAATATTGTTTCCGCAGTAAGGAATTCGGAAGCCTGGGTTGAAGCGCCGACTGTCATGCCCAGCAGTATTGTCACTATGTCGGTGAGGGCATTTGAGGCTGTTTTGGCAAGACGTGTTGTTACGCCGCATTCTCTGAGTAGGTTGCCGAAGAAAAGCATGCCGAGGAGGGGTATGCCGCTTGGAACTACGAAGCATGTGAGGAGCATACCTATAATCGGGAAGATTATTTTTTCATTCTGCGACACGGCTCTTGCCGGTTTCATCTTTATCAAACGCTCTTTTTTGGTTGTGAAGAGTCGCATGAGCGGGGGCTGGATTACCGGAACGAGTGCCATGTACGAGTATGCCGACACCGCAATTGCGCCCATCAGGTTGGGAGCAAGTTTGGATGACAGGAATATGGCTGTGGGACCGTCGGCTCCGCCTATTATTGCAATAGCGCCTGCCTGGTCGGGGGCAAATCCGAGAAGGAGAGCCACCATGTAAGCGCCGAATATGCCGAACTGGGCGGCAGCGCCTATAAGCATCAGCTTCGGGTTGGCAATCAGAGCGGAGAAGTCGGTCATGGCACCTATGCCGAGGAATATCAGCGGGGGATACCAGCCGGCGCTTACACCGTTGTAGAGAATGTTGAGCACAGAGCCTTCTTCATAGATGCCTATTTCAAGTCCGGCTTCAGTGTTGAAGGGAATGTTGCCTATGAGAATGCCGAAGCCGATGGGTACGAGCAGCATAGGCTCGAAGTCTTTCTTTATGGCAAGCCATATGAAAAACAGCCCGACGGCCAGCATTACAAAGTGCTGCCAGGTTGCGTTGTAGAAACCTGTCAGATGCCAGAACTGCTGAAGGTTCTGCATAAGAAAATCACCAAATGATGGCATAGCGTACGTTGTTTAAATTGGTGTTTGGAACGTTTTTATCAGTCACTTGGCTTGATTATTCGAGTGTAATGAGAACGGCGCCTTCAAGAACGGAATCGCCTGCGGCAACGTTTACAGAGGCAACTTTGCCGTCGCGACCGGCGTGAATGGCATTTTCCATTTTCATTGCTTCAAGCACGAGCACGGTGTCGGATGCCTTTACGGTATCTCCGGCTTTCACTGCTATTGACAGTACTGTGCCGGGTAGCGGAGCCACAACCTTGTGCCCTGAGCCGGTGGGGGCGGGGGTGTTGATTACTTTTTCGCCGCCTGCTGTGCGGGGTGCGGCAGAGGGACGCGGCGCGTTTACTATTGTTACGGGTTTTGCCGGCGCGTCAATCTCAACTTTGTAAGGAGTGCCGTTTACTTCTACCTGTGCGACATTGTTGTCAATGTCTCCGACAGCCACCTTGTATGTATTGCCGTTGATTTTATATTTGTATTCTTTCATTATTGTAATTTTTACTGGTGATAAAAGGATTTTATCGGCGAGGCATCTCGCGCATGTTGTATATTTTCGAGCTCCACGGTGAGTAAGCGCGCTTTACTTTGTTGATTGTAAGCACGGTGTTTTCAGTGTCGTGGGTGTTCAGGTGTTCGTGAAGAGCCAGTACTATAGCCGCAATCTCTTCTCCGCTGTCGTGGCTGGGGTGAGACTCCTTGTCGGTAGCTGCGAGAGTGATGTTGTGGGCTTTGGCCTTGTTTATTTTAGATGCTCTTTCTCCGATTTTGCTTATAATATAGAAACATACGCTGAGCAGCAGCAGGGCGCTGAACACAATGCCCATAGCCATGACTGTCATGCCGAATCCGTTTTCGTCGCGGGCTGCAAACATGTCTACTTTGTCGTTTGTGTCCTTGATTTTGTTGCTGCTGCTTGGGGTTACAGGGTTTTCTGTCCAGCGGTCGCGTATTTCCCAGGCATCGGCTCCGGGCTGAAGCTGGTTTTCGCTTGTGCGGGCGTAGCTCTGGTTGGCTTTCAGACTTGCGGGTACGGTTACTTCGTCAATGAGCGTTTTGCCGTCTGCATCATATATGCCGATCCAGTTGTCTTTGCCTGGCACAAGAATGAAGTTCATGTGGAAGGTGCCTTTGGTCGGATTTCCGTCAGCCCAGAACACCACATGCTGGCGTTTTGGGATTTTTGTGTTGACATCGCCGATGGGCACCGGATACTTGGTCGGGTTGGCAGGGTCGTCGGTAATGAACACGCTTGAGATTTCAAGCGGAGCGAATGTGGAGTTGAACAGTTCAACCCACGCGCTACGCTGTCCATAATCGTCGACTATGCTTGAATCATTTGCAATCATGACCTCGTTGATGCGCAGTCCGCGACGCCCCTGGGCGTTTATGCTTGCCGCACATGCGAACAGGGCAATGAGCGCTAATAGCAATTTTTTATTCATAGTCTGTTTCTTAACTATTAGTGTTTTTGCCCGTTTAGAGGGGTATGTTACCATGTTTCTTAGCCGGGTTGACAACCTTTTTGGTAGCCAGCTGCTGCAGGGCGCGTATAATGCGGAAGCGGGTGTTTCGGGGCTCGATAACATCGTCGATGTATCCGTAACGGGCTGCATTGTACGGGTTGCAGAACAGTTTGTTGTATTCGGCTTCTTTTTCTTTCAGAACCGCTGCGGGGTCTGCCGATTCTTTTGCTTCGCGGGCATACAGCACTTCAACCGCGCCTGCGCCGCCCATAACTGCGATTTCTGCGGTGGGCCATGCGTAGTTCATGTCGCCGCGCAGCTGTTTGCAGCTCATCACAATGTGGCTGCCGCCATAGCTCTTGCGGAGTGTTACTGTCACTTTGGGCACAGTAGCCTCGCCATATGCATAAAGGAGTTTGGCTCCGTGAAGGATAACGCCGTTGTACTCCTGACCGGTGCCCGGCAGGAATCCGGGAACGTCCACGAGAGTTACCAGAGGAATGTTGAACGCGTCGCAGAAGCGTACAAAGCGAGCCGCCTTTCTTGATGCGTTGCTGTCAAGCACACCTGCGAGGAACTTGGGCTGGTTTGCCACAATGCCGACTGCCTGACCGTTGAAACGGGCAAAACCTATGATTATGTTCTTGGCATAGTCGCGTTGTATTTCCAGGAATTCGCCGTTGTCGATTATCGCGCCGATGACTTCGTACATGTCGTAGGGACGTGTGGCAGAGTCGGGGATTATTTCGTTCAGAGAGTCTTCGAGACGGTCAATCGGGTCGGTGCAGGGTACCAACGGGGGCTCTTCAAGGTTGTTCTGGGGGATGAAGCTGAAGAGCTTGCGGATGATTTTGAGGGTTTCTTCACCGTCTGATGCAGCGAAATGAGCCACACCGCTCTTTGCAGAGTGAACTTCGGCGCCGCCGAGCTGATCCTGTGTCACATCCTCTCCGGTTACAGTCTTTACAACCTTGGGACCGGTAAGGAACATATAGGATATGCCTTTGGTCATTACAGTGAAGTCGGTAAGGGCGGGGGAGTAAACGGCACCACCGGCACAAGGACCGAGAATGCCTGATATCTGAGGTATTACACCCGATGCAAGAATGTTGCGCTGGAAAATTTCGGCATAGCCTGCGAGTGCGTTGATGCCCTCCTGGATACGAGCGCCGCCGGAGTCGTTGAGTCCGATGACGGGCGCACCCATTTTCATTGCCATGTCCATGATCTTGCATATCTTAAGTGCCATGGTTTCGCTGAGAGAACCGCCGAATACAGTGAAATCCTGAGCGAAAACATAAACAAGGCGACCGTCTATTGTGCCATAGCCTGTCACAACACCGTCGCCGAGATAGCTTTTCTTTTCCTGACCGAAGTTGTAGCAGCGGTGGCGTACAAACATGTCAATTTCTTCAAAAGAACCTTCGTCAAGGAGCTGCGCAATGCGTTCGCGAGCGGTGTATTTGCCTCTTTCGTGCTGCTTCTGTATAGCTTTTTCGCCGCCACCCAGACGAGCCTCGTTGCGGAGCGCTATAAGCTCCTGAACTTTTTCAAGTTGGTTGCTCATTATATATTTATTGAAATGATGTGAATGTTCCGGTTTATTTGTTTGGGTCTTCGCAAAGCTCTATCAGAGTGCCGCATGTGGATTTGGGGTGCAGAAACGCAATGTTAAGACCCTCGGCGCCTTTGCGGGGAGCCTTGTCTATGAGGCGGCATCCTTTGCTTTCAGCCTCGGCAAGAGCGTTTGCAACCCCGTCCTGTATGGCGAATGCAATGTGCTGAATGCCTCCGCGACCACCGTTGTTTGCTATGAATTTGGCTATCGCGCTGTCTTCGGCGGTAGGCTCAAGCAGCTCGATTTTGGTTTGTCCGACTTTGAAGAATGCGGTGCGAACCTTCTGGTCAGCCACTTCTTCAATAGCAAAACACTTCATGCCAAGCATGTTTTCATAAAAAGGAATTGCTTCCTCAAGGCTGGGCACTGCGATGCCCACGTGTTCGATATGTGAAATATCCATGATTATAAAATAAAAAGTTATTGTCGTTATGTTGCAAAATGAACACAAGGCGTACTTGCCGCCAAAGCATTCAAGTTGCAAATTTAAAAATATATTATTAAATATTGTGTTGATGCAGACATATTTTTAGTGACATTTTTTAGTGACAGATATTTAAAAATGACATAAATCTGTCATGTCTGTCAGTTTCTGTCAGCAGTTTCTGTCATGTCGATTGCCTGAGAAAACAACTTCTAATGTGTTGATGCTGGCTAATTTCGGCAGTAACGCAACTTTTTTGGCATAAGATTTGTTCCTATAGTGATGCCGGAGGAGCGGAAAAGGTTTTTCCGGCACATAAGGCGAAAATTAAACAATCAAATAAATTATTGATATTATGGGAAAAATTATAGGTATTGACTTGGGAACCACAAACTCCTGCGTCGCAGTACTTGAAGGGAATGACCCTGTTGTAATTCCTAACAGCGAGGGTCGCAACACCACTCCCTCTATCGTGGCTTTTGTTGACGGTGGAGAGCGTAAGGTCGGTGACCCGGCAAAACGTCAGGCAATCACCAACCCCAAGCGCACAATCAACTCTATCAAACGTTTCATGGGCGAATCCTGCAGCCAGGTTTCAAACGAAATAGAACGTGTGCCGTACAAAGTTGTGTGCGGAACAAACGACACCCCGCGAGTGGATATAGACGGCAGAGACTACACTCCTCAGGAAATATCGGCTATGATTCTTCAGAAAATGAAGAAAACAGCGGAAGACTATCTTGGACAGAGCGTTACAGAAGCTGTTATAACCGTGCCCGCATACTTTAACGACGCCCAGCGTCAGGCTACAAAAGAAGCCGGCGAAATTGCGGGTCTTACAGTAAAGCGTATCGTAAACGAGCCTACCGCGGCAGCGCTTGCCTATGGTCTTGACAAAACCAACAAAGACCAGAAAATCGCAGTGTTTGACCTCGGTGGCGGCACATTCGATATCTCTATACTTGAGCTTGGCGACGGTGTGTTTGAAGTGAAGTCGACCAACGGTGACACACACCTTGGCGGTGATGACTTTGACCATGTAATAATTGACTGGCTCGCCGACGAGTTCCTCAAGGACGAGGGTGTGGATCTGCGCAAGGATCCCATGGCACTCCAGCGTCTTAAAGAAGCTGCGGAAAAAGCCAAGATTGAGCTGTCAAGCGCAACAAGCACAGAAATCAACCTTCCTTATATAATGCCTGTCGACGGTGTGCCCAAGCACCTCGTGAAAACTCTTACAAGAGCGAAATTCGAACAGCTCGCCGACAAATTGATTCAGGCAACAATCAAGCCCTGCGAACAAGCGCTTAAGGATGCCGGTCTCACCCCGAAAGACATTGACGAAGTGATTCTCGTAGGCGGTTCTACCCGTATACCCGCCATACAGCAGGTTGTGGAAAAATTCTTCGGCAAGGCTCCTTCCAAGGGAGTGAACCCCGATGAAGTTGTTGCCGTAGGCGCAGCCATTCAGGGCGGTGTGCTCTCCGGCGATGTCAAAGATGTGTTGCTGCTCGACGTTGTGCCCCTCAGCGTAGGCATCGAGACCCTCGGCGGTGTCATGACCAAACTGATTGAAGCAAACACAACAATTCCTACCCGCAAGAGCGAGACATTCTCTACAGCCGCAGACAATCAGCCTTCTGTTGAAATCCATGTACTGCAGGGCGAACGTCCCATGGCAAAGGATGACAAGACTCTTGGCAAGTTCCACCTTGACGGAATTGCACCCGCGCCGCGTGGCGTGCCCCAGATTGAGGTGACATTTGAAATCGATGCCAACGGCATACTCAACGTATCTGCAAAAGACAAAGCTACAGGCAAGGAACAGAGCATCCGCATCGAGGCATCAAGCGGTCTTACCGATGCTGAGATACAGCGCATGAAAGATGAGGCAGCTGCAAATGCCGCCGCTGACGCGAAAGAAAAAGAGCGTGCAGACAAAATCAATCAGGCTGATACCCTCATATTCCAGACCGAAAAGCAGCTTTCTGAACTTGGCGACAAGATTCCCGCCGACCTTAAGACCCCCATTGAAACAGCTCTTACAAAACTGAAAGAGGCTCATAAGGCGCAGGATATCGCAGGAATTGATTCTGCCATCAAGGAAATTGAAACAGCATTCGGCGCCGCACAGCAGGCAATCCATAATGCTCAGGCTCAGGCATCGGCTGACCCCGGAGCCGGCACAAATCCCGGTCCTCAGCCCGGTAACGGCGACAATGTGACAGATGTGGACTTCGAGGAAGTGAAGTAATCCTTCAATTCAACGATAACAAAAACGGAGTGTAACCCAACAAGCTACACTCCGTTTTTATTTGCGCCATTCTATTCGAGTACATATTGTCGTAAGTTTTATTAAAGAATTTTTTCTTTAATACAATATTAGTTATTACTTTTGCATCGTCAAAACTCAAAAAATAAATAGTATGGAATCTCGTAAACTGAAAATCAGAGACCTTACCATGCGTGACGGACAGCAGTCGCTGTTTGCAACCCGCATGAGCCAACAGACAATAAACCGCCTGCTGCCTCTATATGAAAACGCAGGTTATTATATTATGGAAGTGTGGGGCGGCGCCGTGCCCGACTCTGTGATGCGTTACCTCGGCGAATCTCCGTGGGACCGTCTGCGCAAGGCATCAGAGGCAATGAAAGGCAAATCTCTGCTCAGCGCCCTGTCACGCGGACGCAATCTGTTCGGATATGTACCTTATCCCGATTCTGTCCTCGAAGGCTTCTATAAAGAAGCCATTGCAAACGGACTCAACGTGATGCGAATCTTTGACGCACTTAACGACATTGACAATGTGCGTCAGAGCATCCGTATGATCAACGAGCTTGGCGGCATTGCCGACGGAGCTGTGTGCTACACAGTAGACCCCAAGGAAGAAACTCCTGCAAAATCAGGCTTCGGCGCTAAACTTAAATCGCTTTTCGGCGGAAAAGCAGCCGCTCCTGAAAAAATATTCACCGATGAATACTTTGTTTCAAAAGCCAAAGAAATGGAGGCTCTCGGTGCGAAGATTATCACTCTGAAAGACATGGCAGGGCTTGTAAGCCCGTCCAAGGCTGCGTCAATAATATCAGCCCTCAAGCGAGAGCTTAAAGTGCCCGTGGATTTCCACACACACTGCACTCCCGGCTATGGACTCGCCTCATCAGTAATGGCTATGATTCACGGAGTTGACATTCTTGACACCAATATCTGGTGGTTCGGCGGTGGTACTGCAGCTCCGGCAATAGAGCTGATATACATTTTCGCTCAGCGTCTGGGTATTGAAGTAGAGGTCAACATGGAGGCTGTCGGAAAAATCCGCAATGAGCTTCTCGGCGCGCGCAAGGAACTCGCTCCGTTTGATCTTGTTGAGGAACGGCCCATTGAATTCGACCCCTTGAATGACACACTGCCGGAAGAAATATCGCGTCACTTTGACGAAGCAATCAGATGCGGCAAGGCAAACGATGAAGAGGGTATGCTTTCTCACTGTCATGCCATAGAGGCTTATTTCCGTTTCCCGAAACCTAACGAGCTTGTCAAAAACGCGGAAGTGCCGGGCGGCATGTACTCAAACATGGTTGCCCAGCTCAAAACCCTCAAGGCGGACGATGTGCTTGACGAGGCAATGGCGCTTATACCCAAAGTGCGTCGCGATGCAGGTCTTGTGCCCCTCGTCACTCCTACAAGCCAGATTGTCGGCAGTCAGGCGGTTGTGCTTGCGCTTGACCGCAAAAAAGGCAATCCCGACTATACCAACAAATCAAACCAGTTCATATCTCTTGTAAAAGGAGAGTACGGAAAGACCCCCGTGCCTGTAAATCCTGAATTCCGCACACAGATTACCGGAGACCCGACCGAACATCCCTATGATGTAACCCAGTACAAGAAGCCCGAAAATCCTGTGCTTGAGGAGTTCGGCGGAGTAAAACTGGCATCCAACAACGAAGAATACCTTTTGCTTGAACTTCTTCCCTCTGTTGCCACAGGATTCCTCCGCAACAAACGCGCAGAAGAGTACGCCGCCGCTCAGGCAGAGGCTGCCAAAAACGCACCTGCCGCAGAGCAGGAGGAGCAGAAACCTCAGGAACCTATAACCGGAGAAGTTCTCAGCGGACCCATGCCCGGCACAATACTTGAGATTTCTGTTAATCCCGGTGACAAAGTCGCAAAAGGTCAGAAACTGCTTGTATATGAATCCATGAAGATGGAAAATGATGTGGAAGCAGAGCATGATGCCGTTGTGAAGAGAATATTTGTAAAGCCCGGCGACCGGTTTGCCGCCGATGCTCCTCTGATTGAGTTTCAGGACTGAAACTTTCCGGTAACATAACAAAAAAACAGGATGTCGAAAACCGGCATCCTGTTTTTCTTTGCTCTGAAAGCTTTTATCCGAGGTTGGGATTGAGCTTGCTCCAGTCTTCGACAGGTGGCAGAACACCCATTGAAATAACCTCGTCACGCAGCTTGCACAAATGCTGATAACTGCGTTCAAGCTCCTGCCGTTCCTCAGGAGTGCCGTTGACAGGGTGTACTGTCACTCCATTCTTGTCGACAGTCGTTTCCATAGCCATCATGATATGGTTGAAAGTACCGTTGTTGACATATGTGCCAACCGGCCAAGTGAACGGTCTTCCACCCATGGCGGCGGCAATCATTTCGATAGATAGATATGCAGGACTCTGGAATGATGACCTGCCGCGCAAATCTATTATGTTTTTACCTCCTTGCACTACACGCAGCCTTATATCTTCCCAAGCCTTTTCAGGAAGAGCATCGGTGCCGATAAGTGCGGCAAGCGGTTTAGACCCTACTGTGCATGTAGACTGGAACACAGCCATCTGTTCACCGTGTCCGCCGTATGTTCTGGCTTTAATCACCTCATCAGGCGCTATATTGAAAAATTTAGCCAGCTCACTGCGCAGACGAGTGGAGTCAAGAGCTGCCAATGTAGACAGTTGAGACGGTTTAAGTCCGGAATAAATAAGAGTGACCAGCCCCGTTATGTCGGCTGGATTGAAAACAACAACAACATGCTTTACATTCGGGCAATATGCCTTAATGTCCTTGCCCAGCTGTTCGGCAATGGCTGCGTTTCCTTTAAGAAGATCCTCACGTGTCATGCCGGCTTTGCGTGCGGCACCGCCTGAGGACACTATGTAGGCGGCATCCTTGAAAGCCTCCTTGATGTCAGAGGTATATGTGAAATTCATTCCATCGAAGCCGCAATGGAACAACTCCTCTGCCACGCCTTCGAGCGCGGGAGCGTATGTGTCGTAAAGACATATATTCGGAGTCAGGCGCATCATCGCTGCAGTCTGTGCCATGTTTGATCCAATCATGCCGGCAGCACCGACAATAACTAATTTTTCATCTGTCAGAAATTTCATGTCAAATAATTTTTAGTGAAGTTTTTTCTACAATAGAAACAATCGCGGCACACAAAGGTTCAGACATTGAGCCGGCTCATATTCGCGTTAAAATCCTTGTTTATCTGTTATAATTTGTATCTTTGTGAAATTATTAAGTACACACAGTATATTTGACGTCATTATGGGTAAGAAGGCACAGTTCGGGTCTAAGATAGGTCTTGTCGCGGCCACAGTGGGTTCTGCGGTAGGGCTTGGCAATGTCTGGCGTTTTCCCGCAGAAGCTCAGGCTAACGGAGGCGCGGCGTTTCTGGTAGTATATATAGCATGTGTTTTTTTGCTCGGCGTACCGGTTATGGTGAGCGAGTTCGCACTCGGACGGGCAGGCAGGAGCGATGCCGTGGGGGCGTTCAAGAATCTCGGCGCGTCAAAACCCTGGTGGGGTGTCGGAGCGCTCGCTGTATGTGCAAGTTACATGATTCTTTGTTTCTATATGGTTGTCGCCGGATGGACAATAGAGTACCTTTGGGCTTCTTTGACCAGAGCACTTTATGACATTGACACCTCGGCATCAATGGAATCATCATTCGCCGGCAAGATGCAGGATATGATTGGAGGCAGCTACCGCCCCCTTGTGGCGACATATATAACTATACTTATAAATATATGTGTGCTTGCGGTAGGGGTTCAGAAAGGAATCGAGCGACTGAGCAACATTCTTATGCCGGTGCTGTTTCTTGTGCTTTTGGTTATGTGCGGAGTGTCGATGTCGCTGGACAAGGCGGCAGAGGGGCTGGCATATTTCCTGAATCCCGATTTCAGTAAAATAACCCCCTCGGTGGTTCTTAACGCTCTTGGACAAGCGTTTTTCTCGCTTAGTCTCGGCATGGGCATTCTGATAACATACTCGTCATACTTTCCCAACTCAACCAAACTGACCAAGACGGCGGTTACAGTCAGCCTGCTGGATTTGCTTGTGGCTATGATGATGGGTATCATAATATTTCCGGCTATTACTTCTTTCGGGCTTCAGGATGCCAACCTTGAAGGCACAACACTTGTATTCGTGACCCTTCCGGAGGTTTTCAATATGATGCCATGGACACGCCTGTGGTCGACATTGTTCTTCCTGCTGCTTACGGTCGCGGCTATAACGAGTACAATATCCATTGCTGAGGTTACAGTCGCTTTTGTATCTGACAGATTCAGGACATCCAGAATAAAAGCATGTCTGATAACGCTGATGCCCTTGTTTGTATTCAGTACAGTGTGTTCGCTGTCGCTTGGTGTATGGTCAGGATTCAGGATTGCGGACATGAACATTTTCAACCTTCTTGACACAGTGGCTACAAACATAATACTGCCTGTGGTGTCTATCGGAGTATGCGTTTATCTCGGTTGGGTTGCTCCGAAAAACATTTTGCAAGACGAGATTTCAAATTACGGCAAAGCGGGTCGGCATCCGGGCTATTTAATCCGTATTATAATCCGCTATATTGCACCTGCACTCATTTCTCTGGTTCTTATAAGCTATTTTCTGAATGTCTGACAAAAGTTTTACTTCAGGAGAAAGACGAGGGCTGATTCTTTTGCTCATAGTGATAACCTCTCTTTTGGGAGTTGCTTTGTTCAACCGCAGCTGCTCGGAAAGAACACCTGTGCATAAACTGTCATCAGAAGCGGTGGCGGCTCATGATTCGAGTGTGGCTGTCATAGACAGTGTTGCCATACCGGAAGCAAAACCGAAAAAGAAGAAAAAAACATCAAAAAACAACCGTCGCCCTGACGGCATAAAGCGCGACTACTTATCCGAGCCCATTCATGAATAAAAACAACAATAACGGACAGCGAGCGCTGTTCACAACGAAAATAGGAGTAATAGCCACAACTGTAGGCTCTGCCGTCGGGCTGGGCAATATATGGCGATTTCCCTATGAGGCAGGCAGTAATGGCGGCGGCGCTTTCATGCTGTGCTATATACTGTTTATTTTCATAATAGGCATTCCGGTTCTTTGCGCCGAATTCATAATGGGGCGCGGAACCCGCAGCAATATATTCGGCGCATATCGGAAACTTTCTGCCGGCAAATGGTACATAGCCGGGTTTATGGGGATTGTGGCATCGATTACAATAATCAGTTTTTATTCGGTTGTAGCCGGGTGGATATGCGAGTATTTTGTCAGGTCGGTGAGCGGCGAGCTTAATATGGCGACTTCGGTAGAGTATCATAAGGCCTTTGAAGAGTTTTCGACCGGCAACTGGCATCCAGTAATATGGACACTGGTATTTCTGGCATTGAATTTTCTCATATTGATACGGGGCGTGACAAAGGGCATCGAGCGGATGTCCAACATTCTTATGCCGTTGCTGTTTCTTTTGCTTGTGGTATTCTGTATCAACTCTCTGTCGCTTGACAGAGCGGCAGAAGGGCTTGCGTTTCTGTTTCATCCCGATTTCTCGAAAATAACACCGCAGGTGCTGCTTTCGGCAATGGGGCAGGCGTTTTTCTCGTTGAGTCTCGGACTCGGATGTATGACAACCTATGCTTCATATTTCAGCCGGGACACACGTCTTGGACGAGCCGCCGTGACTACAGCAGGGCTTGATACGCTTGTTGCCATTCTTGCGGGCGTTATAGTTTTTCCTGCCGTATTTTCGTTCGGCATGTCTCCTCAGGCGGGTCCTACTCTTGTGTTTGAAGTTCTGCCGGCAATATTTCACAGTCTGCCCGGCGGAGTAGTGTGGTCGTCGTTGTTCTTTTTTCTTCTGATACTTGCTTCGCTCACATCCACCATATCCATGAGTGAGATTTCCATAGTGTTCATGGTTGAGGAACTGAAGATAAAACGCCGCACAGCAACTTTTGTCAATACAGCCATAGCCATGATTCTGGGCTCATTATGTGCGCTGAGCTTCGGAGTGCTTGACAATATGACCATATTTGGAATGACTATATTCAACTTTTTTGATTACCTGTCATCCAACATATTGCTTCCTATAGGCGGTATGATAGCCGCCATATTCGTCGGTTGGGTGGCAGACAAACGCTTTGTCAAAGCCCAGATGACTGATAATGCCGATTCTACTCCGCGGCTATTCCCGCTACTTGTTTTTTGTCTCCGGTTTATAGCGCCGGTAGGCATAGCACTGGTGTTTCTGAACAGCATAGGCATTATATAGTCAGCACCGCGACGAATTCTAATTTTGCTTATCCGCCAATATTGCGTAATTTCGCAAACAAACCACTCAAAAAAATTGCCAGTGAAGCCATTCACATTAAATATAAGAGGCGAGCTGAGAGAATTTACCCGTCCGGTCGTAATGGGGATAATCAACGCTACTCCTGATTCTTTTTACTCCGGTTCAAGAAGAAGCTATTCTGAGATTGCAGCGACAGCAGCCGAAATGACAGAGCACGGAGCCGGTATAATAGACCTCGGAGCTTATTCATCACGCCCCGGCGCTGCGGATGTCAGCGAAAAAGAAGAAATAGAACGGATAAGGCTTGCCATGAAAGAGATTCGTTCGGCAGTGCCGTCGGCATTGGTGTCGGTTGACACATTTCGCAGCGAAGTTGCCAGAATCGCCGTGGAGGAGTGCGGAGCTGACATTATCAATGACATATCGGGAGGAATGCTCGACAAGCTGATGATACAGACGGTAGCATCGCTCAGAGTGCCATATATAATAATGCACATGCGCGGCACTCCGGCAACCATGAGCGGATTGTGCGACTATCCTGAAGGTGTTACCGCCGGAGTTGTCAAAGAGCTGTCTGTGTCGGTCAGCAAGGCTGAGGAGGCAGGCATATGCGACATGATAATAGATCCGGGACTCGGTTTTGCAAAAACAGTAGAGCAGAACTATGAATTGCTGCGCAATACAAAACTGATAGGCGACACATTCAACCTGCCTGTGCTGATAGGGCTTTCAAGAAAATCAATGCTGACAAAACCGCTCGGCATATCCGCAGACGAAGCCCTGCCTGCCACAATCGCCGCAAACACTATTGCCCTTCAGGGCGGTGCGTCCATACTGCGTGTCCATGATGTTGAGGCTGCCAGTCAGTGCGTGGATGTGTATGGACTTTCGTCACAAACCAACTTTTGAAACCATGGACGGATTTGGAATAAGAGATGCTCTTGACATTGCGATAGCCGCGTTGCTGCTTTACTACCTTTACCGCATAATGAAGGAGAGCGGTACTATAAATATATTTTTCGGGGTGCTTGCCTTTATAGTGGTCTGGGTTCTGGCTTCGCAGATTCTGGAGATGAAGCTGATAGGAACTATTCTTGACAAATTCATGAGCATAGGTCTGCTTGTACTCGTAATTTTGTTTCAGGACCAGATTAAGAGGTTTTTGGTGGAACTTGGCGACCATAAACGGTGGCGGTTTCTTAAGAAGTTGTTTCATCACTCCCGCGGTGAGCATGAAGACAATGCCAGACAATATGTGCTGCCGATAGTATATGCCTGCATGAGTATGTCAAAGTCGAAGACCGGTGCCCTGATAGTGATTCAGAACGACATATCGCTTGACAATTACGAGAAGTCGGGAGATATAATCGATGCCCGCATAAACTCGCGGCTGATAGAAAATATATTTTTTAAAAATTCTCCGCTTCATGACGGCGCAATGATTATTGCCGGCGATAAAATAGTATCGGCAGGGTGCATTTTGCCTGTCAGTCATGACCGTAATGTGCCGAGAGCGCTCGGTCTCCGTCATCGCAGTGCTTTGGGAATATCGCAGGCAACAGACGCTTTTGCCATAGTGGTTTCGGAGGAAACCGGAGGCATTTCGGTGGCGCATCGCGGGGTGCTGACCACACGCCTGTCATCTGCCGACCTTGAACAGAGACTGTTTCAGGTGTTTCACCATAAGGAAGGCTGACACACGGCTTCAGGCATGTACCTCTATAATGTCTTCCAGGCGTGTTGTAAACAGTCTTGAAGAATGGTCTTTGCGGGATATTTCTTCCAGCCCGTTTCCCATAGATGCGATTTTTACAGCGTAACTGGAGTGCTGACTGTTGTTGATTGCATCGACAGTGAGCATCAGTTTTGACATCTTTTCCATTTTGGCTATGTCGGAAAAAATATGAGGTTGAGGGGAGTGGGCTATGCGGGATATTGTAATGCCGGCTTTTTTGTAGCCGAGTCCCGGACGGAATATCCTTTTCAGAGCCTTTAGTGCTGCCTTGAGTATTTCAGAAGTGCTGTCAGAGCTTTCAGCAAGAGTTACAGAACAAGAATTGAAGTACAGCGGGGCGTTGTCCCTGAACCTGTTTGTAGCGATAAAAGCTTCAACTTCAAGAGCATGTTCTTTCTGCTCGCGTAGCTTCTTTGCGGCAATTGTCGCAAAGACAGCAAAAGCCTTGTGCAGTTCCTCAAATGTATAGACCTCTTTTGCAAAAGAACGCGAGGATGTGATTGTTTTGTGTTCAGAATCGTTATCCGGCACTATTGACGGAATGCCGTTCAATTCCTTCCATGTTCTTACGCCGGTGATGTTGAAAATAGACTCAATTCGTTCCTGAGGTAGTGATGCTAAATCCATGGCAGTGTTTATGCCATAAATCTGCAAACGCTTGAGCAGCCGTCTCCCTATGCCCCATACATCCCCGACAGGAGTAAGCGTCAGAGCCTTGGCTGTTTTTTCCGGAGTATCTATAACGCATCCGCCGGCATATCCGGGATATTTTTTTGCAAACCGGGATGCTATTTTGGCTAAAGTTCTGGTCGGAGCGAATCCTATTGAAACAGGAATGCCTGTGTCTCGTCTGACTTTGGCTGCCATATAGCGGGCAAGTCCGGCATAATCGTCAGTTTCACTATGGATATTCAAAAAAGCCTCGTCAATGGAATATACTTCTATGTCATCTGACAGCGCCCGTAAAGTTGTCATGACTCTTGCCGACATGTCACCATAAAGACGGTGATTTCCGGAGAAAAACGTCACTCCGGCGGCACTCGCCCTATCTTTTATTTTGAAGAACGGGTCTCCACGTTTGAATCCCAGCGCTTTTGCCTCGTTTGAGAGCGCAACGGCACATCCGTCGTTGTTGCTGAGTACAATTACAGGTTTGTGAGCCAGCTCAGGGCGGAATACCCTTTCACAGCTTACAAAAAAGTTATTGCAGTCGGCAAGCCCTATCATCTATCTGTTTGGTCTGCGGTTTGACTTTATTGTGTACAACACAATACCCCACACGCTGAAATCGTTATTGCCGGTCACTTCTATAGGAGAGTACCGTGGATTTGAAGGCATGAGAAACACCCGATTGTTTCTGGCAAAGCGCAGGCGTTTCAGGGTGAACTCTCCTTCGAGGCAGCATACGGCGAGGTCTCCGTTGCATGGCTCTATGGACTTGTCGATAATCAGTATGTCGCCTTCGTAGATTCCCTCACCACTCATGGAGTCTCCGACAACGCGCCCGTAAAAAGTCGAGGCAGGGTGCTTTATCAAATCCCGGTTCAAGTCGATACTCTCGGAAATATAATCCTGGGCAGGTCTTGGAAATCCCGCCTGTATGCCGTCATCGGCGTATGGCAGCGGCATTTCAGTGCTTATATCGGAATCGTACAACTTAATAGGCATATTTCTAATATAATTAGAGCGAGTTGTTGGTATTTTGCCCACAAAAGTAGTGAAATTGCCATAAATAAGTTGTAAAAATGCCAAATATTTCCGGATAGATTGTGAGGCGTCGGGAAACCCCGGTCTAACGTACATTCAAACGGGCAGATTATAAAATAGATAAAAAATGAGGTAAGTGTTTGTGGATTAAATAATAATGTGTAAATTTGCAAGCCATTACAACAGAGCGCCTTACCAGCGCGAATGTTAAAACTTTGATTATCAGTTAATAAAATAACAAAATGAAAAAAGACATCCATCCTTCCAATTATCGCGAAGTAGTGTTTAAAGACATGTCTAACGATGAAATCTTCATCACCCGTTCTACAATCGCAGCCAAAGAAACAATCGAAGTCGATGGCGTGACATATCCTCTTGTTAAACTTGAAATCACCAGCAGCTCACACCCCTTCTTTACCGGCAAGCAGAAACTCGTTGACACAGCAGGTCGTGTAGACAAGTTCATGAGCCGTTACGGCAACCGTAAGAAAAAATAAGCTGCGGCACAAGAAATATACGGTCAGCCCGGACACCAAATCAGGTGTCCGGGCTGACTTGTCTTGTACCGGAATTACAGAAACAGCTTAAAAATAATTAAAGTTGTTTATAGCGGCAGGTCTGAACTTTGGTTTTGAATGTTTTGACGTTATATTTGCAATAATGAAAAACTTAAACGCAATCCTTAAATGAAAACAAACCTAAGTTCACAAATCAAGCTTGACCGCATTCCGCGCCGCTATTATGACCCGCAGGGCGAAATCGAGCTTGCGGCTCTTACCCGAGAGGAAAAAATTTATACCCGTATATTCGAAACCGCATCCGACGGCAGCGAGTATGTGGCTGAAAACATCGTAAAAAATATAAACCGGTGTGTGGAGGCAAAGGGCAAATGTGTCATTGCACTGGGAGCCGGTACGAGTACCCACAGCGCGTATGCGGCTCTTATAAGAATGCACAAGGAAGGCAAGGTAAGTTTCAAAAATGTCGTTGTCTATTCGCTTGGCGAATTCTTCCCTTTGATTCCGGACGGACCATGCACTTTACGCCGGCTGAAAGAGGTGTTTCTCAACCATGTCGACATAAATTCAGACAATATACATACTTTTGACCCGGATGTAACCAAAGAGGATATGTTTCAGTGCTGCAAGTCGTATGAGCAGCAGATAGCCGATGAGGGAGGGCTGGATCTGGTAGTGTGCGAGATAGCGCAGAGCGGAGCCATAGCCTTCAATGAACCCGGCACGCAGGACACGAGCCGCTGCCGTCTTGTGCTTCTTGGCAACGAGACACGACATAATGTGGCGTCTGACTACAAATGCGAGGATGTGCCCACCACGGCTATCACCCTCGGCATTGCCAATATTCTCGCGGCAGACAGAGTCCTGACCATGGCATGGGGTGAAAATCGTGCGTCGATTGTGAAAAAGACCGTCGAGGAACAGGCAAATGCAAATGTGCCGGCTTCGTATCTTCAGGGACACGCACATGCCAAGGTCGTGGTGGATTTACCTGCGTCAGAGGAGCTGACAAGAATATCCCAGCCTTGGAAAGTGACATCATGCGAGTGGAATGACAAGCTTATACGCCGTGCGATAGTGTGGCTTTGTCAGGCTACCGGGAAGCCGATACTGAAGCTGACCGACAAAGACTACAAGGACTGGGGGCTTGGAGAACTGCTTGCCCTGTTTGGCTCGGCATACAATGTCAATATTAAGATTTTCAACGACTTGCAGCATACAATAACCGGGTGGCCCGGAGGCAAGCCGGATGCCGATGACACATACCGTCCTGAACGCGCCAAGCCGTATCCCAAACGAGTGATAGTGTTTAGCCCGCACCCTGACGACGATGTGATTTCAATGGGTGGCACCCTGAAACGTCTTGTGGATCAGAAGCATGATGTGCATGTTGCATACGAGACTTCCGGAAATATCGCTGTAGGAGACGAAGATATGGTGCGCTATTTCCTTATGATGGACAAGATAGCCCCTATGTTTGGCTTTGACAGCGCGGGATACTCAAAATTATCGCAGGAAGCGCATGATTTCCTGAAGAATAAAAAAGCCGGCGACATGGACTCTGCGGATATTCGCGAGATTAAAACCATGATACGTCAGGCTGAAGCCACGATAGCATGCAATTATATTGGTGTCAAGCCTCAGAACATACATTTCCTACGCCTGCCGTTCTATGAAACCGGAACCATCAAGAAAGGCGATTTGAGCGAACGTGATGTTGATATTGTTAAAAAACTTCTTGAGGAGGTCAAGCCTCATCAGATTTTTGTGGCAGGAGACCTTGCCGACCCGCACGGTACCCACAAGGTGTGCACAGATGCAGTTCTTGCCGCTGTTGACGAACTGAAGGACGAGGCTTGGATGAAAGACTGCCGCATATGGATGTATCGCGGAGCATGGGCGGAATGGGAAATAGACCATATCGAGATGGCTGTGCCTATAAGCCCGGAGGAGCTGCGCTTTAAGCGAAATTCAATTCTCAAGCACCAGAGCCAGATGGAAAACGCTCCGTTCCTGGGCGATGATGACCGATTGTTCTGGCAGCGTGCGGAAGACCGTAACCGAGGCACAGCCAAACTTTATGAGAGTCTCGGTCTCGCGTCATATGAAGCCATCGAGGCATTTGTAGAGTATAAGCCTATTCGTGACTGATACACTCAGGCAAACAACAAAAAATCCGGAAAATATTCCGGATTTTATTGTTTATACACGGCAGGGGTATTATGGCTTCAGATTGTCTATCTCGGACAGCCATATAGCCGATGAAGCGTCACTCGGCATTCGCCAGTCGCCCCTTGGCGACAAGCACACACTGCCCACTTTAGGCCCGTCAGGAAGGCATGACCGTTTGAACTGCTGGGCAAAGAACCGGCGGAAAAATACTCTGAGCCATTTTAGTATAGTGCCTGAGTCAAACGTCCCGGCAAAAGCAGTTTTCGCAAGATAGTAAATTTTAGTGGGCGAGAATCCGAATCGGAGTGTGTAGTATAGGAAGAAGTCGTGCAGGTCGTACGGACCTACAAGGTCTTCAGTCTTCTGTTTTATGTTTCCTTGTTCGTCTGCCGGTATCAGCTCCGGACTTATCGGGGTTGCGATTATGTCTTTAAGTGTCGATTTGAGTTCCGGGGTATCAGCTCTGACGGCAAACCAGTCAACAAGATACCGTACAAGAGTTTTGGGCACTCCTGAATTTATGCCGTACATGGACATATGGTCGCCGTTGTATGTAGCCCAGCCGAGGGCAAGTTCAGACAGGTCGCCGGTGCCAAGCACAATACCGCCTTCGGCATTGGCTATATCCATTATTATCTGTGTCCGTTCGCGTGCCTGACAGTTTTCGTATGTCACATCGTGCACAGCAGGGTCATGCTGTATATCGGCGAAATGCTGGGTTACGGCTGCGGCTATCGGCACTTCGCGTATTGTGACATACAGTTGCCGCATGAGAGCTATAGCGTTGTCGTAAGTGCGGTCGGTGGTGCCGAATCCCGGCATGGTCACTCCGATTATACCTTTGCGGTCAAGTTTCAGCGAGTCAAAAGTGCGCACGGCGACAAGCAGTGCGAGGGTAGAGTCCAAACCGCCTGAGATACCTACCACCAGCTTGCTGCAATGTATAGCAGACAGCCGGGTGGCGAGTGCCGAGGTCTGTATGTTGACTATTTCCGTGCATCTTTCGTCGCGCATGGCATCGTCTGCCGGCACAAACGGCCGTGGGTCGGTTTTCCGCCCCGTCAGACTGTAGCTCATGTCGAAGTCGCATGAGGTTAAGGATGCCTGAGTCTGGCTGAATCCGTTCCTACGCGCACATTCAGCATAAGAGGTGTTGTGGAACCGGTCGCGTCTTAGCGCCTCAATGTCTACATCGGCAATAATATGTTTGCAGTCGGCATCCCAGCGATTGTTGGCCTGTAACAGGGTGCCGTTTTCGGCAATGAATGCCTTTGGCGAGAAAACCAGGTCGGTAGACGATTCTCCAATGCCGGCAGAGGAGTATGCGTAGGCGGATATGCATCTGGCACTCTGTTGAATTACAAGATTACGGGTATATGAATATTTTCCGATAGTGTCGTCTGACGCAGACAGATTGAATATGATCTCCGCTCCTTGTAGCGCAAGCGAGGAGGAGGGGGGGGCCGGAACCCAAAGGTCTTCGCAAATTTCAATGCCTATTTTAGCTCCGTGGCTTTCAAACACCGCGGTCTGGCTTTCGGGAGCCGGCGCAAACCAACGGCGCTCGTAAAATTCGTTGTAGTTTGGCAGATATGATTTTACGACCAGGTCCATGTTCCCGTCATGGACAAATATGCCGCAGTTGGCTATACTGCCGTCCATAGCCACCGGAGCGCCGATAACAAGGTGTATGCCATGAGAGGAACTCCATGCCACAATGCGGTCTACTCCTTCTTTTGCCTTGCGTAGCAGAGTGGCGTTATGAAACAAATCCGCGCAAGTGTAGCCTGTAACACAAAGTTCGGGGAATACGGCAATTTCAACGCCTTTGGAGTCCAAATCTCCGGCTATTTCAAGAATGGAAGCTACATTACTTTCAGTATCAGCAACTTTGACTGAGGGCGTAGCGGCTGCGATGCGAATAAAACCGTTGGTCATAGTGTGTCGGTGTTTTTTGTTTGATGCAAAATTAAAGTATTTAAATTAAACAATATGCCGCTGCCGTTGGTTTCTTATGTATAAAAAGCTATATTTGTGCTACATTTCATTAAACATCATTACATTGCTTAAACAGTCATGACCCTGTCATTAAAATTTTTCAGACATTCGTTATCGGTTGCCTCAGTAATCGCGGTATTGTTTGTGTCCTTGTGTGCGGACAATGCCTATGCCATAGGCAAAGGTGAAAAAAGCCTCGGGTTTAGAGCCGGCTACACATCCTCGAATCAGTCGGCGGTTGCCGGAATGTATTTTCAGTATGCTTTCAGCCGGCATTTCCGTCTGTCGCCGGATGTTGATTACTCTTTCAGGCATAACGGCAATGACGCTCTTTCTATAAATCTAAACGCGCATGTGCCGTTTGGACTCAGCGCAGACAGGTTTGCCATATATCCGCTCGCCGGTCTCAACTATACATCGTGGAATATCCATGAGATAAAAGACATAGAGGATAATAACGATGCCAAAAACCGCGTTGACCGATTGGGCATGAATGTGGGTGCCGGTATTGAATATTACGCGAAGCCGTCACTTAAACTTGCTTTTGAAGGTAAATACCGTTGGACAAAAGATTATGACTCAGGGGTGTTTACCGTGTCAATAGGTTATATATTCTAAACTATTTGTGCAATGGCAGCCGTTATTTCGGTAATAATGCCTTTTCATAATAGCGAAACAACGCTTGGCGCGGCTATAGAATCGTTGATTTCGCAGAATGTATCAGACAGATGCGAGTTTATTTTTGTAAATGACGGCAGTAATGACCATAGTGTCGAGGTTCTTGACTACTACTTTGTATTAAACCCTGATTTTGAGAAGCGTAGTATTCTGCTAAATTGTCCTTTCCGTCAGGGTGCGGCAGCAGCAATGGCTTTGGGGCTAAGAAATGCCAGTGGAACGTATATTGCCCGTATCGATGCGGATGACGAGTATCTGTCGGGGGCGTTATATGAACTGCTTTCAACGGCAGAAAGCAGTGGTGCAGACGTAGTTGCCGGCGGTATCGTCAAAAAATCGCCTGGCAGAAGAGACAGGTTGCTGACTATAAAGGATTTTGCCGGCGATTTAAATTCAATGCCGATGACTGTCGCATACTTTAGTCTGGGGAATAAGTTGATACGGCGGGAATTGATTGTGAACAATGATTTGTATCCGGTCAAAGGCATAGATTGTTGGGAAGATGTCAGTATGACGGCAAGAGCTTACGCTTTGTCTCGTAAAACAGTATTGACAGACAAGCCGGTGTACCGGTATTATTCAGACCCCGCTAAGCCCTCTTTGTCAAAATCGCACCGGGATCTGGTGCTCCGCCAAAGGCTTATGTGCGCTCTGTTGCTTGAAAAATGGTTTACCGGCAGGCATCTGGATGTTAAGTACTCTTTATTTTTGCTTAATATGAAGTTTCATGCAAAAATTAAGTTGCTGAGAGGCAAGGATTGCGATGTTGTCAAATGGAGGGAAACGTATCCGGAGGTCAATTCAGCCATAATGACCCTGAAACAGAACAGTATGCAGGTAAGACTTGCTTTTTGGCTTGTTGATATTTTGCCTTCCGGCATTGCAGAATTTTTTTGCCGTGTGGTAAGCCGTATAGTGGGCGGATGAACTTAGAAATCCAGTGTCAGCTTTAGATTGAGCATTCTGCGTGTGAGATAGTTAGGCACGGCATACTCAATGTTGTTCACATCGCTTACCCAATAGTAGTTGCCTACATTTGAAATGTCAAAGAGGTTGAAACAGTCTACTCCTATCCATGCGCTTTTTATCCATGGGAGTATTCTGGCGGAGCGGTTTTCTGTCAACAGTCCGTAGGCGGCTCCGATGTCCACTCGTTTGTATGGTGGAGTGCGGAAGTATCCTTTGTCGCGAGTACTGTGCGGCGAGCTTTGTGGCAACCCGTCCATGAAAATTCCGCGAAGACTTACTTTCAGTCCGGGTATTTTCGGGAAAAAATCAGTAAAGAACAACGAAATGTTGTACCTTCTGTCATTTGGACCGGGTACTGATACACCTCTCAGTTTCTCTTTGGAGTCAAGCACGCCTATGCTTAGCCAGGAGTCACTGCCCGGAACAAACTGTCCGAACAGTTTAAAGTCAAGTCCGGCGATGTGACCTTTGCTTTCGTTTATTCCCGAATATGTGATTTTCAGGTTGTTTATTTCGTAAGGTATCACATTGGCAAGGGCTTTGTAGTACGCCTCGGCAGATAGTTTAAACGGGCGCCCCAATGCCTTGAACGTGAAATCGGAACCAAAGATGAATTGCAGACTTCGTTGAGACCGGATATTCTTGTTGAGTTCTATAACGTATTCTCCAGAAGATATTTCGGTTGCTTTTCGAATCTCCTTGAAGAAGGGTGTCTGGTGATAAAGTCCAGTTGAGAATCTGAATGCCCATCGGGTGTTTGCAGAGGGCACATAGCCTATCTGCAAACGAGGGCTTACTATAAACTCGTTGTTAAACCCGGTATAAGTAGCCCGTATTCCCGCACTTGCGTTTATGTATCCGAAATCTCCCGACAGTCTCAGGTTGTCTTGAATATATGCGGAAGTCTGCAAGGTATTCAAAGAGTTGTCTGATTTTGACGAGTAGAATACCGAAAGAATGTCGGGGAGTAGCGGCAGGGAGTATCCGGCGGAGTCGCGTTGTTCCCATTCGCTTGATTTTTCCTCCATTCTGAGACTTTTGATGGCTATGCCATAGGTGAGCGAGTGAGATTTGATAGCGGTGATTCCACGCATCGCCGCATTGATTATATGTGATTTAAGCCTGTTTCGGGCATGGTCTCTATATCTTCCGACTCCTAATTCTCCTCCGATAGTGCCACCGGAGGTGCCTGCCTGGTCAAGCCAGTATTCACCGGCTATGTCGTATGCCACAAGTTCATCTCCTCCATAGGCTGATACCTGTAAAGATACGGTGGAATTTCGCGCCGGACTCCAGTCAAGTCCTATGCCGCCGAACAATGTGGTGAATCTGTCTTTTTCATGACCGTCGAAGTAGACTTTGAACCGTTTTGCATCGTTTAGTGTGCCGAAGTTGGTTTCTCGGTCTGTAGGCTTGAAACGGTAGTTTGCGATATTCACATCTCCAAGTAGTGTGATTTTAAATTTTTCAGTCGGATTTACCACAATGTAAGACTGCCAGTCAAAAAAATCAGGGTCATACTCGCCTTTGGTGTCAGTAGTTGACAGAATAGATGAGTTTTTTCTATAGCGTACTCCGTGGAGCTGTGCGAATTTTCTGTTTCCGGAACCCAAAGCCGCTTCCGCACCCATGAAACTCATGGAGAGCATACCTTCTGTCGATTGCGGTCTTCTATATGTGACATCAAGAACCGAAGACATACGGTCGGTGTATTGCGCGCCGAAACCGCCGGTTGAAAATTCCACCGATTTTGTCATTTCGGGATTCAGTATACTGAGTCCCTCCTGAGCCGAAGAGCTGATCAGTTGCGGACGTGTTATTTCAAAACCGTTAAGATACACTGCATTTTCATCATAAGACCCGCCACGCACGGAGTATTGACCGGATAGCTCTGTAGCGCCGGCAACTCCGGGCATGGTAGCGAGCATGGACTCGATGCTGCCGCCTGTTGGGTCGGCTCCACGGCGTTTGTAATCATGCACGCCCATGCTTTCCATGGCTCCGGTGCGTTTCCTGACATCTACCACCTCTACCTCTTCCAGCTCTTTCTCGGCAGGAGTTAGGCGCATGTTTATAATCAGTTCGCCGTGAGGCTCTATGATTTTGCGAGATCGAGGCTGGTAGCTTATACAACTGTATGTTACTGTAACTGTGTCAGATACACTACAGACTATAATGTACTCACCATTTGCTTTTGTCATGGTTCCGGCGAATCCCGGCGATACTTTTACGGTAGCTCCCTCAATGGCATCGCCGTTCTGGTCGGTGACGCGCCCGCGTATAGTGAAATTTTCAGCGACAGCCGCGAAGCAACACACCGCAACCATACATACAGATAATATGTGACGTAAATGAGGCATCACATATAAAACGGAGGAGTATATATAAAATTGTGTGTGACTAAAAATGAAATCTTGTACGCGCAAAATAATCACGGTCGGAAGCAAGGCGTACCACTCCAAATGAAACGGCACACACAATCAGCACCGGAAGAAAAAGGTTGTAGCACCCGGTCATCTCTACAGTGAGGAAAAGAGCCATGAAAGGTGCGCGTATAGCGCCTGCCATTACTCCTCCCATAGCTGAGAATACGCAAATTTCCACCGGTATTTTGCATCCCGGAAATAGATAATTTGCGCTTGCTGCGAAAAGTAATCCTGCAATACTTCCGGCAAACAGGGTTGGAGCGAAGTCTCCGGCTACACCTCCGGCACTGTTGGAGGCTGAGGCTGCGAAGCTCTTTAAAATAAGGATGCCACAACAGGCAGCAATCAAAGTGAAGCCATTGACCGGAGCATCGCAGAGTATTGATTGTGCGGTTAACACAGCGCTGTTTCCAGCCAATAGTTCTGTTATGATTCCGTAGCCTTCGCCATATAGAGATGGAAAAAGAAAAAGAGATACTCCGAGAACCAGCCCTCCGGCGATGTTCTTTAGCCAAGGATTGGCTATTTTGCCATAAACATTTTCCATGCACTTCATTATACCGGAGTAATAAAGAGAATACAGTCCGCAGAATAATCCGAGGCATATATATATAGGTGTAGAGGACGGGTTAAAAACATGAGCTCCGTTAAAGGCGAGGTCAATGCTACATCCGGACAATACGAAAGCCGTCATTGCCGCGGTTATTGTCGAGGCAAGCAGTGTTATTACAGATAAAGTAGACAGTTCCAGCCTCATAACCTCCAGTGTGAATAGAAACCCGCCCATTGGCGATTTGAAAATGCCGGCGATACCCGCTCCGGCACCACATCCAATCATAAGAAGCATCATGCTTTGTGGCAATCCGAATATACGCGCGGCGTTGCTGCCGATAGCGGCTCCGGTTGTGGCGATAGGACCTTCCGAGCCGGCGGAGCCTCCAAATCCAAGAGTAAAAGAGCTCGCAATCATGGGAGCAATTATTACTCTTGACTTGATGTCATACAAGTGTTTTTTGATTTTTAAAAGTATTTTGTCAATTCCATGAGTAATGTCAAGTTTCACTACATATCTCACAAAAATACCCGTAATTATAATTCCGGCAACAGGCAGTGCAATGTATTGCCAGTGAACACCGGCGGCGGTAATGCCTTTTTGTGCGAATAACGTTATTGACTTTATCATCATCTTCAAAACCCAGGCGCAAAATCCGGTGACCAGACCTATTATTACTGCCAGTACAGGCGCAAAAAAGGAGTCGCGCAGGTAACGCCTGCGCCATGCGGCAATCCGGGTCGCTCCAATTTTATGATGATTAGCAGATACCTGTCCCACGGTGTGTAGTTGAAACTATCGTTTCTATATCAACATGCGTGGTCGGGTACAGGTTCGGTTGCTGGAGTGCTAATTGATTGTGCCGGCAGCAGACTTGCTCCAGAAGCGGCAATATTGGCGAATGCCGCATTCAAGGCACTCCGGTTTGCGAGATTTGCACACATATCTGCCATGAAGAATGAGCCAATGGTGAGCTCTGGCAATCAAATCTTCCGGAATATGCTTTACGAGTGTTTTTTCAGTAGTTACAGGATTTTTGCTACCTGTAGTGAGTCCGATGCGTTCGCTTACTCTGAAAACGTGTGTGTCAACAGCCATAGCTGCTTTGTCGAATACTACGGACAATATAACGTTAGCTGTCTTACGCCCGACTCCCGGCAGTTTTAGCAGGGAGTCGATGTCTGACGGTACTTGAGAGGCAAAATCGCTTACCAGCATTTTTGCCATGCCAAGCAGCGATTTTGCCTTGTTGTTCGGGTATGAAACCGATTTTATAAAATTGAAAATTTCGTTTTCGCTTGCCTGAGACATCGCTTCCGGGGTGGGAAACGCTTCAAGAAGGGCTGGCGTAATCATGTTCACTCTCTTATCGGTGCACTGTGCTGACAGAATCACAGCAACAAGCAGCTCGAAAGGGTTGGAGTAGTTGAGTTCCGTGCGGGGATCGGGCATGGTTTGTCTAAACCATTCGATAATTCCTTTATAGCGCTCTTCTACTGTCATCGGCAGGGGGTGTGTCAATGGGCGGATGTGAACTCTTCAAGGAAGCGTTTGTCGTTTTCAGAGAACATGCGCAGGTCTTTGACCTGATATTTGAGATTTGTAATACGTTCTATTCCCATGCCGAGTGCGAATCCGCTGTATTTGCTGCTGTCAATGCCGCAAGCATCAAGCACATTCGGGTCTACCATGCCGCAGCCAAGAATTTCAACCCAGCCGGTGTGTTTGCAGAACGAGCAGCCCTTGCCTCCGCATAGGTTGCAGGATATATCCATCTCCGCAGATGGCTCGGTAAACGGGAAATAGCTTGGTCTCAGTCGTATGCGAGTGTCCGGACCGAACATCTCCTGAGCGAAATACATGAGGGTCTGTCTTAAATCCGCATATGACACATTTGTGTCAACATACAGTGCTTCGACCTGATGGAAGAAGCAGTGGGCGCGGGCGGAAATAGCTTCGTTGCGATATACTCTGCCCGGGCAAATTATGCGGATTGGCGGTTGGGTGTGTTCCATTACGCGGGCCTGAACCGAGGAGGTATGGGTTCTTAGAAGAACATCCGGATTTCTTCCGATAAAGAATGTGTCCTGCATGTCGCGGGCAGGATGATCTTCTGCGAAATTCAGTGCGGAAAAAACATGCCAGTCATCTTCTATCTCGGGACCTTCGGCAATAGTGAATCCGAGTCGTCCGAATATATCCGTAATTTCGTTTCTGACCAAAGTAATCGGGTGGCGCGAGCCGAGAGGCATCGGCGCTGCCGTGCGGGAAAGGTCTATTCCGGCAACGGATTCATCCGGAGCAACCGAAGCTGCCTCTTTCAGGGCATTGATTTTGTCGGCTGCAAGGTTTTTCAGTGCGTTAAGCGGTTGTCCGAGCGCTCTTTTCTGGTCGGAGTCCAGATTTTTGAAATCGTTGAAAAGAGCGGTAATCACGCCTTTTTTCCCAAGATATTTAATGCGCAGTGCTTCAGCTGCCTGCGTGTCATGTGCTGTCAAAGAATTGATTTCCTCGGTGAGGTTGTTAATCAGATCAATCATACTCTGCTGTGGTTTATATCATGTGCAAAATTAATAAAAAATATAGACAAAGACCGCTAAAGGTGTCAAATATTAGTAATTCTTAGAATTGTTGTAACTTTGCAGGCGCTATGGTAAAAGAATATTTGAACACCGACGGTATCGCCGCGCTTTCTGACGCATGGGACAGAGAGCATCTTTGGCATCCATATACTTCTACAATCGATCCTTTGCCGACTTACAAGGTAAGCCATGCCGAAGGGGTAAGAATATATCTGACAGACGGAACTGAGCTCATAGACGGCATGTCGTCATGGTGGGCTTGTATTCACGGCTATAATAATAAGGTGTTGAATGAGGCAGTCAGGAGCCAGCTGGGCAAAATGAGCCATGTGATGTTTGGCGGTCTCACTCACGAACCGGCAATCGAGCTTGGTAAGCTTTTGCTCGAAATGGCGCCTCCGGGCATGAATAATGTTTTTTATGCAGACAGCGGTTCTGTTGCTGTAGAAGTGGCAATGAAGATGGCAGTACAGGCAATGATTGCGAAAAGCGGGTCGCATAAAAAGACAAATTTCGTAACAATCAGACGTGGCTACCACGGAGATACATGGAATGCCATGAGCGTTTGTGACCCTGTTACCGGAATGCACGGAGCTTTTGGCAGCGCGTTGCCGATACGCTATTTTGTCGAGTGTCCTTCGGTAAAATATGGCGAGGAATGGAATCCTGCCGCTATGGATGAACTTGAAAAAACTCTTAAAGAACATAGCGATGACATAGCGGCTCTTATATTGGAGCCGGTGGTGCAGGGAGCCGGTGGCATGAGGTTTTATCATCCGCAGTATCTTGTCGAGGCGCGGCGTCTGTGTGACGAGTACGGCATATATCTTATCTTTGATGAAATAGCTACCGGCTTTTGGAGAACAGGCAAGATGTTCGCATGGGAACATGCCGGAGTGGCACCGGATATAATGTGCATAGGCAAAGGTCTTACTGCCGGATACATGACCATGAGCGCGGTTTTGACAACCAAGGATGTGGCAGATACAATTTCGCGAGGAGAAGCCGGGGTGCTCATGCACGGGCCGACATTCATGGGCAATCCGTTGTCGTGTGCCGTAGCTGTGGCTTCTATAAAGCTGCTCAAATCGCAGGACATGGCGGCGAGGCTTTCGCATATTGAATCAGTCATAAAGCGATATATGGCACCGGCGGCAACGATGCCGGGAGTCGCAGAAGTGCGGGTTCTTGGCAGTATAGGAGTGATAGAGATGCTGCATACGGTAGATGTGGGCAAGTTTCAGCGAATATGTGTAGAGAATGGCATTTGGGTCAGACCTTTCGGTAAAAACGTGTATATAATGCCTCCTTATATCATGTCGGACGAAGACCTTGTGCGTCTTATATACTCAACATTGAAGATTGTAAGATGTATCGCATAAAAAAAGAGCTGGACAAGCTCGGAGCGCAGGGAAACCGGCGGTATATACCTTCGGGAGGGTCTGAATTGATAGACTTTTCCACTAATGATTATTTGGGAATAGGCGAGGATGTCGCCTTGCGCCGGTCGTTTATGGCGCAGCCGGAAATAGAGCGGCTTTCCTTTACATCAAGTGCGTCGCGATTGCTTGCGTCGCATCAGAATGAGTATTTGGCACTTGAAGCCCTGCTTGCGGGGCTATATGGTCGTCCGTGCCTGTTGTTTAACAGTGGCTATCATGCGAATACGGGGCTGATTTCGGCTCTTGCAGACAAGGATACGCTTATTGTCGCGGACAAACTCGTGCATGCGAGCATTATAGACGGCTATAAGCTTGGCGATGCCGAGCTTGCACGCTTCCGTCACAATGACATAAATCATCTTGAACGAATATTGTCGGCGAAAGCCGGGAGTTTCAGCCGCGTGCTGATAGTTGTGGAATCGGTCTACAGTATGGACGGCGACATAGCTCCTTTAGAGGACCTTGCCGCTATCAAACGCCGTTACTCCAATGCAATGCTTTATGTTGACGAGGCGCATGCTTTTGGCGCAATGGGCGAGCGGGGGCTCGGACTGGTGGCTGACAGCCCTATTGCAGCAGATGTGGATATTCTCGTAGGCACATTTGGCAAGGCTGCCGCATCGCAGGGAGCATTTGCTGTAATGGATGAATGCCTGAAAGACTATGCTATAAACCGCGCCCGCAGTTTTATATTTTCCACAGCCATACCTCCGGTAAATTGTGCCTGGACAAGATTTATAGTAGAGAAAATCCCTGATATGAATGGTGCCAGGAAGCATCTGAAACTATTGTCACAAAGGCTATATGACAGCCTGAAGGAGGATGTTGGAAACTCAGTGGCGACTCCGACTCACATATTGCCGGTGATTATAGGTGATGCCAGACGGGTTGTGCAGATTTCTCGGGATTTGCTTGAAAGAGGAGTAAAGGTTCTGCCGATTAGAACTCCGACAGTTCCACCGCACACCGAACGGTTGCGAATCAGCCTGTCGGCAAAAATGCGATTCTCCTATGTGGATTTGCTGTCAGCTGTATTAAATTCATTGCTATGATTTGCGAATTTATATCTCGATCGGAATCCAAAAGGCTGATAATGCTTTTTGCCGGCTGGGCTATGGACGGCAATATTTTCGACGGACTCAGTCATGACGGCTATGATATGCTTGCGGTGTGGGATTACAATGACGAGTGTCTGGAAGCGGATTTAAGCGGCTACGATGAAATATGCATACTGGCATGGAGCTACGGAGTGTATTTTGCGGGCAGATTCATAGAGAAAAACAAATCATTGCCGTTCACTGCAAAAGTAGCGGTTAACGGTACGATGTGTCCGATCGATTCTACGTACGGTATTACGCCGGAGATTTTCAATGCAACAATTGCCGCGCTGAGTCCAAACAGTCTGTTGAAATTTTATAGGCGTATGTGCGGTGGAGCCGAGCGCTATTGCCAGATAGCGCAAAAATTGCAGAACCGCCCGTTTGAGTCTGTGAAATCCGAGCTTGAAAATATCCGGAACACATATGTTGCAGACGGAATGCCTGAAGCAGATTGGGACTACGCTTTTGTTTCGCGCAATGACCTTATATATCCGCCGCAGGCTCAATTGGCCTTCTGGAGAAATAAAGTTGAAATCATTGAAATAGAATGTCACCATTATCCGGACTTTAAAAGAATTGTCAGCAGGGCGTTCATACTGAAAGGCGGGGTGGTTGAGGCATTCAGCCGTTCAGCTGATACATATGAAGAGAATGCTCAAGCTCAATATGTTGTAGCGCAGACGCTTGCTGATAAAATTGCAGGTTGTGGCAGGTTGCGGGGCACGGTATGGGAAATAGGACCCGGTTCAGGATTTCTTAGCCGTCGCATTGCCGAAGATTCCGGTATTTCCGAGCTGACCTTGATAGATGTGTCTCCAATCAGTGACAATCTGCCGGGCGAGCATGTGATAGCCGATGCCGAGACAATGATAATCAATCAGGCATCGGAGAGCGTCGATGCCATTGTGTCATCATCGGCGGTGCAGTGGTTTAATTCGTTAAAGACATTCTTTTGTCAGGCTCACCGCGTGCTTGCTCCCGGAGGTCTGCTCGCAGTAGCAGTGTACGGCAACAGAACATTTAATGAGCTTGAAGGGTTGGTGTCTCCGTCAAGAGTCTTTACCACAACCGCATTGAAGCGCTATGTGGAGCCGCTGTTTGATATTCTGGACATAGAAGAGACCGCAATAAATCAGAAGTTTAACTCGCCTATGGAAGTGCTCAGACACTTCAGGCTTACCGGAGTGGCACCCGCAGCCACGTCCATGGAATCGGTGGCTGTCGCCAAACAAGTTGTGCGAAACAATGTTACAACTTTGACATACAACCCTATATTCCTTTTGCTTACAAAGAAAAAATTGTAATTTTGTAGTTTGTTAGCACTATAGGCATCGTAAAGAAATGACATTCAGAATAAAGACCCTATACAAGTTCATGCTGAGCAGCTTTGTGCCGCTGTTTGCCATGACATTCTTTATTTGTCTGTTTATTGTGCTCATGCAGTTTTTGTGGCGCTATATAGACGACCTTGTGGGAAAGGGTCTAAGCGTTGATGTTGTCGCCGAACTGTTTTTCTATGCGGCACTGTCACTGGTTCCGATGGCTCTGCCGCTGGCAATACTTCTGGCTTCGCTCATGACATTCGGAAATTTGGGTGAGCGGTTTGAACTGACTGCAATGAAAGCCTCCGGAGTGTCGCTGATAAAATCCATGCGCCCGCTGACCGCATTGCTGATTTTGATAGCAATCGGTGCGTTCTTTTTCCAGAACAATGTTTTGCCTGTGGCGCAGACAAAAATGTTTACACTGCTTTTTTCCGTAAAGCAGAAATCGCCGGAACTTGAAATACCCGAAGGCGTATTCTACGACCAGATTCCGGGATACAATCTGTTTGTACAGTCTAAGAACCGCGATAACGGAACATTGTACGACCTAATGATTTATGATTACAGCAAGGGCTTTGAGAACGCGGGAGTAATACTTGCGGATTCAGGAACTTTGGCTATGACAGAGGATAAGACCCACCTTGTGCTGAATCTATACAACGGAGAGTCATTTGACAATCTCAAGGAGGCGGCTACTGCAACGGCAAATGTACCGTATCGCCGTGAATCTTTTCTGGATAAAAGAATATATCTGAAATTTGATGCCAACTTCAACCGTATGGAGGAGGATGGAATGCGCAACCAGTATGTCGGCAAGAACATAGCTGAGTTGAAACAGACCATTGATTCGGTCAACCTAAGAGTTGACAGCGTTGGCAGCAGCTATGCACGTCTTGTGGCGGACCGCCAGTATCTTAATGTAGGCAACTATAAAGTGATTCTTGACAATGAAGGCAAGAAGCATAGAGTGCCGAATGTGGTGGATATGAAAAGTCCTGTAAATGTGGACTCTGTGTTCCGGGGAAAATCATCGGCAGATAAGCTGAATTATCTGGACAAGGCGCTGAATCAGCTGAGGAGGCAGAAACAGGACTATGAATTCAAGGGACTGACTCTCGCTGATGACAGAAAGACAATAATAAGACACGGTATAGAGATGCATAAGAAATTTACTCTTTCAATAGCATGTCTTGTGTTCTTTTTTATAGGAGCCCCCCTTGGGGCTATCATACGCAAGGGCGGTCTCGGCATGCCCCTTGTTATATCGGTGTTGCTGTTTATTGTCTATTACATTATCGACAACACAGGAAATAAAATGGCGCGTGACGCCCGCATAGAGGTGTGGGAAGGCATGTGGATGAGTACAGCTATTTTGCTGCCGTTGGGGATATTTGTGACTTATAAGGCTGTAAACGACTCAGCGGTATTCAACAAGGACGCATATCTTAACTTCTTCAGAAAACTTACAGGTCGCAATCAGGTGCGTCATGTGGAAATGAAAGAAGTGATAATAGAGGAGGTTGTCGACAGCGAGGCTTTGGCTAAACTCGCAAATCTGGATAAGGAAGCCGGCAGTTTCCTTGATTCCTTTCCGGCGAGAATCGGCTATTTTGAGTATTGGCAGAAAGGCTGTGATATAGAGCGGCTCCACTCTCTGGCAAAGACGGAAGAGCTGACGGTAGACTATCTGTCCAATTCAAGAGACAAACTCGTTATAAACAAACTGATGGATTTGCCGATCTTGCGTAGCCTCTGGCTTTACCGTCCGGCTCCCAAAAAGTGGATAGGATGTATTGCGATTGCTGTATTTCCCATTGGATTGACATGCTATTTGATTGGCGCAAAGGCTTTACGCTCTCTTCGTAAAGAAGTGGAGACTATAATAAAAGTTGATAAGGAATTGACAACATTGATTAATAGAAACAAAAATACGATATGACTGACAACAAAGCAATAAAATTAGACAGCATAGAAGAGGCTATTGCAGATTTCCGTGAAGGCAAGTTTGTCATTGTGGTAGATGACGAAGACCGGGAAAATGAGGGTGACCTTATTATGGCTGCGGAAAAAGTAACAACCGAACATGTCAATTTTATGGTGACCAATGCCCGAGGCGAACTTTGCGCTCCTCTGACAATATCAAGATGCCGGGAACTCCGGCTTGAGCATCAGGTGCAGGACAATACCTCAATGCTTGGAACACCGTTTACTGTCACGGTAGACAAACTCGAAGGCTGCTCCACAGGTGTGTCTGCGGCAGACAGAGCCGCCACAATCCGGGCCCTTGCCGATCCGGCGTCTGTACCGTCAACATTCGGGCGCCCCGGGCATGTGCACCCCCTGTATGCTCAGGACGAAGGTGTGCTGCGTAGACCCGGGCACACAGAGGCCGGTATTGATTTGGCTCGTTTGTCCGGGCTGTATCCGGCGGCAACGCTGATTGAAATACTTAACGAGGACGGTACTATGGCGCGTTTGCCCCAACTGCGTAAAAAGGCTGATGAATGGGGACTCAAACTGGTGTCAATACGCGACCTTATAGCATACCGGCTCAGAACAGAATCGACTGTGGAAGAAGGCGTGGAGGTAGATATGCCCACCTCGTACGGACACTTCAGGCTGATACCTTTCAGAGACAAGATTTCCGGTCTGGAACATATTGCGCTGATAAAAGGTGATGTCGCGAATGGAGAGCCGGTGCTTGTGCGAGTGCATTCCTCTTGTGCGACAGGCGACATTTTCGGCTCGCAGCGATGTGACTGTGGTGATCAGCTGCATAAAGCCATGGAAATGGTAGAGAAAGAGGGCAGAGGAGTTGTGCTGTATCTGAGCCAGGAAGGTCGAGGTATCGGTCTTATGGACAAAATACGGGCTTACAAACTACAGGAAGAGGGGCTTGACACAGTAGATGCCAATCTGCACCTGGGTCACCGCGCTGATGAAAGAGACTACGGAGTGGGTGCACAGATACTTCACAAACTTGGCGTGAGAGAAATGAAGCTGATGACTAACAATCCCGTTAAACGCATAGGGCTTGAGGGATATGGACTGAAAGTTGTGGAGAATGTGCCCATAGAAGTATCTCCTAATGTGTACAACCGATTCTATATGCATACTAAAAAGGAGCGGATGGGACATATCCTTGATCAAGTAGACTGAAAACAGCACAATCAAAAATGCGAAATATAGTAGTAAAAGCTGTATTCATAATATTGGCGGGTCTGCTGTCATCATGTGCTTCATCGGCACCGGATGAGTCGGAAGCCGTAAATAATGTGCTTGACAAGGCCGGTCACAACCGCGGAGAACTTGAAAAAGTACTCCGCCACTATTCTGATGACTCATTGAAACTTGCCGCCGCGCGATGGCTTATTGTCAATATGCCTGGGCATTACAGCTTTGACGGACCGCAGGTTGATATGCTTGATTCTATATTTCGTCCTCTAAAGAGCTATGCGGTAAATTTTTCGCTTGATCCGGAAGTAGTCGAACGTTGGAATTCACAATCGTTTGCTGATTTTACAAGAAAAGACCATGTCAGGTACATAAAAGCGGATATGCTGATCAGGAATATTGACATGGCATTTCAGGAATGGCAAAACCGGAAGTGGAACCATAATCTTACTTTTGACGAATTTTGCGAACTGCTGCTGCCGTATACTCTCGGCGATGCAAGGTTATCTGACTGGAGAACAGAATATGCCTCGCACTACAGACCAAAACTTGATTCAGCTTATTCAGGAGACGATGTTGTGGAGGCGGCCTCGGTATTGTTACGCATAATTCAGTCTGAGGGTTGGATATATAATGCCCAGCTAATAACTCCACACCTTGACCCCTCGCTTCTGCTGGATGTCAGAATCGGGTATAACAGAGATTTTATTGACATGCTCGTATATGCAATGAGAGCATGTGGCATACCGGTGGCTATAGATCAGTTGCTGATTTCTCCGGACAACAAAAACAGTCACAAATGGATTGTAGTCAAGGATGACGAGACCGGACGATATATACCGTTTGGAGTCGATTCTATGGAACCAAACCGCAATATTCACCCTCATGACGGGCGCAAAAAAGGGAAAGTCTACAGAACAACCTATGCCCGTCAGAATGACCATATCAAGCAGTTTGAAAATATCCGGTCACTGCCGCTTAGGGTAGTCAATCCCAATATTATAGACGTATCTACCGAGTACTTTGAACCGGATAGCGTTAAAATACATGCTGATTCACAGGGCGAAGACGTGTATCTCGCATTGCCGGTGATGGACGAGTGGCGTCCGATAGATGCCGGTAGAAAAGAAGGCGATTCAGTAACATTCTATAATTATGAGGCAGGAGTGTATTATGTTCCGGTGATACCGAAAGACAATCTGTTTTATCCTTGCGGTTATCCCTTTTTCAAGTCCGGCAACGGGCAAAACATTGTTTTAGAACCGAACGTCAACAAAAAAGTCCGCATAAAAATGACGAGGCTCATGCCCATGCGACCGATAACATTGTCAAGAATCATATCCGATATGGTTGGAGTTGTCATAGAGGCGGATACAAATGAGGATTTCAGCAATCCGGATACTATTCTTGTGGTCAGAGACACTATTGTGGACAGACGTCACAGGTATGCTATACCATACCCTAACAAAACATACGGCTATATACGGTATACAGCGGCTCCGGGACAACAGGTGTCGCTGGCAGAACTGGAATTTTATGCGGATAAAGCGGAAACCATGAATATTTCGTATACAGTTCCGGATCCGGTAGTTGAAAGGTCCGGCCCGCAATATCTGTATGATAAGAATTATGAATCAAGGTTTACAATTCCGGTTTCCGATGCTTCGTTTATAATGAAGCTGTCACGTCCGACACAGATAAAGTCAATGAGACTGACAGCCCGAAATGACGGCTATTTCGCAGTTCCGGGCAATGAATACAGGCTGTATTACCTTGACGGAGCAAACGGCTGGATAAATACAGGCGATTCCTGCATGGCAGATAAGGAGGGCACTTTGAGTTTTCTTGTACCGGAAAACGCCCTGTTAAAATTGCGTGATATAACTGATGGTCTTGACTATCAGGTGTTCACAGTGCAAAAAGGAAAGGCTTGCTATGCAATAGACCTCGGATTCTATAATTTGGTAAAATAAGAAACAACACAGGCAAATCTAATGAATAACAACACAAAACAGATTGTTCTTGACAAACGTTACCTGCGCATGGCGGAAATATGGGCTGAAAACTCATACTGTGTCCGTCGCAGAGTAGGCGCGCTGATTGTCAGGGAACAGATGATAATAAGCGATGGATTTAACGGAACTCCTGCCGGATTCGAAAACGTGTGCGAGGATGAAGATGGCAAGACAAAACCGTATGTACTTCATGCCGAAGCGAATGCTATAACAAAAGTTGCGCGGAGCAATAATTCCAGTGAGGGAGCAACTCTGTATGTTACCGCGTCTCCGTGCCTTGAATGTTCCAAACTGATAATTCAGGCAGGAATAAAAAGGGTTGTGTATCATGAACTCTACCGTATGAGCGACGGCATAGACTTGCTTGTGCGGGCAGGAATAGAGTGTGTTCATGTTCCTGATTTGTCAGAATAATAAGGATATAGTTTATGAATTCTCAAATAAAGAAAACAGCTGTCTGGGTTCCGTTGCTTACCGCAGTGGCTTTTGTGGCAGGAATATTATTCGGAACTAAATTTCTGAAATCTAATCCCTCCTGGGATGCAATGGCGAAGATTGACGAGATGATGGGCATTATATCTGAAGAGTATGTGGATAATGTCGATACTGACAGCATCCTGGAGGCTTCAATTCCGGATATATTGGCTAAGTTGGATCCGCACACAGTATATATTCCGGCATCAGAGCTACAGTCCACAAACGAAGTGCTTGAGGGCTCTTTCGGAGGCATTGGTATAGTATTCAATATGCTGACAGATACAGCCACCGTTGTAGAAGTGGTTTCCGGAGGTCCCGCAGAAAAGGTCGGAATGCTGGCAGGAGACAGAATATTGACTGTCAACGATTCTACAATTGCAGGATTGAAACTCGAAAGCGAGGCAATTCGTAAAAAATTAAAGGGCCCGAAAGGAACAAGTGTTAAACTTGGAGTTAAAAGAGTCACATCGCCTGACGTGCTGACATTTGAAGTGACACGCGGCGATATACCCGTTACATCTGTGGATGCAGCTTATATGATAGAGCCGGCTGTCGGGTACCTTAAGATAAACAAATTCGGACGCACAACCTTTATGGAATTTCTGAACTCAATGGTTCAGTTGCGCGAAAAAGGCGCGTCAAAGTACATAATTGATTTGCGTGGCAACACCGGCGGTTATATGGAACCCGCGATACTTATGGCAAATGAGTTTCTTAGTGCGGGTATGCCTATTGTTTCCACAAAAGGCAAAAACGGTACGGTAGAGTCTTTCATCAGCAGTGACGGAACCGGAGCCTTCCAGTCCAACGACCTTGTTGTAATCATTGATGAGGGAAGCGCAAGCGCAAGCGAAATTTTTGCAGGAGCAGTACAGGACAATGACAGAGGCCTCATTGTAGGACGCCGCTCATTTGGCAAAGGTCTTGTTCAGCGGCAGATAGAGCTGCCCGACAGTAGTGCGTTCCGACTTACCACAGCGAGATATTACACCCCTTCAGGACGCTGTATCCAGAAGCCTTACGAACTTGGTTCTCAGGAGTCCTATCAGTATGAGATTTATGACCGCTTCAATCATGGCGAAGGATTCAGCGCTGACAGCATGCGCATTGACCGCAATCAGGTGTTTCATACACTTGGAGGCAGAGAGGTTTATGGCGGAGGAGGCATAATTCCTGACATTTTTGTTGCAAGCGACACAGCCGGAGTCACATCCTATTATATCAAGGTGTTCAATGCGGGTATGCTTCATAGGTTCGCATTTGCATACACCGATTCTAACCGGGAATTGCTCAACAACGCGAAAGACGTTGAATCACTTCTTGGTATTTTACCGTCGGATGATGTGCTGCTCAGTGCCTTTGTGGAATATTCCCGCGACAAAGGCGGAATAGCTCCGAGATGGTATTACATAAACATTTCGCGCGATTTGATTGTTAGACAATTGAAATCGCTCATCGCAAGTGATATACTTGGACAGTCGGCACTGTTTGAAGTCAGCAATCAGGCTGACAAGGCTGTCATACAGGCTGTTCAGGAGGCGGTTTCCGGCAATGCCGGAAACATTCGTGCTCAGTTGCCGAGCGTTGAGACGGAATAAACGACACATGAAAAAAGAGGATATAAGACGCAAGGTCAGAGCGGAAAAAAGTCTGTTGTCAGAAGATGACAGACGAGATGCCGCTGCTAAGGTGTTTACACGCCTTGAACATCTTGCCGCTTTTATGTTGGCGGATAAGATTCTGATGTATCACTCCTTGCCGGATGAATTGTCTACACTCGAATTTTTGTCCAAATGGAGCGGCAGAAAAAAATTCTTTCTGCCGAGAGTCAATGGCGTGAACCTGGAGATACTCCCTTATGACCGCTCCTTCCTCAAACTTGGAGCCTTTCAGATTGAAGAGCCTCAAGGCAATGACCTTACTTCAATAAATGAAATTGAACTTGTTGTTGTGCCTGCGGTGGCCTATGACCGGAACGGAAACCGAGTCGGCAGGGGAAAGGGATACTATGACAGGCTCATGACAGACTGTAAAGCTGTCAAGGTCGGGGTCGGCTATGATTTTCAGCTGGTGGATGACATAGAAGTAGCTGCGCATGATGTTCCGGTGGATATTGTAATAACGGAAACATCTACGTTTGTAATACGCAAACCTGCCCGCAAATAGCGAGTCTTATTTAAAATGATTATAAATAATGCCGGAATTTCTTGTAGATTCCGGCATATTTTTTCAATTTTGCAGACAATAACAATATTTCAGTGACATCCGATGAGATTAAACGAGCTTCATACTGGAGATACCGCGATAATAGTCAAGATATTAGGTCATGGCGCGTTCAGAAAGCGCATGATTGAGATGGGTTTTGTCAAAGGGCATGAAGTAAAAGTGCTTTTGCATGCTCCGTTGAAGGATCCTATCAAATATAGCATTATGGGCTACGAGATATCTCTGCGCAGTGCCGAAGCCCATATGGTCGAAGTGCTGCCGGTTGAAATAGAGGGAGAATCGGAGTTGTCGGACTTAAGCCCTGAAAAAAAAGACGATGGGCGCGAAGAAAAGAAAGTTGACAATAATGAGTTTCATAAATGTCGCAAAACAATTAATGTGGCTCTTGTCGGCAATCCTAATTGCGGCAAGACATCGTTGTTCAATATAGCATCCGGAGCCAGAGAGCATGTGGGTAACTACAGCGGAGTGACTGTTGATGCCAAACAGGGCAAATTTACTCACCGTGGATACACCTTTAACATAGTGGATTTGCCCGGCACATATTCGCTTGCTTCCTATTCGCCTGAAGAACTGTATGTGCGGAAATTCCTGAAAGAGGAGACTCCGGATGTCATAATAAATGTAGTGGTAGCGTCAAATCTTGAGCGCAACCTGTACCTGACAACGGAGCTGATAGATATGGACCGCAGCATGGTCATAGCTTTGAACATGTACGACGAGCTTAAAAAAAGAGGCGACAGTCTTGACTATCGGCTGCTTGGCGAGATGATAGGAGTGCCGGTGGTACCGACGGTTTCAAGAACCGGAGATGGGATAGCGGCGTTGTTTGACACTGTGATTGACGTTTATGAAGGACGGGACGGCTCAGTGCGCCATATACATGTGCCTCTGGGAGAAGACATCGAAAAAGGTGTCAATGTCATAAAGGACGAATTGAAAAAAGACAATCATATCGGTCGTCATTTTTCTCCAAGGTATCTTGCCATAAAGCTGCTTGAGCGCGACAGAGAGGTCGAGGATGAGATTAAAAGGCTGCCTGACGCAAAAACAATACTCTCAACCCGCGACAAAGAGCTGCAGCGAATAGAAACGGTGCGAAAAGATGATGTTTCCTCTGCTATTGCCGATGAAAAATATGGATTCATAGCCGGAGCTCTCGCCGAGACTCTCGTCAAAGGAGATGCAGATACAAATGACTCAACCCGTATTATAGATGCATTTGTAACCAACAAACTGTTTGGCTTTCCTATATTCCTTTTAATAATGTTTGCCATATTCTGGGCGACATTTGAGATCGGCTCTTATCCGATGGAATGGATTGAAAGTTTAGTCGGATGGATATCATCGCTTGTCCAGAAAGTTATGCCTGACGGAGCCTTGAAGGATCTGATTGCCGACGGTATTCTTGGTGGAGTAGGGGGTGTTATCGTGTTTTTGCCGAATATACTTATTCTGTATTTCTGTATATCTTTTATGGAAGATTCCGGATATATGGCGCGAGCGGCATTCATAATGGATAAACTCATGCACAGAATAGGTCTGCACGGAAAATCCTTTATTCCGCTTATAATGGGCTTCGGTTGCAACGTGCCGGCAATAATGTCGTCAAGATCTATTGAAAGCCGTTCAAGCAGGATAATAACCATTCTTATTAATCCGTTCATGTCTTGCTCTGCAAGGCTGCCCATATATGTTTTGCTTGTCGGAACATTCTTTGAAAAACATGCCGCACTTGTTTTTCTGGGATTGTATATTCTTGGAGTACTGGTGGCAATGGCGACGGCAAAACTGTTAAGAACATTCTGGTTCAAGACGGATGAAACACCTTTTGTCATGGAATTGCCGCCTTACAGAATACCGACTTTAAAGGCATCACTTCGCCACATGTGGGGCAAAGGAGAGCAGTACCTGAAAAAAATGGGTGGTGTGATACTTGTTGCCAGCATAATCGTGTGGGCTTTGGACTACTTTCCCAGGCACGATGAAAACACAGTTGCCGGGGATACTGTAACATCAGTGGAGAATGATTCCAAGATAAATCCTGAAACAGATTCGTATCTGGAAATGGCAGGAAAGTTCGTCAATCCGGTAATGGAGCCGCTCGGATTTCACTGGCGAGCATCTGTGGCTGCGCTTGCCGGAGTGCCTGCAAAAGAGGTTGTGGTGTCTACTCTCGGTGTGTTGTATACCGGAGATGAGGAAGTTGAGGATTCAACACTCTCGGCACGGATTACTGCACCGAATCCAAATACCGGAATTCCAGATTTCACTGCGGCTGCGGCATTGAGCTTCATGATATTCATCTTGCTGTACTGCCCGTGTACCGCTACAGTTATAGCGATAGTCAAGGAAACCGGCAACTGGACTTACGGGCTGTTTTCTGTTCTGTACAACACAGCTGTAGCGTGGCTTATAGGCTTTATCGCCTACAGGATTATGCTGCTGCTGTAGTCAGTCAAGGTCAACAACTGTTATTCCTGCGCCACCAAACTGTACATGCTCATCGCGATAAGATTTCACATCGCGCACAGAGTCGAGGTATTGGCGAATAGCCTGACGGAGAGCTCCTGTCCCTGTGCCGTGAAGTATTCTTACACGACCTGCCGAGAACTGCACGGCATCATCTATAAAGTATGTGATTGCCTGTATAGCCTCGTCGACTCTCATGCCTCGCACATCAATGTCCCGGCTGAAATTCAGCTGCCGTTCTCGGCTTGCGTCAGTAGTGCCGCCTCCGATAAACGATATCCCGGTTTTGCTTTCGGGGAGTTGGGCGTTCGATGGCTTAAGCCTGTCGGCACTGACACTCGTTCTGAGCAGACCGAAAGCCACGATTGCGTTTTTGCCGTTGATTTCAAGCACTTTACCCGGAGTTCCTTCGCCATCGAGCTTTACAATATCACCGACTTCCAAAGGTCGTGATGCTGTATGACTTTGATCTGCAGGCTTTTGCTTTTTTCTTTTTGGCGCTTTTTTCAACAACGGATGAGATTCGGAGTCTGATTTGCCTCCGATGTCGCGTTTTACTTCCTCTAATTTCTTTCGAGCCTCTATCGTTTTCTGTTTGTCTGCCTGAGATGTGCGTATTTCACGGATAGTCCGTTCTATGGAAGCATTGCTTGAAGACAGTATGCGTTCCGCCTCGGCTTTTGCGTCATCAATTATCTCACGTCTTTTCTGTCTGAGATTTTCTGCATCGCCTTCATAACGCGATATCACCTCTTCGAGTTTCTTTTCTTTTCGTTTTATGTCAAGCCTTTTGTTTTCCCAGTATTTTTTGTCGCGGGCAATATCAAGCAGATATTTGTCAAGATTTACATACTCACTGCCTACAATGCCTTCTGCTTCAGCTATAATATCTGTCGGCAAGCCTGTTTTACGAGCAATTTCTATGGCAAAGGAGCTGCCGGGATTGCCTATGGATAGTTTAAACAGCGGTTGCATCTTGTGCCTGTCGTAAAGCATGGAGCCGTTGACGAGTCCGGCAGTGTCTTCGGCGTAATGTTTAAGATTTTGATAATGGGTGGTGATGACTCCCCACAAACCGGAATCTGCGAAACGATGAAGAATAGCCTGAGCAATGGCACCCCCTATCTGGGGTTCTGTGCCTCCACCGAATTCGTCTATCAGAATCAAAGAGCCGGACTGCCCTTTGGAAACAAAATACTTCATGTTTCTGAGATGCGAACTGTAAGTACTCAAGTCATCTTCTAAAGACTGGTTGTCACCGATGTCAACAAAAATATCGTTGAACACCCCGAAATGGGAATTTTCGTATACAGGAGGCAACATTCCGCACTGGGTCATATATTGAATAATGCCCACTGTCTTAAGACAAACAGATTTCCCGCCGGCGTTTGGCCCGGAAATAACGAGGATTCGTTTCTCTTTGGACAGGTTAATGTCAAGAGGCACAATGTCTCTGTTTTGCGCCTGCAACGATTTCAGAAGAACAGGGTGGCAGGCGTGGTACCATTCGAGCTCCGGTCTGTCGGTCAGATTCGGAAGCTGCCCGCCTGTCTCTTTTGCAAAGGCGGCTTTTGCCTTGATGAAATCAAGATGCGCCAGTATGTCTATATTGTCGACAATGTCCTGAATATAAGGTCGAAGGAAAGTTGCAAGTTCAGCTAAGATACGGTATATCTCTCGCTTCTCTTCCAATTGCAGTTCTCGTATCCGGTTGTTTGCCTCTACCACCTCAGCCGGCTCTATATATATGGTTTTGCCGGACGCACTTTCGTCATGCACAATTCCGGAAAGCCGCCTTTTGTTCATGGGAGCCACCGGCAGCACAAGGCGTCCGTCTCGCATGGCAGGAGAAGCGTCGCTATCCAGAATGCCGTCGGCTACGGCACGAGCCATAACCCGGCGAAGGGTGGCGTTTACTGTTCCCGACATTGAATTTAGTGAACTGCGTATCTGGGCAAGTGCAGCAGACGCATTGTCCTTTACATTGCCAAAACGGTCTATAATCCTGTCTATGGCGATTCGGCAATCACTGAATCCATGAAGAGACACGGCTATTGAATCCAACGCAGGGCAACGGCTTATACCCGCATCGTTGCGCAGAGCATTGAAACAATTTGCCGTCTCGTCAATACACCTTAACGCTTTGGCAATGGACAGCATATCGTCCGGAGAGCATGATGTCCCCGGCACTTTTATAGACAGCAGGGCGTCTTCAGCGTTTCCGCAGTCGTACGACGGCAGATTGACTTCTGATTTGTCAAGCGACATCATTTCGTCTACAGCGTGCAGAGCCGATTCTATTAATTTAAAGTCTGTACAGAAAGACATGTTTTCAGCACGGCTGACTGCTCCTTTTGCTGTGCAGAACTCTTTTACTCTTAGCCGCACTCGGTCAAAACCAATCTTACTTTCAAAGTTGTCGGGGTATATCATAATGCAAAATTAATGAAAAAAATGCCTGAGGCAAACCCATGCCCGGAACCTTGCAACAATTTAACTTTAAGCTGTGTTATACTTATGAAAATATAAACAACAAATAAAAACAGAAAACTATGAAATCACTAAAAATTAATTATTGGGGTCATACCAGGTACTGGTGGATTGTATTGATTCTGGGTATTCTGATGGTTCTGTGTGGATTCGTTTACTGGCTTTGGCCGGTAGCGGGGTATGCGGTGTCATCCCAGATTTTCGGATGGCTTCTCGTGCTTGCGGGAATTGTGCAGCTTTGTGTTGCCGCCGGAGCCAGACACCCGCGAGGCTGGGGATGGTGGCTCGCCGGAGGTATGATTGACATGTTTATCGGGTTTATGCTTGTCCGCAGCATAGTTTTGTCGGAGGCTGTGTTCCCTTATTTTATAGCAATAATTTTCTTATTCTGGGGCATCAGCGCCATCATAAGTTCAGTAGGGCAGAGAGGCAGGAAGTGCTGGTGGCTATATCTTGTCAACGGGATATTGCTTATGGTCATAGGCTTCTTTTTCATTGAGGCGGGCTGGGTTCAGGACATGCTCATGACCAGTTTCCTTACTTCGCTTGCTTTCATATACTGGGGATTTTCTATCGCTATGTTGTCATACGATATGAAGCCTCGTACACTTGATGAGTGAATGCCATTAAGACATCAGTTTGCCGACTCTGCTACCATTGGGCGGCGGGGTCGGCAAAATTGGTTAAAAACACCTTTTTTATCTTTAGACAGAGACGGAATTACATACTAAATCGTATATTTGCATAATGTTTGGCAGCTGCATTTTAAACTTTAGGTTTTTTATGCTGTCAAAACAACGATTGGTATTAACAAGTAAATTTTAACCCATTATGAATGTCAGAAACTTACTCATTCTCTCTATGCTTGTGACTGCGACCGGGCTATGCCGGGCTCAGGGTTATTATGACGATGACATCTATTTTGATTCTTCTAAAGATAAGGACAAAAACATAGAACTGGCAAAGAAACAGGCAAAAACAAAACCGGCTTCTGCCGCAAACGGCTATATATTGTATCCTATAGCCGATTATCCTGCCGCAGATACTTATACCCCAGACGGAACTCTGGCTATGAGTGTTGACGAATACAATCGTCGTGGAATTTTTGCAAACGATACCGTATCTAAAGACTCTGCCATGTCAGCGTCAGGCTTTGAGTACACAAGGCAGATTGAACGATTCTATAACCCGGCAATAGTGAAGGGCAGTGGTGATACAGAACTTTCCCAGATGTATTACGTGCAGCCTGCTAATGTAAATATTTATATTAACACGCCCGGCTACGGTTATTGGGGCTACCCTTATAACAGCTGGGGCTACCGGTACGACCCCTGGTTTTACGGACCCGGTTACTGGCACTCATATAACTACTGGGGTTCTCCATGGTACTGGAACTCTCCATGGTATTGGGGTTCTCCCGCCTGGGGTCCTTCGTGGGCGTGGGGTCCGGCATACTGGGGTCCCGGTTGGGGCTGGGGCGCTTCATGGGGCTGGGGCGGCGGTTTCAGCCGTCCGGTGAGTCCGAGACATCCGGGAGCATTGCATTCCCGTCGTCCCGGCTCAAATATCGGCAATACACGCCCCGGCAATAATGTATATCGTCCCGGTTACAATTCGGGCAGGCACGACCGTAATAATTCAAGCTATCGTCCGGCATACAATAACGGCAGCTCTAATTACCGACCGAATTATAATCAGTCAAACACAAACAACACAAACAATTCAAATAACACATACACCCGTCCCGGACGTCACAACAACAGCTCTTATGACAATAGAAACAGCTCAGGCAGTTCATACAGGAGTAACTCCGGTGGCTCATATCGCAGCTCCGGCGGCTCTATGGGCGGTCGTTCAACAGGCGGCAGAGGCAGAGGGCGTCATTGATAAATTTTCACAATCAACGTAAACACAATGAAGAAGCATTTTTTAGCAGTTGCTGCATTGGCGGCGCCGATGATGATGTTCGGTCAAAGCGCCCTTGACGCTTTCAATATATCCCAACCGGATTTCAGAGGAACAGCCCGATTTATGTCAATGGGTGGCGCTTTCACTGCGCTTGGCGGTGATTTGTCCACATTGAATCAGAACCCCGGCGGGTTGGGAGTTTACCGAAGCAGTGAGATAGGACTGACTCTTGATTTGAATTTCACGGGTACAAAGTCTCTGACACAGGGCTATCAGGAGAGTGTCAGCAAAACTCGTTTCAACTGCAACAATTTCGGCTATATCGGCGCTGTGTATACCGGCAGCGATATAATGCCGTATTTCAACTGGGGCGTGTCTTACTCGCGAAGTGCGAGCTTTGACCGTGCGTACAAAGGCAAAATCGGACAATTGAACGGGTCTCTGACAAATTATATTGCAGGACTCACAACATCCGAAGGCTGGACTACAGGCGATTTGTCAGGTAATAACACCTATAATCCGTATCAGGAGAGTTTAGCGCCATGGACAAGTATAATAGCATACAATGCTTATATGATAAGCCCCATTGGTTCCAGCAATAAGGATTATACCGGCATGTGGGATTCAAATTCCTCCGGTTATGGCACCTTTGATGTAAGAGACAAAGGTTATATTGACGAGTATTCCATAAACTTCGGCGGCAATTTCAGTGATATCGTGTTCTGGGGAATGGGCTTCGGTATAACAGATGTCGAATACCGTTCATCGGTGTATTATACTGAAGATTACGACAATGCCATTATTCCGGCTGCTCCTGTCGCCTCCGGCGAATATACAGGCACAACTTCCGGAGCCGGCGGTTTTGGTCTTGACAGCTGGAAACACATCAGTGGCACAGGCTTCAATTTTAAGTTCGGTCTCATTATCAAACCGATAAATGCTCTGCGTCTCGGCCTGGCTGTTCACACACCTACCTACTACAACCTCAAGCAGGAAGGTTGGGCTGGCGTGGATTATGGATATTCGTCGGGCATAAACGGATATACCGATACAAATGACGGCTATACAGACTATTTTGAATGGAAACTACGCTCGCCGTGGCGTCTGATGGCTGGTGTCAGTGGTGTAATAGGGAAAAAAGCAATATTGAGTGCAGACTACGAGTATCGCCCGATGCAAAAAATGGGTGTCAAGGACTATAATAACAACGAATACACTGATATTAATGGTGATATATCCACATATTATAAGGCGACAAGCATTTTCAGACTCGGAGCGGAGTACCGTCTTAACCAGAACTGGAGTCTGCGCGCAGGATACCAGTTGCAGACCTCGCCAAGCACAGAGGCGGCTATTGAAGGCAATACTATGATTTTCACATCAGGACCGGATGATACGGAAACTACGCCTTCATATTCGTTTGACCGTTCAACCCACTATATTTCATGCGGTTTAGGTTACAGATACAAGAATTTCTATGTAGATGCCGCTTATGTTAATAAATTCCGTGAAAGCAGTTGGCGCGCCTATACTCCCAACAATTATACGGCATTGGCTCCGTCGTCAAAAATAACAGAGTCAAAAAATCAGATAGTATTATCAGCAGGCTTCAAGTTCTGATAATACACGCATTTACAAACAAAAAGAGCTGTCTTGGCAGACGGCTCTTTTTTTTTTGCACCAGGCAATCGCTGTTAACATTAATTGTTCGCCAGGTCACAAAACCAAACCCGACACAGCGAGGTTTATATCATATATGACACAATAACAGCAAGCCGTTTACTTAATTATATTTCAACTATGAACACACAACTATTCCGACAAAAACTGCTTGACATACAAGGCAATCTTCTGAATTTTGCAATAATGCTCACCAATAACCGGGACGATGCAAACGATTTATTGCAGGACACCACATTGAAAGCCCTTGACAACGAAGAGAAATATGCCGACAACACAAATTTCAAAGCATGGGTATTTACCATAATGCGCAATATCTTTATAAACAGATACCGCAGAATGGTTAGAAATGCCACAATAGTCGACACCTCCGAAGACCTATACCAGATAAACAGTTCTTCAGTTACGGATTCTCAACCGACTCCCGAGGATACATATACGGCAAATGAAATATCTAAAGCCATAGCCTCATTCAGCGATGACTACAGGATTCCTTTCACAATGCATGTCGCCGGCTATCATTATGCCGAAATAGCAAAACACATGAAGCTGCCTCTCGGCACCGTGAAAAGCCGCATATATTATGCCCGACAGTACTTGCAGGTTCGTCTACGCGATTATGACCCGAGATGATTATCTTACATACAGCTGTGCGTTTTCGAATTTGTACACAGTCAGCAGTGTGCCGCTTTCAACAAACCCTATGGAGCTGACAGCATCATAAGTTGTTCCGTCAATTTCAATCTTTCCTCCGGGTCGCAAAGCGGTTACGGCAATTGCACTCCTGCCGACAAGTTTGGCGGGTGTTGTGTCAACGCCGATGTATCCCTGGTCAATATCCTGGCAATGGGTCAATTCTGATTTTATGCCAAAACCTTTGGGCGCAAAACGTGAGCTGAGAAATGCAATGACACCCGCTGCGGCTGCCACAGCAGCCACAAATGTGAGTGTGGCGCGGCATATGACAGACAAGTCGGTGTGTCCCGGCTCAAAACTGAAATTCTCCACAAGACCTATGATAATGCTTGCCGCAATACAAACAATACCCGATATTCCGGCGACGCCGAATCCCGGAATTACAAACAATTCAAGGAGTAACAGCAGTAGCCCTATTATAAACATAATTATGAGCCAACTGCTTGCAATTCCGGTAAAGTAGAGCGGTAAAAAATACAAAACCGCAGCCATAATCGCCACAACAGAGGGAAACCCCATGCCCGGAGTCTGTAGTTCAAAGTATATGCCGCCGATAATGAGCATAATCAATATGCCTTGTATTGCCGGATTTGTGAAAAATCCCATTACAGAATCAATCCATGTCGGTTCGAATTTCCTGATTCGGAATTCTGTCACACCCACACTCTCCATCACTTGTCCGATATTTTCAGCTATGCCGTCGGCATACCCCCATTCCGTTGCTTCGTTTGCGGTAAATGTCAGCACTCTCGTAGAGTCGATGAGTCCCGGCACTACAACCCTTGGATCTACCATAGCCTCAGCAATGAGCGGGTCGCGGCGCCATATCCCCGCAGAGTCTTTGCCATGGCTCTCCGCTGTGGCTCGCATCATGGCACGCATGTAGCTCTGGTACTTGTCCGGAGCCGCGCTCCCGTCGGAGCCGTTTACAACCGTCACTGCGCCCATGGTGGCATCGCCCCTCATGTATACGCTGTCACAGGCAAGAGCGATAAGCGCACCTGCCGAAGCCGCGTTGTTGTCTACAAACGCTATTACCGGCACAGGGCAGTGTAGCAGAGCTGTGCGAATGGAATCGGCATGAAGAACAGAGCCGCCGTATGTGTTCAGATGCACGAGAATGATGTCGGCGCTTATCCTGTCTGCTTCATCAAGCGCGCGTTTGGTATGTTGCCATGTCGTTGACCCTATTTCATCGTCAAGAGGCAGTATATATACCAGTCTGGAATCATTGGCTGTAACAGCCGCGATGCCGCATACAATTGCAATCAAAACAGATAGTAGTCTATTCATTATGTTTACGATGTTTTGTTTTTATTCCTTTTTTTATCCATGCCGGCACCAAAACGGCTCCGGTGAAAAGGTACAGGTAGTAGCTTGCCAGGCGCCATATTATGGCTATTATCAGGGCAATGCCGGCGCTCCCGAGCATATCGCCGTAATATGTTGTAAACAGCCATTCGCTGACTCCGCTTCCTCCGGGTGTGGGGCTGACTGTGAGCAGAGTCCACACAACAAACTGCCTGCAGAAAACCAGCAGCTGATCGCTCCATGGCGCAAATCCGAGAAATATGGCATTGACCACAAGAAAGCGGCTGAGCCAGGAAAGGAATGTTGCGGAAACAGCTTTTGCCCACCACCTGAAGCTCCTGTTTTTAATGTCTTTGCCGGTAACGGTCATGTCCGATGCTATTTTGCCAATCTGTTTGTCCCATCGCCTCAGCCATTTTATTCTAAACAGGCGTTTCAGGACATTGCCAATGAATTCCGGTTTCAGAAATATGCCGGTAAATAGTATCAGAGTCCATATACAGACAATAGCCCACACTGTCCAGAATGCTCCTTTGAATCCCATGCTGAATGCCATTTCACCGTTGCCGAATCCAAAAAGCCGCGATGCCGGCTCCAAAAGAAATATAATAGGGCAGAGCACTACAAAGAACAATTCGTCAAGAAAAAGAGTTGTCATGGTCAGGGCGGTACCCCTTCCGGCATCAATACCCTCCCTTTTCATGAACACCATGCTCACCGCACTGCCTCCTGCGGTAGTGGGGGTAATCGCAGATACAAATTCGCACAGCATGGTTATCTTGAAACATTGCCACCAGTTAAGTTTTCTGTCGCTAAGCACCCTGAAGCGCCATGCCAGTCCTGTTTCCCTGCCGAGAGTGAACAGCAGTGCAAGTGCAATACCCGCTATGGCAGTGTGGCTCCAGGATATGGAACGCCATGTGTCAATGTCGAAATCGCGTGCCATGAGCCACCCCACAACGGCAATGCCGATGCCTACCGGTAACAATACTTTGACAAGCAGCTTTATGGAGTCGTTCATTAGAATGTTTCTTGTAGCAATGCTCAAAGATACATACAAAAGCAGTAAATATAAAGAAAAACCGGCGACAATTGCATTTTTTTGAAATCAAGCCGCCGGTTTTGTGTGTGTGTTTTACAATGCTTAGCTATTGAAGCATTTTTCCATGGAGAGCTGTTCTGTCACCCTGAAATAGTTCGAGCCTTCGCATCGGTGTTATCGGGACAGGGTCGTATTTCCTTAATGACCGAACGCTATCCGCGTATGTGCTTGCCGGCTATGAGAGTCCGGTAAGGTTATCCGTATAACATATACCGGCATCAAAAGGTTGAATATATGAACCTAAAAAAAGACATGTGCCTTGTAGAGACACATGCCTGGAGTGGAGAGAAGAGAATGTGTGTGCGTCTATTTCTCTGAATAAACCACTGTGCAAATTAAAATATTGTTGGCGTCGATATTAATCGGAGCGTAAGGTCTTGCCTGTATTGGCAAATCCGGATTTTTCGCATTTGTAACTATTGAATATGTGGTATTCGCATTTCCTTCGGTAAAAGTGGCATAGAGGAGTATTGAGCCGGTTTTGTTGTACGAAATCGCATTTTCTCGGTCTTTTTCAAACGCGTTCTTAACGGCGTTGACCTTACTGTCAGGCACTTCGACAATCAGTGATGTCCTGGTCAGTTTCTTTGTCTGAGGATTTCTTTTTTCAAAGTAGGTGACATTGGCATTGTTTTCATTTTCCAATGATTTTGTAATCGCTTTCAGATTGCTCTGAGCCATGGCGCCAATAGCAGCGGCTGATAATACGGCGGCAACCGATAGTCTTTTAAATATAGCCATAATAACCAGAATTATTAGTAAAACACATTTTTGGATACATATTCAATTATAGCGGGGTCGTTGTATTGCGAACTGATAGCCTCAAACAATATTTCGTCAGGAGTTGGAATGACCGGAGTTGCCTTTTTTTCCAGCATCATGCAATACTCTTCCGATTTCAGTATAGTGGGCATTATAGTCTCCTTGTCGGTAATTTTTTCTCCGTTTCTAATAATATAGCAGCCGTCATACTGGGCATATATGTCATCTGCCATAGTATCTTCTACCTGTGTCCGGTTCATGTAAAAGGCCGCCACAACTGCGATTGCTGCAGCAATTGGCGTCATTATCCGTATTAGGTTTCTCAATAAACGCTTGCCGCTTTTCTGAACCGGCAGGTTGTCGGGGCTATGGCTCTTCAGCCCGTTAGAGTACCAGAGCATCATGTCTCTGAACTCTTCAAGCTCAGGGGCAATATTGGCTGACGAGTAATACCTATATAGTTCGGATTCTTGTTCAAGAGTCGTGTTGCCATCCATAAAAGCGGAAGTCAGTCTTTTGGCTTCAATATCCGACAAATTACTGATATTTTTCTTTTTAGCTTTCATTTCAGATTATTTTGTTTGAATAATAGTTTAACTTTCTGTCTTGCCCGGCAAAGTCTGGTTCGTATATTGGACTCGGTGGTACACAATATTTCTGCGATAGTGTCAATGTCCATACCCTCGATATGGCGCATTTTAAGGAGTATCTGCTGCGGCTCCGGCAGGCATGAAAGAATTCGGTCAATTTCCTGAGACTGTTCCTCTTGCAGCATAACGGTATCGGCAGGCGGTTGGGTTGTCATAACAGCTTCCGCTATGCTGCCAAGACTTTCCGGATGTTTCTTTTTCAGTATGTCAAGACACTTGTTCCGGGCAATTTTTATAGCGAGAGCGTCAGGAGACTCATAAGAATCCATGGAGTTGTGCATACTCCACATTTTCAGGAATGTGTCTTGCGCAACATCTTCGGCGTCATCCATGTTGCCGCAAAGTTTTGCTGCAAGAGAAACAACCGTGGGGCGCAGTCTTTCGGCGTGATATGTGAAGCTGTTCTTATCCATGTTCATATAGTAGACGATGCAATATCGGAATTGTTACAGCTGACATGCAATTTTTTTTTGCCTTTAGGCTTTTTGAAGTTAATTTTGTGGAGAAATATGGATAGAAGAAAGTTTTTGAAGATATCTTGTGCCGGTATTGTCGCCGGGGCTTTGCCTTCTGTTGCGGCAAGAGCAACAGAGCTGACGAGTCTGATCAGACCGGCAAAATGGAAGGTGACGGTTGTAAGGAGACAATGTTTTCAGGATTTGCAGAGCTGTTACCTCGATGATCCCGAAGCCGGATATTGTCCATTGGTCAAAGGAGATTTCGAAGGCGAGTTCCTGCTTGCGGGTAATATGCCACGGTCATTGGAGCGCACATTCTGTCCAAAAGCATGGAAGGCGCTTGCCGAGGCGGCACAGCAGTCGTTTTCATGTGGCAAGACTGTCGGTAATGCCATTCTGGCATCGTGCGGCGACCCTACAAGACCTGTGATATTCAAAATAGAAAAGTCGGGTACCCGCTGAAAACAGACCAATATCCACACCTTAATAATAATAGAGCAACAATATGTAAATGCGATTGGCTCATTTTATTAAAATAAATGATTAATTTTGCATCCTGTTCATAGAACCGCGGGTTTTATGGATATTATTGTGAATAATTATAATGAACGTATGATAAATATAACTTTTCCAGACAATTCTACACGGCAGTATGAGCCGGGTATTACCCCGCTTCAGATAGCTGAAAGTATCAGTCCTCGTCTCGCGCAGGACATACTTGCCGCAAGCGTCAATGGCTGTGAATGGGATATTGCCCGTCCGATTCAGGAAGATGCTTCCGTGAAATTTTTCAAATGGGAGGATGCGGAAGGTAAACACGCATTCTGGCACAGTTCGGCTCACCTTCTTGCCGAAGCTCTTCAGGAACTATATCCCGGAGTGAAATTCGGTATTGGCCCGGCAGTGGAAAATGGATTCTATTATGACATAGACCCGGGTGAGCATACAATAACCGCAGCAGACTTTTCCAAGATAGAGAAAAAGATGCTTGAGCTCGCAAGGATGAAAAATCCTATTGTGCGCGAAGACATCTCGAAAACCGATGCCCTTGCAATGTTTGGCAACAGGGGAGAAGTATATAAATGCGAGCTGATAGACGAACTTGAGGACGGCACAATATCCACTTACACTCAGGGCTCGTTTACCGATTTGTGCCGTGGACCGCACCTCGCCAACACCTCTCCGATTAAAGCTGTCAAGATAACATCACTTGCAGGCGCATATTGGCGCGGAGACGAAAAACGTCAGCAGCTCGTGAGAGTTTACGGCATCACATTCCCGAAGCAGAAAATGCTTGAAGAGTATCTCCAGATGCTTGAAGAAGCAAAAAAACGCGACCACCGCAAACTGGGAAAGGAGATGGAGCTTTTCGCATTCTCTCAGAATGTCGGTGCCGGTCTTCCTCTGTGGTTGCCCAAAGGCGCCGCTCTGCGCGACCGTCTTGAGCAATTTTTGCGTAAAATACAGAAACAGTACGGCTACCAGCAGGTAATCACTCCGCACATAGGCAACAAAATGCTTTATGTTACCTCCGGCCATTACGCCAAGTACGGTAAAGACTCATTTCAGCCCATATACACCCCCGAAGAGGGCGAGGAGTATCTGCTCAAGCCGATGAACTGCCCTCATCATTGCGAAATATTCAAGGCATTCCCCCGAAGCTACCGCGAACTGCCTTTGCGTCTTGCCGAGTTCGGAACCGTGTACCGCTATGAGCAAAGCGGAGAACTTCACGGACTCACCAGAGTGCGCGGCTTTACGCAGGACGACGCCCATATATTCTGTACCCCCGACCAAATCAAGGATGAGTTCCTGAAAGTTATGGATATCATATTCTATATCTTCAAGGCTCTTAAATTTGATAACTTCGAGGCTCAGATTTCTCTCCGCGACCCCAAAAACAAAGAAAAGTACATAGGTACAGATGAAAACTGGCACCTTGCGGAAACAGCAATCATAGAGGCTTGTGCTGAAAAAGGACTGAATGCGCGAACCGAACTCGGAGAAGCCGCATTCTACGGTCCCAAACTTGACTTTATGGTGAAGGACGCTATCGGTCGCCGCTGGCAGCTCGGCACAATCCAGGTCGATTACAACCTTCCGGAACGCTTCCAGCTGGAGTATACCGGTGCCGACAACGCCAAACACCGTCCGGTGATGATTCACCGTGCGCCATTCGGCTCCATGGAGCGCTTTGTAGCTGTGCTGCTTGAGCACACCGCCGGCAAATTTCCGTTGTGGCTCGCTCCCGACCAGGCTGTGATACTGCCTATCAGCGAGAAATTCAACGACTACGCTTTTCAGGTGGCAAAGCAGCTTTCAGCTGCGGATGTCAGAGCTACAGTTGATGACAGAAATGAAAAAATCGGCAAGAAAATTCGCGACAATGAGCTAAAAAGAATCCCTTATATGCTTATCGTCGGTGAAAAAGAAGCAGAAAATAATGAAGTTTCTGTAAGAAAACAGGGCGAAGGTGATAAAGGTACGATGAAAATTACTACCTTTGCAGAAAATTTGGCTAAAGAAGTCGAAGATATGATTAACCAATAACCCCTCTGAATGGAGAAAAAACCTTTTGTTCCAGGTCCCCGTCGACCGAATAACTCCGCTAACGGAGCCGCAAGGCGCGGCGACCGTGGCGCCCAAAGCAAAGACCCGTATGCAACTAACGAGCGTATCAGAGCTCGCGAAGTCCGTCTTGTAGGCGACAATGTGGAGGCAGGTATCTATACCATTCAGCAGGCACTGAAACTTGCGGAGGAGCAGGGTCTTGACCTTATCGAGATTTCTCCTACCGCAGAGCCCCCGGTGTGCAAGATTCTGGATTATCAGAAATTCCTTTACCAGCAGAAAAAACGCCAGAAGGAGCAGAAAGCAAAAGCCACAAAGGTCGTTGTAAAGGAAATCAGATTCGGTCCTCAGACAGATGATCATGACTACAACTTTAAGCTGAAGCATGCTGTTGGATTCCTTCAGGAAGGCGCAAAAGTAAAAGCTTATGTGTTTTTCAAAGGCCGTTCAATCCTTTTCAAGGAACAGGGTGAAGTTCTACTGTTGAGATTTGCCAATGACCTTGAAGAGTACGGAAAGGTAGAGCAGATGCCTGTGCTTGAAGGAAAACGAATGATAATCATGCTATCACCAAAGAAAAAATAAAGCATTCACGCCAATTGCCGCGAGTTTCGACAGCCGGCGTAGCTCTATAAACACGATAAATTAACAAAACCAACCCAAATGCCAAAGATTAAAACTAATTCCGGTGCCAAAAAGAGGTTCGCCCTTACCGGATCAGGAAAAATCAAGAGAAAACATGCTTTCAAGAGCCACATTCTCACAAAGAAAACAAAGAAGCAGAAACGCAACCTCACACACTTCTCTACTGTAGCAAAGTGTGACAAAGGAAACGTTCTCGCCCTTCTCGCTCTCAAATAAGCAGCGCTTTTCCGCAATCCAGTTGTAAAACTCGTGATTTTATAAAAACATTTACTAACCGGATGTTTAGCAAACAAGAGCCTGTGTGCCGCTGACATCCAAAAATCATCAAACAATGCCAAGATCAGTAAATCATGTAGCTTCAAGAGCTCGTAGAAAGAAAATCTTAAAACTCACCCGCGGATACTTCGGCTGTCGCCGTAACGTGTGGACCGTTGCCAAGAACACCTGGGAAAAAGGTCTTACATACGCTTACCGTGACCGTAAGGATAAAAAGCGCAACTTCCGCGCTCTTTGGATTCAGCGAATCAATGCCGCTGCTCGCCTTGAAGATCTCAGCTATTCCAAGCTGATGGGTCTTATCCACAAGTCAGGCATCGAAATCAACCGTAAGGTTCTCGCTGACCTTGCTCTTAACAACCCCGCAGCATTCAAAGCTATTGTTGACAAGGTTAAAAACGCCTGAGCAACCGAGCTTTAAATAAAGAACAGTCATCCGGCAGGACAAACTTCTGCCGGATGATTTTTTTTTGTTCATACCGACTGTGGTAAAAAATATTTTCGAAATTGCTTGTACGATTTAAATTTTTGTTGTTACCTTTGCGGTGTTGTACATGTGTACAACACTAAAACTATGTCGAATGAAAAAACTTATGTTATGTGCGGCATTGTTTGCCGCAAATTTTGGAATGCAGGCTCAATTGCTATGGAAAGTATCTGCCCCGGGTTCTGACAAAGATTCTTATATTGTCGGCACCCATCACCTTGCCCCGCAAGGTATGATTGACAGTATTCCCGGATTGCAGGAGGCGATTAAAGATATTGATGCTGTTTACGGTGAGGTGGACATGACAACAATGACGCCTGAGGTACAACAAAAAGCCATGTCTATTATGATGGCGCCGACCGACAGCACTCTGAATAAAGTTCTTACCAAAGAGCAGTATGACTCGGTAGGTGCGGTTATAGACAAATATTTTCAGGGAATGGCTAATGTAGACCAGCTTGCTATAATGAAGCCTGCTGCCATATCAACACAGATTGCCTTGATGCAAAACATGGCTGCTTTTCCGGGATTTAACCCCGCAGAACAGTTTGATTCTAAAATACAGCAGCAGGCTAAGATTCTCGGCAAACAGACATGTGGATTTGAAACGATGGATTTTCAGCTCGGACTCTTGTATGGGGATGCCATTGGCGAGCAGGCAGAATCGCTTATGAAAGCTGTTAGAAATGATGAAAAATCATTGGAGATGAGCAAAAAGTTGTCTCAGGCGTATATTGCCGGCAATCTGGATGCCATGTTGGAGATTATGACAGATGAAGAGCTCGGAATGGACGAAGAGGGTATAAAAAAACTGATTACAGACCGTAATGAAAACTGGGTGGCGCTTCTGAAAACTCTGGTGCCTGAAAAATCTGTGCTTGTTGCTGTCGGAGCAGGACATTTGCCCGGAGAAAAAGGCATTTTGTCACTCCTTAAGGATCTCGGATTTACTGTAACGCCTGTCAGATAACAGTTTATAATAATTATAAGTATGATTACACTCAAAGATGTTTCTTACCGTTATCATTCCGGAACAGAGGCGCTGGCTCATGTAAATATATCTGTTCCGGAGGGTATTCATCTTCTGTTGGGAGAGAACGGCGCCGGAAAAACGACATTGCTTCATATAATAGCAGGACTGCTGTTCCCGACAGAAGGGACATGCGAGGTTGACGGTGAAAAGACTAGGCACAGAAATCCGTCGGTATTGTCAAAAGTATTTTTGCTTGCAGACAATTTCACATTTCCGCAGCCTACAGTCAGAATGTTTGCAAAATATCACTCTGTATTTTATCCGAATTTTGATGAGTCTCTGTTCTATGAAAATCTAAATGCTTTCGGACTCTCAGGCAATGAACCGTTCAAGGCGCTTTCGCTGGGCAACAAACGTAAATCATTGTTGGCGTATTCATTGGCGCTCGGTACTGAAGTGTTGCTGCTTGACGAGCCTGTAAACGGTCTTGACTTGAATTCCAAACAGATTCTGAGACGAATGATAGCCGGGAGCATGACCGACAGCCGCACAATAATTGTGTCGACTCACACTGTAAGCGACCTCGAGACATTGTTTGACGGAGTGATAATGTTGCGTCGCAGCGAGATGATTCTTGCCGCATCAACGAGCGACATTCAGAAAAAATTGACATTCAAAAAATCGACGGTACCGCCGGTAGATGCCATTTTCTATACTCAGGCAGCAGGAGCGTTTCATTCGATAGTGACTGCCGACGCTGACAACGAATCGGATGTAGACTTTGTGCTGTTATATTTCGCTATGCAGGGACAACAGTCGAAAAATGTGTTGAATCTTATAAATAATCAGGAACCATGACTTGTATGACTAATGCCGACAATTTTTCATTTGCCCGCGTTATGGCTTATGGAAATATATATTCTCCGTGGATAAAGAGACAACTGGTGTTTACCCCGCTTATATCGCTGGCGGTAGTTATGATAAACATTATGTTGGGATTTTATTCCTTCGGATTGCCTTTCATTGGGCTGGTGTCGTTTATTCCGGCATTTATGGTATACTTCGGGGCGCTTGTCTTTGCTGTAGGCACAGACCCGGCTATAGAAACCATGCTGCCGGTAAAATGGTCTGAAAAAGCTTTGTTTGTAACCGTTTACGCGCTTGTGGTAATACCACTTTGTGTAAATCTCCCTCAGCTTATAGTGGAAGTAGTGGTCAGACCCGCCGGAGGAGAGCTATTTGACTCGAATATCTATATCAACACACGAAATATGACATTCGGGTCATTTAATACCTGTCTGTCATATGTACAGCAGCTTGTGCCGGCATCTGTGTGCCTTGCTACAATTATGAGCCTTACATCCAAACGGATAGTAATGCCGGTGGTATGGACAATAGTTTCTTTGGTAGCGTTGTCGATCTTCGGCGCTATATGTGGCATTTTAGGGGTGTTTAAATACGGAATCGGTAAGATAGAGACACTTGCCGAGAGCCAATCGGCAAATCCGACTGTATTTATAAATGCGCTTATGTCAGAGATGCAGCCGTATATGATGATACTCATGGGGGTGTGCGTTATCGCAATAGCTGTGTTTGTATGGCTTACATGCCGTAGTATCAAAACTCGTCAGCTGTAACAGGAGTACTATGGAGTTTAAGCAAGACCGTCCTATATACCGGCAGATTGTAGACTACTGTTTTGTCTGCATTTTATCAGGGGAGTGGCTTGAGGGCGAGCGGGTGCGCAGTGTACGCGAGATGTCCATAGACATGAGTGTAAACACGCACACTGTTCTTAAGGCGTATGATTATTTGCAGGCACATGGCATAATAGAGGTGCGCAGGGGCATGGGATACTATTTGTGCCTTGATGCAAGAACCAAGGTAAACATGACAAGGAAAGAGGAGTTTTTCAGCAGTTCGGCTCCGGATCTGTTCAGACAGATGAACCTTCTCGGAATCAGCGAAGAGGATTTGATTAAAGCCTATAGGGAATTTCAGAACACTAAACAGGCATGACCATCATCGGAATATCCGCTCTAAAGAGAAGCCTGTGAGCCAGACCCGGATTGAACAGACGAGAAAAAATGTTTCTCTTTTTGTTCGGCACAACAATCAGGTCGATATGGTTGCTACAGATGTATTCCTTGAATTGGATTTCCGCCTCTTTATGGTTAAACATGCAGATGCTGAAGTCAAAGTTCGGATAATGATTCTGACAATAGCGCTGAAGAGCATTGAATGGAGCGGTGGTATCGCCACCGCTCTGTTTTTTTGAAGGAATGTTTGCCAGAGTTATACTGGCGCTGTTGCCTGACATCATGCGGGCAAACCTGTCAAGAGCAATGATGTCTTCCTGGTCAAGAGTGCAAAAAAACACTACTTTCCTGATATCTTTGAGATCTCCGATATGAGTGTCGGCAGGTACTGTGAATACCGGATAACGACATGTATCAAGAACTTCTGCTGTAACACTGCCTACCAGCTCGCGCTCTTTGGTGTCGGCACCTCTGGTACCCATGACTATCAGTGTGGGGTTTATTTGTCTTGCATAACCGGCAATTACCTCCTCCGGGATTCCTTCGCTCACTTGACTGCTGAACTTTACCGGAGGCAATTCGCCATTTTTTATACGGTTTTTTAAAGACAGGCAAAGGCTATTCATGTTTGATGTCGATTCTTTTTCCAGCCGTTCTCTTATTTCGCTGTTTGCGACTTCATAATTCAGAGAGTCGCTCAGTTGTAATGAACCGGGTAAGGATGGGTCGACAAAGGAATTTAAAAGAGTAATGTCTGTTTTCAGACTTTTAGCGAGGAGAAAGGCAAGGTCGCAGGCATGCAGCGAGTATGGGGAAAAATCTACCGGAACCAGAATTGTATGTCGGGAATTGTTTTTGCCGACATTTTCTCCAGACACAAAAATATCCGTATTCTCTATTACTCTGAGTGCAAGCGGAAGGTCGCGCTCTTTTATTCTCACTCTTACACCGGATGCTACAACCGGGTTGGTGAGATTGACATTTTGAAGCGAGGCTTCAACTCCTTCGCTTTCAAGAAGAGTTTTCAACTCCACAGCTCTTTCGTAGGTGTGGATTGCTACAGTAATAAGTCGGTCTTCCATAGTGTCAGAAGTTTCCTCGCGGAGAGTTATACAATGAAAGAAGGAGAGAGGATGAATGAGAAATTGTTACTTAAAGTTTTTTATTCTTTGCCTTCCTGTTCTTTAAGGATTTCAACAGCCATATCGTATATGGTCGTATCGTCGAGCACAACTATGCCGCCGTCGGGCCCCGGCTCGATATGAACACCGCAGTTCTTTCCGAATTCGTAATTGCTGCCGCCGAAATAGTTTCTGACAGTCTGTACTGTGATATTGAGCTTGTCGGCAATCTGGTGAGTGGCACCATCAGGCAAACTGTCTTTTAAGCGGCGGAGGTCGTTGAATGAAATAGTCTTAGCCATGATACTATGAGTTTAAAGGGTTAGTAATTCAATTAAAAATGTTTGTGGAGTTAAATGTATCGCTTATTTATGAAGTAACCAAATATTTGCTACAAAACCTTTACATGTTTTACAACATATAATTGTCATATTCGTTCTATATCACTTGATTTAATCCAGGCTCTATGGTTATTGTCTATCTGAACATCAAGCCATTTCAACCCGGTTGAATCGTTTTGAACAGATATGGAATCTAAAATTTCAAGTTTGGTGCCTTCATGCAGCAGCATCGCTTCTTCCTGACGGTTTTTCGGCTCACGGGGAGATGTGCTCAACAATGCAGAGGGGGATATGATAATAGCGAAATCTGGATTTGATGCGATTTTTGCGCCTCTGACAGCAAGCACTCCGGCTGCGACACAGGCAAGCAGCATGAGTATGGCTCCAAAGAATCCACACTTGCGTATGCCTATGTTTGTGGAAAAAATATATAAGGTAATGCAGCCGATGCATATAAGGAACAGACTTAGAGCCAGCCACGCATATGTATTGCTGGAGGTGAGAGTCGCGGCTTTGTCAAAACTATTGCTCATGAAAGACCCTCTTTCTCCTTGCCGGTCAAATATTCTGGAGTTTACAAACTGCAGATTTGTTTTTGCAGATTTGTCGGCAGGGTTGATTCTCAGAGCTCTTTCATAGGCAACGATAGCTTTGCCTGTCAAGCCCATGCGGTAATAACAGTTTCCGAGATTGTAGTACAGGGTAGCGGATGTGCCATGTTCGGTCATCTCCTGACGGTATAGTTCGGCGGCAAGCTCAAAATTATCGGCAGAGTAGGCTGAGTCAGCTCTCTGGTCAAGAGTTCCGGCTTTAGCAAACGGTGTGCCGGAAAAACCGAGTATAGCTATTATAACGTATTTAATCAACTTGCTCATTTTCGTATTTTTGTATTTTCCATCGCATTGATGGTTTTCATAGCCTCGTTGTATATGTGGTGCATCTCATCGTCAGATTTCTGCGGAGTGTACCTTGCCATCTCGCAGGTGTCTATTATTGAAATGAGAGGTGTGGTGATTTGATCATCAACACCAGCGGCATGCAGTTTTTCAGAAACATTCTGTCTGGTGAGCTGAGACACCGGAATAGACAGTTTGTCACTGATGTATCCCCACAAGGCTCGAAGTATTTCTTCATAAAACTTTTCATCTTCTCCTGATGCTGCAAATTTTTCAGCTGTCCGCAGATGCCGTTTTGCCGTTTTGTTGGCTTTTGCCATACGGCTTCCGGTGACATCGGACGCAAGTTTCATTTTCCGGGAGTATATGGTGGATGTGGCGGTGACTATCAGAATTCCGATTATGTACAGCATCCAGTACCACCATTTCTCCACGACAAGGGTGTGGGTCTGAGACGGATTCTTTTCTCCGGTGTATATATGGAGAATATCGGTGTTTTTTGATTCGATATCCTTGCGGTCGGTATCGCTTGTTGTGGAGCCGGCTCCTTTTGCCACTTTTATGTTATAGGAAGGAGTGTCTATGGTGACATATTCCTTGGAAACCGGGTTGAAATAAATGAATTTACTGCCGCCGATTTTGAAATCGCCCACACTTTGCGGCACGAAAGTGTACTCCACTGACATTGTTCCGGTAACATTCTGACCGCTGACCTCAGCCTGTATATCGCTTTTCGGAGTGTATTGCTCAAATTCGTCAGGGAAGTCGATTACCGGTTCCTTTATATATTTTATATTACCGGTTCCTTTGATTGTGTATATTAGGGATGCCGCGTCGTTGGTACGGAATGTATTGCCGACAAGACGTGTGTCTGCCGTAAAGCTGCCGACAGCTCCGCTGAATCCTTCAGGCTGGGGAAACGGCAACTGCTTTACGTCTACCGAGGCAGAATTTGACTTAACCTTGATTTCTCGTTCCTGAGGGTCCCGGACAGTAAAGAAACCCATGTTGACATTGTTGTACTGAACCACTTTAATGTCGTAGTTTCCGGAATTGATGGTAAGTTTGCCGGATTTCTGAGGAAATATGATGCACTTTTTCAATACAGCGGTCATGTATCTTGAGCCTCTGTATTCTTCTTCTTCGTTTAAAGTCGGCTGTATGTCTAATTCCTGAATAAGAAATCCGTCAAAACTTGGCTGCAATGTCGGGAAAAAAGACGAAATCTGATACTTGGTGTATAGTTTTATAGTGCATTCTATGGCTTCCTGCTCATAAGCGGATGGTTTGGACAGTATTATCCGTACAAATACATCGTTGGATTCAACCGGTCGGTCTGCCGACTGGGTATCGATATCGTAAATATCAACAGGCTGTCTTTGAGTGTTTGATGAGTTGTCTTGAGCCGAGGGTTGCAGCCTGTCGGAAAAAGACCCTGCCACAACAGCCATGGTTACAGGCGATGTGGTGTAGCGCTTGCCGGCGACTGTGATACTGGCTTCTCCTACAGAATATTTGCCCGGATTTTCCGCTTTGTAGAAATATGTATACTCAATTCTTGATGATGACACCATTTTGCCGTTTGTCACTACTTGACTTACGCTTGTAGTTGTGGATGGTCCATAAAGCATAGTTATGCCAGGTGTCTGTGTGACTTTCGGCTGGGAGGGTGCTTCATCCGCATTTCTCAATATATAGGTTATAGCAAACCGTTCTCCAGCCTGTACGCTACGAGGCGCAGATACCTTGAACGAAACCTGTGCCCACGAGGCTAAAGCAATGCCTATCAGTGTTATTATGAGGGTAAATCTTTTCATATATAATTACCACGGATTTGTAATTTTTTTACGGCGCGCCGCCTCGGCTTTTTTCTTTTCCGCCTCAACTCTTTTACGAGTAGCGGCTTCTTCATTTTCCATTGCCTTGAGTATTTTCTCGGCATTGGCATCACTTATGCTGCCTTGTGGCTGCTGTCGATCCTTGTTTTGGTTGTTGTCCTGGTTCTGCTGCTGGTTCTGGTCCTGATCTTGCTGCTGCTGATTGTCGTCTTTGTTCTGTTCGTTTTGCTGTTGATCCTGATTTTGCTGCTGGTCCTGTTTGTCTTGTTGCTGATCCTGGTTCTGCTGTTGCTGTTGTTTCAGTTGAGCAATTCTGAGGTTTTCACGAGCTTTGTCATCATCGGGATTTTTGCGAAGAGCATTTTTATATAGCTCTATACTTTTGCCGTAATCCTGAGAGTTGAAAGCAAGATTGCCCAGGTTGTAAAAAGACTTGCCTGCAAGGTATGCGTCCTGACTCTGACCTGCTATCTCCTGAAGCAACTGGCTTGCAGAATTAACCGGGTCATTACCAGAATTGGGATCTGAAGAACCGGACTGCCTTATCAGAGCCGCCGCAAGATTGAATTTTGCTATCTCAGACTGGGGCAGAGCTTCCAGAGCTTTACGATAGGCTACCTCCGCTTCGGCAAAACGTTTGTCGTTGTACAGTTTATTGCCTTGGCGGATATAATTGCGTTCCTGCTTGGTAGTCGGAACAACATCGGCAGCATTATCCGCCGGAACAGCTCCGGCGGATATAAAGCAGCACAATGCAGCTATAGTCAATATTCTATCAGCGTTTTTCATTGGAAACATTCTTTGAGAAGAAGTTGATGTCGCGTAGCCATGACAGTTTGCTGTAAGACAGGAAGCCGTCAATTACAAGAAATATCAAGGCTATGAGAGCCGCTATAGGAAAGAGCTCGTTAGCCGATGAGACAGCCGCAGAGCGTTTGTATTCGGTTTTCGCTAATTTATTGAGCTGAGAATCAATGTCGTCTACCGCAGCCGACGATGAGCCTGATACATATATGCCATCTCCGGCACTGGCTATGTCTTGAGCCATTTTTTCATTAAGAGCAGTCTTGACCTCGTTGCCATTGAAGTCTTTCATGTATTCATCGGCTCCTTGCTTCACCGGTATTGGCGCTCCTTTGCCGCTGCCTATACCTATCACATCCACTTCAATACCTGCGTTTGCCGCTCTTTTCGCCACTTCGGTGGCATTGTCCTCGAAATTTTCACCGTCAGTAATAAGGACAATGGCTTTTTGGAATTCAGAGTCAGGAGTGAATGAATTTATAGCCATGTCAAGAGCCGCACCTATTGCAGTGCCTTGAGTCGGCACCATATCAGTTGTTATTCCGTTGAGAAACATCTTTGCAGATATGTAATCGGATGTTATAGGTAGCTGGGTATATGCATCTCCGGCAAACACAATCAGACCGACTTTGTCATCGTTCATTTTGTTTATCAACCTTTCCAGTAGAAATTTAGCCCGTTGAAGTCTGCTGACACCCTTGGGGTCATCGGTTGAAGAGGCAAGCATTGAGTTGGAAACGTCAACGCACAGCATAACTTCTATGCCTCTTGTAGTTTTTTCTTCTTCGGTTTTTCCACCTGAAGCCGGGGTGTACGGTCTTGCAAGCGCTATAATTATGAATGACAGCGCACATAACGCCAGTATGGTTTTTACCCAACCCATGTATTTCGACACGTCAGGCATGAGCGACCGGAGCACAGAAAGTCTTCCGAACTTTTCAAGAGCACGTTTTCTTCTCAGGCAAGCAAGTGCATATAACAGTCCGGATACCGGAACCAGTATAAGCAGATATAGCAGATGTGGGTTTGCGAAACTAATCATAACAGGTTTCAAAAATTATCATGGAATAGCACGCAACAGGGTATTCCTCATTATGACTTCAAAAGCGATAAGTCCGAACGCCAGCCATGCCCAGAGCATGTAATTGTCTTCGGTGTGTGAATAGTTCTTCACATCAAGAACACTCTTTTCAAGGCTGTCTATTTCTTCAAATATTTCAGCGAGAACGTTGTTTCCGGTAGCACGGAAATATTTGCCGCCGGTTGTGGCCGCAATATTCTGTAAAGTGGCTTCGTCAATGACTACCGGCATATTTACATATTCAATTCTACCGAAAGCATTTTCTGTAGGATAAGGAGCCATGCCGTTACGACCTATGCCGATTGTGTAGACTTTGATTCCAAGTTTTTTTGCTATTTCGGCGGCAGTCATGGGTGCTACGTTTCCGGTGTTGTTGGAGCCGTCTGTAAGCAGTATTATGCTCCTGGATTTGGCTTTGCCGTCTTTTATACGGTTTATAGAAGTTGCAAGTCCGTCACCGATGGCGGTATTGTCCTGAAGCATGCCCATCTTTATATCGTGAATATAGTTGACGAGAAGCGACCTGTCTGTTGTCATCGGAACGGCAGTAAAACTTTCTCCGGCAAAAATGACCACTCCGATATTATCGTTTTCTCTTCCGGCAACAAATTGAGCCGCAACATCTTTTGCCGCTTCAAACCTGTCGGGCTTGAAATCGCGCGCAAGCATGCTTGTTGATATGTCAAGAGCTATAATAATGTCGGTGCCTTCGGTATTGGAAGTGCTCCACCGGTCCTGTACCTGAGGACGGGCAAGAATTACAATAAGACATGCTATGACTGCGCATCTGACAAGAAACAGTCCATGAAGAAGGTATGCTCTCAATGGACGTCCCTGTCCGGCATAAGGCTGTGTCGTTGACACGGATAGCGATGCATAGTTACGGTTGCGTCTGAATATATACCATGCGGCATAGGGAATCAAAAGCAACAGAAACCATAGATATGAGGGGTGGGCAAACATCATAGTCATCATTTTTTAGAATCTATTTCCGTTTTGTCGGAATCGCCAGACTCGACGACAGGTTCTGCCGGCTTGGTGTCTTCAACGAATTGCAGAGCCGATTTGAATGCGGCGATGTTGTCATCGGGCAGAGGACGAACTTTAGCAAACTTTACAAAGTCGGCTGTCTCAAGAATAGAACTCATGTACCGGCGCGGCAGTTTTGTCTCCTCGTTGGAATTTAGCGCATGCAGTATCTGGGTGGAGGTCATCTCCATTGCGTTGATTCCAAAGCGAGAATCGAGGTATGTGCGCAAAATGTCGGTGAGTCTTGTATAGAATTCTTTTTCTTCACCTCTTTCGCATAGCTGTGCCGATTTTAATGCGTCAAGCTGTTTTATGGCGAGTTCATAAGGCGGAATCGGTTTCTTGGCAGGAACCAGCGGCAGCCTACCTTTACGTATATACACAAGGTAAACGAACAATCCGGCGGCGACAAGTATCAGTGCCAGAAGAATCCACAACCCATAGTCGGTCATCCAATCCGGCAAAAAGTCGAAAAAGTGTCTTGGCGGGGTCTGTATGTCAGCGTAGTCGTGAATAGATGCCATGGAATCAACATCTACAGGTACAACTTTTAGAACCGGGCGGTTGCTTTCGGATATTTCTCCGTTTTGTAAGAACAGCACCGGCGGCAGTGTGTACAGCCCTGAGTCAAATGCCTGAAGTGTCAACTCCTGTTTCAATTCTTTGCGACCGTTGCCCAAATCGTTTACAACAGGGTCTCCGACAGAAGCTATTTCGACATCGCGCCATAATGTGTCCGGAGTAAGGATGCCTCCTGTTTCATCAATGTTGCCCAGAACTTCTATGTGAAGTGGTGTCTGCCGCCCCATCAGAATATAAGCAGAGTCGAGAGATACCCGTATGTCGACTTTCGCGTCGGCAACAAATGAGTAACCTCCGCAAATCATAGAGGCAACAAACAGCAATATGTATTTTTTTGTGTTCAGCATATTATAAAAGAGGTGTTATCTTGCCGCACGTTTACGAAACAAAGCCATCAGTGCTTTTACATAGTCCTCGTCTGTAGCGATGGTAGTAGAGTCAACCCGACAACGTTTCATAGTCTCGGTCATGGTCTGCTGTCTGTCATACCACCATTTACCGAGCGCTTTGCGAGTGGAAGACAACGAGGTGTCTATCCAGCGCTCCTTGCCTGATTCGAGGTCTTTCAGCCTCAAAAGACCTACATCCGGAATCTGGGTGTCTCTTTTGTCATAAATCTGAATTCCGGTCAAGTCGTGTTTGTTGGAGGCAACAGACATGGCTGTGTAGTAGTCCTTGGAGTCTATGAAATCCGAGATTAAGAACGATGTTGTCCGTTTTTTGAGGGCGTCAGTAAAGTAGCGCAGGGCAGCCCCTATGTCTGTGCCCTTGCTTTCAGGAGCAAAGTCAAGCAGCTCGCGTATTATGAACAGTATGTGTTTGCGTCCTTTTTTCGGAGGTATGAACTTTTCGATTCTGTCAGAGAAGAATATGACTCCAATTTTATCATTGTTCTGTATTGCAGAGAATGCAATAGTAGCCGCAACTTCAGCTATCATTTCTCGTTTTTCCTCGCCGATTGCTCCAAACAGCCGACTGCCGGACATGTCAACGAGCAGCATTACAGTGAGTTCGCGTTCTTCTTCGTAGACTTTGACATAGGGGTGGTTATGCCTCGCGGTCACATTCCAGTCAATGTCTCTTATGTCATCACCGTACTGATATTCACGAACTTCGGCAAAAGTCATACCACGACCTTTAAACGCAGTGTGGTATTCTCCCGCAAAAATATTTTGCGAGAGTCCCCGCGTCTTGATTTCTATCTTCCGGACTTTTTTTATTAATTCCGAGGCTTCCATCTGGAATGATTTATAAGATTTCTGCTGTTTCTATCAGGGTACTTCTACCTTGTCAAGAATTTCAGAAATGATTTCGTCGGTAGTGATATTGTTCGCTTCTGCTTCATAGGAGAGTCCGATTCGGTGGCGCAATACGTCATGGCACACAGCTCTGACATCTTCAGGTATGACATATCCTCTCTGACGCAGGAATGCGTATGCACGCGCTGCTTTGGCAAGGCTTATGGACGCACGGGGCGACGCACCGAATGATATTATATTAGTGAGGTCGTTCAGATTATAATCGGCAGGGTATCTTGTAGCGAAAACTATATCTACAATATAGCGTTCAATCTTTTCGTCAAGATATATTTTTTCTACAATTTTCTGTGCTTCCAGCACCTCTTCCGGTCTGAGCAGCGGTTTTATTTCTTCGCGGCGCGGCGAAATATTTTGTCGGATAATCTGTTTTTCTTCATCTTTGGTGGGATAGCCTATGACTACCTTTAGCAGGAATCGGTCAACCTGAGCTTCGGGCAGGGGATAGGTACCTTCCTGTTCTATGGGGTTTTGGGTCGCCATTACCAAAAAAGGCTCATCAAGGCGGAATGTCTGCTCTCCGATAGTTACCTGCCTTTCCTGCATGGCTTCAAGCAGTGCGCTCTGTACCTTTGCGGGGGCACGGTTTATTTCGTCGGCAAGTACGAAATTAGCGAAGATGGGACCTTTTTTTATCTGAAACTGTTCCTTCTGAACGCTGTAGACCATTGTACCGGTAACATCGGCAGGGAGTAGATCCGGAGTAAACTGAATGCGGCTGAATTTGGCATCTATGACTTGAGACAGCGTTTTGATGGCAAGTGTTTTAGCCAGACCGGGCACACCCTCGAGAAGCACATGCCCGTTTGCCAGCAGCGCAACCAAAAGAGAGTCTACAAGATGTTTCTGTCCCACGATGGCTTGATCCATGCCGCGGGTCACAAGGTTGATAAAGTCGCTTTTAGAGGCAACAATATCGTTGAGTTCTCGGATATTAACGGTTTCGTTCATAAAATATATGTCAGATATTTATAATATACATTATATAACACTTTCAGCACCAAATAGGTTGCTTCCATAATCAATAACACAAAATTATATATTATAACCATTTGGAAATATAACGTATACAGTTAATTTTAGCTATTTATAGTTAATAGTCCGCAGAGTACTGAATGTGTTGAATTTCAGGTAAATAAAAATAAATCAGGATATTGGCGCGTGGCTAATATCCTGATTCTTGGAAATATAACAATATGCATTAGGCTTGAGGAATGTTATTCGCGCTAAGTTTTTTTATTGAAATTAAACAACTTGCTGTGTGGTGTTTTACATATACGCGGTAGTGCCGGCGTTTTCTACCTGTTCAATGTCCGTATCTGCCGAATCGCTGTCAGCAGGTATATTCACATAATACAGGATGTACAGGCACAGCGCTAAAGCTCCGATTGCCAGTCCGACAATAAGACCTGCCAAGAAGCCGTTGCCGAATTTGCCTTTGGGCTGCTCTGCATCCGGGGGTGTAACATATTCTTCTTCCTCGTATTCCCAGTCTTTAATTGCTGATGCAGCAGGTGCGGGAATGTTTTTTTCATCGCGATCCGCAGCAGGCTGCTCTGTATTGACAGGCAGTTCTGTACCGGCAATATTTTCTTGAGGCAGCGTTTGTCCCAAGGGGACGGTGCAAGTACATTCGGAGGCGGGAATTTCTTCCGAGTCTTGGCGGATGTCTGTATCAATGACAGATTTGTTGTCGGTATCGGTTATTATTTCCGCAGTTTCTTCGGGCTGATTCTCTTCAATATTTTGCTCAGTAACAATTGTAGAATCGCTGCGCACATCAACGCTTTCCTGTTCAGTAGCTGCAACGGGTGTTTCTTCAACACTTTCTTGTGCGACAGGGGGTGTTTCGGTTTCGATTTCTTCAAAAGCGTTGTCAGGCAAGTCTTCGGCAAGTTCTACGGGAGAGAACATGGCAAAAGGCGCGTTTATTTCAGCAGCGAATGAAGCGTCCGGGGTGAAAATAACCGGGTCGTCGGATGTCGATGACAGTCTAAATGTTCCGAGTCCGTTGATTTTTACGCTTTCTCCGGCTTTGAGTTCTTCGGAAATTGTTTCAAAGACAGATTTTATGAAAGTTTCTGACTCGGAATATGGAACAGACTGAGTGTTGCCAAAAGTTTCGGCAAATTTTTTCAATGGAATCTTAGCATTCATTTTCCAAGAGATTTTCTTAGTACTACGCTTGACTTGAAACTGACTGTAATGGAGGGAGGCAGCAGTGTTTTTTTGCCTGTTGCCGTTGTTTCAATACACTCGTCTTTTTTTATTGGTGTGAAGGTGCCAAATCCGGGCACTGCCACCGCATCAAGTTCCTGACAATAGTTTTTTATTATAGATGTCAGTGTGTCAAGCCGTTTGGCAATTTCTTCAGCCGGCAATCCGCTTTGCATAGATAGCCGACCGATAAATGAGTTGCTGTCCATTGATTTGCGTTTGAGTGAGAAGGGATAAAAGCAGTATTCTATGCTCGGTGAATCACCGGCATAGAATACTGCCGTATATTAATAGTTTCGGGCAAATATAACTCTTTGCATAGAAGGTTTGCCGGTTACCATGCATTTGCCGGGAGTGGTGTCGCCATCCAGCGGTATGCAACGGATTGTGGCTTTAGTTTCTTCTTTGATTTTTTGTTCAGTTTCTTCTGTACCGTCCCAGTGGGCGAGTATGAATCCGCCTTTTTCTATTTCTGCCTTGAATTCATCATATGTATCGACAGTGCGGGTCATGCTTTCGCGGTGGGCAAGAGCTTTTCTGAATATGTTTTCTTGAATTTCTTCAAGGAGGTCGCGCACTCGCATTTCAATGCCCTCGAGAGGAGCTTCACTTTTTTCAAGAGTGTCGCGCCTCATGATTTCAACTGTGCCGTTTTCGATATCTCTGGCTCCGATAGCAAGACGTACAGGGACACCTTTGAGTTCGTAGTCTGCAAATTTAAATCCAGGACGGCGATTGTCGGCATCATCGTATTTGACGCTGATTCCCATCTCTTTCAGTTTTGTAAGGATGGGTTCTATATGGGCTGTAATCTGGTCTCTCTGCTCGTTATTTTTATAGATAGGAACAATAACTACCTGGATTGGCGCGAGGTGAGGGGGGAGAACAAGGCCGTTATCGTCAGAGTGAGTCATGATGAGAGCTCCCATGAGTCGGGTGGATACACCCCAAGAGTTAGCCCAGACAAGTTCGGGCTTATTGTCTTTGTTGACAAAAGTCACGTCAAAAGCTTTTGCGAAATTTTGTCCAAGGTTGTGCGATGTTCCTGCCTGAAGAGCTTTCCCATCCTGCATCATCGCCTCTATTGTATAGGTGTTTAATGCTCCGGCAAAGCGTTCGTTCGCGCTTTTGACACCTTTTATAACCGGCATTGCCATGTACTTTTCGGCAAAGCGGGCATACAGGTTAATCATCTCTACCGTCCTTGCTTCAGATTCTTCAGCTGTAGCATGAGCGCAGTGACCTTCCTGCCACAGGAATTCGGCTGTACGAAGGAACATTCGGGTTCTCATTTCCCAGCGCATTACATTTGCCCACTGGTTTATGAGCAACGGCAGGTCGCGATAGCTGTGAATCCAGTTTTTGTAGGTGCCCCAGATTATGGTTTCGGAAGTGGGGCGGATTATGAGCTCTTCCTCAAGTTTTGCATCGGGGTCAACAATAACTCCTTTGCCTTCAGGATCATTTTTTAGACGGTAATGTGTTACAACCGCACATTCTTTGGCGAAGCCCTCTACATGTTCAGCTTCACGGCAAAGAAAAGATTTCGGAATGAGTAGAGGAAAATATGCGTTTTGAACACCTGTTTCCTTGAACATTTTATCAAGAGTCTGCTGCATTTTTTCCCATATAGCATAGCCATAGGGTTTGATAACCATGCATCCTCTGACTGGAGACTGCTCAGCAAGGTCTGCTTTTACAACAAGCTCGTTATACCACTGAGAGTAGTCATCGGCTCGTTTTGTAAGGTCTTTAAGTTCTTTAGCCATTGTGATTATTTAATTTTTCTACAAAGGTACTCAAAATTTGTGTAATTGTTTTATCTGGCGTTGTGAGCTGCTTTTATTAGTGACGGTCCGGGTATAAAATATACTTCCAGGCGTCTGTTTTCGTTTCTGTGACTTCGGGTGTCATTCGGTTGAACCGGCATGAGTCCACCCATGGCAAACGGTATGATAAGTTGCCTTTCATTAAGCCTGCCTGAGTCAATTTCATTCATGAACCAGTCATATACTGAGTTCAGGCGAGCTGTAGAGAGGTATTCGCGGTAGGTTTCCGACCCGGTGTCATCAGTGTGCATCGCCAGTACGATTTTGTATGCCATAGGGTCTGCGAGAATCGCTGTAAGCCCGGATAGAATTCTGGATGCGCCTGAATTCAGAAGAGTGTCGTTTGGTAAAAACAAGTCTTCAGCCGGAATACTTACAACAAAAACTTCGTCCTCGCGCATCAAATCTACTGTAAATTTGCCTTTTAAAGAATTGGCAACTTTAAGTATGTTTTTTCTTATAGCCGGTTTTTCTTTAGCTCCGACAACGGGGGTTGCAAGATTCGGCTCAAAGTCCATGTCCATAAAAGTCTCTTCGGAGTAGCCTTTGTATGGGTCAGTGTAAGACTGAGCCGAAGCCTTGATGCCGCACGACAGTGAACAGGCAACAATAGCCGCTGCAAATATGTGTCTTTTTGTCGGCATCAGTCAGAGAGTGGGTCTAATGAGTTTTCGTATTCAATCTCAGCTCTGACAATTGTTTCTATATCAACCGGGTCTATGCCGGATTGCTTGTCCTTTTTGAGCATACGGGTTGTGTAGCCGATGAGGTCGTCAAACAGCGCGTTTTCTTCAATTTCTTCATCAATTTCAAGATCAAGAAGCCCGTTTTCCTCATAGAAATCCCAAATCATGTCTATGACATTCAGAATCTGGTCGTCAGAGTATTTTTTTGCCTTGTCACTGCCAAGGGCTGTCTTAATAGCGCAGACAGCGGCATTTTCGTCAAATTCGCTCATTGTATCAGTTGTCAATCAGACCTTCCGGTAAATCCATTGATATGGATTTGGCATTAAGGTCAAGGTTGGTAATCAAATCTTCAGCGGCGGGGATGTAAAAGCTTTTTCCGTCCGAATCCGATACTATAAACAGTATATTGGTGGTGGAGTCGTCTATGTCTGAAATTATGCCGATGTTTTTTCCATCCTGGTCAATAATTCTAAACCCGATCATGTCGCTGACGTACAAGCCGTCGGCATCAGGCGCAACCTGTATCTCTTCGCTTTTTGCATAGATTGTCTTTCCCGCCAATGATGAAGCTTCGGTCTCATTATTTATCCCGTCAATGCTTAACAGGGCGGTTGCAGCACCTTTGCTTCGGAAAGAGGAAATGAAAAACGGCACAGGTATGCCGTCCATTTCACAGACTATGCAGCTTAGGTTGTCTATATCGGAAATTTCAATGTCAAGCTGCGCAGAAATTTCTCCCTTGATGCCGTGTGGCTTAAGGAATTCTCCGATAGCTGATATTTCATTCCTGTGTATCACTATTTTTTCTTTTTCTTTTTACCGGAGGCAGGAGTCTGTATCACTTTGAATTCATGCAATCTGGTAGTTTCCGGATTGAGAATTATAGCTCCGCGAGACATTTCGGCAAGATCCTTGAAAATTTTTGAGTCTTCGACGCCGTCCTTGTTGACAGTCAGAAGCAGTTTTTTCATGTGATTTGCAATAAGCCGGCAAAGTTCAGTGCGTTCTTCGCCTTCATCCATTGACGAAGCCTTGTCAATGAGACGTTCGATAGACTTGCCATAATGTCTGTAGCGTATAGGGTGTATAGTATAAGGCACCTTTTCGGGGTGTGTGGTCAGGTTGTCCGGTCTTATTATTTCGCAGGGGTAATCAATGTCCAATTTGAAATCAGCCATAATAGCGAGGTGGTCCCATAGTTTTCTCTGGTTGTCCTCGCCATCTTTCAGCTCGGGGAAAAGATTTGCCATTGTAGCTACAATGGTGTGGGCGCAGACTGTGCGCTTATCCCTGTCTTCAATGGTCAGGCAATGGTCTACCATTTGCTGGATGTTTCGACCGTATTCCGGCAATATGAGCCGTTTCTGTTGGGTGTTATAGTTTAACATTCAGTTGTATGAAAATTTTTTCAAAGTTACACACATTATTTTAAAAAACAAATCTCACACCAGGCAATAAGCTCGGTGTGAGATTAAAAAGCGTTAATGAGTCAGATTACATGTTCATGCCGCCGTCGACCTGAATGACCTGACCGGTGACATAACTTGACATGTCAGACGCGAGGAATGTTGCGACATCTGCGATGTCCTCAGGCTTGCCTCCGCGGCGAAGAGGAATTTTCTGAACCCATTCCTCACGAATGTTGTCGGGGAGTGCCGCTGTCATTGCTGTTTCAATGAAGCCGGGGGCAATCGCGTTTGCACGGATTCCACGAGAGCCGACTTCCTGCGCTATACTTTTAGCAAGGGCAATCATGCCTGCTTTTGACGCGGAGTAGTTGCTCTGACCGGCGTTGCCATGAACGCCTACAACCGATGCCATGTTTATAATGCTGCCTGAACGCTGGCGCATCATGATAGGGAGTACTGCGTGGATGAAGTTGAATGCGCTCTTGAGATTCACATTGATTACAGCATCCCACTGCTGTTCAGTCATGCGCATCATTAGTCCGTCCTTAGTGATGCCGGCGTTGTTTACAAGAATGTCAATGCTGCCGAAATCTGATTTTACTTGATCAACGACCTGTTGGGTCTGTTCGAAATCGGCTGCGTTTGATGCATAGCCTTTTACTTTAACTCCAAGTGCGGCAATTTCTTCTTCTGTCGCTTTGCCGTTTTCGTCAATAACGAGGTCTGTGAATGCGATGTTAGCGCCTTCTTGGGCAAAACGCACTGCGAGTGCTTTGCCGATACCTCGTGCGGCTCCTGTTACAAGGGCTGTTTTTCCTTCGAGTAATTTCATATTGCGTTTGTATTTAACGATTAGAATTCTACTGTGAATGCTCCGCAGGAGTATCCTCCTCCGAATACTGTAAGTCCTACTTTCTCACCTTTTTTGAATCGGTTCATGTTCTGGGAAAGCACTATGGCTGCAGAGGCTGAGCCGGTATTGCCCAGCTCTTCTATGTTATTCAAAAATTTATCTTCTCCGAGTCCAAGCTGGTGGGCTACCTGAGCTACAATACGTTTGTTTGCCTGATGTGTTATGATGTAGTCCAGTTGCGCGGGAGATAGTCCGTCAGGCTCGGTTACATGTTCAAGGGCGTCAATCATGTACTTGCAGGCGTGTATGAACACATCTCTGCCGTCAGGCATTGTTATGCCGTCTTCCTTAGGACGGAGTTTGACACCTTCCGGTCCTTTGCCGATGTTTCCAAGTCCGCAAGTATATATATGACCTATTTTTACATCAGTGTCTGCTATCTTGTTTTTGGATACAAACATTGCCACAGCGCCGTCACCCCACAGGTGTCCGCATTTAGGGTCGCTTTCATTTGCGTAGTAAGTGTTGTGTTCCGAGCACACGAGCAGAGCTTTGTCGGCTTTGCCCATGGCGAAATAGCCTTCTATGATTTCAAGCCCGTTTACAAATGACGAACAGGCCGATGACGCATAGACAGCTTTGGCTCCGTCTATGTCATATTTTTTCTGGGCTTCATGTGCGAGAGTCGCTACAGAGTCGTAGACAGAGTATGCGGCAGACACAATCAGGTCAACATCCTTTATGTCGTAAGGCAGCTTGACCGCAGCAGCTTCTATGGCTTCGAGCCCCATTGAGTTGTGGCTCTCTCCCGGAGCGGCTTTTGAACGGGTTGATATGCCGGTGCGTTTAAGAATCCAGTCGGCAGTCAGTCCGTTGACATTCAGAAAGTGATCGTTGTCAACCCTGCCTTCTGGTACATAACATCCTATGGAGTTTATAAACATGTCTGATATCCTATTTAAGTAATATGCCTTGTACTATATAGTCTATTGAGTCGTTGATGAACATTGCCGCATTTGCTTTTTCGTCGGAGTCGGCTTTGAGATTAAAGTAATCTGTGCCTTGAAACAGCAACGAGGTAAGGGCGGGAAGCCTTTTTGCCTGATCTGGGTCAAATACGTTTGTTTTGACACCTTCGTCAAGTATGCTGTTGAGAATTTCCGTTTCTTTGGAGCTTGCAAGGCGGCGTATGCGTTCTATACGCCTTATATCCCTTATAAATAAGGTGCGTATGGAGTCTTGTCTGGTGGAGAGCTGTGCGATAATCTCAAAACGTTTTTTTAATCCTATTTTCAATTTTTCTTCGGGCGGAAGATTCGACACCTGAACTTCTCTTAGTTTTTCAACAATATTGTCGCTTTCCCGCTCTATCACGGCATTGTAGATTTCGCGTTTGTTTTTGAAGTAGGTATAAATTGTGCGTCGCCCCTTGTCGGAAGCTGCCGCGATGTCATTCATCGTCGTGTTCTCAACTCCCTTGTGGGCAAACAGCTGTCGTGCCACCTCAATAAGCTTTTCGCGAGTCTTTAGTACCATTGGCTTTTGTCGCACAAATGTTTATTCGGTGTGCGAAATTAATAAAAATAGTTTAATCTTTCGGCTGTAATATGTTTTTTCTGTATAAAACGTGCCTGATTTTGTAATTTTGCAACAATTATGAAACGAATAACATTTATAAGTGTCATAAGCCTGCTGTATTCTTTTTTCAGCATAGATGCTGCGGCGGGCAGTATTGTAGAGTTCCAGCTGCCGTCTCCGGCAGTGGCAGGCGTATACATAGAGGATATTATAACCGGAGAAGTTCTTGTTGATGTAAACGGCGGTCGGTCACTGTTGCCGGCAAGCATAACCAAAGCTATAACCAGCGCATCGGTGCTTGCGGAGCATAAACCTGATTATCGGTTTGCTACGGAAGTTTTTATGGATGGAAATATTGCAAATGGAGTGCTCGATGGCAATATTGTAGTAAAAGTGTGTGGCGACCCCACTCTTGAGTCATCTCATTTTCCCGAGTATCTCGGTTTTGCTGACAGCATAGTCGTTGCGTTGAAACAAAGTGGCGTGACAGAAATTTCGGGCAGGGTTCTTATAAGTTCGGAAGATTTTATAAATCAGCCGGTTCCGTCAGGCTGGGTAGAAGAAGATTTCGCATGGCCGTATGGCGCAGGGCATTTCTCGACAAATTATAAAGATAACAAGTTTGTTTTGACAATGCCTTCCCGTAAGTCCGAGCCTTTTGTGCCTGGACTGACTGTAAAATACACCCCCTCGAAAGGTGGGTTGAAAGTAGAGCGTAAGAGAGACTCCAATGTTTATATGTTAAGAGGCTCGGTCCGCAAAGGTCGTCAGGAAATCGCCTTGTCTAATCCGAATCCGGAAGAAACGCTTCGTCATGATTTAGAAAGCAAAATAACCGGGCAGGGGATTGTGGTAGGAGATAAGGAAAAAACAGTATCCGGCGCGACCCGACAGGTCTTATATGTCCATAAGTCTCCGGAACTCGGAGAGGTGTTGCGAAGCCTTATGTTCCGAAGCGACAATATGATGGCAGAGGGAGCCTTGCGTATACTTGCCAAGGGTGAGACACGAGAAAAAGCCATCGATAGAGAGCTGAGATTATGGGAACTTAGAAACATTGACACGGAAGGAGTGTATCTGGAAGACGGAAGCGGTCTGTCTCGAAAAGACAGAATGACACCGTATTTCATGGCGGATGTTTTAGGGTGGATGGCTTCTCATTATAATGCTTCCGATTATGTGAGTCTGTTTCCAAAGGCAGGGCTTGATGGCACTATGAAGTCTTTTTTGAAGGATTCTTCGCTGGAAGGTAAAATAGCGATGAAAACCGGGAGCATGAGAGATGTGCAGTGCTATGCCGGATATAAACTTGATGAAGAAGGATTTCCTTCGCATGTTGTAGTATTTATGATTAATAATATTAAAGGCAACAGGGCTAAAATCAAGGAATCCATTGAAAAGTTGCTGTTGGATACATTCGCATGCGAAGAATAGTAACACTGATTTGTTTTTTATATATATTTGCAGCAAAATAAACATACAACATGACTAAAGATAATTTAGATGAGCTATTAGAGCTAACTCTTGAAATGGAGGGTCTTATAACACTTATGCTCAAGCGTGATGACATGACCCCGCCGAGGGTGACAGCGATGCTTGAACGTAAAACCCTGCGCTTCAATGAACTGCTCGGGATAGATGTTAGGAGAGAAACCGCAGTTCCTGCATCGGCTCCTTTACAGGAACCCGAATTGTTCAAGGAACCCGAACCTATGGTGCCGGAATCAAAAACAGCAGCTCCGGTCCGGGAAGAGATAGTTCCGGAAAGTACATGCGGGTGCCAGGCTGATTCGGATGAGGAAAAAGTGGCGGAATCTGTTGAAACCGAACAGATTGAAGATGCCGACGATAATATGCCGGAAGAATTGCCGGTAGATTCGGAGCCGGCAGAAAAAGTGCTGAACGATGTCTTGTCAAAAGGGATGCTGCATTTTACCTTGAATGATAAATTCAGATTTAAACGCAATTTATTTGACAATAGCGAAGAAGAGTTTGAGGGTACAATAAAAGTTATCTCAGAAATGTCTTCCATAGACGAAGTAAACGACTATCTGTACAACGATTTATGCCTTGATCCGGAAGACGATGAAGTCAAGGCGTTTATAACAGTAGTTGCGAATCACTTCAGCTGAATGCCATGTCTGGTACGTTATACATGGTTCCAACCCCGGTCGGCAATCTGAGTGACATGACTCCGAGGGCACTGGAAATCCTTAGGAAATGCAACCTTATTTTGGCGGAAGATACGAGAACAAGTGGTATTTTACTTAAACATTTCGGCATAACCACACCGCTCATAGCCCACCACATGAACAACGAGCATGCTTCGGTAGAGGCTTTGGTAAATCGTATTGAAGCCGGAGAAGATTTCGCTCTCATAACCGATGCCGGGACTCCCGGAATCTCAGACCCCGGTTTTATGATGTCGCGAGAATGTAGACGTAGAAACATAAATGTCGTTACACTTCCGGGAGCTACCGCATTTGTTCCGGCTCTTGTGAATAGCGGGCTTCCGTGCGAGCGTTTTTGCTTTGAGGGTTTTTTGCCACAAAAAAAAGGAAGGCAAACCCGATTGTTGCAGATTGCCGAAGAAGAGCGCACCACTATAATATATGAGTCACCCCTAAGGCTTGCCAAGACCCTTTCCCAACTCGCGGAAGTGTGCGGCGAGGATAGAGGTGCGTCTGTGTCGCGAGAAATTTCAAAGTTGCACGAAACAACAGTAAGAGGCTCGCTGGGCGAGCTTGCTGCCTTTTTTGCGACGAACAATCCAAAAGGAGAGATTGTTATTATTGTGGAAGGTAAGCCTGCGGAGCCATCCAGGCATCACAGGAACAAATACAAGGTCAATGACGAACAATAATCAAAATAGATAACACAAACGCGGGCATGTGTCCCCGGATTAAAATTATTATTTATGAGAACTTATGGAATTTCCGCTCTGGCTGCTTTGGCTGTGTTAAGCAGTTGCGGTACAAAGGAGAAGCTTGAACAGGCACAAGAACAGAATACAGCCTTGAACACCGAGCTTCAGGCGACACTGGCTACGCAAGACAGTCTCTTTGCCTTGATTAACGATATCACCACGGGGATGAATCAGATAAAAGACATAGAACATATAATAGCCACCCCCGGAGCTTTGACAGATGAGAGCAGCTCGAGAAAAACTCAGCTCAGAAACGATATGGTGGCTATCAGAGAGGCTCTTCAGCAGCGTAGAGAACGCCTTGCCCAACTTGAAGCCAAACTAAAGGAATCAAACGGATCCAATGCCACCCTTCTCAAGACGATAGATAATCTTAAAGGTCAGATTGCCGAACAGGAAACAGAGATTGCAACGCTTACCAATCAGCTGTCGGCTGCTCATGTGGAGATTGCCGCGCTTGGTGCAAGGGTGGATTCGCTGAGTACCACTGTGACAGAGGTAACAACAGAAAGAGAAGAGGCTCGCCAGCAGGCAACCGAACTCACTGACGAACTCAACACATGCTTTTTTGCAATCGGCACAAAGGGTGAGCTTCAGCAGCATCAGATTATAAAAACAGGATTCCTCCGCAAAACAAAAATTCTGCCAGGCGACTTTGAAAGAACATACTTCACTCAGGCAGACAAACGGTCTTTGGTAAACATACCGTTGCATTCCAAAAAAGCTAAAGTCCTTACAAACCAACCGGCAGACAGCTATGAGATTGTAGAGGAAGGAAACCAGAAGATACTTAAGATAAAAGATGCAGCTAAATTCTGGAGCATAAGTAATTTCCTTGTGATACAAGTAGACTAACACTGAATAAACTGCAAACAAAAAAACTCCCTGACAGGGAGTTTTTTTGTTTCTGGGTTATCTTACTCTGTCAGGGTGCTTGGCAATGAAGTCTTTCCATGACGATTTTCCGGCGTTTATAACCGGTCTTGTCGATTCATAGAAATGACAGACGGCTGCGGCAAGAGCATCAGTGGAGTCGAGTTGAGGCAACAGCTGCGATTCCTTTATATTGAGGATGCGTTTGAGCATTTCCCGAACTTGTTCTTTAGAGGCTGCGCCGGTCCCGGTTATCGCCATTTTTATTTTTCGGGGTTCATACTCTGTTATAGGTACATCACGCGCCAATGCCGCTGCCATTGCAACTCCTTGCGCTCTGCCAAGTTTAAGCATCGACTGGACATTTTTTCCCAAAAAAGGAGCTTCAATAGCCATCTCGTCCGGAAGATATTGCTCAACAAGCGACAATATCCGGTCGTATATTCTTTTCAGCCGCAGATAATGGCTTTCGAACTTACTGAGTTCAATAACACCAAGCGCAATCATTTCGGCTTTTTTGCCTTTTATGCCTAAAATGCCGTAGCCCAATACATTGGTACCGGGGTCGACCCCCATTATAATCTTGTCCCAGTCACATCCTTCTGTGGTTGTATTCGGTGTCATTCAATAATTTCCATATATGTTGAAAACCACAATACATTGTCTCTGAGAGAATGCCTCAGCTGTCTTAACAGCCGGGAGCCATCGCCAGATTCCATCCATTTCTTTGATTTCTCAATGCCCGAGCCGATGAATTGAACAGCATAGCTCGCGGCGCAATCCGGTTCATCTGTCATTATACGCGAGAAAAGGGGAGCGGTAAAACCGCCCCCGGAAATTGCGTTTTGTATGAAAGTGCTTTTGACCCATTCGCGGAAATCACAATCGGCAGACGGACTCACCGCAAAGGTTGTGTTGACGAGAACCATTACAAGTTTCCGGCTACACCAAGAACTACAACAAAAAGAATATATAGTACAGACACTATTATGCCGCTGAAAAATCCCCATTTAGTCCATTTCCCTGCTTCGGCAGATGCCTGCTGTGCTCCTTCGTAATCTCCGCAGCGAAACTTGCTGTCTACAGAGGCGGCTTTGATTATTCCGACTATCCCAAAGGGCAGGCAGCAGAATAATGTTACGAGAATAGACTCGACAAGCCATGATTTAGGCGGCATCTGCGGCATTTGAGAACCGGGTGCGTATGTCTGCTGATTGCACGACTGAAATCCGCCGGCAGGTGCGGAGGGCGCATTCTGTATATTGCCAAAAACAAGAGTCGCAAGTTCCTGAACTTGAATTGCCGGAGTCCAGTTGCCAAGTTGTTCGTTGTACACCAGTGTGTCGGGGGTAATGCCTCTTGCTTTTAATTCTTCAGGAGCAAAAGGTCCCTGTGGCTGATTGTTGGAATCGGGAATGTAATATTTCATAGCGATATTATTTTGTAAAACTATTTTCTTTTTTATTCCTCGCAAAAAAACGGGGCAAGAATGAGAAATGCCTGATAATAGTCGGAACTGTACCATAGTATTTCGCCATGATGCGAAAACGCTCTAAGAGAGACTGTTTACGGTTGGCGGTCGTTAATCCTTCAAAAAGGTAATCTATTATGGTGTGGGGAATAAATATGTTCTTCCTGGAATGCTGGAGGCATATAATGCACCATTCGTAATCGGCGGAATAACGGTATTTAAGGTTGAACTGCGGAGCTATCTTGGCAAGAACAACGAATGCCTGATGGCAGACAACCATTCCGTTTGCGAAACTTTTGTAGGTAAGCGTTTCAGGAGCAACTAAATGGCGGTTGGCCAATTTTTCTCTTTTAGAGTCAACTATATCGGTCTGACCATATACGATTCCCGGATAGTCATTGCTGATTATCGCATTGGCTATGGTTTGCAGTGTAGACGGTGAGTGAAACGAATCTCCGGCATTAAGAAATATCAGGTATTTGCCAGAGGCTTTGTCAATGCCTTTGTTCATGGCATGATATAGTCCGGAATCTGGCTCTGAGAATATCTTCAGGCGAGGATTTCCGCATGACTCAGCCAAAATGACAGTCGAATCGCTTGACCCGCCGTCCATTATAAGATGCTCATAGTCGACGCAACTCTGCCCTTTGACACTCAGAAGCGTTGGCAAGAGTGTCTTTTCGGCATTATAAGTAACAGTGATTATGGAAAATAATGGTTTCATTTTACCAATACTTTCTTGGACCAGTCGGAGCACTTTACTATATAGCAACCTCTGTTTAAATCGACATATTCGCTTTCTCCGGCGACAACATCTACAGTCTTTATAAGCTGTCCGGTTATAGAGTATATGTAAAAACGTATTTTTTTCTCGAATCGCACAGAAAGTGTAATGCCGGATGACGACGCTGTCATAACCGCATTCTCTGTATCAATACGTCGCCCGGCAACCGACTGATATTCGGTTGTCGCAGTTGCGTGTACGGTAAAAGAGGCTGCAATCACGCAACACATGGTTAATGACAGGAGTATTTTCATATAGCCATTTAAATCATTGCAAAATTAGCTCTTTAATTGCAAAATCACAAATATATACAAAAAATGTCTTCTTGCATCCCGATAGCCCACGGCTCTTTCATTTAAACTAAAATAAAGAGCACATCCTCCCTTAACCGCTTCA
>ERZ777305.121-NODE-121-length-122249-cov-7.036941_pt1 | contig 122249 bp, 105 predicted proteins | sample MGYA00374965_ERZ777305 | MGnify/ENA primary metagenome ERZ777305 (study PRJEB29328, sample SAMD00013331) | mouse gut metagenome | study: EMG produced TPA metagenomics assembly of the Metagenome analysis of fecal microbiota from mouse which was promoted... | reverse complement strand
GTTCCGTATTGTTTGGTAAGATTTTTTGTTTCAATTACATATTTGCTCATTGCAAAACCTCCTTTTCATATTTGCTATTCTATCACGCTAACCTTGCCAAAACCTTGCCGAAACCTTGCTTTTTTCATGCTTTTACAGTTAAGCGAAATTTGACAAACTGAAAAATCCCCGTATTATTACAGGGATTTCGGAAGTAATAAGGTAAATGTAGTCCCCCTATCGGGAGTGCTGTCAACGGTAATTGTTCCTTTGTGAGCAGCTACAAGTTCTTTTACGATTGATAAGCCTAATCCATTTCCACCAGCAGACCGTGACTGATCGCATTGGTACATTCTTTCAAAAATATGCGGAAGATGATCGGGAGATATTCCTTTTCCATTATCTGTCATAGCGATTTTGGCTTGCAGATCATTTTCAAAAATATGGAAAGATATTTTGCTTCCTTTACTATGGATAAGGGCATTCTGCAACAGATTATTGAGGATGCGGCTATAAGCGTTTGCATCTATACGCATAAGATACTCTGTTTCTGGTATATCAAACACATAGTCAAAATTGCTGTTTTCTAAAACAGAAATCCAGTCAACGATAATATTCCGTGATAACTCGTTTAGGTCTAAAACTTCAAAATGAAAAATCTGTTCCCCGGAGTCCAGTTTTACCCATTCAAAAAGATTTTCCACAAAATGCTTTAGATAATCCGCTTTTTCAAATGCGACATGAACATATTCGTCTTTTTCTTCTCCTGCAACGATCTTACATTCTATTGCTTCCAAATAACCAACCAAAGAAGCAAGGGGAGTTTTTACATCATGGGAAATACTTGTCATTAACCGTTTATATGCCTGTTCAGATTGTTTTTGCTTGATAAGCTGCGTTTGGCTGTTCATTGCAATATCGTTTATACCATAGCAGATTTTTCTTGTCATATCGTTCTTTTTAGTCAGCATACGGCGGTTTAAATTCCCGGATTTTATATCTTCAAGGGCTTCTTCGATAATAGATAGTTGTCCCCGTACACGCCTAAGTTTTGTGACAAGAAACAAGATAAATAAAAGTGCGATACAAAACGCAATCAATAAAAACAGATTAACATTCATTTTATGCCTCCCTGTTAAAACGATAACCAACGCCGCGGACGGTTAAAATATAAAAAGGGTGTTCCGGGTCTGGTTCAATTTTTTTTCGTAATTTGCTGATAAAAGACATGATATTGCTATCATCAAAAGCATATTCTTCCTCCCATACATGGGTATAAATCTGCTTTTTCGTAAATACCTTCCCTTTGTTTGCCGCAAGAAAAGAGAGCAGATCAAATTCTTTTCCTGTAAGTTCAACTTGTACGTCGTTCCTAAAAACAAGACGATTCAGATTATCAATCGTCATTCCCTGAAACACCATACAATCCGTTTCGGTGCCGGAAATTGGATTGAGCAGGGTATAACGCCGGATAAGGGAATTGACCCGCGCCATAAGCTCGTTAATGCTAAATGGCTTTGTCAGATAATCGTCTGCCCCCATTCGCAAGCCGGACACTTTATCTTCTTCATCGCTTTTTGCAGTGAGCATAAGAACGGGGACATTGCTTGTCTGCCGTACTTGCTGCAATACCTGAAAGCCGTCTAAATCGGGCATCATGATATCAAGAATGATAAGTGAACAGGTATCTTTGTTTTCTGCCAAGATATGCAAGCCTTCTATACCGCCGCCTGCGACAATCGCAGCAAGGTTTTCCTGCTCTACGCATTTTTTCATAAGTGCGCAAAGCTCTTTATCATCATCAATAATCAAAACTTTATTCATGTTTTTTCTTCCTTTCTGCTTTCAACCGGGCATCTGTTGGTTTTTCAGCGTCCTTTGGTATCAACCACAAGCGGCTAAATTTTGCCACGCCCGGTATGCGGTTTTCCTCACATAGCTTTTGCACCCGTCTTTCTGAAATGCCCCATTTTTGTGCCGCTTCCGGGGCAGAAATATACTCTAACATTTTCAGTCTCTCTCGCTTTCTATAAGTTTTATCACCATAATTATATACGGTTAACCGAATAAATTCAAGAAATTAAATAATACTTGGTATTTCCCAAACTTCTTTATAGATAGATTAAAAAAATTTTTTGAGAAATTTTTCTCAAAGCTTCGTTAAAATCGCCTTGTACGGGGTTGTAGGTAGTGAGAGAACTATCAAGAGGGTTTGGGATACTTCCCAACAAGCAAATCTGTCCGGCAAGCTATACGGGCGGGTAGATTTACGGAAAAGGGTACTCTTTTCCTATGCTTGCTCCGAAACTTATTTTTTCTTTGGTAGTCTAATCTTATAATTGATATACTTCCACTAATACAAGAAAAACCAATGATTCTGTCATTAGTTTTGTCTATTTTCGGGGAATAAAAGCTCTTAGCATTCATCATGCTGAAATTAAAAGTGCGAATTACCCGTATTCTAATTGATTTTGCGATAATTGCGACGTATAATTTGTAAATGATCAAGGCACAAATGATGGGGGATTTTTATGGAATCTTTAAAAAATTATATTTATATGGATATGGTCGGAATAGATAGCTTGTTATCTCAAATTACATCAGAACTAGTGTACTGACACGTTGATATTTAGATTTACTACCACCTCTTTAGGCAGTAGTAAATCTGGGATACAAATATTCAAACATTCTGGCAACCTTTAACCTGGCGAATAACGGAGCGGTTTTTGTGCGGGAAGGACTTGGCGTCCAGCTTACGTTCGACCACTTAATTGAAATGACGGAAGACGGGCCGTTGTGTTTCCGGCCGCTTTCTCCGGCGCTTTACAATAAGATGTATGTTATCTGGAAAAAATATCAGGTGTTTACACCGGCGTCACGGCTGCTGTTGGAAGAGGTGAAGAAGGCATTGAAAACATCCTGAAGTGCCTCTCAAAACTATCGGACGATTACAGCTTAAGCGTCATCAAGTCCGTATATTTTAACATACAGATTCCGGCCTCATAATTCCCGACAGTATTCGGGTTTTCTCTGCCGGCAAGGTTTGCGGCAATCAGCTTCGGAAAGTTCACGCCGCAGGCGTGGGCGTGTGGATAGCCGCCGCCGAAGCGAGGATTGATTTCGGAAAGATAGTAGTTGCCGTGGATGCAGAAAACGTCCATGTCAATGGGGCCGGCAAGAGGCAGGGAAGCCGCCGTTTTCTGAATCAGGGCAAAAAGAGCCTCTTCTTTGACGGAAACGGATTTTTCCGTTTCGCCGGCGCGCATTCGTAATTTTTTCTTGATAAAAACGGAGACAGGTTCGTGGGAGCGCAAATCGACATACAGGTCAATACCGTATTCCTCCCCCTCCGCGTATTGCTGAATCAGCATGTTTTCCGAACTATATTTGCATAGAACCGTAAGCAGTTCAATGTTATCGACTTTCTGAATGCCGATGCTGCCGCATCCGCGGACGGGCTTCATAAACACCGGGAAGTTCATTTCTCCTGCTTCAAGGCATTTCTGAAATTCATCCGGATTCTGACAGCTCGGAAGAACGGGCAGGCCGTTTTGTTTCATATGTTGATAAAAGGCGTATTTGTCCCGGCAGAGTTCAATCGTCTCTTTGTCGGAGACAATCGGTGTCATTCCGGCTTTTTCGAATTTTTCACGGTGAGAGGAGATGAGGAACAGCTCGTCTTCCTGCAAGGGTAAGAGCGCGTCAATTTTTTCTTTTTTACAGATATCGAAAATGGTATCCAGGTAATCAGGTGAGGTCATGCGCGGCACAATATAATGCGCGTCGGTCTCATAAAGGGCGGGCGCATAAGCGCTGCAATCTGTACCGATGACCCGGTCGATGCCGTTGCCGGGTTCCTTAAAATAGCGTATCAGTTTATTTCTTGTGCCACAGCTCAATATCAGAATGTTCACAGTAAGCCTCCGTTCTTATAGGAAATTGCTGTAATCGTAGTGGGGCCAGACAAGAATTTACTGTGTAAATTCTTGGAACGCAGGCTGTCCGGCCTGCGTTTTTTTATATCAGTGTCGTTCCCTGTATATAATCCTCCGGCGTCCATTTTCTGCGGACCTGTATCAGCTTGTCATCACGCCGGATATATACGGCGGGAAAATATTGGATGAAGAGCGGATTCAGGCTCATCGTATAGCCGCCCACGTTTTCATAAACAATCCGGTCGCCGGAAATAAGTTCCGGGCTGTTTTCATGTGTGAACATCCGGTCACATTCCATACAGGTAAAGCCGCTGATAACCTGCTGCGGCAAAAGTGGTCTATCGTTCGAATCCGGCCCGGAATAGTTTATATGAAAAAGATGAGACGTTTTAATCATGGTTGCGTCGATGTTGAACCGGCTGCCGTCTGTCATAACATAGCGAGTGCCTTTGATGTCCCGCGTGTCAAAAACGGAAGTCACAAAAGTAGTGCATTTGGAAATCAGGGAAATGCCGGGTTCTACGATTAGTTTAGTCTGTTCCGGGGCAAAGCATGCCGACAGTTCTTCGGCAATGGCCGGAAAATAGTCGGGATATTCGGGTCTGCCTTTCATGCCGCCGCAATAGCCGCCGCCCAGGTCCACATAGGATAAAGAAAGCTGAAATTCCTTCTGTATCTGACAGGCCATCCTTGCAATCGAACGGAATATGTTGACACTCCGGGATTTGCTGCTGGAATGCAGATGCAGGCCCGCGACGGTTACATTGGGAATTTCCCGTATCAGCCCCAGAGCCTCCGCAAATTTTCCGGATTCATAACAAAAACCAAAGCGTCCGCTTATTTCACCCATTGTCGTCTCTCCGGGACACATCTTTTCCAGGTCAAAGTTTGCCCGGATGCCGACGGAAAAAGTCTGTTCCGGATATTCGGAAGCAAGCCTGGTCAGCCAGGAGATTTCGAGACGGGAATCCAGATTGACATAGCCGCCTGCAAGCAGAACTTCACGGAAGGACGATTCGCTTTTATAGGGACCGTTATAGATGATTTCCCGGTTTTCATAACCGAGACGGCGGGCAAGCAGATATTCGTCTTCGGAGACGACTTCCGCGAAAGCGCCGTTCTTTTTCACAAAAGAAACAAGCCAGGGCAGGGAATTTGTCTTAAAAGAATATCCCACCAGATAGTTATTCCAGTTCTCCCGCAGGGAGCCTGTCAGCATATCATAATAATTTTGAAGAACCGCCTCGTCGATAACAAAATAAGGAGTCTGTAACATTTCCATTGCGCCGCGCCTTTCGGATTTATTTTTATCTGGTAATTGCAAAACACATCTACCTTCTTTACTATTCAAATATTATCCTATTTGATAAAAAGTTGCAAGACATACGGGAGCGATAGAAGGGCGGCAGACACCGGGCAATGAATCGGGCATAGAATAAAGAAAAAGTGTAATAGAGGTCTGTATCATGATGAAAGATGTAACGCCGGGAATGATTTTTTCGGATATACTAAGGAGCGGAACGCCCGATGCCACAGCCTGGATTCGAGGAAATGCACAAAATCCGCAGCTGAGCGGTGTTGTAAGATTTTATTCCACGCCCTATGCAGGCGTACTGGTGGAGGCGGAAGTTTTCGGGCTTCCCGATAATGCAACGCAGTTCTCGTCTGATTTTTATGGAATGCACATACACGAAAACGGTGACTGTACGCTGCCGTTTGACAAAACAGGAGACCATTATAATCCAACGAAAGCGGAACATCCCCATCACGCGGGAGACCTGATTCAGCTTATGAGTAATCAGGGTTATGCGTGGCTTGCATTTTATGATAAGCGGTTCATGATTTCCGAAATCATCGGAAGGAGTGTTATCATTCATAAAATGCCGGATGACTTTATGTCACAGCCTTCGGGAAATGCCGGGGAAAAGATTGGGTGCGGGATTATACAGGGCATGCCAATGAGTTGACGGAGGGAAGGCAGGAGTCTATAATAGATGAGAAGATTTTACAGACCGCGGGAAAGGTATGAACGATTATCATGAAAGAAAGAATCTATGTCTGTCATACATTTTATCATGTATATGTGGCATGTCTGAAAGAATGTTATCTGCCGGAAGAAAAGCGTGGGCAGGCGACGCTTGTATTAAGCTCCATGTCGAATCATTTCGGCGATTTACAGACGCGTGCTAAACGGTGCGGCCTGTTTGAAGCGGTATATATGTTTGATGAAAAAGAGGATGTTTTTTTTCCTGAACTTCAGAAATATCATAAAGACCGGGGGAACATTGTTTTCAATATGTTCTCCCGTATAAAATATACGAAACTGCTCGGAAAGCTGCAGGAGCCGTATGTGCCGGTGGATTTCCGGGAATACCGGGACATTTATGTTTTTTGTGATTCGGACCCAATCGGTTATTATCTGAGCTATAAGAAAATTTATTATCATGCGGTGGAGGATGGATTAAACTGTATTCAGTATTATGATACGGCGAGATACGACAATAAGGGGCATTTTGCGCTCAAAGCGTGGATGTCCGCCCATAACCTGATTTTTATCCAGAACGGATATGGGAAATATTGTCTGGATATGGAAATCAACGATAAAAGCGTGGTTCCTTTTCCCTGTGATAAATATATCGAGCAGCCGCGGGCGCAGCTTGTGGAGCACTTGTCGGAAGCGGATAAGGACATTCTGATTCATCTTTTTATCGAAAATATGGACGAGCTTCATCGGAAACTTCATTGCGGCGAGAAGGATAAAATGCTTGTGCTTTCGGAACCGCTTTGTGATTTGGATGTGAGAAAACAGATTTTTAAAGACATTATCAGCGAGTATGGGCAAATTGACGGACACCGTCTGCAGGTGTTGATTAAGCCCCATCCGAGAGATGTATTGGATTATGCGAAGGAATTTTCGGAGCATATTGTATTGAGCGGCATGTTCCCGATGGAAATTTTGAATTTTATTCCGGGACTGCGGTTTAAACGTGTCGTATCGGTACTGACTGTGCCAAACGGAATCAAGTTCGCGGAAGAGGTATTGTTTCTCGGAGAGGATTTTCTGGACAGGTACGAGGCACCGGAACTGCACAGGCAGAATGAGCAGCTTTGACTTCTGCCGGCGGTTATGTTAGAGTGAAGTCATGGGTTGTCTGTGCCGGCTGCGCCGGCGTGTCGGGCAGGCTGAAAAAGCAGTATTAAAGATGAAAAGAGAAAGTTATGAAGAAAATCTATAAAAAATTGATGGTTCTGCTGGATAAAAAACAGAAGGGAACAATGCTGTTTCTGATTTTTATGATGTTAATCGGCGCAATCTTAGAGACGCTCGGCGTTTCTTCGATTATGCCGGTCATGAATGTGGTTCTGGAAGAAAACGCGCTGGAAAACCATGAATATCTGCGGGTTATTTGTGATATTTTTCAAATTGACAATACAAAGGATTTGATGATTCTCGTCCTGACGGCGTTGATTGTGATTTTTTCGGTGAAAAATATTTTTCTGTTCGTTCAGCAGAAAATGCAGTTAAGGTTTGTCTATACCAATCAGTTTGCGACTTCCCGGAAAATGATGATTAATTTTATGCAGCGTCCTTATGAATATTATCTGAATGCGGACACTTCCGTCATTCAGCGGAGCATCACATCGGATGTCAATAATATGTACGGTCTGATTCTTGCGCTGTTACAGTTAATCAGCGAAGGCATCGTATTTCTTTTTCTGGTAGCAATCAGCCTTGTGACGGATGTCTGGATGTGTATCACGGTCACATCGCTGTTGGTTGTCGTTCTGCTTGTCATCAAGTGTATTCTGAAGCCGATTATGAAGCGGGCGGGCGAGGAAAATCAGGATTTTTACAGCGGACTGTATAAATGGATAGACCAGTCCGTCATGGGAATCAAGGAGATAAAAATCGCCTGCAGAGAGTCTTATTTTATCAATGAATATTCCAAATGCGGCGCCGGCTATGTCAATGCGGTACAAAGATATAACCTGTATAATGCGACGCCCCGTCTGTTGATTGAAACGGTGGCGATTGCCGGTATGGTGCTTTATATGATGATACAGCTTTTGAACGGGACGGAAGTCATCGACATCATGCCGCAGCTTACCCTGCTTGCGCTTGTAGCCATGCGGTTGATTCCCTGCGCCAACAGAATCAACAATCATCTGACTTCCATAGCCTATTTCGAACCGTTCTTTATGGGCGTCAGCGATAACTTACAGGAAGAGATACAGGATGAAAATATTGATTATGAGGCGGAAACCTACCGGAAGAATGTAGAAGTCGAAAAGCTCGTTATCAAAGATAAAATTGAATTAAAAAATATTACCTATAAATATCCCAATTCGGAAGTATTGATTTTTGACCGGGCCGATATGGAGATACCAATCGGAAAGAGCGTCGGCATCGTGGGAACTTCCGGTTCCGGCAAAACAACGGTCGTGGATATTCTGCTCGGTCTTCTGCGCCTGCAAAGCGGAGAAATTCTGGCGGACGGCATAGAAGTAAGAGGGCATTACAGGGAATGGCTGAAAAATATCGGTTATATCCCGCAGTCCATTTTTATGGTGGATGCTTCCATTCGGAAAAACGTCGCGTTTGGCTATGCGGACGAGGACATTGATGACCAAAAAGTATGGGAAGCCCTTGCGGAGGCACAGCTGGACGAGTTCGTCAGAAGCCTTCCGGAAGGCTTGGATACGAGCATCGGAGAGCGGGGAATCCGTATTTCCGGAGGGCAGAGGCAGCGTATCGGCATTGCGAGAGCGCTTTTTGAAGACCCGGAAGTGCTTGTGCTGGACGAAGCGACTTCGGCCCTCGATAACGATACGGAAGCGGCCATCATGGAATCCATTAACCGCCTGCACGGACGTAAGACGCTGATTATTATTGCCCACAGGCTGCAGACAATTGAAAAATGCGATATGGTTTACCGGATAGAAAACGGCAAAGCGGCAAGAGAACGATAGGAAAAACGGAAGTATGCCGGACGGCATACGGAGAAGCAAAGGAAAGGTAGGATATTGGTTGTGAAAGCCCTCATAAAATACGGTTGGGATTTATATAAAAAATACGAGGAAGGAATCAATTACCTGATTTTTGGTTTTCTGGCTTTTGTGCTGAATTATGCTTTATATTTTTTGTTCGAGTCGGTTCTGCAGTTAAACTATCTCGTGGCGACCGGCCTGTCCTGGGTACTGACGGTCATTTTTGCCTACTGGACGAACCGTACTTTTGTTTTTAAAAGCAAAAATGTCAGCCGCGGCAGCCTCTTAAAAGAATTTACATCCTTTATCGGCGCGCGCATCGCAACGGAATTTCTGGAAGTCGGGTTTATGTACCTTGCCGTAGACATATTCGGAATGAATTCCTACATCGCAAAGCTGATAGGACAGGTACTTGTTATCGTGTCGAATTATTTCCTGAGCAAGTTGTGGATTTTTAAGAAAAAATAGTAATGTAAATTCCGACGCGAGGCTGGCCGGACAGGGTATATTCCTTTGGAGGCACGCTTCCGCTCCACGAAAACCAGTAGCGGTACTAGGTTCAAAAGCAGCACAAGGCCGCTTTTGAACCAAGTGCCGACAGTTTTCCAGGGCCTCCGCCAGGAATATACCCTGTCCGGCCAGCCTCGCGGCGGAATTTGAGATATCATGACAGGAGGAACCTCAATGCCTGCAAAACGTCAGTCCAATTTTGAATTGCTCCGTATCGTGGCAATGTTTATGATAATAGCCCTTCATTATCTGGTGAAAGGCAATGTTGCCGCCCCCTGGTCGGAGAGCCGTACCCTGGTGAATTATACGGCCTGGCTTGTGGAGGCTTTCTGTATCGTTGCGGTGAATTGTTATGTACTTTTGAGCGGATATTTTCTGGTGGAATCTGAATGGAAGCCGGGACGGGCGCTGTCGCTGCTTTTTCAGGTTCTTTTTTATTCGCTGGCGGTTCCGGCGGCAATGCTTGGCATCGGCATGATTTCCCTGCATGATATGGGGCTTTATGACTGGATAGGATTTTTGTTTCCGATTGGGACGGAGCATTACTGGTTTGCGACGGCATATCTGTTTTTATATCTGTTCGCGCCGCTTCTGGCGGCGGGCGTCAGGAAACTGGAGAAGAAGACATTGCAGAAAGTTATTGTGCTGCTGCTGCTTTTCTTTTCGGTTGGGAAAACGTTTCTTCCGGTCGCGTTCGTTACGGACCGTTATGGCTATGACTACGGCTGGTTCATGTGTCTGTTTCTGATTGCGGCGTATCTGCGTCTGTATGGCTGCCGATGGCTGGAAGAGAAAAATCACGGGCTTTGGCTGTATATGGGCATGTGTGTGTGCCTGTTCATCGTCTCGGCGGCAGCGGGATTTTTGGGAGAGAACATAGAAGCATTGTCCTATTATGCGGAAATGCCTTACACCTATAACCATCTGCTGTGTCTGTTTGGAGCCGTCGGCCTGTTTATGGCGTTTCGGAAGATGCGTCTGCGGGAAGGACGGATGGCGGGGCTGATTCGGCGTATTGCGCCTTATACGTTTGGGGTTTATCTTTTACATGAACATATTTTAGTCCGCTATGAATGGATGAACTGGCTGCGCGTGGACGCGGTGAGGGAGCGTTTTCTTTTTCTGCCGCATATGCTCTGGTGCATCTGCGTCGTCTTTCTTGCGGGCATACTGGTGGATTTCATCAGAACCTGGCTGTTTGCAAAAGGGAAGCGCCTGTTTCGGAGAAAAAGCGTTTCACAGGATTGAAATGCCGCCTGGGCGGCGGAATGAGAGGAAATATGGGAGCAATCGAAAAAATATATCATAAATACCGCTATACACTGGAAAACGGTCTGTTCATCATTATCCTTGCTTTTTATCCGCTCATGAAAATCAATCAGGGACTTGATGTGGTAGATACTTCTTACAGCCTGACAAATTTTCAGTATTATCCGACGGCGGACGGAACCTGGATGGTGGCGACTTATCTGGCAAATGCGGTGGGATATTTTCTCATGCAGCTTCCGAAGGGCGATATGCTTGTGGGCATGAACTTTTATACCGGGCTGATTGTTTCGGGAGCGGTTTTGCTTCTGTATTTTGTCCTGCGGAAAAAAATGCCGGCGTGGATTGTTTTTCTTGGAGAACTGCTTGCTGTCGGCCTATGTTGGTGTCCGACGGTAATTTTGTATAATTATCTGACTTATTTCTTTATGGGAGCGGGTATTTTATTGCTGCACCGGGGAATCTGTGCGGAACGGGAGAAGACGCGCTCCATTTTGCTGTTTTTTGCCGGTATCTGTCTTGGAACGAATGTGACGGTGCGCATGCCGAATGTGGCGGAGACCGCGTTTATACTTGTTTTGTGGTATGGGGCATGGTTAAACAGAAGGACGTTCGGAAAAACGGTACGGGATACGGCGTTCTGCCTGTTCGGTTATCTGGCCGGTTTTGGAGTCCCGTTCATCAGTATTTGTGTAAAATACGGGACAGATGCCTATCCTGAAATGGTAATAAATATGTTCGCCATGACGGAGAAGGCGGCGGACTATAAGCCGGCATCCATGCTGACCGGAATGTTTGGCGGCTATCTGGAAGGGATGAAGTGGCTTCTTCTGGCGGTGCTGTGCCTCGGCGGGCTGTATGTTTTTTATCTGCTGAAAGAATTTGTGCAGAGAAAAGGCGCTTTGCCGCGTGCCGGGAAAGCATTCGGCATTCTGTGTATTGCAGTCTGTCTGGTACTGATTCGTTTTTACTGGGGACGCGGAATGTTCAATTTCCGGTATTATGAATATCGCAGCATATATCAGTGGGCGGTGCTGTTCCTGTTTGCGGCTGTTTTTTGCGCTTTATCGGTTCTGATGGGGGGTGTCCGCAGCAGACGCAGCCCGGAGGATAAAACACTGGCGATGATTGTTTTGCTTCAAATATTGATTACGCCGCTTGGCAGCAATAATAAACTATATCCGATAATCAATAACCTGTTTCTGGCGGCGCCTTTCACCTTATGGGTGGGCCGGGAGTTTTTTATATCGACGAGAGGAAAAAGCATTCATATTCCGTGGAAGATTATGACGGCGGCGCTGTGCCTCATGGTATTTGTACAAAGCGTCGGGTTTCATACACAGTTTGTTTTTCTGGATGGTGTATGGGGCGAGAAAAGAGATACGCTCGTGACCGGGATTCCGAAAGCGGAAGGAATCTATACGAATAAAGAAAACGCGGAAACTTTTATGGCTTTGGCGGCGTATGCAAAGGAACAGGATTTCGCGGGCCGGGAAGTGATTTTGTATGGAGAAGTGCCGGGACTCAGTTATTTTCTCGATATGCCCACGGCAATTTCTACGTCCTGGCCGGACCTGGATTCGTTCAGACCGGTACAGTTTGTACAGGATATGGAAAAGGTAGAGCAGAAAATGCAAGCGGCGGGGCCGGAGGAGAAACAGAACCGGCCGGTCGTTATCGTTTCTTCCGCGATTGCCGCTTACCGGGGAGAAGACGCAAAAGCTTATCAATGGTTTGGCGTAGACCCGCAAAAATATGATGAGGATGAAAAACTGGCGGCGCTGCTGCAATTTCTGGATGACTATGGGTATGAAGAAACGTTTTGTAATATGCGGTATGCGGTATATGAATAGAAGTTATCCTTTGTTGCTTCTTTTATGGTCGCGTTCGAGACGGAGTAAGTGAAAACGGTCATTCTTCCGATAACCGTATGCCCGCAGAACATCGCTAAAGCGAAACTTCATGATGGTCTGATGCTGGTAAGGAGTGTTTTTAAACCAATTGTTCTGGGGAGAAGGACTGTATTTTTTGTATTCCAAGCCGTCGTCCTTTTCAATATCATACCAGGATTGATGTTGAATAAATTTATCCAGTGAGATAATTAATAAATGAAATTCATGGTTTTCCAGAATGGAGGGACCAAACTTTCCATCAAGGAAAGTACAGTCAATTCGGGTATTTTCATATCTGACTTTCAGAAGAATATCTCTGTCAAGTTTTAGCTCTCTGGAAAAGGATTCCGCCAGATATTTGGGAGAATAGACAGAAACAATCTGGTATTTTTCTGAATGAAGCGAGACATCCAACAGACAGTCCGTAAAATGTTCCGAACGAAAAGAAAGAAGAGGGATACCTCTTTTTGCGGCTTCTGCGATTGCCGTTGCGGAGACGTCATTTCCGTTCCAACGGTATACTTTTGAAACATCGTGTTCCGGTTCGCTATCCCAATAAGGAACTGTGTGAATTTCTTCATCCAATAGCATTTGAAACCGCATAAGTTCATCGCTGCATGGTTCTGACTTTAAATCCAGAATTTGCCGGTTATTTGTAATATAGCATTTATAGAAGTCGGAGATTTTATAAATATTATTTTCTGGGTCCTGATGTATCAATGCAAAGCATCTGATATTGGAAGACAGCGATTCCAGAAAATCGTTGATTGTATCAAATTGTCCCTTTAATGATTCCTCGTTCAGTATAAAATCCATTTACCACCCCAATATGATATCCAGGTCTTTCTTTGTCTGGTCAAACAACCCGTCTTTTTGCAACAGAACTTTTCCCTCTTCATTTAATGGAATCTGAACAGGAATACTTCCGCCGTTTTCAGCTTCGTCAAAAAAATAAATGGTTGTTTTTGTATTTTCAATGTAGTTCATACGGACACATTTGCGGATTCCGTTATAAATATGGTCGCTGTGTGTTTCCATAATAATCTGAATCCCTTTTTGTGCCAGAAACGCAAGAAACAGAATGAATTCGGACTGACCCGACGGGTGCAGATGAATTTCGGGATTCTCAATAATGAGAACGTTTCCCGGATTACAGGATAAAGCGGCTATGATGACTTCGGCGATATAGCTGACGCCGGTTCCTACATTTTTGGGTCTTATATTTTCTCTCAGTTTATTGTTTGTAAAAGAGACGCTTATTAAGTCCGTGCGTTCGATTTCATCCGCTCTTACTGTGTAGCCGAGTATTCTTCTGAGCCAATAATCCACCTGCCCGCTAAAGGTGAGTTTTTCGTCTGAATCATATACCAGTATATTTTCGCGCCAATTGTCGCTTGCATGTCTGGCCAGATATTGGTACGCATATTCACAGCCGACCCCGATTTTGTCAGTGTTATCCGGATTGGTGTTATAAGTGTCTCTGACGCCGATTCTGTCAGCGGATAGGTATAGAATAGAAGTTGCCTCAGGCATGGCTCCCCGGCATTCAGACTTTGTCATGTCGTCAAATATTTTTTTTGAAAAACAGGAATCTATTGTAATTTCAATTTCCTGACTTCCGACATATTTATTTTTTAATTCACTGACCTTGCCGATGTTAATATATGGTCCTGCAAAAGGGTTGTTTCCATCCTGAACCATAGCGAGAAGAGCCTGTATAACAGTAGATTTTCCGATTGAATTTTTGCCTGCAAGCAATGTCAGATTGCCAAATGTAAAAGAAGCATTTTCAAAGCATTTGAAGCCTTTAATCTGTAATTGATGAATCATAAGCGATTATCCTCCCATAAGGAATGCAGATAAGAATTTATATTGTCTGATGAAATCCGTAAGGCATCTACCTGTGCTGTATAATAATTATCGTTCAGGAAAAGGCGAAGAGACGCAGAAGGCTCTTTTCTTTTCTTGATTGCCATATCGTACAGACATAATGATAATCCCAATGTTTTTGCTTTGAATTTTTCGTTTTCAGTGAATGAGTTATAACCCAAATCAATTCCGGTTGTACAGATAAACTGTGCTGCAGGACAGGAAATAAAACTGCTCCAGATGTTTATAAAATCGGACCATTCATAATGCCAGTTATAAAGGTTCTGTGTTGTGATTTCCAGCAATTGCTGTTCACACAGATTCGATGTTTGTTGGTTGAGTGGAAATTTGTTGCAGTAGATTCCCCAAAAAAGCAGTATATATAAAATATCATATTCTTTCAGAAAATTTCCGGACTGAAAAAAAATGGGTGTCAACTGCAAAATGCCAGAATAAACAGCATGAAAATCCTCAATGCCATGTCCTGTATATAGAATATTACGAACAATCTGTTCCTGAGCAGGATTCCATTTCTCATGAAATAATCCTGTTTCCATATGCAGATATTTTGGAGTATGGTAATCGATAATCTGAAACTGGAAAACAGTTCTGAGAATCATCCCTGTGAGCCAGGTATTTTGCTGTCTCAGTTCAGAAAAAAAAACGTATCCCGGGAGTGGAAAGATTTCCTCTAAATTGACAGGAAAGCTGTTATAAAGATATTCTAATAAAGAAAACAGTCGGTTTTTGAATTCTAAAATCAAAAAATCACCATTTTGTAATTCAGAAGCATAAATGACCGGCATGGGAATACCAATTTGAATTGCCCTGATTAAGCCGGCGGTAGTAATTGAATTATCATATAATTGTTCAGAGTGAGGAAAATGAAGCCGACCTTCCTGATATATCTTGCAGAGAAAGTCGAGTTCAAATTTTCTCTCATATATTGCTACTGTATTCTGTTCATAATAAGACATAATTTCCTCATGCTTTTCAATAAATGATTTGTGAACACTATCATATCATTTCTTTCAGGAAATGTCGAGAAAAAGTCGGGCATTTATATTGAACGAATATATAAAAACAGGGGAAGGACGACTTTCCGGACTTTCCTGCATTGAAACGCATCATTGCAAAACGCCGCATGCGTGTGGTACAATAAACTGAAAATACCCTAAGCCGACAGAAAGGTACGAAAAATGGAAATCAAAATCAACTTTAACGTTCCGCCCTATACCGGGAAGGAAATGGAATACATGAAAGAGGCCGTTCGGAACCAGAAAATCTGTGGAGACGGCCCGTTTACGCGAAAATGCAGTCAGTGGATTGAGGCGCAGACGAAAACCGCGAGATGTCTGCTCACGCCTTCCTGTACGCAGGCAACGGAGCTGGCGGCGCTGCTTCTGGATATCAAAGAAGGGGATGAGGTGATTCTGCCTTCCTATACCTTTGTTTCCACGGCGGATGCTTTTGTGCTGCGCGGGGCGAAAGCGGTCTTTGTGGATATCAGGCCGGATACGATGAACATTGATGAAACGCTGATTGAAGATGCGATTACAGACAAAACGAGAGCAATTGCCCCGGTGCATTATGCGGGCGTCGGCTGTGAAATGGATGCGATTATGGAAATTGCCGGGAAACATCATCTTGCGGTGGTGGAGGATGCCGCACAGGGCATTATGGCGTCTTATAAAGGGAAAGCCCTCGGTACGTTCGGAGAGTTTGGATGTTTCAGCTTTCATGAGACGAAAAATCTCAGTATGGGTGAAGGCGGCGCATTGCTGATTCGGGATGAAAACTATATCGAAGATGCGGAAATCATCCGGGAAAAAGGAACGGACCGGAGTAAATACCACAGAGGACAGGTGGACAAGTACCGCTGGCAGAATTATGGTTCTTCCTATCTGCCAAGCGATATGAATGCGGCTTATCTGTATGCGCAGCTTGAGCTTGCGGAGGAAATTACCAAAGCGCGGATGGACAGATGGAATCAGTATCGGGAGATGCTTTTGCCGCTTGCGGAGGAAGGAAGGATTGAACTGCCTTATATTCCTTCTTATTGCAGTCACAATGCGCATATGTTCTATATCAAAACAAAAGATTTGGAAGAAAGAAGCGCGCTGGATGCCTTTTTGAAAGGAAAAGGGATTCTGCCGGCCTCTCATTATGTGCCGCTTCATTCCGCGCCTGCCGGTCTGAAATTCGGCAGATTTCATGGAGAAGATAAATATACGACGAAAGAGAGCGAAAGGCTCCTCCGGCTGCCGCTGTACTATGAACTGACGGCGGATGAAACGGAATATGTTGCGGAACAGGTTAAAACTTTTTACCGTCAGGAGACATAACTGCGGCATGGTCGGACGGCCGAAAGAAAGGTATCGTTACTCATGAAAGAATGGGGAAGATGGAAGCGGTATGAAAACTGCATCATTGCATCGGTGACTATACTGGTCAATATTCTCGTATTGAGCATCCGCTTTGATTTTTATTATGACCTGAATGATGATGTATTCATGCGGAATGTCATGTCAGGAGCCTATACGGGGATGCCGGACGGTCATAACGTGCAGACTTTGTATATTCTCGGAGCGTTCATCAGTCTGTTTTATAAATTGTACCGCGCATTGCCGTGGTATGGCATATTTTTGCTTGTCTGCCAGATGGGCAGCCTGTATCTGATTGGGGTGCGTCTTCTTGGAATTTGCAGGAAACTGCCTGCCAAAGCGGTCTGTATGGGGCTTTTAACGCTGTTTTTGTGGGGAATGGTATTGCCGCATATGGTGGCGCTTCATTATACTTTTATCAGCGCGATGCTGGCGGCTTCCGCGATATTTCTTTTTATTACGACGCCGAAGGGACTGACGGCAGGAAAGTTTGTCGTGCGGAATATTCCGTCCGTGCTGCTCGTCATTCTGGCTTATCAGCTGCGAACGGAAATGCTGCTGCTTCTTTTTCCCATCATCGGTCTTGCGGGGCTGTTTCGATGGAGTGAGGAGGATAAGTTTTTTCAGAAAGAGAATTATATGAAATATGGCATCGTGCTGTCCGGCATCGTGGTCGGAATGCTCGGAAGCAGAGAAATAGACTTTGCGGCCTATGGAAGCGAAGGATGGAAGGAATACCTCGTTTTTTTTGAAAAAAGAACGGAAGTCTATGACTATCATCTGGATGTCGTGACGAGCGGAGAGCATGAAGAATTTCTGCATTCTCTCGGGTTGAATGATGCACAGCAGGAACTGCTTTCCAATTATAACTTCGGTCTGGATGAAAGCATCGATGCGCAGCTGATGAGTCAGATTGCGGACTATGCTGTAAAAGATACGGATTATACAGGGGTTATCCCCAAACAGGTTCGCTATTATCTGTACAGGACGCTGCATGAGGAGGATGCGCCGTATAACAGGCTGGTCATTTTTTTGTATGCCTGTATTGTATTTACCGGGGCTGCTATCGCGCTTACGGAGAAAGAGCTCCGGGGAAAGTGGTCTTTTATATGGAAAACAGTATTGCTCGGCTCATGCAGGACGGCTCTTTGGATGTTCATTCTGGTAAGAGGAAGATACCCGGAGCGCATCACGCATTCGCTGTATCTTGCGGAAACGGTTCTGTTACTGGGTGTGCTCTGCATGCAGCTTGCGGGATGGCGGCGAACGGAAAACCGTGTGTGTGAAAAGAAAGAAGAGACAGAAGCGTGTGCGGTCGAAGAAGGCGGGAAACCATCGGCTGCCGGGCAATGGGCTGCGGGGATTATATGCGCGCTGCTCGGACTGCTGTTTGTATACCATCTTCCGCAGAGCATTGCGAAAGCCGCGGCGGATGTGGAAAAAAAGGAAATTGCTTATGCGGACTGTATGGAAATCATCCGGTATTGTGAAGCACACCCGGATAATTTCTATTTTGAAGATGTTTATTCCACTGTGGCGTTTTCGGAGAAACTCTTTGCAGGCGAGTGTAATTTGCTTGCCAATTATGATATTATGGGCGGATGGCTCTGCAAAAGCCCGCTTTATGAGGAAAAGCTCAGGGCGTTCGGTATTGCGTCGATGGAGGAAGGATTGTCGGAAATGGATAATGTTTACTTCATCGCATCAAGAGACAGCGGCACGGACTGGCTCCCGGCATATTATGGCGAAAAAGGAATTGCGGTCAGCGTAGAACAGGTGGATGTCATTGCGGACACTTACGCGGTCTATCAGCTGCGCCGATGAAAAGCGCCGCATGATGAGCGCGCGCTGTGCCGTGAAAGAACGCCGGATTGTCGTATCACGAAAGCGTTCGACACCGGCGCTTTGAGAACAGGAACCCGTATCGACGGAAGAATATACGGGAGGAAAATGCAGGAGGAATGGAAAGATGGACAGGATATCCGGAGCATCGGAACCGCTTGTCTGTCTGCGTCCGATGGAGGAAGCGGATGCGGACAGCATCGTTTTATGGCGGAACAAAGAATGGGTCAGGCGTAATTTTCTCTACCAGGAGCCTTTTACGAGAGAAGGACAGCTCAACTGGCTGCATACACAGGTAGAGCCTGGACATGTGGCCCAGTTTATGATTTGCGAAACGGACTCCGGGCGTGCGGTGGGCAGCGTTTATTTCCGGGATATCGACCGGATAAACAGCTGTGCGGAATATGGTATTTTTATCGGGGAAGAAGATGCGGTCGGTAAAGGATACGGGACGCAGGCTGCCGGACTGGCTCTTCGCATTGCGTTTGAAGAACTGGAGCTTGAAAGCGTATTTCTGCGAGTATTTGAGGATAATATCGGGGCAAGGAAAAGTTATGAGAAAGCAGGCTTTCTACCGATAAAGGGCAGACAGGATGAAGTAACGACAGGGAATCAAAAAAGAACGGTTTTGTTCTATGAAATAAGACGTCGCTGAAAACGACGAATGGAGAGTATATATGAGTCAGTTGGTAAGTTTTGTAATACCCTGTTACCGCTCGGCAAAGACGATTGGCGGGGTCATAGCGGAAATCGATGACATTATGGGTACAATGAAAGAATACAGTCATGAGATTATTCTCGTCAATGACTGTTCGCCCGATGATACGTTTGAAGTCATTCGTGATATCTGTGCGGGAAGAAAAGATATCACGGGCGTTAATCTGGCCAGAAATTTCGGACAGCATGCGGCGTTGATGGCCGGTTTTCATTATGTGCATGGAGACTATGTCGTTTGTCTGGATGATGACGGACAGACACCGGCGAATCAGGTCGGACGCTTGCTGCAGGCGCTGGAAAACGGGTATGATGCCGTTTATGCCAGATATGAGCACAAGCAGCATTCGTTTTTTCGGAACTTTGGGAGCAAAATCAACGACTGGATGGCGCGGGTCATGCTTGGAAAACCGAAGGAATTGTACCTGTCCAGTTATTTTGCGGTAAAACGTTTTATTGTAGATGAAATGCTGCGGTATATGAATCCTTATCCTTATGTCATCGGACTGGTGCTGCGCGCGACGAATAACATCACGAATGTGGCGGTGGACCACAGGGAAAGAGAAATCGGCACATCCGGTTATACTATCGGAAAGTTGTTTGCATTGTGGTTTAACGGTTTTACGACATTCAGCATCAAGCCGCTTCGTGTGGCGACTTTTATCGGCGGGTTTTCTGCCGTAGTGGGATTTTTATATGGAATTTATACGATTATCAAAAAACTGATTAATCCCAATGTCGTTATCGGTTTCAGCTCCCTGATGTCCGCAATCGTTTTTTTCGGCGGCATTATGATGCTGATGCTTGGTATTATCGGGGAATATATCGGAAGAATCTACATTTCCATGAATAATTCTCCCCAATATGTAGTCAGAGAGTGTATCAATGAACGAGAATGAATTTAAAATCCGACTGAAACTGAATTTTATAGCGTTTTTTATTGCTACGGCGGGAACGTTCTGTTTTCCGCAGATAATCAACCTGAAAGGGAATCCGCTGGCCTTCACGAACAGCATTTTTTCCGTGTTCATCTGGCTTCTGTGTATCTATGCGGTAAATCTTTCGCTGCACACGATTGACCTCCATGATATACGGGGGTGGAAACTGGCCGGAGCTTTGTCTTTCGCGTTTACGACAGCCATGCTTTTTGGCGCAAGGCTGGAAGAGGCCGGAAATGTGGACTTTAAAGACTGGAAGCTGTGGATTTCGTTACCGGCGCTGACCTGTCTTTTTACCATTCTTGTTCGTAAATTCTGGAATTTTCTCGGAAATATGGGAGAACGGAAAGAGAAGCTTGCGCAGTATATCAAAGTGCCGGTGACATTAAAGTCTCCCGTGAAAAATGCGGATATTGTCACATTTCTGTTTCTGATTGTCTGCTGGCTTCCCGTTCTGCTTGCCGTTTACCCGGGTTTTTTTGTTTATGATGCACAGGATGAATATCTGCAGGTGGCGTCAAGAACGTTTACGACGCATCATCCGCTTGTGCATGTGCTGATGCTCGGCGGTATTATCTGCGCCGTTCATAAGGTGACAGATTCTTATAATATGGGAATCGCATGCTATACGCTTGTGCAGATGTTTATCGTGGCGGGCGGTTTTACGTTTCTTCTTTCCTATCTCCGTAAGAAAAAGACGGGAAGAATGCTGCGCGTCCTTTCGCTGCTCTATTTTGCCTTTTTCCCGGTTATCGTCATGTTTACGCTTTGTTCGGCCAAAGATACCATCTTTACCGTTGCGCTTTTACTGCTCTTGCTCAGCATGCTGGAAATGGGAATTGACAGGGAACGGTTTTTTTCTTCCGGAGCGGAAATGGCTTTTTTTGTCCTGAGCGCGCTGACAATGCTTCTGTTCCGTAAAAATGGCATTTATGCGTTTGCGGTGATGATACCGGCGCTTCTTTTTTACCATAAACAATATTTGAAAAAGATGGGGACGCTTCTGGCCGTTATCGTCGTTTCCTATTTTCTGATTAGCGGCGGACTGGCGGCGGCGCTTGGGGCTCATGAAACGGAAAATCAGGAAATCCTGACCGTGCCGATACAGCAGCTTGCAAGAACCTATAAATTCAACAAGGATGTTTTCACGGAAGAAGAAATCGCAGTTTTGCATGAAATTCTGCCGGAAGAGGCGCTTGTGCTTTATAATCCGAAGCTGTCCGACCCGGTGAAATATCGTTTTCAGAACGGGCCATATAATGCCGACCGATGGAAGTATGCGGAATTATGGCTGAGAATCGGTCTGAAAAAACCGTTGTCCTATATCAATGCGTGGCTCGTCAATTCATACGGATTCTGGTATCCGGATACGATAATTGACGTCTATTCCGGTAATACTGTGTTTACCTTCACTTATGAGGACAGTTCGTATTTCGGTTATGAGGTGGAGCTTCCCGGCGTAAGAGCCAGTAAGATTCCCTGGCTGGACGAGGCGTACAGAAGACTGTCTTTGGAGCTTGAGCAGGCAAAAATACCGATAGTTTCCATGTTTTATTCTCCGGGCTGCCTGTTCTGGTGCTTTGCATTTGTATTCTGTTATGTTATCTATCGGCGGAAATATCATATCATGGTTCCTTATTTTATGGTATTTCTGATATGGCTGACGGTGCTGCTCGGTCCCACTTACCTGCCGCGGTATGTGCTGATTTTCTGGTTTGGCCTCCCTTTATTCGCGGCGGTTATGCTGGAAGAGGAAAAATTTGCCCAAGTTGTCAAATAAAAACAGGTGTGGTATAATATGACCGCAAAAGGAAAACAAGCGGCGCGGAGCGACATTTGTTTTCCATGCGGTCATAACGAGCAAACGTCCGAAGAAGTCGGACGGAGAGCGCGTCAGCGCGAGTTTGCGAGTGAGGAAACTAAAAAAGGAAAACAAGCGGCGCGGAGCGACATTTGTTTTCCATGCGGTCATAACGAGCAAACGTCCGAAGAAGTCGGACGGAGAGCGCGTCAGCGCGAGTTTGCGAGTGAGGAAACTAAAAAAGGAAAACAAGCGGCGCGGAGCGACATTTGTTTTCCATGCGGTCATAACGAGCAAACGTCCGAAGAAGTCGGACGGAGAGCGCGAAAATCAAAAACAACCGACTGAGAAAAATTAGGAAAGCGTTATAAAGGATGAATAAAGTTATCAATAGCCGCCAGGCAATCTGCGGGACTGTCTGGCTCATATGCTTTGGCATCATGATAGCATTGTGGCCTCTCCGGCTTGTGACGGAGAGAGTCGTTTCCGGCAGTAACCGGCAGATGTCCATGCAGTCTGAAGCAATTACGGAAGAATATGTGGTTGAGCAGATGTTTGTTGCTCAGTACGACCGACTGGAAAGTATTCGGATATTCTTGCTGAATGAATCCGCAGGAGAAGAGTTTCATTTTGTTTTGCGGGATGCGTCGAGGAACATCCTGATGCAGCAGGCAATTTCCACGGATGACATGAAGGAAATGCCGGGATTCTGCTCGATACGGGTCAATCAGGAGACAGAAGTCGGCAAAGAATATTACTATTCCATACAGGGAATTTCCACGGACTTCTATGTTGCGTATGAAGACACGGAAACCTCCGGCACAATCTATAACGGAACGTTGTATTACGGCAATGTCGAGGATACGGAGCATAACATTATTACCGAATATGAATATAAAATTCCGCTTAGAAAGGGCAGAACACTGGTGTGTGATGCCCTGCTTGTGTTGCTCGGACTGCTTGTGACTTTCTTTACCGGTAAATATTATTCGAAGCATCCGGATAAAAACGGGCTGACGACGGTAGAAACGGTCTGGAAAAGAGTTGCTGCGCCGGTTATTCTTGCGGCGGCAGCAGTCAGCATCGCAGCGGTATGGCCCTGTAAGCTGTTTTCTCCATATGCGGAGAACAATCTGTTTTTTATCGCGGGAATCCTGATTGGAGCAGGTATTTTGCTTTATGGGGTCTGCCATAAAAGAGAACATAAGAGCAGCGATATGGGAGTGTCCGTTCTGCGCGAGCGTTGGGCGGATTATCTTCAAATCGGCTTTCTGGCGCTGGCGATACAGGCGGGCGTGCATTATATGAACGGTCTGTATGAAATTCATCATATGATTGCGTACAGGGAAATGCTTATTTATTTCGGGATGGCGGTCATTGCAACCTATAAAAGGAGAGAGCTCTTTAACTGGATGAATTTGGTCTATCTTGTTATTGCGGCTTTTGCCGGACAGTCTTACTACCGGAATCAGCTTGCTTCTCCCGACATGGTCATGCCCGGAACGGAAGAGGGCATCCAGGTGGTGAAACTGACCGTATGGGCCGCAGTCATTGCGGGTGTTGTGATTCTGAATACCCTCTACTGCATCGTGAGTTCCGTGCGCGGACGAAAAAACGGCAGTACGGCCGGGGGCAGAAAATTCGGTCTTTGGTATGGCGTGGTTCTGGCAGTATTTTTTACGTTGTTGATTGTGTTTCGGAATACGAGAGGGTGGCCCATTTATCTTGTATGTGCTTTTACCCTTTACTATGTGCGCGTTGCTTTCTGGGAAAGAAGAGGAAGACTGCTTTCAAATATCTGTAACGGTATTCTGCTTCATTTTCTGGTTTCAGCCGGCTATTGTCTGCTGCACAGACCCTATATGTTTTATCAGTATTACCGTTACCCGTTTACTTTCCATACGGTGACGATTTGCGCCGTCTATTTGTCGCTCGTCGTATGCGCGGCGTTTGTGAAGCTGTTGGACGGTTACCGCAGGGAGCAGAAGCTTTCCTGTATCTGGAAAGAACTGACGGTTTTTGGGATTTCTGCGGTATATCTCATTTTCACTTTATCGAGGACAGGCTATCTGGCAGTCGTTGCGATGGCGCTTGTTGTTATGCCTGTCGCATGTTTCGGAATGCGAAGAAAAATAAGGAGCCTGTTTTTTGCCGCGGCAATGATGGCAGGCGCTGTTCTCATCTGTTTCCCGGTGGTTTTTACGGCACAGCGCATTGTCCCGGCGGTGGCGGCACAGCCGGAAACGATGGAAATCGAAGAGCTGCCGAGTGAAATTATGCACGACAGGGATTTGGATTCCAATTATTATATGACAGTCCGTCGTTTCCTTCATGTGTTCCAGTCAAAAGTTCTTGGAATCCCTGATGAAGAGTGTATCAATCAGTATAAAACGGTAAAAGCTGATAGAAAGAACGATATTGGATATTATGCCGATGCGGACCGAAGTGACCTGATTGCGGAAGAGAATCTGACGGACGATAGTATGCTGGTAGTGTCGGCAGATTTTTCGGGAAGTGAAATTTCCGAACAGGAAGAGCAGCAGGAAAGCGATGCGGAAGCCTATACCAATGGGCGTCTGGATATTTTTAAATTGTATTATGCGAATCTGAACAGGGAAGGTCATGATGAAATGGGCATTACGCTGCCGGATGGCAGTCTGGTGGTACATGCGCACAATATTTATCTCCAGACCGCATATGACCACGGGATTCCGGTGGGTATCGTTTTTATTTTGTTTGGCGCTGCCACCTTGATTCAGTCGGCAGTTTACTATAAGAGGAGAAAAGAAGACAGAGTGTGCAGCGCGTTACCGCTTGCTTTATTGATTTTATTTGCGGTAGCCGGATTGACGGAATGGATTTTTCATCCGTGCAATCCTATCGCATTTTGTCTGTTGTTGATGCTCGCGCCGCTTTTATCCGATATGGGGCGCAGCCCGGAAGGAACGATTCGAAATGGAAAAGAAACGAAAACCGTTTAATGTAAAATTATTTTATCGAAGAACAGCGTTGATTATTTACGATATCATCAGCATTATCCTGTCAAGCTATCTGGCGATTCTGATTCGTTATGACGGGAAGGTGGATTTGATACCGGAGCATTTTATACAGCCGATTGAGCGTTTTCTTTTGCTGAATATATTGCTGACGCTGTTGATTTTCTATGTCTTTCGTTTATACAGCAGCCTGTGGGCTTTTGCGGGAGAAACGGAATTGCAGAACATTGTCATTTCCTGTGTGATTGCGGCGGTGGTGAACTGCATTGGCCTTCAGTTTTTTAAAACGGCGGGGCAGGCGGTTCCGAGAAGTTATCATTTTCTGTATCTGTGCCTGCTTATCAGCTGTATCTTTGCGAGCCGTTTCTCATACCGCTTTTTCAGGGGCATCAAGCATAAGCAGCAAAATAAGAAAAATAAAATTTCCGTGATGGTGGTGGGCGCAGGAGAGGCGGCAAATGCCATCATTAAAGAAATTGTAAACAGCAACTTTTCCACAATGGTCATCCGCTGTATTATCGATGACGATAAAGGAAAATGGGGCAGATATATCCAGGGAATCAAGGTGGCCGGCGGCCGGGATAAGATTGTGGAATGCGCGGATATTTATAATATCGATGAAATCATCGTGGCAATGCCTTCCACTTCCCGCGCGGAACTGAAAAATGTCCTGGAGATTTGTAAGGAAACGAACTGTAAGCTGCGTTCGCTTCCGGGTATGTATCAGCTCGTGAACGGAGAAGTCAGCGTCAGCAAACTGCGCGACGTGGAGGTAGAGGATTTGTTGGGGAGAGAACCTATCAGCGTCGATATGGATTCGATTCTCGGTTATGTGCAGGGCAAAAAGGTGCTTGTAACGGGCGGCGGCGGCTCCATCGGAAGCGAGCTCTGCAGACAGATTGCGCAGCATAAGCCGAAACAGCTTATTATTCTCGATATTTATGAAAATAACGTTTATGATGTACAGCAGGAATTGAAAATGAAACATCCGAATCTGGACCTTGTGGTGCTCATCGCATCCGTGCGGAATACCAACCGGATGAACTGGATTTTCTCGAATTACAAGCCGGATATCGTTTATCACGCGGCGGCGCATAAACATGTTCCTCTGATGGAGGACAGCCCCACCGAGGCGATTAAAAACAATGTATTCGGAACGTTTAAGACTGCACAGGCGGCTGCGATGACCGGCGCGAAAAGATTCGTCATGATATCGACGGATAAGGCGGTAAACCCCACGAATATCATGGGGGCGAGCAAGCGCATGTGCGAAATGATTATTCAGATATTTAACAAACATTATGATACGGAATTTGTGGCAGTACGTTTCGGTAACGTGCTCGGCAGCAACGGAAGCGTTATTCCGCTTTTCAAGAAGCAGATTGCGAAAGGCGGCCCGGTGACGGTGACGCATCCCGATATCATCCGGTACTTTATGACGATTCCGGAGGCGGTATCGCTTGTATTGCAGGCGGGCGCTTATGCAAAGGGCGGAGAAATCTTTATTCTGGACATGGGAGAACCGGTCAGAATTTTGGATTTGGCCAGGAATTTAATTCGCTTGTCCGGCTATCGGGTGGATGAAGACATCAAAATCGAGTTTACGGGACTGCGCCCCGGTGAAAAATTATACGAAGAACTGCTGATGGATGAAGAAGGAATGCGTGATACAGCAAACAGTATGATTCATATTGGAAGACCGATTGAAGTGGACGAGCAGGAATTTTTTGTACAGCTAAAAGAATTAAAAGATGAATGTCAGATTGAAAGCTCGGATATCAGACCGCTGATTCAGAAAATCGTGCCGACCTATCACTATGGCGGCAGCGAAGATTCCGAATAGATAAGGGAGGAAAAAGTATGGGAAAAAAGAGAATCTATCTGTCTTCTCCGACCATGCACAGCGAGGAGCAGCAATTTGTAAAGGAAGCGTTCAATACCAACTGGATTGCGCCGCTTGGACCGAACGTAACGGCATTTGAGGAAGAAATGGCAGCTTATGCGAAGGCCGGCTATGTTACGGCGCTCAGCTCGGGCACGGCGGCGATTCATCTCGCGTTGAAATTGTTGAACATTGGCCCGGGAGATGTGGTATTCGTATCGGACCTGACGTTTGCCGCAACCTGTAATCCGATTGTATACGAGGGAGCGACGCCTGTTTTTATTGACGCGGAGCCGGACACCTGGAATATGTCGCCGAAGGCGCTTGAAAAGGCATTTGAAAAATATCCGAATCCCAAAGCGGTTCTCTGCGCTTATCTGTATGGCACGCCTGCGAAAATTGATGAAATAATGGCAGTCTGTGAAGCGCATCATGTGCCGTATATCGAAGATGCGGCGGAGTCTCTTGGCAGTACCTATAAAGGGAAGCATACGGGAACGATGGGCAGGTTCGGCATCTTTTCTTTTAACGGCAACAAAATCATAACCACTTCCGGCGGCGGGATGCTTGTGTCTGAGGATGAAGAGGCCATTAAAAAGGCAGTTTTTCTGGCGACGCAGGCCAGGGACCCGGCCAGATATTATCTGCATTCCCAAATCGGGTATAATTACAGAATGAGCAATGTGATAGCAGGTGTCGGAAGGGGACAGTTGCTACACCTGGATGAGCATAAGGCGCGTAAACAGGCGATTTACCGGCAGTACAAAGAAGCCTTTGCCGATATTTCGGAAATCGGCATGAATCCGTTGAATCCGGACGGCGATGCGAACAACTGGTTATCCGGTATGCTGATAGAAAGAGAAAGCAATGTGACGCCGGATATGATTATGGATGCTTTGGAAGCGGAAAATATCGAGAGCAGACCAATCTGGAAGCCGATGCACGAGCAGCCTGTATTTGTAAAATGCGATTTTATGCCGCATAACGAGGATGGCAGCAGCGTCGGCAGCGGGGTTTTTGAGCGAGGCTTATGCCTGCCGAGCGATATTAAGAATACGCAGGAGGATATGGAGCGGATTATCAGCATCATCAGAAACTGCTTCGGCAGATAGACTGAAAACAGATAAAGGAGCAAAGTACGAAAATGATATATGCAAAGTATGTCAAAAGAATTTTGGATATGATATTGTCCCTGTCGGCGATTATCGTCTTGAGCCCGTTGCTTCTGATTTTGTATCTGCTTGTCCGGGTAAAACTCGGAAGCCCTGTTTTGTTCCGTCAGGAACGTCCGGGCAGGAACGGTGAAATTTTCACGCTTTGCAAATTCCGCACCATGACGGACAAACGGAACGAAAAGGGAGAACTGCTGCCGGATGAAGAACGTCTGACCGGTTTCGGGAAAATGCTGCGTTCTACCAGTCTGGACGAACTGCCGGAATTGTTCAATATTTTAAAAGGGGATATGAGCCTGATTGGGCCAAGACCTCTTCTGGTGCGCTATCTTCCCTGGTATACCGAGGAAGAACGCCACAGACATGATGTGCGGCCGGGACTCACGGGACTGGCGCAGGTAAACGGCAGAAATGCCCTGGGATGGGAAGGCCGTTTTGCTTTTGATTTGGAATATGTAAAACATTGCAGTTTTTTGATGGATTTAAAAATCATCGGCATGACCGTCGGAAAGGTGCTGAAACGCTCCGGAACGTTGTCGGGGGCGGAACAGACGGTGGAGGATTTCGATGTATACCGCAGGAAACAGGCCGAAGAAAACCCAAAAGGATGATAACAGGCCGGAGCGGATGACGGAAATCCGTAAGGGAAGGAGAGCGCCCATGAAAGAAATTCCCGTATTTGAGAAATCGCTGGAACGGACTTTGATTCAGGAATTGTCGGACAGTTACGGAAACAATCAGATTTTCATGAAAAGAGACGACTTCGTGCCTTTCAGCTTCGGCGGGAACAAGGCGCGGAAGGCGGCGGAATTTTACCGGGAAATCAAACGGGAAGCGCCTGATGTTGTGATGACATACGGCAGCAACAGCTCCAATCACTGCCGCATTATCGCCAATATGGCGGCGGGAATGGGACTTGCCTGCCACATCATTTCGCCGGAAGAAAACAGAGAACGTCTGCACAATACAAGACTGGTACAGGATTTTGGAGCAATTATTGAAACCTGTCCCGTGACGAAAGTGGCGGAAACCATCGAGAACCGAAAGGCGGCATACAGGGAAGCCGGAAAAACGCCGTATTTCATTGCGGGCGGCGGGCATGGCAACTGCGGTACGGAAGCTTATGTAAAGGCCTACCGGGAAATCGAAACATACGAGAAAGAAAAAAATATCTATTTTGATTATATATTCCACGCTTCCGGAACAGGAACCACACAGGCAGGACTGGTATGCGGCAGTCTGCTTGCGGGAGGCGGGAAGCGGACGATTGTGGGAATCAGCATTGCGCGGGAGGCCGAAAGAGGAAGAAGCGTTGTAAAAGAAAGCATCCGGGAATATCTGGGTGCGCGGTTCCATGATTTGTACAAAGAAGAATGCCTTCTTTTTACGGATGCGTATCGGTGCGGCGGTTATGGCTGTTATACGAAAGAAGTGACAGAAACGATTGAAGCGGTAATGAAACGGGAAGGCATTGCGATGGATACCACTTATGTCGGAAAGGCTTTTCGCGGCATGCTTTCTTATCTGGCGGATAACGATATCCGAAATAAGAAAGCACTTTTCGTGCATACAGGAGGCGGGCCGCTTTTCTTTGACGGACTGGACAAAGGCGTTCTGTTTGCGGACGATTCTGATGAAAATGCCGCTTATGCGGCGAAACAGGAAGAAATATGAAGTTGAGAAAGAACGGGGGATTGCGATGAACATCCTGATTTTGAGTGCGGGAACGCGAAATAAAGTCGTGCAGTATTTTAAAAAGGAAGCGGGAGCGGAAGGCAAAATCGTTGCCACCGACTGCAGTACTCTTGCGCCTGCGGTTTATGACGCCGACAAATTTTATCTTGTATCGAGAATTACTGCGCCCGGCTATCTGGAACATATTCTGGAAATCTGCGAAAAAGAACGGATAGACGGCGTTTTCTCGCTGATAGACCCGGAACTGAGCATTCTGGCGAAAGAAAAGGACAAATTCCTTGCAATCGGAACGACGCCGGTGATTTCCCCCTATGAGCTGGTGGAGACTTGTCTGGACAAATACCGGATGTATCATATGTTATGCGAAATGCAGATTCCTACCGGGAAATGTTTTGTGGAAAAGGAAGCTTTCTACGAGGCGGTGGAAAAGGGTGAAATTTCTTATCCTGTTTTCGTAAAACCGGTGAAAGGAAGCGCGAGCATCAACATCAGCAAAGCAGGAAGCAAAGAAGAAATCGAATTGCTGTTCCGGCTGTATGACGATTTGATGATACAGGAATATATGGACGGCCAGGAATACGGCGCCGATGTCTATATCGATATGATATCGGGAAAATGCACTTCCATTTTTGTGAAAAAGAAGTTGAAGATGCGGGCCGGTGAGACGGATAAATCCGTGTCCTTTAAAGATGAAAAACTGTTCGCTCTGATAAAAGAATTCGTGGAAGAATGCGGGTTTCGCGGTATGATTGATATTGATATTTTTGAAAAGAACGGGACATATTATATTTCGGAAGTCAATCCCCGTTTTGGCGGCGGATATCCGCACGCCTATGCCTGTGGCGTCAATATGCCGAAGCAGGTTCTGGAAAATCTGGGGGGCCGGGAAAATCCGGTCACAATCGGGATGTATCAGGAATCAGTTTGCATGATGAAATATAATGAAATTGCGGTCAGGGATATGAGCGGGGAAACGATACTCGTATAGACTGCAGACAGTATGAGGAAAAAAGATATGGGCAGAGTATTGATTCTGATAAATTCATCCGGCGGGCTGTTTGATTTCCGGAACGAATTTGTGGAAGCGCTTTTAGAAGAAAATCAGGTATTTGTCAGCGTGCCGGATGACGTAAAAACAAAGGAGCTGACAGACGAGGGATGTCAGATAATCAGGACGCCCATTAACCGCAGAGGAATCAATCCCTTAGAAGATTTGAAACTCTGCCGGGCCTATTATAATATGATGAAGGAACTGAAACCGGATTTGGTCATTACCTATACGATAAAGCCCAATATTTACGGCGGCTTCTGCGCGGGCCTGATGAAGATTCCTTATATTACGACGATTACCGGACTCGGGGGCGCTTTTGACAGGACGGGATTGTTTTTACGGCTTATCATCCATATGTACCGTGCCGGCATGAAAAAGGCGGCCTGCGTCTTTTTCCAGAACGAAGAGAACCGGAACATTTTCCGAAAGTTCGGCATTGCTGGACAAAAGGACAGACTGGTCATGGGTTCCGGCGTCAGCCTGCCGAGACATCCGTATGAACCCTATCCGGAACGGGAAGAGACGCATTTTCTGTTTGTCGGCCGTGTCATGAAAGAACGGGGGATTCTGGAATTTCTGGAAGCGGCCGGAAGACTGCACAGCGATAAAGTGTTTTTTGATATCCTCGGATACTGCGATGAAGATTATCAGGAGATGCTGGCCGGTCTGGAAAAGGAAGGTGTGATTCATCAACTCGGTTTTCATACCCAGGTGCATCCGTATCTTGCGGACGCAAGCGCCATCGTTATCGCATCCTTCCATGAGGGAATGTCCAATGCGCTTATCGAGGCGGCGGCAACCGGGAGACCTGTTATCGCATCCAATATCAGCGGATGTCTGGAAGCCTTCGAAGAGGGGCGGACGGGTTTGGGCTTTACGCCCGGAAACGCGGAAGAGCTGATTGCGGCAATGGAGAAATTTCTGCGGCTGTCCAATGAAGAGCGGGCGGCGATGGGCCGTGCGGGACGTGAAAAGATGGAGAAAGAGTTCGACAGGAAGCTTGTGACGGCGGCCTATATGGAAGAAGTAAAAAGACTGAGCGCTGCGGACTGAAGACAGGGAATATTTGTATCAAAACCTGAAAAAACATGAATGCGGAAAGCGTGTCTGAAAGGAGATAAAGCAATGAGTCTGTATGAAAAAATCGTAAAAGGTGAGGAAAAAATTTCACTGGTTGGTCTTGGCTATGTGGGAATGCCGATTGCGGTAGCTTTTGCCAGAAAAGTCAAAGTCGTGGGATTTGATTTAAATGAAGAAAAAATCAATCTGTATAAAAGCGGCGTAGACCCGACGAAGGAAGTAGGTGACGAGGTTATCCGCAATACGACGGTGGAGTTCACCGCGGATGCCGCCAGATTAAAAGAAGCCAAATTCCACATCGTGGCCGTGCCGACGCCTGTTAAGAGCGACCATACGCCGGATTTATCCCCGGTGGAAGGCGCAAGCCATCTTCTGGGACAAAATCTGACAAAAGGCTCCGTTGTCGTCTATGAATCGACGGTATATCCGGGCGTGACGGAAGATATCTGCGTGCCGATTCTGGAAAAAGAATCCGGTTTAAAATGCGGCGTTGACTTTAAAATCGGCTATTCGCCGGAGCGTATCAATCCGGGCGATAAAGTACATAGACTGGAGACGATTACGAAAATCGTATCAGGTATGGACGAAGAAACGCTCGATACGGTCGCAAAAGTGTATGAGCTCGTTGTGGATGCGGGCGTGTACCGTGCGGAATCCATCAAAGTGGCGGAAGCGGCAAAAGTTATCGAAAACAGCCAGAGAGATATCAATATTGCGTTTATGAATGAACTTTCCATTATATTCCACAAGATGGATATCGATACGATGGCCGTGTTAAAAGCGGCGGGCACAAAATGGAATTTCCTGAATTTTATGCCCGGGCTTGTAGGCGGACACTGTATAGGCGTTGACCCCTATTATCTGACCTACAAGTCGGAGGAGCTCGGCTACCATTCCAGAATTATTCTGGCGGGGCGGCGCATCAATGACGAGATGGGCAAGTATGTGGCGGAGAGCCTTGTAAAAAATCTGATTAAAGCGGATGTGCCGGTCAAAACTGCGAAAGTGGCAATACTCGGTTTTACTTTCAAAGAAAACTGCCCGGATACAAGAAATACGAAAGTAATCGATATTTATAATGAATTGGGCGAATATGGCATCAGCCCTCTTGTCGTGGACCCGGCGGCAGACGCGGAAGAAGCAAAACGTCTTTATGGCCTTTCATTCGGAAGTCTGGAAGATATCCATAATATGGACGCGGTCATTATTGCGGTAGCCCATGACGAATTTAAAAAGCTTGGTAAAAAAGAACTCGACGGATTTTTTAAAGCCGAGAATGCAAAGAAAGTACTGGCAGACATCAAAGGCTTATTGAACAGAGAAGATTACCTGACAGAGGATTATCTGTACTGGAGACTCTGATTACCGTGGCAGCAGAAAGGGAATGGGCGTAACAGATGGGCAGAAAGATTGCCGTCCGGATGGATGATATCACGCCGGATATGAATTGGGAGAATTTTCGTTTTTTTCTGAAACTATTCGAAGAAGCGGGTATTACGCCTCTGCTTGGCATTGTGCCGGAAAGCCGGGATGAAAAGCTGCGATGCGGGAAGCCGCGGGAAGACTTCTACGAGGTCATGAGAGGGCTGAAAAAAAAGGGATTCTGTTTTGCCCTGCACGGCTGCTATCATCTTTATACGACGAAAAAAGGCGGTCTTTTTCCACTGAATACCTGTTCCGAATTTGCGGGCGTTCCATATGAAAAACAGAAAGAGATGCTTTCTTTTGGGAAAAGGCAGCTGGAAGAACAGGGGATAGAGGCCGATATTTTCATGGCGCCGGCCCATTCTTATGATAAAAATACGCTGCGTGCCCTGAAAGAGCTCGGCATTACAAAAGTGACGGACGGCTTCGGAAAAGAGCCTTACACTTGCAAAGGACTGACCTTTTATCCGATTTCATTTCTGCTCGGACGCAGTCTGAAACAGAAAAACGGTGTGACAACACTGGTGCTTCATGCCAATACAGTGACGGAGGCGGACAAAGAACGATATCGGAAACTGTTCGGAGAATATGGAAAAAATATGATTTCCTATTCGGAATATCTGGAAAGAACGCCTGTAAAAAGGATGCTTCCGGGCAGAATAGGGGAATATCTTCTGGCGAAGGGAAAACATTTTGCCGGAAATATTCGGTGGTGATAAATTACGATGGGGGAAGGAACTGCGATGAAAGAACCGATGCGGGTACTGCATGTGCTCGGCGGCGTCGGATTAGGCGGCGCGGAAAGCAGAATTATGGATTTATACCGGTGCATCGACAGGGAAAAGCTCCAATTTGATTTTCTGGTGCACCAGAGCGTCCCGGGCTATTATGAAGAGGAAATTCAGGAACTGGGAGGGCGGATTTACCGCGTTCCCCGTTTTCGCTTATATAATATTCTGACATATCGAAAGGCGCTGCGGGCCTTTTTCAAAGAACATCATGCGTTTCGGGCCGTACATGGGCATATGACGAGCACGGCGGCCGTTTATCTGCCGATTGCGAAAAAATGCGGAATCCCCGTGACAATCGCGCATGCGAGAAGCGCGGGCGTGGATAAGGGAATGAAGGGAATCGTCACCAGACTGCTTCGGATTCCTTTGCGAAAAAAATGCGACTATATGTTTGCCTGTTCCGGACTCGCAGCAGAGGCCGTCTTCGGGAAGAAAAACGCGCTTGCGGGGAAAGTGACGATTGTTCCGAACGCCATCGACGCCGGGGCGTTCCGCTTTTGTGCGGAAACGAGAGCGGAAATGAGACGGACACTGGGGATTGCGGAGAAATTTGTAATCGGGCATGTGGGCAGATTTCATTATGCCAAAAATCATGAATATTTGCTGGAAGTGTTTGCCCAAATCGTAAAAAAGCATGACAATGCGATACTGCTTCTTTTAGGAGAAGGAGAGCGCAAGGAAGAGATGCAGCAGAAGGCGGCGTATCTCGGTATTGCGGAAAAAGTACGATTCTGCGGTAATCAGAAAGAAACGTGGAAATATTATCAGGCGATGGATTTCTTTGTTTTTCCTTCTCGGTTTGAAGGGCTTCCGGGAACGGTCGTAGAAGCGCAGAGTGCAGGTCTGCGCTGCCTGATTTCGGACACGATTGCGAAAGAGTGCATTATCACGGAACTGGCCGCGAGTAAGAGCATTGCGGAAAGTCCGGCGGCATGGGCGGAATATGTGCTTGCAAACAGAGAATATGAAAGGACGGACAGGTACGGGCAGATTCGGGCCGCCGGCTTTGACGTGCGCAGACAGGCGGAGTGGTACGGCCGGTTTTACCGGAACGGAAACGCGGACTGCGGAAAGGATATGGGACACAAGTGACAAAAGAACATAAAAAATCGCTTGGCATTTTCAGCCTGCTATTGTTGTTTTTTCTGGGAATGTTTGCGATGTATGGCGTCGGCGTCTATAATGATTCCGAACAATATATTACGATGCACATCCACAGAGAACCGTTGTATCCGCTGTTTCTGGCTTTGTTCAGACTGCCGGCGGGACCGGAAGCGGGTCTTTTTCTGGCGGCAGCCGCGCAGAATGTGCTGGCGGCCTGCAGCATTTTTTTCCTGATAGAATATCTGACCAGAAAATTCTCGCTGAATTTGGCCGGGGAGCTTGTGCTTCTCGCGTTAGAGCTTGCGCCGCATCTGGTGACCCGGTATGTTTCGGCGCTTGGCATATTTCTGGAAAATTCGATAATGAGCGAGGCGCTCTGCATTCCGCTTTTTCAGTTTTTCCTGTTATTCATGCTGCGGACGGTTTTTGAAAAAAGAAAGACGGATATGATATGGAGTCTGGTCTTTGCATACCTGCTGTCGATGACGAGAGGGCAGATGATGACGACGATTTTAATCTGGCTCGTGGTCGTTTTTTTGTTGTTTTTATCCGAAAGAAAGTACAGGAGGCTCCTGATACCGGTGGCTGCAGTCCTTTGTGTTTTCGGACTTCGGAGCCTGACGGTGTATACTTATAATTATTTTGTGACAGGCTATTTCATGGGAAATACTTACGGACAGGTGAACACGCTGACCAATGTAATTTATGCCTGCGACAGAGAGGACGGAGAAGTTTTCGAAGAAGGAAGCCTGGAACGAAGCTTTTTTGATATTTTTTATAAAGGGGCAGACGATGTTTTGGCCAGCTACCGTTATGCGAAAGACGCGCCGGAGGGCGAAGCGGCATATTTGGAAAGCCATCATGACACATTGAAATTCGAAGTGCTCGAAAGCAATTTTTCCGTCTATTATTTCGGTCTCGGAGAGGTGGACTATTATCAGCAGAGCCGGATGTCGGACGAGATGGCGGGTATCATGCTGCGGAAACTTCTTCCGGCGTGTTTCGGGCAATGGCTGTATGATTATCTGCTGCTTTGCCGGAACGGATTTATCAGGAGCATTGCGGTTGTGAACAGATGGATTAACTGGGCGGCGCTTGCGATTTATCTTGCGGCGGCCGCGCTGACGATTCGGGCTCTCATAAAAGACAAAAAAAGCGGCCCGGCCCGTGTGATGGGCCTGGCGCTGCTCTTTATCGCCGCCAACGTATGCGCCACTTCCCTGACGATTATGTGCTTGTCGAGATATATGATATACGGTTTTTCCATTTTTTATATGGCGTTCTTTCTGCTGCTGGTAGAAGTTATGCGGGAAAGGCGGCATCCGGGAACGGGTCCGGGCAGCGTGTAGTTCTCTTTGGAGGCACGCTCTCGCTCCGCTAAAGGATGCAGCGGTACTAAGCTCAAATGCAGCAAGCTGCCTTTTCGCCAAAGTGCAAGACTACTTTCAGTAGTCTGCATTCTTTACAGGGCCTCCGCCAGAGAAACTACACGCTGCCCGGACCCGTTCCCGGATGCCGCTTTTCGCGGCAGCAAAAACGCTTTCGCATGAAAACGTTGTGTATCGTGCAGAATTAGTATATAATCAGTTAGAGTGTGTTTGAAAAATGACTGAAAGTTGCCGCAAAAGCGGTGGAATAGGAGTAATTATGGGATATCGGGATATTACATTTGAAAAAGACAGTGTATTTCTTATAGGCGGGGGTGCGGGATTTATCGGTTCCAACCTTTGCGAAGCGTTGGTGGAAATGGGGTATACGGTTCGTTGTCTGGATAATCTTTCTACCGGAAAGTATGAGAACATCGCGCCCTTAATCGAAAAGGAAAATTTTACCTTTATCAAAGGAGATATTCGGGAATTGGATGCCTGTATGGAAGCGTCCGAGGGCGTGACCTATGTAATGAATCAGGCAGCCTGGGGAAGCGTGCCGCGCAGCATCGAGATGCCTCTTTTGTACGAAGAAGTCAATATCAGAGGTACGCTGAACATGATGGAAGCGGCAAGACAAAGCGGCGCTAAGAAATTTGTATACGCTTCGTCTTCTTCCGTATATGGCGACCATCCGGTACTTCCAAAGAAGGAGGGACAGGAAGGAAAAGTGCTTTCTCCTTATGCGCTGACCAAAAAAGTGGATGAAGAATACGGAAGACTCTACAAAGAATTATATGGATTAGACACCTACGGGCTCCGGTATTTTAATGTGTTTGGCCGCCGTCAGGACCCGGAGGGCATGTATGCGGCGGTTATTCCGAAGTTCATCAAACAGCTGATGAACGATGAAGTCCCTATTATCAACGGAGACGGCAGGCAGTCCAGAGATTTCACTTATATCGATAATGTCATCGAAGCGAATCTGAAAGCCTGTCATGCACCATCCGATGCGGCCGGACAGGTATTCAACATCGGTGCGGGCGGAAGAGAATATCTGATTGATATCTATTATGACCTGTGTGAGGCGCTCGGCAGGAAGACGGAGCCGCAGTTTGGCCCGCCGAGAAAAGGCGATATCCGGGATTCCAATGCGGATATTTCGAAAGCGCGGGAACTTCTGGGCTATGCGCCGGAATATGATTTTAAGAAAGGTATTGCGCTGGCAATCGACTGGTATAAAGAGAATTTGTAAAAGAAATTTGTGGGGGGCGGGAGAAAGATAAAATGGCAATATCAAAAGAACGTTTGCGCGGCGGTGTGAAGGAGAAATGTTTTGATTGGTATGTACGTTAAAGCAAATTGGGGGTATAAACATGAAATATAAAGTAGTAGTATTTGGTGTGAAAGATACTTCGGAAAATATTGTGGAATTTATTCATCATTCGATTTGTCCGGTTGATTTGGTGATGACCATCAGTCCGGAGGTGACAAAGAAAAATCAGATTGCAGGTTATAAGGGTCTGTCTGTTTTGACGGAGAAATACGGGATTCCGGTGCACGAAGCGGACAGCTATTTTCTGACGGATGAAAAAACACAGAGCTTTTTGCGGGAAAACGAATTTGACATCGGCATATCCATGGGCTGGCAGAGACTGATTCCGCCTTCGGTATTGGAATGTTTCAAATACGGCATTTACGGCTTTCATGGAAACTGCGGTTATCTGCCTTTCGGACGCGGGCGTTCGCCGCTCAACTGGTCGATTATTCTGGGGGACAGCAGGTTTAATCTGAACCTGTTCCGCTATGATGAAAAGGCTGACAGTCCGAATGTTTTTGCAACGGAAATGTTTTCGATTACGCCCCACGACGATATCCGCACGGCTCAGTATAAGAACCAGATATGTTCTAAAAATCTGATTCGCCGGTTGTTAAAAGCGTATGAGGAAGGAACGATTACGATTCGTACCGAGTCAAAAGATTTTGACTCCTGGTATACGAAACGGACCGCGGCGGACGGTAAAATAGACTTTCATGACAGAACGAGAAATATTTACAATCTGATTCGCGGTGTGGCTGCGCCTTTTCCGGGAGCCTTTGCCATGTGCGGAGAGCGGAAAGTGACCATATGGGAAGCGCACCCGTTCGACGAAATCATTGATTTTTCAGCTTATGCGCCGGGAGAAATCATCGATGTGTTCGATGACAAGCCGGTAGTGCGGACGGTGGACGGCTCGCTGTTAATCGAGCGCTATGACTGTGAGGTAAAATTAACGCCGGGAGAACTTCTTACATGAAAAAAGTTTTATTAATCGTTCCCGCGCTGCATCAGGGGGGCTTCGAAAAAGTATGCGTCGTGACGGCAAGGCTGCTGCAGCCATACTATCAGGTCAAAATCGTTATATTCGATTCCAGAGACATTGCGTATGATATCCGGGGACTGGAAGTGGCAGACCTGCATCTTGCGAGCCGGCCGGGACGGATTGCCAAGCTGTGGAATGTGGTAAAGCGGGGGTATAAGCTGAACCAAATCAAGAGAGACGAAGGATTTGATATTGCTTACAGTTTTGGTCCGACGGCCAATATTGCCAATATCGTTTCTTTTGGCAGAGCGAAGAAATGGCTTGGCATCAGAAGCTATATGGATATGGACAATCCGAGACAGATAAGATGGTTCTGTAAACATGCGGACAGGGTGATATGCTGCTCTGAACAAATCCGTCAGGAAGTTCAGGAAAAATACGGCTGTAAAAATGCCGTGATGCTTCCGAATCCTTTTGATATGCGGGAAATAGAAAGGCTGGCGGAAAAGGAAGAGGCGTCGCTGCCCTGGGAGGAAGGCCGTATTCTTGTCTCCATGGGGCGTGAAGATGTGGTGAAAGGCTTCTGGCATCTGCTAAAAAGCTTCGCGCTTGTGCATAAAGCGCTTCCCGACACGAAGCTGATGATTATCGGGCAGGGAGAATATACAGAATATAAAGAGCTGGCGGCCGGGCTTGGCATCGACGAAGCGGTTTGCTTTACCGGGTTGAAACGAAATCCCTATCCGTATTTGAAGCGAAGCTCTTTGTATGTACTTACTTCCTATAACGAAGGATTTCCCAATGCCCTGGTGGAGGCGATGGCGCTCGGCGTTCCGGCGGTTTCGACAGACTGTATGACCGGACCGCGGGAAATTTTGGGAAGCGAATATGGAATTCTTGTGCCGAATATGAGTCCGGAAGCGGATTTCGAGCCGGAGAATATTACGGAAGAAGAACGGAAGCTTGCGGAGACGATTATTTCGTTATTAGAAGATGAAGAGCGGATGGCACACTACCGGGAGGCGGCGCGGAAGCGTGCCGGAGACTATACGACAGAAAGCTATCTTGCCGGCATTCAGGGCTGGATTTCAGATACGTTGAACTGCTCTGGCATGAGGGAATAAAATGTTGTGCCTGCGGCCCGGATTCACAGGCTATGGAAAGGCATGGTTACTGATATGGAAAAAGGAACACAGACGAAGAAACAAATCGAATTACCTTCCAGATGGCAGCTCATTGTGCTTCTTCCTTTTGCCGCCCTTTATATGTTTTTTATCATACTGGGTAATCTGGAGAAGGCGGAGGGGCTTGGCGCTGCCCGGAATATCGGCAGGATTCTGCTATGGCTGTTTATCAGTTATGCGGTCCTGCTTTTGTTGTGTTTTCTGATTTCTAACAGGAAAGCGTTTACGGTCTGTCTCCCGGAGAAATTCCGGCTTCCGGAACAGCGGAAGCGTCAGGGGAAATGGTATGTGTTCGTTCTGTTTTTTCTCTGCAATCTGCTTTGCTATCTGCCTTTTTATCTGATGTATTATCCGACCTGGTTCAGCAACGATGCAATCTGGCAGACGCAGCAAATACTGGGCATGGTTCCCAGGTCGAACCATCATCCTTATTTTCACACGATGATAATGCAGTTCTTCTTCGGAATCGGCCATCGGATATCCGGTACGGTTACGGGAGGGCTGGCTTTTTATACATTCTGGCAGATGACGATTATGGCGCTTGTATTTGCCTTTATCCTGTATCAGCTCTATAAAAGGGGAACCCGTCTGCTGTGGCTGTTCATCGCGCTGTTGTTTTATGCGGCGCTGCCCTTCAATGCGGTTTTGACAATCTGCATGGGTAAAGATGAGTTTTTTGCGGCGGCGCTGTTTTTTTATGCATGGACGATGACGGAATATGCTCTTTTTGAACGGGAAAATTCCGGAAAAAGAAATTATTTGCGGTACGCCGCGTATTTTGTCTCGGCGCTGCTCGTCTGTCTTTTGCGGAGCAACGGCATATTCATTTTTTTAGGAACAACTGTTATTTTATTGATATCCGATTGCTGGAAGAGAAGACGGAAATATTCTGCAGGCGGAACCGTACATAGAGCGTTTTTGGCGAAAAAGTACATATGTGCCGCGCTTGCGCTGTTCTGTTATCTGATATGGCAGGGGCCGGCGCTTGGCGCGCTTCATGTGCAGCCGCCGGATATCATCGAAGGGCTGACGATGCCGGTTCAGCATCTTACATGTGCCTACTTAAAGGGCGGAGAGCTGACGGAGGAAGAAAAAGAAATGATAGAGCAGGTCGTTCCGACGGACCGGCTTGCGGAAGTATACAATCCGTATCTGTTCGACCCGGTAAAAGCGTTGATTCGTGAAGAGGGAAATCAGGCGGTAATCGAAGAGCACAAATGGGAATATTTGAAGCTCTGGTTCCGCGTCGGGCTGCGCAGCCCATTGCAATATGTGGTGGCCGAAGTACGGCAGACGATGGGATATTGGGCGTATCGCGTGAGAGATGAGCTGTTTGTATACGGGGAATATTTTATGGTCGATAATCCTTTTGGCGTAACGACGGAAAGGAAACTGTTTTCCTATAACGACAGTCTTGCGATGGGGGAATATCTGATGGGCTTTCAGAACTTTTTTAACCGGGTCTGGAGCCTGGGGCTGAATACATGGCTCATGTTGTTTGGGCTTGTTTATGCGGTTTATCGGAAAAGAAATCCGATGCCCTATGTTCCTTCTCTGATGCTGCTTGCGACGCTGCTGCTTGCGACACCGGTCTATAACGAATTTCGTTATGTTTACGGGATGTTCATCACGCTGCCCTTCTTATTCAGTTACAGTTTTGGCGTGGGAGAAAGCGGGGCAACATGCGGAAAGGAGGCATCTGATGAAAAAGTGGTGTAAGGCGGCGCTTTTTCTGCTGCCGCTGCTTCTGTTTGTAGGCGTGGTGAACTGGTATGTGGATTCTTATGCGTATCTGCGCGTGACCTACGATGAGATTGCAGATAAAATGACGAATATGTCACAAAATGTCGTCGGACTGGAAGAGTCGGACTACAACGACAGAAATCTGGTTCTGGCCTGTCTGAACGCCCAGAAAGAAGCGAAGGAAGTCGTAGTCATCGGTTCCAGCCGGGTGTTTACATTCGAACATACATTGTTCGATACGGACTCTTTTTATAACGCGGGACTTTCCGAAGCCACGATTTATGATTTGTGGGCGGTAACGGGAATCCTTGCGGCAAACGGCCGGCTGCCCGAAAAGATGGTTATCGGCGTTGACGCCTTTTTGTTCAATGCTGCGCATAATAACGACCGCTGGAAGGAACTGGAGTCGTATGTGCAATATATGGATAAAGAGACCGGAAGAAATGCAGGCGGGGGGACAGGCGTTGGCGAAGAATCCGGAGGAGATGGAAACGGCGCGGAAGCCTCAGGTAAGGATGTGGAAGGCAGGCCGAATACGGGCAGGCATTACGGTAAATGGCTGTCGCTCGATTATTTCCGCTATAATATCACCTGTCTGCCGGAGGGAAAACGGTTTGATGTGTTTTATACGGAGGACTGGGAGACGGAGCTGTATACAAAGCACTATGACGGAAGCGTTTCCTACCAACAGGAGCTTCGGGAGGTGGCCGAAGAAGACGTTGTCGCGATGACCGGGCAGGCAATGGAAGAGCAGGTCGTCTACCGGATGACGGACTACCGCGAAATCGATGCGGAAAGCATGGAGATGTTCATATCCCTGCTCGACTATCTGCAAAGCCAAGATGTGGAAGTAATATTATACTTGCCACCTTACTCACCGATGTTGTATGATTACATAGAATCAGAGGATTCCTTTCGCATCACGCTTGAAGTTGAAACGAAAATAAAAGAAATTGCATTTGAAAAAAAAGCCGCGTTGTACGGTTCCTATGACCCGGAAGGAAGCGGACTTCAAATGTCGGATTTGTACGATGTATATCATGTGAAAACGGAAAAAACACCGGACACTTTTTTTCCGGCAGATATAACAGACTGAGAGAAAGGCATGGTTAAAACAGGATGAAAGCCAATGTGACATACTGGTTGGATGAAAGCGCAAAAAAATGGCCGGATAAGGCGGCATTTGCGGATGAAGGAAAGACGGTTACTTTTGCGGAACTGCAGGGGCAGGCGAAATCGCTTGCTACAAAGATGATTGAGAAAGGACTGTTTAAAAAACCCGTCGTCGTCTATATGGAAAAAGGCGTAGACGTGCTCGTTTCCTTTATGGGGGCGGCATACAGCTGTAACTTCTATTCCCCCATCGATGTGGACATGCCTGCAAGCAGGGTCAATAAAATACTGGAAGTGCTGCAGCCGGCGCTTGTCATTACGACCGCGGCGCTGAAAGAAACATTTGAAAGCTATGAATATGAAGGCGATTATCTGCTGTTTGAAGAGGCGTGTCATGCCGGGCTCTGTGAAGAAAAAATCGAAGCGGCGAGAAACAGGGGAATCGACACGGATTTGCTCTATGTGCTCTTTACGTCCGGTTCTACCGGAGTGCCGAAGGGCGTGACGATTACGCACCGCTCGGTCATCGATTATATAGACTGGGTGACGGAAACTTTTGGCATTACGGAAAAAGACAGTTTCGGTAATCAGGCGCCGTTTTACTTTGATAATTCCATTCTGGATATATACAGCACGATAAAGGCCGGAGCCACGACCTATATCGTTCCGAAAAATCTGTTTGCGCAGCCGGTGCTTTTATTGGAATATTTGAAGGAAAAGGAAATCAATACCATATTCTGGGTTCCTTCGGCGTTAATCGTGGTGGCGAAACTGAAAACTTTCCGGAACGTGGATATCTCGAAAACATTGAAACGGGTGCTTTTCTGCGGGGAAGTGATGCCGAACAAACAGCTGAACGTCTGGCGGAAGTTTCTGCCGGATGTGATATATGCGAATCTGTATGGACCGACAGAAATAACGGACGCCTGCACTTATTATATTGTTGACAGAGAATTTGCGGATGATGAGCCGCTGCCCATCGGCATTCCGATGGCCAATACGGATATTCTCGTGTTAAATGAGAAAAACGAATTGGTGACGGGAGACGAAATCGGTGAGCTGTGCGTCAGGGGCACTTCTCTTTCCATGGGATATTACAACAATCCGGAGAAGACGAGGGAGGCTTTCGTACAGAATCCGTTAAATCCTTTCGTGCCGGAAATCATTTACCGAACCGGGGATTTGGTAAAATATAACGAATACGGCGAGATTATTTATCTTTCCAGAAAAGATTTTCAAATCAAGCATATGGGACACCGCATCGAACTGGGTGAAATCGAAACGGCCGTTTCTTCTCTCGAAGAAATCTCTCTGTGCTGCTGTCTGTATGATGAGAAAAAGCAGAAAATTGTGTTGTTTCTGGAAGGAGAACTGGAAAAAGCCTATATTAACGGGAAAATTTCCAGTCTGGTTCCCGAATATATGCTGCCGAATAAGGTGATTTCACTGGAAAAAATGCCAATCAATGCGAATGGCAAAATCGACAGAGTGAAATTGAAAGAGTTTTTGTAATCAAGGGCAGTAAGACGGCGTGATAAAATTAAGTATCATACGTTATTATAATGACGGAAGAGGGTATCATGTTGCAGACCGCATTTGAAAAAGTCATTGTCATCGGCTATGGAAAAATAACAGGCGAAATTTTAGAATATATTATTGAAAAGCAGCAAGAATTTGGATACTGTGCGGCGTTTATCGAGCACGAAGTGCATCCGTTTGGGATTACGGAGAAAATCTGCCGGGAACATCAGGTTACTTTTGCGCGAATCGAGAATAAAAAAGAGCTTGCGTCTCATTTTGGCTCGATATCGGAAAAGACATTGATTGTCAGCGCCAGCAATAACTTTTTGTTTCCAAAGGAACTGGTGGAAAAAGAGAATCTTACGATTATCAATTTCCATAATGCGCTTCTTCCGGATTATCCGGGCAGAAATGCGCCGAGTTGGGCCATTTACATGGGAGAAAGGGAGAGCGGCATCACTTGGCATTATGTGAATGCGGGCATCGACGAAGGCAGTATCATTATTCAGAAACGATGTGAAATCGGCCCCGACACGAAGGCCTATGAACTGGCGGAACAGTTGATGAAGCTCGCCTATGAAGCGTTTGTCGAATGCTTTGAGGATGTTATGAAAGCGCGGGCCGTGACAAGGCCTCAGCCATTGGACGGGACGAGGCGTATGTATCGATCTTATGAAGCGCCCGGCGACGGTTTCTTTGAGATGACACAGGAGCCGGAAAGCATCTACCGCCTGCTGCGCAGCATGGATTACGGAAAAAGCAACATTTTCCCTCCGGCGCAGACGGTAATGGACGGTAAAAAAGCGGTAATTCTGCGGTACCGGAAAATTTTCGGAGACTTGCCGGAAAGAAAGGAAGGCTTCTGCTATCTGCCGATGGGAGAAAATACCTTTTTAAAGTTAAAGTATGCGAATGTGGACTGACGAAGAGGCCGGAAGAATGAATAAAATCAGAAATTGGTTAAGTAAATACAGTGTTGAACTGATGGTTGGAATTTTTTTACTATATTCCGTCTATATCAACCGTGCGGATAACATTTACAGTTATGTGAAGGCATGGTATGTGATAGACTATTCTTACGGATTCGGTTCAAGACTCCTGATTGGGAGCCTCCTTCATCTGCTTTGCGGCGAAGTGGTGACGGACGCCGCGGCATACTGCTTCGTCGTGGCTTCTTTATGCCTCTTATCCGCAGCCGTAGCGTTGTTTGCGGGATATATCTATCGGAGAGTGACAAATCAGGAAGTGAAGAAGGCAGTCCTTTTTCTAATCGTATTTTATATCGCGTCACCGGCATCGCCGGAATATCTGTGGACCGTTGAAAATATGGGAAGACTGGATACGTATCTGTTTCTTTTGACTGTTCTCATGGCGTTTGTTTATTTCGGAATTAAGAATGTCCGCATCAAATATCTGCTTTTCACGATACTCGGCGTCATGGCGGTCTTTATTCATCAGGTTTATTTCTTTCTGTTCTTCCCGTTCCTGTGCGTCATGATACTGCAGAATCTGTGGAAAAGCGGATGGGATAAGCGTAACGTGATATGCGCAGTCTGCTCCGTCTGCTGTATCGGCGTCGTCTTTCTGTATATGCAGTTTGGTTCCGGAATCTATGACGATTATGCAACATTAATGGCAAGGCTGAATGCGCACACCGACCTGTCCGTAGACGGTGCGCCGATGGAGGCGGAATATTTTTGGACGCTGAAAGACCATTTTTATAAGAATATGATACCGGAGATACCGCATCACCTGAAATACGGATTTATGCTGGTCTGTATGCTGGTTCCTGTCTGGGGCACATACTTATGGGTATGGGTACATGCAATCAGGCACAGCCATAAACGGCAGAAACTAAAATATGTTCTGATGCTTTGCACGAATATTGCATATCTGCCGGTGTTTATTCTGATGAACGACTGGGGGCGCTGGTTTGCGGCGTTATTTGTTGTTGGATTTCTCGATATTATGCTGCTTGCCGGGGATGAGGATGAAGGAGTCTGTCATGCGCTTGAAATTATGGGGGGTTCCCGCAACCCGATGCCGTTTATTCTGCTGATTCTTTATATTGCAACATTTGAAAAATTTGAAGGTCTTAACTTTCCGGAGCAGGTAACGGATTTTTATTATACCACTTACTATCTTAAAAACTGGCTCTTACATCGATGAAACTGAAAGGAGAAAATCAGAAAATGGAAGAAAAAGTATTGGAAATTCTGGAAGAGCATTGTGAGGAGGCGCTGGATTATGACGGCGACAGTATGATGGAAGACGGCGTTATCGATTCTTTCACGGTCATCAATGTGGTGAGCGACCTGGAGGAAGAATTTGATATTGAAATTGATGCAAAATATGTGATAGCGGAAAACTTTAAAAATAAAGAAGCGATTATTGCGCTTGTCAGAAGACTGATGGAGGAATAAATGCAGTTTTTATCCGGTTCCTTTATGATACTGTGGATGATAGCCTTTGCCCTGTATTATCTGGTTCCGCCCAAAATGCAATGGTATGTGCTGCTTGCGGCGGGCATCATTTTCTATGTGGCGGGAACAGGCGGGATTCCGGCGGCGCTTTTGCTGACCGCCATAAGCACATATGGATGCGGTCTTTTTCTGCGGAACAATCTGGAGAAACAGAAGGAAGCAGTTTTGGCCTGTGAGGGAAAAGAAGAGAAGAAGCGGCTGAAAGAAACATTTGCCGGAAAACGAAAAAGGATGCAGATTCTTTATTTTATTGTAAATCTGGGTCTGTTGCTTTTTTATAAGTATTCGGTGCTTACGCTGCCTTTTCTTCAGAAAATACCCGGCATTTCCACAGACTTTGTGAAAAATGTCGTCATGCCTCTCGGCATTTCTTTTTATACGCTGACGGCTATGGGGTATGTTATCGATGTGGGAAGGGAAAACTGCGAAGCAGAAGGAAGTTTTCTGAAAGTATTGTTGTTTCTTTCCTGGTTTCCGGCGATTACGCAGGGACCTTTCAACCGGTTCCGGGCGCTCGGGGAGCAGTTTTTGCAAAAACATGAATTTGATTACGACAGGCTGCTGCGAAGCATACATCGGTTCGTATGGGGGGCTTTCAAGAAACTCGTTATCGCGGACAGGATCGGCATTTTTGTGGACAGGGTATTCGAGAGCGAGGCGTCGTCCGTGCCGGGAAGCATTTTTGTCTGTGCCGTCGTCTTGTATATGCTCCAGCTGTATGCGGACTTTTCAGGCTATATCGATATGGCGATGGGCGTCAGCGAAAGCTTCGATATTGCTTTGCCGGAGAATTTCAAACGTCCTTATTTTGCAAGAACCGTGGCGGATTTCTGGCGCAGATGGCATATTACGTTGGGAACATGGTTCAAAGATTATGTGATGTTTTCTTTTGTCATGTCGGGCAGCGGGCGTAAGCTCGGAAAAGCTTTCAAGAAGAAATGGAACGGCATGGGAAGGCATGTCGTGCCGATTATCGGAACGATGCTCGTCTGGTTTTTTACGGGAGCATGGCATGGAAGAACGCTGAATTATATGCTTTGGGGCGTATATTATGGTATTATCATGAGCGTTTCGCTCGTGCTGGAGTCCTTTTATCCTATCTGGAAGCAAAAACTTCATATCCGGGAGGGAAAGGGCTATGCGTTGTTTTGTATGGTCAGGACGTGGGGCATTGTTTTTGTGGCGGATATCCTGATTCGGAGTGAAAGCCTGGCGCAGGCAGGCGCGGTTTTCCGGGCGGTCTTTACCCGGCTGGAAGCGGGCGCTTTATTATCGAAGCGCATTACGTCCTATGGCCTGAGCAAGTATGATTTTCTGCTGCTGCTTCTGGCGTTTACGGTCTGGCTTGCCGTTTCGGTATGGGAAGAAAAAGGGAAGGACGTGCGGGCATATCTGGCCGGGAGGCCGGCAATTCTCCGGTGGTCCTGTTATTACGGAGTTGTTCTTTTGCTGCTGATAACCGGCATTTACGGCGGCAGTTACGATACGGCGGCGTTTCTGTATCAGAGTTTTTAAAGCGGGGTGTCTATGCGTAAAATTGCGTTTCATTTAAATTGTCTTGAACAGGGCGGAGCGGAGCGGGTCGTCACGAATCTGGCCAATCAGTTTGCGGAAAAAGGTTATCAGGTATTGATTGCGACGGAGTGGTACGGCGAAAATGAATTTCAGACGGACGAGCGGGTTCGGCGCGTGCATGTAGGGCTGCGGGAAGGAGACGAAAAAAAGCCTCATCCTTTTCAGATTTTGCTGCGCATCAAATATTTGAAAGATTTTATCAAAGAAGAAAAGCCGGATATTCTGATTCCGTTTGCCAGAAAAGCGTTATACCGCGGACTGATGGCGGCTTATTTTATCAAAATACCGGTGCTGATTTCCATTCGCACCGACCCGGCAGGGCACTATGAAGAGGTTTCCGACAAAATTCAGATTCCCCTGCTTTTTCCGAGGGCGGATGGCTGCGTTTTCCAGACGGAAGGCGCACGGGAGTTCTTCGCGCCTCGTCTGCAGACAAATTCCCGCATCATTTTAAATCCGATTAATCCGAAATATATCGGCGTGCCGGTTCCGGCAAAACGGACGAAAACCGTCGTACAGTCGGGGCGTCTGGTAGACTTTAAAAACCAGCCTATGCTCATCCGGGCTTTTATAAAAGTGCATGAAAAGCATCCCGATTATGACCTGAAAATTTACGGCGGAGATTCTTTTGACGGCACGAAAGAAATACTGGAAGGGTTGATTGCGGAGCATCATGCACAGGACTATATCCATTTGATGGGAGCCAGCGATACGCTGGAAAAGGACCTTGCGGATGCAGCTCTTTTTGCATTTACTTCCGACTGGGAGGGGCTTCCGAACGCTTTGATGGAAGCGATGGCGCTCGGTCTTCCTATCGTGGCTACGGACTGTCCCTGCGGCGGGCCGCGGACCATCATGACAAATGAGGTGGACGGACTGCTGATTCCGATTAAAGATGAAAAAGCGCTGGAGGACGGCATCAACAGACTGATAGAGAATCCTGAACTGGCCGAAAAACTTGGTATGCAGGCACGAAATATTGCACAGCGTGCGAACGGTGAGGCGGTTTTTGAACAATGGCGGGATTATATCGGGGAGCTGTGTGGTGCAGAAGAATAAGGAGGAACTCAGGATGAACTGGAAAAAATACGGAAAAGGTGTGCTCATAGCCGTGAACTGCCTCATTCTCTTTTTTATGGTTTACGTCATCGCGGCCAGCGCAGGATATACGGTACTGGTCGGGGACGATTTCACGCACGGCGTCAGGGTCGGTGCGTTTCATGTGCCTTTTTTTCAATATTTTGCGGCTTCTCTGCAATATATGAAAGAAATTTATCTGGACTGGCAGGGGACTTATTTTGCAATGTTCATACAGGCGCTTCTGTCTCCAATCAATAATTTCGGGCTGCCGCAGCTTAAGGCCGTCATGATTCTGAACGTCCTCCTTTTTGCGGGCGCTTTGTTCGGCGTGGTATGGGCCGCTTTTGATTTTATCTTAAAAGAAGAGAAAATGCCTCATATTCGTTTGACGGTTTTTACGATTATCTTGTTTACCATTCTGGATGCGGATATCTTTACGGAAATTTTCTTCTGGTATTCCGGCGCTGTGGCATACAGCATTCCGTTTTCCTTTATGCTGCTCGCAGTCATGTTTTTCCTGTTGTCAAATAACGATAGTTATTCAAAGAAAAAGAAACGGGTATTTTCCGTCTGCGCCGCGTTTTTTCTTTTTTGTGCGTCGGGCGGTTCGCTGGCGGTAACGGGAACGGGATGCTATATCGTGTTGCTGCTCGCTTTTGGCTTCTATCTGATGTCCCGGAAAATATCCGTCAGCAATATCGTTGTAACCGCAGCCGGCATTATCGGTGCGATAGTCAATGTCATTGCGCCGGGAAATTTCTCACGGCATACGCAAAACAGCGGCGGAGAGGGATTTATGCTGTTACAGTCGGCAAAGTGGACGGTCAAAAACGTCTGGGCGGAAACGGAGCGGCTGACGAAAGAGACGATGTTCGGCGTGATGCTGATTGCGATGCTGCTGATGGGAATCTATTTGGCCGACAGACTGCGGGGAAGCCTGAAAGAATATGGCATCGTCAGCGTTCTCGCCCTGGCGGTCGGATATGTGACGGCACTTCCTGTTGCGGTCGGATATGCCGGGCCATTATTTCCAAACAGATGTTATTTTATATTGGATGTGGTAATGGTCATAGCCTTCCTGAATTTTGCGGTTTTTATCGGTTGCTGTCTGAATGAGTGGGCCGGGCTCAGGGAGAACAGAAGCGCCTGCGCCGTTCTGTTCGTCGTCCTGTTTGCCGTCTTTCTGGCGTCCCCGGAAAGAAGCGAAGATTCGCCGCTTCTGACCGTGGCGAAGCTGATGCACAACGGGACATACCGCGATTATTATGAAGAATGTACGGCCATATATGATTATCTCGAAAACTGCGAAGAGGAAAATGTCGTTCTGCCGATGCCCGATTATATCGAGGGATTTGAATGCTTCTATTTCGATGAAGACGAAACTGCCTGGGTGAACGTCGGGATAGCGGAGTATTATGGGAAGGAGTCCGTGAGGCGGAAGGAAGAAAAAAAGCAATAGTTAATTCGTGCAGGGAATGGTATAATATATAAAAAATGTAAAGTGGTTGGAAAGGAGAATAGCATGTCAACATTGGAGAAAACGATAGATTTGTTAAATGCCCTGCCGGAAAACCAGATAGAAACGATATATAGTTTTGTGCAGTTTCTCAGCTCACAGCAGGCGAAAAGAATGCCGGAGAATACAAAAACGCTGGATGATATTTTAGAGAATATTATAGGGTCGATACCGGATACTGGGAAAACACTGGAAGAGTATAAAGACGAAAGGATAATGGAACGGTATGAGACTGCTAATTGACACCAATGTGCTTCTCGATATGGTTCTGAAAAGGAAGGGATATGAGATTTCCGTGAAGTTGTTCAGAAAGATTAGAGAACAGGAAGCTCTTGCATGTATAACGGCCTCTTCTGTAACAGATTTGTTTTATATCATCCATAAGGAAACACATGATACAGAACGGACATATGGCATTATGGAAAACATTTTCTGTCTGTTCTGACTCCGGCTGAATGGCTGGAACTGAACAGACAAACGTAAGAACGAAAGTCTCTGCCAAAATCGGCGGATGGGTATAGGAAATGACTCGTAAACAGTTTTTGCAAAGCATAATTTTCATAAGTATTTTTCTGCTGGCGTTAGTTCCGGTTTCTTATATTGTCCGTACCAACGGAGACGTAAAAGACAGGTTTTCGGGGTTTTATGCGGAGAAGGATGATACGCTGGACATCATTTTGATTGGTTCCAGTCCGGTTTTTCCTTATTATTCGACGCCGATGCTGTGGGGGGAAACGGGCATCGCAGCCTATCCGCTCTCATCCAATGTGCAGCGGCCGGCGGCAATGAAGTATCTGGTAAAAGAAGCGGAAAAGACGCAGTCTCCATCCCTGTATATCTTTGAAATGCGTATGTATACGATGGGAGACGAGGGGCTGTCCGAAAATATGGCCTATACGCGGGGCGTGACGGATAATCTGAAATATTCTCGGAACCGTGTGGAAACGATTCAGGCGCTTGTACCGGAGTCGGAAGACCGGTTAAGTTATTATATAGACTTATTCAAGTATCATACGAACTGGAAGATGTTTGCATTCGTATCGGAATGGAAGAATTGGAGATACGAAAAAGAGAATGAATTAAAAGGTTTCCAGTTCAAAGACGAAGTCGGGCCGACTGCCAGACCGGAAGCAGGAGGACAGGCGGGAGAACTGGCGATTCCGCCGGAACAGGAAGCGTATCTGAGAGATTTGCTGCAATTTCTGCAGGAAAATGAATTGCAGGCGTTATTTATAGTTTCTCCTTATGGAGAAAGCCCGGAAGACCAGAAAATGTACAATTACATGGAGAGAATCGTAGGAGAAGCAGGATATCGGTTCTTAAACATGAACAATTATTATGACGAAATCGGAATCGTTTTTGAGGAGGATTTTGCCGATTATGCAAGTCATACCAATGCGGTCGGCGCGGAGAAATGCACGACTTTCCTGAAAAATTATCTGCTGGAAAATTACAGTTTTACAGATAAAAGAGGTAACAGCGCTTATTCATCATGGGACAGGGCATATGAACTTTGGCTTATGAAGAATGAGGAAGCGGAAGCGATAATTGCGGAGCATATTGCGAATGAAGATTTTGCGGTAATCGAGGAAGAATGACCAGTCGGATGAGGGATAAGGGAATGGCCAAAGCCGGAAACAGGAAGATAGAATATGAGATAATCAGAGTATGCGCTATGATTTTTATGGTGACGTTTCATTGTCGTGGTTCCATTACCGGATTTATCGATACAGCAGGAGAAAAATATCTGGATGATGGCCTGACGCTTATTCTGCTAACGACGAACAGCCTGTTTTTTATGCTGAGCGGAAAATTTGCACTGAATACAGCATGTGAGACTTTTTCGGATTACTATGATTATTATGTCAAAAAACTGACGAATATCGTCATCCCTGTTTTGCTGTATATGTTTCTCCGAAGCCTCTATGACAATGGCGGCACGTTCTGGCAGGTATCTTTCTGGAAAACCTGGGTCAAAAACGTTTTTTATGAATATGCCGGAAAAGAATACTGGTTTTTATATACGCTGGTCGGTCTGTTGCTGCTTGCGCCTTTTTTAAACAAATTTGTCAGAGACATGAAAAAAGGGGAAATTTGGCTGTTTCTCGGCATCGGATTATTGTATAATTCGATATGCACCTATGCTCCGTATGTGAATCTGTCTTTTTCATGGCAGTATATTTTCGGCGGATGGGCCTATTATTTCATGCTCGGCTATTTTCTGGAAAAAGTAATCGATACAGAAAAGAAGAAAAAAATCATATATATCATGGGCGTCGTTTGTTTTATCATTTCTTTTGTGCAGAAACAATTTGGCCTGGTCGGAAATATTCATGACCTGGCGCCGACGTTTACCATGATTTCCTGCGCCATGTTTTTGGTCCTGAAAAGAGAATGGTGGAAAGAAAATCAGTTTGTCGGAAACTGTATCATCAAACTGGGAAAATATTCATTTGGCATTTATCTGGTTCATAATCCGGTGAGATATTTCCTAAGTGAGCGCATTCCGTTCGCAGCGGAAAAGTTTTATTTACCAAATCTTCTGGAATTGACGGTATGCACGATAGCGGTGAGTTTCATTTTGTCGTTCTTATGTGACAATACACTTATCCGGGCGGCCAAGTGGGCGGTTGGCGCGGCTGCATATCCGAAAAAAGCGGTGAAGCGAGTATAACGGGGAAAGGGAAGCGAAGATATGTTTTCATTTGAAGATTACAGAGAAATTATCAGAATTATCAAAGCGACGGGCCGGCACGCCAATTATGCCGATGCGCTTGGGAAGGACGGCTTCATCATCATGCGCCACGATGTGGAATACAGCGTGGAAAGGGCGTATGAACTTGCCAGGGTGGAGCAGAGCATGGATTTTGTTTCGACCTATTTTTTCCAGTGGACGAACAATTCCTATAATATTCTTTCAAGAAGAAATATGAATATGATTAAGGATATGCACGAGCGCGGGCAGCATATCGGGCTTCATTTTGCGCTGAACGGAATGACGGATATGGAGGAAATCCGCAGACGGATACGAAAGGAAATGGAAATTTTGAGCGAGATGTTTGGCTTTGCCATCCGGGAGTTTTCCATTCACAGACCGTCCAAAGATGTGCTGCGGGAGAACATTAAGCTGGATGGAATCATCAACGCCTATCAGGATGATTTCTTCACATTTGCGGAGCAGGTGACGGAAGAGACGCCTGTTTCCGTAAAATATATGTCGGATGCAAACCATATCTGGCGGTACGGCTATCCCGATGAACAGAATATTACCGGGAACCGGAAAGTCCAGATTCTGACGCACCCGTTCGCCTGGTGTAAGGAAGGATATAATAATTTCAACAATTACCGCGCGCTGGTACAGGAAAAATATGTGGAATTAATTGAATCCATCGACCAGGAATGCAAGGATTTCGGGGAATATAAGGATTATTTTATTGAGAAATATCAGCGTTGAGCAGGAAGAGAAGTTCTAAGCCTGTCGCATGGCGGACTGTGTTCGCATTCAAATATTGCAGGCTGTGAGAAAGGCATGGTTCAATTATGTGCGGTATCTGTGGATATGTCAGTAAAAAAACAATAAGTCCGGAACAGTTAAAAAAGATGAATGATACGATGTATCACCGGGGACCGAATGACAGCGGCGAGGAGATTTATGAGATGGCAGGCGGATACCGGGTCGGTTTTGCTCAGCGGAGACTGTCCATTCTGGATTTGTCCGCTCTGGGACATCAGCCCATGCACTCTTCGGACCAAAGGATTTCCGTCGTCTATAACGGGGAAATTTATAATTTTCAGGAGTTAAAGAAAGAGCTTTCCGGTTATCCGTTTCGTTCAAACTGCGACACGGAAGTCATTATTGCCGCTTACCTGAAATGGGGAGCGGACTGCGTGACGAAGTTTAACGGCATGTTTGCGATTGCGCTGTATGATCGGGAGAATGAAAGCCTGTATCTGTTCCGGGACCGAATCGGGAAAAAGCCGTTATACTATTGGAAGCAGGAAGACGGCATTGTTTTTGCCTCTGAATTGAAACCGATTCTGGCCTGTCCTGATTTTCCGAAAGAAATCAGACGGGAAGTCCTGCCCCGCTATTTATTTCAACAGTATATCAATGCGCCCGACAGTATTTTTCAGGATGTCTGTAAGGTAGAGCCGGGGAGCGCTCTGTGTTTTCACGCGGGAGAACTGAAAACGTGGAAATATTGGGATATCAGTCAGGTATATCGAAAATGTCTGGCACGGCCGGTCGGCAGCTATGAAGAGGCCAAAAGCGGATTAAAGGAGCTGCTCGAAAAATCGGTGTCGATGCGTATGATATCGGATGTGCCTCTCGGTTCTTTTTTAAGCGGCGGATATGATTCTTCTCTGGTGACGGCAATCGCGCAGGCGCATTCCGATACGCCGGTCAAAACTTTTTCCATCGGTTTTCACGAAACAAAATATAACGAAGCAGGGTATGCGAAGGCGGTAGCAGAATATCTTGGAACGAACCATACGGAGCTTTATATCGACGAAAAAGAAATGTTCGAACTGGTGGACAGTATTCCGTATTATTATGATGAACCTTTTGCGGACAGTTCCCAAATTGCGACGATGCTTGTATCCAAACTGGCGAGCGACCATGTAACGGTTGCTTTGTCGGGTGACGGCGGCGACGAATTTTTCTGCGGTTATAATATTTATGAAAATGTCCGGCAGGCGCAAAAGCTGGATGTGCTCGGCGGCATGGTACACGGCCTCTGCAATCTGCCGGGGTTCCGGCAGGCCGGGGTGGAAGAGCGGCTGCCCTTCCGGGTGCGCGTCATCGCCGGCAATCGGGAAAAAGAAAGCAAGACCCAGTTTGGGGCGGGCAATTATATTGTAAAGGCTAACGCGATGGTAAAAGCGGTTCCGGGATTGAAATTCCTTCCCGTTCATTATCTGAACGAGAGCAAATATGGCGTAGCGGATTGGCAGATTCGGAGAATGTTGCTCGATATGGATACTTATCTGCCGGGAGATATTCTCTGTAAGGTGGACAGGGCGTCCATGAAATATTCGCTGGAAGCGAGATGCCCGATTCTGGACACGGATGTTATGGAATTTTCTTACCGGATTCCACATTCCTATAAATATGCGGGCGGCGATAAGAAGCATATTTTAAAAGATATTGCCTATGACTATATTCCGAAGGAATTGTTGGAGCGGCCTAAAGTCGGCTTTGGCGTACCGCTTGACAAGTGGCTGCGCGGACCGTTGAAAGAACAATTATTAGATTACAGCAGTTATGAATATCTTGCAAAACAGGATATTTTCGATGCGGCTTACACATCCGATATGATTCAGAACTATGTAAAGACCGGAGATGCGGGGCCGGCGACCGGAGCAAACTATTCCAAACTCGCATGGTCGTTTTTCGTATTTCAGCAGTATTTTGCGAAAATACAAAGCATGTGAGAGCATGCGGATATCAAAAGACGCATGTTATATTAAATGAGGATTCAAAATTTGAAGGGATGCGGAAGCTGGCAGGGGATAGAACGATGGAGGAAAAGAACCGCCAAAATGAATTAAATAACAACAAAAACGTTCTGACAACGCAAAAATCGCCAAAATATGCAGGAAAACTTGCATTTTATATCGGTTCTCTCGATAAAGGCGGAGCCGAGCGTGTTTTTGTTAATCTGGCCGAATATTTTCAGAACAAGGGTTATCAAATCATTATGGTGACGCAGTACCGGAAAGAGGAAGAGTATGAACTCGCCGAAGGTATCAGAAGAATTCTATCCGATATTCCGCCCGAAGAAACAACCGCAAGCAGACTCCTCAATTTTTACCGGCGTGTGAAAAGGCTTCACCGCATCTGGAAAGAGGAAGAACCTGATTTGGCGCTGTCCTGTGTCGGAAAAAATAATTTCATGGCCATTGTGACGACGATGTTCACGAAAACAAAGCCGGTTGTTTCCGTTGTCGGGGAAGCCGGAGAAGAGTATCCGAACAGATTGATGAAATTCCTTGCGAATTTGCTGTTTCCATTCGCATCAGGCGTTATTTTACAAACAGAGCGTTCCCGCAGTTTTTTCTCGGAAAGAGTTTCAAAAACGGCTGTTATGCTTCCGAACTCTTTGAACCCTTTGTTTTTGCGGGAAAGATATCGGGGGGAGCGGGAAAAGAGAATTGTTTCCGTCGGCCGGCTGGATGCCAATAAAAATCATGAGATGATGTTTCAGGCGTTTGCCGGGCTTGCCGACAAATACCCGGAATATACGCTGACCGTTTACGGTGAAGGAGAACTGCGGGAAACGCTGCAAGAGCGTATAGCGTCTCTCGGACTGGAAAAAAGAATCTTCCTGCCGGGTGTGATTCCCGATGTGGCGGATAAAATAGAAAAAGCGTCCCTGTTTCTGCTGACTTCTTATTCGGAAGGAATTTCCAATGCGCTGATTGAAGCGATGGCACTGGGACTGCCGGTCATTGCAACCGATGTGCCGAGCGGCGGCACACAGGAACTTATCCGACAGGAAGAGAACGGCCTGATTATCCCGGCGGGAGATGCGAAGGCCCTTGAAAAAGCAATGGACAGACTGCTGTCCGACAGAGAATATGCGGAACGGCTCGGGGAACAGGCTCACAAAATACAGGAACGGCTCGCCCCCGACAGCGTGAACAGGCAATGGCAGGAATATTTTGAGAAAATAATCACCCCATGAAAGGAGCGGCTCATGTGTGGAATTGCCGGATTTTGCAACGGAACGTTTGACTGGCGCAAAAATATAGAGAAAATGAATGAACGGATGTATCATCGTGGTCCCGATGCTTCCGGCGTTTGGGCATCCGAAGACAGACAGGTGGTGCTTGGGCACAGGCGTCTGTCCATTATCGACCTGTCTCCCGGGGGCAGTCAGCCGATGGAATCGAGGAACGGCCGTTATGTGATTGCCTATAACGGAGAAATTTATAATTATCCGGTTATCCGGGACAGACTGATACATGAAAAAAAAGTGACTGCTTTTAAGGGCACATCCGATACGGAGGCGCTTTTGGAAGCAGTCTCTTCATACGGACTGGAAGAAACGCTGAAAATGAGCAAAGGAATGTTTGCCCTTGCTCTGTATGATAAAAAAGAGAAAACATTATTTCTGGCAAGGGACAGAGTCGGGGAAAAACCGCTGTATTACGGATTTATGGGAAAAACGTTTCTGTTTGCATCGGAACTTGGCGCAATCGCGTGTGTGGATGGCTTTCAGGCACCCGTTCATACAGGTATTCTGGATGCTTATTTCCGCTATGGCTATATTCCCGCGCCCCATTCCGTTTATCAGGGAATTTATAAACTGGAGCCGGGTAAAATACTGAAATTAAAAGCGCCTTTTGAGCGTTTTGAGATTTCAACCTATTGGTCTATGAAAGAGGCGGCATGTTACGGGCAGACGCATCTTTTTCAGGGAAGCGGGCAGGAGGCGGCCGAAGAACTGGAACGCCGCCTGAAAGATGCCGTTCGGGGACAAATGGTGGCGGATGTACCGGTTGGCGCTTTTCTTTCGGCGGGAATCGACAGTTCAACGATTGTTTCGCTGATGCAGTCAGTAAGTGACAGAAGTGTCAGAAGTTATACCATCGGTATGTGGGAAAAAGACTTTAACGAGGCCGAAACTGCCAAAAAAATTGCGGAGCATCTCGGAACGGAGCATACGGAACTTTATATTACGGAAGAAGACGCCAAACAGGTGATACCGAAACTGGGAACCATGTTCGGAGAACCGTTTGCGGATTCCTCTCAGATACCTGCCTACCTTGTCAGCCGGATGACGAAGGAGCATGTGACGGTGTCGCTGAGCGGAGACGGAGGAGACGAGCTTTTCTGCGGTTATCAGACATACGGTTCTCTGGAACGTGTATTCCGGAAAGTCGGACGGATTCCGGCTTTTGTCAGAAAGCCAGCGAGTGCGGCCATATTGCACAGTCCCTGGGGAAAAGAAGGTTCCCTTGCAACGCGGGCGCGTCTGCTTGGCGCATCCGGCATCGAGGATTTGTACCGGTGTTCCGAAATCGGAGAAGGACTGGAACTGCTGGCGCCCGAAGTCTGCCGGGAATCTGCGTCTTTTACTTCGCCGGAGCGGGCATATGAAACGGTCATGGATGCTTATCCGACAGGCCTTTTGCCGGAACCGCTGCATAACCTGATGCTGATGGATATGCTGATGTACCATCCGGACGATATTCTCACCAAAGTGGACCGGACAGCGATGGCGGTCTCGCTAGAGACGCGTGTGCCGATGCTGGATAAGGATGTGGTCGAATTTGCGTGGACGCTGCCCATATCCTACAAAAAGCAGGGAGATGTCACGAAAAAAATATTGCGTGATATTTTATACAAATATGTGCCCCGGGAACTGGTGGAGCGGCCGAAAACAGGATTTGCCATTCCGCTCCATAAATGGCTGAAAGAACCCGGTCTGCGGGAATGGGCGGAAGGTCTGCTCGATTTGCGGAAAATAAAAGAACAACAGTTATTAAATGCCAAAACGGTCGGCCGGATGTGGGAAGATTATGTGGAACGCGGCGTGTGGAGACAACAAATCTGGTATGTGCTGATGTTTATGGAGTTTATGAATACCAAAAAGGAGTCTTGTTTATGAAAATCCTGCAAAACAACGCAATCCCTCCCCTTCCGCCCGGGCGGCAGACGGAGCTGATATCGGTCATCGTGACGGCCTATAATATTGCGCCCTATCTGGAGCGCGGCGTAAATTCGATTCTGCAGCAGACGTATCGGAATCTGGAGATTATTCTTGTGGACGACGGTTCTACGGATGAGGGCGGCCGGATATGCGACCGGCTGGCGGAGAAAGACGACCGGCTGACAGTCATCCATAAGGAAAACAGAGGGCCCGGCGATGCCAGAAACGTTGGGATGGATATTGCAAAAGGAACGTTTATCGGTTTTGTGGACGGCGACGACTGGATAGACGCGGATATGTACGAGCGGATGCTCGGTGCGGCTCTGGCACAACAGGCGGATATGGCAATCTGCAGGTACAGGCGGGTGTACAGGGACCATACGGAAGATGCTTCGACGGACAGGGTCGCGGTTCTGGAGGGGCAGGAAGCTTTGCAGTATTATGTGGAAGAACGGGAAGAGTATGATATCCAGAATGCGGCATGGAACAAGCTGTACCGCAGAGAGATACTGGAAGATATGCGTTTTTCCGTCGGGAAATGGTATGAGGATGTAGTATTCTCCGCCAAAGCGCTGAGCAGGGCCGCAAAATGCGTTTACCTTGACAGTGCCGCTTATAATTATATAATAGACAGAGAAGGCAGTATCATGAATGTCCGGATTAATTCCCGGACTTTTACCGACCAGATACCGGCTTACCGAGAACGGAGCGATTTTCTGCGTTCTCTCGGAAGAGAGGACCTGGCGGACATTCATGATTATTTCGTATATAAAAGGCTGCTTCTTTTTTATAATCAGATTAAAAAAAGCGGCATGCCGGAGAAAAAAGCATATTTACAGAAAATAACAGATGTTATAAATGAAGGAAGAGGAAGCTGTGACAGGATTTATCGGTGTTCTGCCGCAAATCCGAATGAAAAAAGAAAGATGGAGCTTTTCCTGAAATCCCCACGGTTATACTGGTGGGTGATGTGTCTGAATGAAGCCGTTATTCTTCCGATAAAAATGCGGCGCGGCCGGTAGTTGCCGCATGTGTTCCGACGGCTTTCAGACGCGGTTGCCGGGATAACGTACAAGATAAAAGAAAGGGCATGAAAGGGTATGATAATCATCCAGATGGCGGGCGGCCTCGGAAATCAGATGTTCCAGTATGCGCTCTACAAACAGCTTACCGGTATGGGAAAAACAGTAAAAATGGATGATGAGGCGGGTTTCAGAGAGGACGCGCAGCGGAATCCCGCGCTTGCCGCTTTCGGCATTGCCTATGAAAGGGCGAGCCGTCAGGAAATAGAGGAAATGACGGATTCTTCGATGGCATTTACGGCAAGGGTGCGCAGAAAGCTGTTCGGCCGTCAGAGGCGTGCGTATTTCGAAGAGAATAAATGTTTTCAGCCGAAGATTTTCGATTGGGACGATATTTATCTGGAAGGATACTGGCAGTCCGAGAAATATTTTCGGGATGTGGGTAATTTATTAAAGAAGGAATTCAGTCTGGAAAGCGTGAGAAGAAATCGCGATAACGGTTACGGGCTGTCTGAGGAAGCGGAGCGGTATCTGAACCGGATAGAACAGGGGGAAAGCGTCAGTGTCCATGTACGGAGAGGCGATTATCTTTTGCCCCAGAATCAGGATTTGTTCGGCAATATCTGTACGGACATGTATTATGAAAATGCGGTTAAAAAAATGATGGAAAGCCGGCCGGACTGTACGTTTTACCTTTTTACGAACGATAATCAGTGGGCGGCGGAGCGGTTAAGAGAGAGGAAGGATTTCCCGATTGTTCTGGTCGAGCTGCCGGGTAACAGGGATTATGAGACGCTCATGCTGATGAGCCGGTGCAGGCATAATATTCTGGCAAACAGCAGTTTCAGCTGGTGGGCCTCTTATTTGAACGATAATCCGGATAAGCAGGTCATTGCGCCGGCTGAATGGATGAACGGATGGGATTGTTCGGATATATACAGGGCCGACATGATACGAATTGGCGCAGGGATATCGGAAGCAGCGCAATGACAGGAAAGGATATGGTCGTATAGATGAAGGAACGGGCACAGGAAGATAAGAAGATAACGATGCTCCAGAAAATCAGTTATCTTTTTGACAGAAAACAGAAGATGCAGTTTATCGGACTTGGCATTCTGATTTTAATCGGCGGCCTTCTGGAGACGCTCGGCGTTTCCATGATGGTTCCGCTTGTGCAGGGGATTATGGACCCGGAGGCGCTCTACCAGAATGAAATCGTAGGAAAAATTCTGCGTTTTCTCCATATCGAAACGGTGGATATGGGGCAGGCAGGCGGCGGGAACCGGATGATTATTTTCATGCTGGCGGCGCTGATGATTCTTTTCGTTGTCAAAAATGTGTATCTGTTGTTCCAGACCTATGTGCAGAATACTTTTGTCACGAGAAACAGGAACCGGATGATAAGCCGCGTGATGCGGGAATTTCTGAACAGACCTTATGAAGAATATCTGGGCGCGGATATCCCGACGGTATTCCGGTTGACGGACAGCGATATTCCGAATGCGTTTCAGCTGATTCTCGTTTTGATACAGATGATTACGGAAATTGTCGTTTCCGCGTTTTTATGCGTCGTGCTGGTGGTTGTCAGCCCTGTCATGACCGTTTTTATCGTTGCGATTTTTCTCGGCATGACATTGCTGTTATCGAAAATCTTAAAACCGCATCTGAATGCGATTGGAAGAAAAAATCAGGAGATTCAGTCCAGAATCGCCAAATGGCGCATTCAGTCCATTTACGGGCTCAAAGATGTCAAGGTACTGCACCGGGAAGAATTTTTTGTCAGGAATTATTATGAAAGCGGCAGCATCGGCGCCAACGTGGCGAGAAATTACGCGGTGCTGAACAATCTGCCGAGATTGCTCATTGAGATGATATTTATCGTCAGTATGCTTGCTTTTATTATGGTATATATTCTCGGGGGCGGCAATATCAACGTGCTCATCCCGCAGCTTACCGCGTTTGCGGTGGCGGCTGTCCGGATTATGCCGAGCGCCAACCGCATCAATACTTATATGTCGGAAATCGCGTATTCACAGCCCTGCCTGGATTATCTGTATGAAAATCTGAACGAGAGCATGAAGCAGGATGTGAACGGAAGCGTTACGGGATATGGCAAAGATGCGCCGAAGGAAACGGATAAGCAGAGGACGGTTCTGCGGGATAAAATCGTGCTCGACCATATTACGTTTGCCTACCCGGGAACGGATAAAAATATTTTCACGGACGCCCACATGGAAGTGAAGCGCGGACAGTCCGTCGGAATTATGGGGCCTTCGGGCGCCGGAAAATCAACGATTGTGGATATACTGCTCGGCCTTTTACATGCACAGAAAGGGTCCATCACCTGGGACGGACAAAATATCTTTGATGATTATGAAGCGTGGCTGTCCCAAATCGGTTATATTCCGCAGTCCATTTATCTGGTGGACGAGTCTATCCGGGACAACATTGCGTTCGGCATCGACGCGGATAAAATCGACGAGAAAAGAATCTGGGAAGTGTTGGAAGAGGCGCAGTTAAAAGAATTTATCGAGGAACTGCCGGATGGGCTCGATACGACAATAGGTGACAGAGGGGTCAGAATTTCCGGCGGACAGCGGCAGCGTATCGGGATTGCAAGGGCATTGTATCATGACCCGGAGATTCTTGTTTTTGACGAGGCGACTTCCGCGCTCGATAACGATACGGAAAAGGCAGTCATGGATGCGGTCAACAGTTTTCATGGGAAAAAGACGATGGTCATCATTGCGCACCGGCTGAATACAATCGCGAAATGCGATGTAATCTATAAAGTGGACGGAGAAAAAATCGTAGAGAGCAGTCTGTAACAGGTTGATAAATTGCCGATGAAGAGAGAAACAGGGAGATTATAATGTTAGGAATTGAGACACAGGAAGGGTTCGGGCTTGGAAATCAGTTATTTTTCTATGTGACGACAAGATGTATTGCGATGGATAAAGGATATCAGTTCAGCGTCCTTGACCCAGAGCATTTTGCCAATAATATGCACAGCGACTGCGGGCTTTATTTTATGAATCTGGATTATGGCGTGCCCTCCCGGAAAGAAGATTACCGGAAAATTTATCATGAAAAAGAGGACAGGCTTTTTGCGGGCAATTCCAGGCATGATTTGACCCACGGCGTATATATTACGGACACGGACAAGGCGTTATTCGATGTGGAAGACGATACGCTCTTATACGGTAATTTCCAGGCGGAAGACTATTTTATTCATCATAAGGAAGAAATAAAAAAGTGGCTTTCCGTGAAGCCGGAATACGACTGCAGGGAATACAGCCGGGAGAATCTCTGTATACTGCATTTGCGGTGCAGCGATTATATGGGGTCGCCAGAGCTGTATCTGCGGAAAAAATACTGGCTTCAGGGCATGGCGCAGATGCGGAAAGTCAATCCCCGGATGGAATTTATGATTATTACCAATGACGTGAAGGAAGCCGGCAAGTTTCTGCCTGGCATTCCGGCCTATAATTTTGATTTGGCGAAAGATTACAGCATCCTGAAAAATGCCAGGTATCTGCTGCTTGCCAATTCTTCTTTTGCATATTTTCCGGCGTTTACGAGCGATACGGTGCAGTATATACTGGCCCCGAAATATTGGGCGAGACATAATGTGTCCGACGGTTACTGGGCGTCGGAGCAGAATATCTATGAGGGCTGGCATTATATGGACAGACAGGGCAGGGTGTTTACCGCCGAAGCGTGCAGGAAAGAGCTGGCGCAATATAAAAAGACTTCCCGCAAATATGCCCGTTTGAATGAAAGACCGGAAGGACTGCGGCTGAAAGCCATGATGCTTCACGGAAAATATATTTACGGAAAGGCATACTGCGGCAAAATTGCCAGGGGGGTATTAAGACGGATAAAGGAGAAAGTTGTCAGGTGAAGCGAATAATCGACAATATTTCCGTGCGGAAAATGGCGGTCTGCGCAGCGGTTCTGTTTGCGCTTTCCATTATCCCGCTGCTGCTGCTCGGAAGATATAATGTGATGTGTATAGACGATTACAATTACGGCAGGCTTGTTCACGAAACATGGCTGTCCACCGGTTCTCTGTGGCAGTCCATACTGACTGCGCTCCGGCAGACCGGGGATTTTTATACAGGGTGGCAGGGCACTTATGTATCCTGTTTTCTGATGGCGGTCTGTCCGATGAATTTTTGGTATGAAACAGCGTTTCTCGTGCCGGTCATCATGATAGGAATGTTTGCGGGAGCCACCTTTGCGTTCGGGAGACAGATTCTGACCAAATGGCTCGGCAGCGACGGAAAGCACGCTTCGCTTGTGATGTTTCTGCTTCTGTTTATGTTTTATCAGGTTATGGAAGCGCCGTTTGAAGGGATATACTGGTATAACGGAGCGACCCATTATGTTTTGATGGAAGCGCTCCTGTTCATCATGCTGACACTTGTGTCAGGAATATTGTGGACGGAAAAAAAAGGCACCATGACGCTCCGGTGCGTCTTTGCGGTTCTGCTCGGCGTTATCGTAGGCGGCGGCAATCTGGTGACGGCGCTTCAGGCCGAGATATTGCTGACGCTTTTGCTTCTTTTTACCTTTGTGAGCAGGCGGCAGAAGACACTCTTTGTCCTTCTTCCGTTTCTGGCTTTTACGGCGGGCTTTCTGTGCAATATTCTGGCGCCGGGGAACGCGATGCGGGCGAGTCTGGATACGGATGTGGGTTATTCGCCTGTGATGGCGGTTATCCTGTCTTTTTATTACGCGTTTATTTTTCTGTTGGGTTGGACGAATAACTTTGTGATATTCATCTGGCTTGCGTTGCTGCCGGTACTGTGGCGGATAGGCAGAAATTCCGAAAAGCGTTTTGTGCATCCCGTATGGGTGACGGCGGGCGCTTTCTGCCTTCTGTCCGCGATGTTTACGCCGACGCTGTATGCGGTCGGTATGGTGGGGCTGTCCAGAGTGGATAATATTATTCAGATGGTTTATTATCTGTGCCTGTTCTTTGTGACGACGTACTGGTTCGGCTGGTTCAGCCATCGAAATGAGAAGGAAGCGGCTGACAGGGACTCTGCGGGAGCTCTTCTCGGCATGTTTCTAGAACGCACCGGGAACCGGATGACGGTCGTCTGCGGCCTGCTCGTTTTGCTCCTGTGGACGCTTACGGCCGACAAAAACACATATACGGGCATTTCGGCTCTGCGTTCTCTGATGAACAAAGATGCGGCCGTTTATTATGAAGAAGCGATGGAACGGCATGCGGTTTATGTGGATGATACGATAAAAGACGTCGTTATCGAGCCTTTTTCCGTCAGACCGGCGCTGTTCGATTTCGAGGATTTGACGACGGATACGGAGAACTGGCTGAACCTCGCGGTTTCCGATTATTATCATAAAGATTCGGTGAAATTGAGAGACAACGGGGCAAAATAGAAAGGACTGGCTGTATTATGGGGACGGAGAAGCGAAAACTTCCGAATGTCACGCTGGCGGCGATGACCAGCGTTAATCTTTACGAAACGATACATGCGCTCGCATATAGTATGCGGGGCATTGAATTTGGGGAAGTGGTTCTTATTACCCACAGAAAGCCCTTTTTTTTGCCAAAAGGCATTCATTATAAACACACTTCCAAATTAAAGGATATTGACGCATTTAATTATAAGATGGTTTATGAGCTGGCGGAGCATATCGATACGGAATTTGTACTGCTTGTGCATTACGACGGATTTGTGGTGCATCCGGAAAGCTGGCGGGATGAATTTCTGGATTACGATTATATCGGCTCCCCCTGGCCGCTGCCGAAGAATAATTATGCTTACCGGGACGCCAAAGGAGAAATCTGCCGGGTAGGAAACAGTGTTTCCATTCGGAGTAAAAAATTGCTGCAATTCCCGAAACAGGCCGCGCTGAAATGGGAAAAGATGCCGGACGGAAACTATAACGAAGATACTTTTCTCTGCTGCAAATACAAAAATGTCATCGAAGAGGCGGGAATGCGCTTTGCGCCGATTGAAGTCGCGAAGTACTTCGGGCACGAACATATGATTCCGGAAGTGATGGACGTGGAGAAGCCTTTTCTGTTCCATAAATGGCATGGAAGGAACGCACAGTACCCGCATTTTGTGAATCCGTGGAAAGTGCGGTGGCAGAAAGTGAAAGATGTTATCAGACCATTCCTGTTTTACAGGAGATTCAGGAAAGGAGCGGACAAATGATTTATGACTGTATTCCGTTTTTTAACGAACTGGATATTTTGAAACTGCGGCTGCATATCCTGGCGCCTTATGTGGATAAATTTGTTATCGAAGAGGCTTCCGTGACTTTTTCGGGAGAGCCGAAACCGATGATTTTTGCCGAGAACCGGGAAATGTTTGCGGAATTTGCGGATAAAATTCTATATGTTGCGGTGGAAAATTCCCCGATGGACGTGTCAACCCATGAGCGGGATAAATTCCAGAAAAACCAGCTCATCCGGGCACTGGGAGACTGTAAGCCAGACGATGTCATTATTTTCAGCGATGTGGATGAAATCCCGAATCCGAATGCGCTGACGAGGGTGCTGAAGAATTTTGATGCGTCGAAAGTCTATCATTTTGCACAGCGGATGTATTATTGTTTTCTGAACATGGAAGAGGTTTCCGGAAATCTCCTGTCGATTACCGGAGAGTTCCCGGGTATTCTCGTCAGACAGTGGCTTGGCACGAAAGTGTGCAGCTTCGGCAATCTGCCTAAGGAAGGCATCGTTTATCTGCGGGAAGTTTCCGTAGATGCGCCGTGCAGCGTCAGGGTGTCGGACGGCGGCTGGCATTTCGGCTATATGGGCGGCAATGGTGAGAAAAACGTGGCGAAACGTATCGGCGACAAGGTAAAAGCGGCGGCCCATCAGGAATATAACACTTCCAGATATCTGAAAGAAGCGGTTGACAGGCTGCTTTGCGGAGAAGATATTTTCGGAAGGGAAGCCCGGTTCATCCGGGTGGAGATAAACGAAAAATATCCTGTTTATCTGCGGGAACACCTGAAAGAATACGATTATTTACTGGCGCCGCGCATCAGCATCGTCAGAATCTGGTGGAAAAAAGGCATGCTGGCGATAAAACAGGAATTGCGGAAACTGTATGGAAAGATAAGGCGAAGCTGAAAGCACAGGGCGGTTTGGATTTTGGCATAAATGCTGTGGACGGAGGTAATAAATGGGGATTCGGAATTTATACGGTATTTTGTGGAAACACAGGATTCCGCAGCTGCTTTTCTATATTGGGCTGTCGATTGAATTACTGATTGTTATCATTGATAAGAGCAATTACATAAATCCCATAGAAGGTATGTTGTTCCGCATTACCTTTCTGCTTTTTGCCCTGAAGCTTCTTGGCACATCGTATACATGGAAGGAATGGTGTCTCATTGCTTTTCTGGAGTTCTTTGCCCTGATTTCCTATAAAGTAACCGGGAGAAACGATATTATCCGTATCGTGACATTTGTGGCGGCCTGCAAGGGCATTCCGCTGAAACAGATGATACGGTATGCTTTTTATGTGACGCTGGCCGGCTGCGTGGTCATCGTTTTCCTGGCGGTGGCGGGGATTTATGGCGATATGAGCCTGACGACGGACTTTGGAAGAAACTGGGCCGTCGTCTATGGACAAAACAGCGTGGAGCGTCGGTATACACTGGGAATGGGACATCCAAACGCGCTTTCCTGTATGTTTCTGATGCTTCTCTGCATGGGAATATATGTGTATGCGGAGCGGATGAAATGGTATGTCTATCTCTTTCTGATGCTGCTCAATATCGGAATTTACGGTCTGACGGATTCCAGAAGCAGTATGCTGATTGCGACCATACTGCTGCTCGGTTCTTTTGTGATGACCTATTGCGGATTTTTCCGGGAAAAGAAATTTTCTTATGTCTGCGGTTTTCTGGTTTTTCTGTTATGTATCGGTTTTTCGGTGGATGCCGCGGCAGGAGCCCTTCAGGTAAAAGACGCATGGGTAGGTTATGTGTATGAGCAGCGCGAACCTTCGGATAAGCACATGCAGTTTTTGTTACAGGCCGACAAATTTATGAATGGCCGAATCAAGTCTCTGACCAATTCCACACGGAATGACGGAACAATCGAAACGTGGTCGGCATTTTCCTGCCCGGAAAATATGGACTATTATTTCGATATGGGGTGGGTAAAACTGTTTTATCGTTACGGTGTCGTTCCCGGTATCTTATACTGCATCGCCTGCAGCGCGCTTCTGTGGAAATTCTATCGGCAAAAAGACGCCTTCGGGCTTGTCATATTTACCGTGCTTGCGGTTTATTCCGTGATGGAAGCGCATCTGTTCTCGGTCTATATCGGAAGGAATTTTCTGCTGATGATGATGGGAAGCTATTTCCTGCCGATTGAAATTATTCCGAAAAAATGATATGCTGAAATAACATATTATAAAAATGGAAAGCCCGGACCCCGGCGGGCAGCGTACTGTTCCTTCGGAGACGCGCTCCCGCTCCGCGAAAAGCCGCAGCAGATGCTAAGCTCGAAAAAACCTCGCTAAGCACTGGCGCTTTTCCAGGGCCCTCCGAAGGAACAGTACGCTGCCCGCCGGGGTCCGGGCTTTCCATAGCAAAAACACGAAAGGTATGCCAATGAATCGTAGAAAGAAAATTGTAGAAAGCTATTGTCTGCTTTTTGTAGACTTAATTACGATTACGGTTTCTTATATCCTTGCCCTTTTGCTGCGTTATCATAAATTCAGCAGAGTGATGGAGCCGGAGCTTCATTTTATGGGCTGCATCTGTTTTTTGCTGTTCTGCACCATATACAGCTTTATGCTGGACTGGAACAGGGATTTTCTGACGCGGGGCATTTTTGTGGAGTTCATTGCGGTTCTGAAATTCAATGTGTTTATGGCGGTAGCTTTTTCCAGCGTTCTGTTCGTCATCCAGAGGGGTGTTGATTTCTCAAGACTTGTATGGGGTTATTTTACGGTATTCGATATCATTCTTGTCTGGCTGGCGCGTCTTTTGACCAAAAAAGCGCTGCGGGCGTATTTCATGTCTCAGTATAATCAGGTGAAAATCATGATTATCACCAAAGACGCCGTTTTGAACAAGACTGTCAGTCAGTTGAAGAAATCTCTGGATATCAATTATGAAATCGTTGCGCTTGCCTGTGTGGATGTGGACAGAAAAGGCGTCGTTGTTGACGGCGTCAAAGTGACGGCGGACGGCGCCAATGTCATTGAGATGGCAAGGCAGATGCCGCTTGACGAAGTGTTCCTGAATCTGCCGGAAGAAAATATGGAATATGTGAAATATATCATTTATGAGCTGGAATCGATGGGAATCTCCTGTCATTTTAACATCGACATTATCGACAGACCGCAGAAAGAAGTCCGCGTCGGAAGGTTTGCGGATTATACGGTTGTGACTTATTCCATCAACCATTTTGATTACAGAAGGATGTTTTTAAAGCGTCTGCTCGATATTGTGGGCGGACTGGTGGGCCTGCTGCTTACGGGAATCATGATGCCTTTTGTCGCGCTGGCGATTAAACTGGATTCTCCGGGGCCGGTCTTTTTTGCACAGACGAGAATCGGGAAAAACGGCAGGCGGTTTAAAATTTATAAATTCCGTTCCATGTATATCGACGCGGAAGCGCGAAAGAAGGAACTGGAGCAGCAGAACGAGATGCAGGGGCTGATGTTCAAGATGGAGAACGACCCGCGTATTACGAAGGTCGGGAAATTTATTCGTAAGACAAGCATTGATGAGCTTCCGCAGTTTTATAATATCGTAAAAGGCGATATGAGCCTGGTCGGGACGAGGCCGCCGACAGAAGGCGAATTTGAGCAGTATAATTCCCATTACCGTAGGCGCATCAGCATGACGCCGGGACTGACCGGTCTGTGGCAGATTAGCGGCCGGAGCGATATTATCGATTTTGACGAAGTGGTGAAACTGGATTTGGAGTATATTGATAACTGGACACTGGGGCTGGACATTAAAATTTTGTTCCAGACCGTGTGGGTCGTTCTGACCGGAAAGGGTTCCAAATAAGAATGAAAATCTGCATGATAGTTCCCGACCCTTCCGTAAAGGGCGGCATTGCTTCCGTTGTAAACGGGTACAGGGATAAGGATTCGCTGTTGGAACGGAAGTATCGAATCAAATATGTGGAATCGTATCGGGACGGCAGCAAATGGCAGAAACTCGGCAAGGCGCTTTGCGGATATGGTGCGTTTTTCACACAGTTGTGCGCGGACAGGCCTGATATCGTGCATGTGCATTCCTCTTTCGGTCCCAGTTTTTACCGGAAAATCCCTTTTATCTATCTGAGCGCGCTGTTTCGGGTTCCGGTCATCAATCATGTACACGGAGCGGAGTTCGAAAGTTTTTACGAGAATGCTTCCGCAGGCAAAAAGAAACTGGTTGCCCGTGTGTACGGCAAATGCGCGAAACTGATTGTTTTATCGGAGGAATGGAAGCGCCGTTTCGCCTCTTTTATACCGGAAAAACGTATTGCAGTACTGGAAAATTACTGCAGGCTTCCAAAGGAGCCCTATGATACGGGGCGTAAGGCTGAGCAAGTCTTATTTATGGGAGAACTGGGCAAAAGAAAGGGCTGTTATGATATTCCCGCAATTTGGGAGCAGGTGCTGCGGCAGGAGCCGGCCGCACGGCTTGTCATGGCGGGAGACGGCGAGATGGAAGCTGTCAGGGCGGCTTTTTTGGAAAAAGGAATCTCTTCCGGCGTTCATTTTCCCGGATGGGTTCGGAACGAAAGCAAGGAAAAATTATTCCGGGAAAGCAGCATTTTTCTGTTCCCGACTTATCATGAGGGAATGCCGATGGCCGTTTTGGAAGCGATGGGCTATGGGCTTGGTATTGTGACGACGGATGCAGGCGGCATTCCGAAGCTGATTCGGAACGAAGAGGACGGTTTTATCGGAAAACCGGGCGATGTGCAGTTTATGGCGCGGCATGTCACCAGACTGCTGCAGGAACCGGCATTGCGTACGGCGTACGGGCGCAGAGCGCGGGAGCTTGCGCTGCGGGATTACAGCGCCGAAAGACATATGGAGCGGCTTTGCGCGATTTACGAAGCCGTGGCAGGAAAACATTGATAAGAACGAAGCAGCATGCCGGCCCGTGCGCGCACGGTTCGGGGAAAGGCAATATGATATGGGGAAGTCAGCGCGCGCACTCATAAGCGCGGTCAGAATTTTATTTTGGAAAATACGATACGGCAGTCGGCTGCGGACTTCCTGGGTTCAGGGCTTTGACCATCCGCATCTGGAAATTGCAAAAGACGCTATGGTACGATTGGGGGAGCGGATACAGAATCGCGGAAATCTGTATCTTATCTGCGCGCAGAACGGGAAACTGCAAATCGGCGGACATGTATTTTTCAATACCGGATGCAGCGTAAGCTGCATGGAGGAGGTTGCTATCGGCGCGTATTGCAAGATTGGCAACAATACCGTCATTGTGGACCATGACCACAATTTTAAGAAAGAAACAGGGAATCCGGACAAAAGCGGGGAGAATGAATTTCTGTCGGGAAAAATCGTTATCGGCAGCAGGGTTTGGATTGGCGCAAACGTGACGATTCTGCGGAATACGCGTATCGGCGACGACTGCGTCATCGCGGCGGGCAGCATTGTGAAAGGCGACGTGCCCTCCGGTACGCTGTACTGCCAGAAACGGCAGACGGATATCATTCCGCTGTGCGAACTCCGCTTCACGGAAAAGAACAATGTGCGTACATGACAATGGTGTCATTTTTAAAATGAAATCTGCTGGCTGAGAGAAAGGCATGGGAATCGGATTGAAAAAAAAGAATGTGAAAATCAGCGTTATCGTGGCTGTTTATAATAATCAGGATTATCTGGAACAATGTATCGACAGCATTCTGTTACAGACGCATGAAAATCTGGAATTGCTGCTCATTGATGACGAATCGACCGATGGCAGCGGCGCGATTTGCGACAGATACGCGGACCAGGACGAACGGGTGCGGGTCATTCATCAGCCGAACGGAGGCTGTACCGCGGCGTCCTTAACGGGACTGCGGGAGGCTTCCGGAGATTATGTCATGTTTGTGGACAGTGACGACTATGTGGAGACGGAAACGCTGCATGAGATGGCGAAGCTGCTGTCCGGGAAAAAGGGAGAAATCGTTTGCTGTAACCATATCCTTGAGAAAAAAAGACAGACGCTTCCTGCAATCTGTCCCGCCGCGCCCGGCGTCTATGAAGGCGAAAAATTGAAACGGGAAATTAAAGACAGGCTGATTGGAAATGAACAGCGCACGATTCCCATATCGCGTTGCATGAAATTATTTGAAAAATCCGTATTTGAAGGAAATGAGAAATACTGCGATACCAAAATCCACATGGGGGAGGATTTCAATCTTGTATATCCGGCGATGTTAGACAGCACAAGAGTGGTCGTTATGGAAGAAGCGCTGTTTTATCATTACCGTTATGTGGAAGATTCAATGGTGCACTGTTATGTGCCGGATATGGCGGAAGGGCTCGAGCGCCTGCGGGACTTTTTATGCAGCGTATCGGAAGATAAAGGAATTTTGGATAATGGAGAGGCGATTGAGCGGGAATACTGTTATATGCTGCTTCTTGTTATGAAAAACGAGCTGCGAAATCCCGATAAAAAATATCTGCAGAATATCCGCGGAATTTTTCTGAGTGAAAAAGTGCGGAAACGCGTTCTTAACACACCGCTTTCCGTCAGGGAGCGCGCCAACCAGCTGCTGTATCTTGGCATGCAGTACCCGGAAAAGCTGCTGCTGCGCATTCTGCGGTGCATTATCAGGATATATGACCGGAAAAAATAAACTGTTTTACAGGAGGAGGCATAGTGTGAAAAATAAATTTTTCACACGCGAATTTGTGCCTGCGGCGCAAATATCGCAGGTTGAGAGAAAGGCATGGTTATTAGTTTGGAAAATAAACTCGTGATGTATCTGCACGGCGGAAGCGGGAACCACGGCTGTGAGGCAATTGTAAACAGCACATGTCATATGCTCGGGGAACTTCCCAAACTGCTTGTGACAAACAGCGAAAAAGAAGACCGGTATTATTCACTGGCCGGCCTGTGCGAAATCCTGCAGGAGAGAAAAATCGACGAACATTTTCTGGCGCATGTCTGGTATTATGCCTGGAGAGCTTTGTTTCACGACCCGGAGTCGTTTATGCGTTATCGCTTCCGGGAAGTGCTCGGTAAAAATCTCGCGCCGCTTTATCTGTCGGTAGGCGGCGATATGTATTGCTATGAAATTTCCAGAAAAGAGGCGATTCTGGCGAACCGCACGTTCCATAAGGCGGGAGCGAAAACCGTGCTGTGGGGCTGTTCATTGGAGCCGGAGCTGTTAAAAGAGCCGGAAGTCGTCGAAGACATGAAGCGTTATACGCTGATTACGCCGCGGGAATCCATCACGATGCAGGCGCTTTCGGACGCGGGAATTACGCAAAACGTGAAATATTACCCGGACCCGGCCTTTTCCTTAAAACCGGAAGAGACGCCCTTACCCGGGAATTTCCGGAAAGGAAAGACGATTGGCATCAATATCAGTCCGATGATTCTGCATTATGAAAAAGAATCCGGCATTGCGCTTCAAAATTACCGGAAACTGGTCGAACATATTTTGCAGACTTCGGATAACTGTGTGGCGTTGATACCGCATGTCGTATGGAAAAATAACGACGACAGAAAAACACTTGACGAACTGTATCGCGGATATGAAGAAAACGAGCGGGTTATGCTGTTTTCCGACAAAAACTGCGGGCAGTTAAAATATGTGATTTCCGGGTGCAGAGCCTTTATCGGCGCGCGGACACATGCAACGATTGCTGCCTATTCCAGTCTTGTGCCGACGCTGGTCGTCGGGTATTCCGTAAAGGCGCTCGGGATTGCGAGAGATTTGTTCGGAAACGAAGAAAATTATGTATTGCCTGTGCAGACGCTGCAGGATGCGGATGCGCTCATACGGGCCTATGAATGGATGATGAGGGAAGAAGAGGCGATTCGTGCGCGTCTGCGGGAAATCATGCCGGAATACTGTGCCAAAGCGGCGCAGGCAGGAGATGAGATTCGAAAATTATGGAAACAGGTAACGATGTGAGACAGGGTTTAATCAGCATTATTGTGCCGGTGTATAACGGAGAAGCCTGGATAGGAAGATGCGTGCAGAGCATGCAGGCGCAGACCTATACGATGTGGGAGCTTCTTTTGATTGACGGAGGCTCTTCGGACAGAACGCTTGTCCTCTGTGAAGCATGGCAGAAGCGGGACAGACGGATTCGGGTGTTTCATTCCAAAGAGAACCGGGGCGTTTCCTGCGGAAGAAATACCGGACTGCGGGAAGCAGCGGGAGAATATATCTTTTTTGCGGATGCGGACGACTGGTTACAGCCCGACTGCCTGTCCCGGTTATACGGGGAAATACAGGATAAAAATATTCAGATTGCGGGATGCGGGTTTGAACGTTGTTCCGACAGAGACTGGGAAGAGGCGCATAAGCCGCCGGAGCGGATATATGAAAGAAAACTGACTGCCGGAAAAGACTTTCTGGCGGAGGGCATTTTGAAACAGGATACCCGGTGTTGGGGAAAACTGTATCGTAGAGAGCTGCTGAACGGCATTTTTTTCAAAGAAGATTATACGATAGGGGAGGATATGCTGTTTCTGCTGGAGGCGGCGGAAAAAGCGGAGAATATCAGCAGCAGCGAATATCCCGGCTATTGCTATTATTATAATGTGAACGGCGCAATGCTGCGGCCTTTCCGGGCTTCGGACATTGACCAGATACGGTGCTGGCAGTTTGTTCTGGACAAGATACGTTCGGAAAATGAAGCAGCGGCCGCAAAAGACGATAAGATGCCCTATGGCCCCGAAATCGTACAGAAAAGCGCATCCATTCTGCTCGTTTCCTGTATGCTGACGGTGGGAAAATTTTCCGCGCTGTCTGTCAGAGAACGGAAAGCGTATGCCGGGTTGAAGGAACGGTTCGGCCATGCGGTAAAAGAAACGCTGAAAACAGAAGGGGCCTATGCGGGACTGGACCGGGGATATCGTATGAAAGTCGCGCTGTACCGGCGGTTTCCGAATCTGTATATCGGTTTATACGGTATGCTGAAAAGAATGTCCCAAAATAAACAGAAGGAAACAATAAAGAAATAAGATGGGCAGAGTGCAGAAGGCGGCGAAGAATATTTTCTTCGGCTATATCAGCAATTTCATGATTCTGATACTGGGATTCTGGCAGAGGGATGTATTTATCCGGGTTCTTGGAGAAACGCTGCTCGGTGTCAATACCCTGTATGCGGATATTTTAAGTGTGTTATCCTTAGCGGAGCTCGGAGTCGGCACGGCGTTAAATTACAGCCTGTATAAACCGGTCGCCAATCGGGATTATGCGAAAATCAAGTCTTATATGAGACTTTACAAAAAGGCATATCTGACGATTGCGTGCGTCATTGCCGTCATAGGACTCGCGGTGTCCCCTTTTCTGCCGCTGCTGATTAAGCCTGAGAGCAGGAGCGGCATCGCGGTCAGGGAACTGGTAATATATTATCTGATATTCCTTTTCAACACGGTCAGCACTTATTTCGTGGCTTACAAATACAGTCTTGTCAACGCGGAGCAAAAGGATTATATTCAAACTAATATCACAACGATTACGAAGATTGTTACGGTCTGTTTCCAGATTATCGTCCTGAACATAACCAGAAGCTTTTTCTTATATCTGTTGACCCATGCGGTCATCGAGCTGCTTCAGAAGATTGCGGTCAGCATATATCTGAACAGACTCTATCCCTATCTGCGGGAGCGGAATGTGGAAAAGCTGACGAAAGAGGAAACGGATGTCGTCGTCACGAAGAGCAAGGCGCTGATGTTCCATAAAATAGGGGATGTGGCCAGATTACAGACGGACAGTATTATCATCACTTATTTTATCGACGTCGCCTCCGTCGGCTTTGTGGGAAATTATAATTATATCATTACTTACGGAGCCAATTTTATCAACCTGATATTCAATTCCGTGATTTCGGGGCTTGGCAATCTCGTTGCGACGGAATCGAAGGAGAAACAATACAGTATTTTTAAGGTATACCGTTTTTTTGCCTGTTGGCTCTATGGCTTCGCGGCGGTCGGATTCTGGCTGCTTCTTACGCCTCTTGTCGCCGGCCTGTGGCTGGATGAGAGCTGGAAGCTCGGGCAGGCGGTATTAAGCCTGATTCTGATTGACTTTTATTTCAAGGGAGGCAGAGTTGTTCTGCTGAATTATAAGATTGCCGCCGGCGTTTTTGAACAGGACAGATATCTCTCGATTATCCAGGGAGGCGTCAATCTCGTGATTTCCATCATCGGGGCGAAGTATATCGGACTCGCCGGCGTTTATATCGGCACGGTGATATCCGGCGTTATGGCGAATCTTATCCGTCCGGTAATTATATACCGGGACTGCTTCTCCCGAAGCGCGTGGGCGTATTTTAAAGATTCTCTGAAATATATTTGCACGATTCTGGGGATTCTTTTGATATTGATACCTGTTAAAAATTTCCTGCTTGTCCGGGTGAATCTGTTTACGTTTCTGTTGACGGCGGGAATTATAACGATAGTTTATAATCTTATATTTATGTGTTTCTTCCGCAAGACGGAAGAGTTTGCGTACCTGTTATCGGTAGTTGGCCGAAAGTTCAGGAGAAAGAACGGATAGAGGAAAAACAATGGACACAATGAAGATGGAATTAATCGGAACGGCTTGCGAGGAACTGTTGTCCTATGGTCTGTGGGGATTTAAAACAAAAGTAAAAATGTTTATCAAAAAGCATATACTCAGACGGCAGGTTGCGGCGGACGATTTGATTTTCTGGCCGACGGGGCTTCTTGCGTCCGGCCTGTGGCATTGCAGAAAAAAGCTGATACGGAGCGGGAACGAAGAAGAAAAACAGCTGGTTGACAGGATTGAGACCGCGCTTTCGGCCTATTTTACGAGGTGGGAAAAAAGAAACTGTCCGGTCTTTTATCTGGACGATTTGCTTGCCGGAGAGGTATTCCTTGCAATTTTGGAGGAATATCAAAGCAGTTGTCAGGAAAACGGCATGATTAGTGAGAAAAATGTGGGGAAATACCGGAAAGCCGTGGATAAACTGGCGGAATTTGCCTTTTCCTATCCGGCGGACGCGACGGGCAGCTTTCCATACCGTGCGGCGCAGAAAAACGGCCATGTCTATGTGGATACGGTCGGCCTGTCCTGCCCTTTTCTGTATGAATACGGAAGAGTTTACGGGAAGGACGAGGGGATGGAGCTCGCAGTTTCCCAGATTGCGAATTTCCTGGCCTACGGCATCGACACGACGACAGAGCTTCCTTATCACGGGTATGAGCTGGAATCCGGCATGAAATACGGCATTATCGGATGGGGAAGAGCGGTCGGATGGCTGCTGCGGGGGATGACAAGATGTATGACGGCGGTCTACGGACTGGACAGACTGCAGGAATCCTATTGCCGTCTGATGGACGTGGTCATCGCATGGCAGCGAAAAGACGGTTATTTTTCCTGGCAGCTTCAGGCGATGGAAGGCCCGGCGGACACCTCCGCCACCGCGATGATATGCCTTGCCTTACAGGAAGGAATCAGAACGAGGATGCTTCAGGGGGAGGCCTATCAGATTGTGTTGGATAAAGGGCTTCATGCGCTTCGGAAATCGGTCAAGAACGGGCGGGTATACGACTGTCTGGGCGAGTGCGAAGGGTTTTCGCAGTATCCTCAGAATTACGGGGCTTACCCCTGGGCGCTCGGGGTTATGCTGATGTTGGAGATATAAGGAAGGATGTCGGCTGCTTTTATGGTTTGCGGTGGATTTTGAATAAAAATGTACAATTTTGCCCAAAATTATGCTAAAATTGCTTAAAAGGTTGTTCCACAGGAATTTTTATGTTAGACTGGCTTCATTACATTCTAAAGAGGACAAGCCATGGAGTGGGAAGCATACTGGCAGAATTTACTGACTGAGAAAAAACTGATTTATAAAGTAAAAGAATTAAATGAATATGAAAAAATTGTTTTAGAGCAGGAACCTTGTACGGAAAGAATATGTAAAGGGATTTACGAACGCTATGATGAGGCGGAAGAACATCTGAACGCGGTTAAAAAAAATTGTATTGAGATGTTTGACCAGATAGAAGGCGTATATTTAAAAAGCGGACGTGTGAAGAAAAAAGACAGTCTGCTCTGTAAAGTGATAGTTAAGCGATGGGAAAATATAGAAGCTTTTGATAATAAATATTATGATTTAGACGAATTCAATTATGATAAAATTATTACGGATTTAGTGGGAATCAGGCTGATTATCAATTATCGCGGGAAATGGGCAGATATTCATCGAAAGATTCTGAATATTTTCCCATTGCTGGAACAGCGTGCATATGAGGAAAGGACATTGCTGGAACATCTGCCGGGCAGGCAGTTTCAGGCCGAGTGGCCAATAGCTTACTATGCACAGAATGACCCGATACAGGAATATAAGCAAGAAGGCCTGCATGTAAAACTGAAAGCAATAGGATACCGCGGCATTCATTATATTCTGTCTTATCAGGAGACTTATATAGAACTCCAGTTACGCACAATTTATGACGAGGCATGGAGCGAATGTGACCATAGTTATGTCTATAAAAAAGAAGAGAACCGTTCGCACGAAGCATTGGTTCAAATGTCCAAAATTCTGAACAGGCTGACACATCTTTCTGATATCCTGAATGACACCATGAAGAGTGTTTATGATAAAGAGGGAATCCTTGTGGGTGAACAGGGAGATGAATGGACTGCTTTTTCAGAGCATATAAATAGAATTGATGAGATTATCGGGAAGCTGGAAGAAACGGATGACATCTTTCGGGAATTCAGGAGCCGGCTTGTTGATACACAGGAGGATTGTGATGAGACAGGAGAAAAGAGGACAGGAACTGGGAGCGAAGTTAGTGGAAAGGATTAAATCAGGGGAGTTTCCAAAGAATCATCTGATGAATCACGGAGAAAATTTTACGGGAGGCTCAGAAGATTTGCTTGTGTATGAATTTGACCGGTATATGGGCTCCTGTGGTCATGCGATGATGAACTTCAGACTGGCAAAGAAAGGGTGTATTTATCTTGGATATTAAAGAACCGAAAGAAGGATATCAGTTTATTCTGGAAAAATTTGGCGAAGAGAAGATTATCAGTCGGTATAACTGTCTCTATGAATTGCTTTCAGCCTATTTGAAAAGAAAAAGACTGGAAGAACGAATCCATATCATACCTGCTGTTTTAGACCATGTCATCGTAGATTATTTTGTTGATATTTATCGGCTAAAGGACTTTCAGGGAATGGAGCTGGTCAATGATACAAAAATCCTTGCTTATACGTCTTTCTGGCTTTTACGTCATAAACCGTTGCAAATAGTGGATGCAGAAAAAGCGGATGATTTGGTTTATGTGAACGAGGATGCTGTCGGCGAGATTTTGCGCACACAGTTGTTCAAGAACCCGGAAGATACCGTGCTTTTACCGGAGCAGGCGGGAAGAATTGATGATTTTGTGAATACAATGAAGTATTTCTTTCAATATCGGTTATACACGGCGCAGAACATTGAACTGATGATTATGGCCTTTGGCGCCGGAAGAGATTATCAGTACTGCACCGATTTTCAGGAATAAAACTGCATAATATGAACTTGCGCCTTGTTTTCAGGGCGCTTTTTTTATATAATGGATTCGGGTGTCCAAAGGCGCTGTACAGGAATAAACATTAAGAAGGCAGACAGACGTGGAAGGCGGTCATCGTATGATTATCATCAGAGTCATGGGCGGTCTGGGGAACCAGCTGCAGCAATATGCGCTATATAAGAAACTGGAAAGCATGGGAAAAGAAGTGTGCCTCGATATTTCCTGGTTCCGTAATGCCGATGTGCAGGAAGCCGTTCTTGCGGAAAGAGAACTGGAATTAAATTTCCTGAACGGCATTTCTTATCGGGCGGCGGCGCCGGATGAGATAAGAAGCGTGCTCGGAAGGCTGTGGGAAGAAAGGGAAAAAACCGCGGCGAAGCTCAAAAGAAAGCTGATGCCTGCCTCCGACCCCTGTTTTCTGGAAGATGATATGTATCATGAGCAGATATTTCAATTTGAAAATAAATACCTGGTGGGTTATTGGGCCTGTGAAAAATATTATGCGGACATTCTTGAGAAGCTGCGGCGTGAGATTTCCTTTCCCGGAGAAAATACGCTGTCCGGAAAAACGGATATAGCCCGTCGGAATGCGGAAATGATTCAGAAGATGCAGGAAACGGAGTCCGTCAGCGTGCACATACGCAGAGGCGATTATCTGGATGCGGCGAACCGTCCGATTTTCGGGGGAATCAGTACAAAAGATTATTATCGGGCCGCGATTGCTTATCTGAAAGAGCGGCATCCGGGAGCAAAATTTTACTTTTTTTCCGATGATATTCCTTATGTGCGGGAACACTATCAGGAAGATGCCTGTGAAATGATAGACTGGAATCACGGCAGGGACAGTATTTATGACATGATGCTGATGAGCCGGTGCAGACATAATATCTGTGCGAACAGCACATTCAGTTTTTGGGGGGCGAGGTTCAACCCGTATGAATCCAAAATTATGATACGGCCTTCCATTCATAAGAATACGCAAATCTGCATCCCGGAGCAGATGAAGGCGCTCTGGGACGGCTGGACACTGATTACGCCGCAGGGAAAGACGCTTTGAAAATGCGCCGCGCGTTTTAAGGAATCAGAGAAGGAAAATACTGCTTGTGCGGCGGAATGGGAGAATGGTCATAAACATGAATGAAAAAACGATGAAAATGATATCGCTGGAGGAACTTCTGTATTTTGGCTTCTTCCTGCTGCTCTCCATAACGAAGGGTTTCGGCTTTTACGACGGGCAGAAACTGTTTCTGCTGCTTGTGATTCCGGCCCTGCTGCTTGGCCTGGGGAAAATTTTGCTGACCCCGTACACGAAGCGGCAATGGGTGATGGTGGCGGTTCTTCTTTTACTGACGGCGGTCGTTTACTGCCGGTCCGGAGAAAAGGGAATCCTTTTTATCATGTTCATGATTTTGGGAATGAAGAATATCCCGCTGAAAAAAGTGATGCGGACAGGCTTATGGATATGGACGCTGTGCGCCGTTTTGCTGAGCGTATTTTCCTTTTTCCGGCTGGAACATACGATATACCGCGTTCATCAGAAGATGGGGCTTGGACATATTTTCCGGTGGAGCCTCGGCTTCACGCATCCGAATGTTCTGCACATTACTTATTTTGTGCTCTGCGCCTTTCTTATCTACGAACTGGCGGAACGGTACTGCCTGAAACATTTCCTGTTGTTGATGCTCGGAAACGTTCTTGTATTTTTTTACTCGGTAAGCTTTACCGGATTCGGCATTGTCGCGATTTTTCTTGTGGGAGAGCTGTATGTGCGGTTCCGTCCGAAATTCTGCCTGTTGGAAAAGGCGGCGGTCAGTCTGGTGCTTCTGGTCTGTATCCTGTTTTCCTTTCTGCTGCCCTGGCTCTATGCGCGTCAGGCGGCGGCGCAGCATATCGCGCCCTGGCTTGAAAAACTGAATTCTCTGCTCAATACCCGGATATCTCTGGCAAGCCAGTTCTTATCGCCCGGGTACACGAGTCTGTTCGGCGCAAGAATCGCGTTGCTGGAGCTGCCTTCCGGTTCCGTTGACAGCTCTTATATGTGGGGATTTATCAATTACGGATTCATCCCGTTTCTTTTGCTGATGGCGGCTTATTTTCTGTTGGTGGCGGATGCGTGCCGGAAGCAGAAAACGAGGGAAGCCGTAATGGTTATCTGTTTTCTGGGAGCCGGATTTACGGAGCAGCTGCTGTTTAATACGTCTTTTAAAAATATTACCCTGCTTTTTCTGGGAGAGTTATTGTACAGACAGAGAGAGGGGGAAAAAGAATATGCGCTTCTGCCTCTGGCGCGAAAAGAAATCGCCGTGCCGGTTCCGGCGGCTGTTCCGTTTATTGCCGGGATGCCGGGACGAATGGCCGGGGTATGGAAATCCTGCCGGAAACAGGTTCTTGTGTCTGTGCTGGCGGGGGGAATCGCCGGCCTGATTCTGTGCGGTGTTTTGTATACGGCGCCGAAAGGATATGTGGTGCAGCGTTTCTATACGGACGGCCGGTTTGAAACATGGGAAAATCTGGAGAGCGCGCAGGATCCCGCATATGAAGGGTATCGTATCATGAATTATGTGGATGCCGATACGCGGATGCAGATAATAGAGGGAAATGCCGTTATGGTGGAAACGGCGAGATATTATGTGGGAAGCGTGTTGATTGGAGGCCTTGCGGGGTATCTGATTTGTATTTTCTGTCTTGGAGTCTGTAATTCATCATGGAGGGAATCGTGAACAAAGACCTGCAATATTGTACCATATTAAAAACGAATATCAATGTTACAACGATGGAAAAGACTGTCCGGTACATTACGGAAAATCTGGAATCGCTAAGAGGGAATTATATCTGCGTATCCAACGTCCATACGACCGTGATGGCATACCGTGATGAAGATTACCGAAAAATTCAGAACGGCGGAGCGATGGCGCTGCCTGACGGCCAGCCGCTTTCCATCGTGAGCCGCAGGCGCGGATACCGGGATGCCGGAAGAGTGCCGGGGCCGGATTTGATGCCGGCCATTTTGAAGCTGTCGTTGGAAAAAGGCTATTCTCATTATTTTTATGGAAGCTCTGAGCATACGTTGTCCCAACTGCGGAAAGCGCTTATGAAATCCTGGCCCGGACTGCGGATTGCCGGGATGTACGCGCCGCCTTTTCGGCCGATGACCGAAGAAGAAGACAGGGAAGCCGTGGCGCGTATCAATGCCGCGAAACCGGATTTTATCTGGGTTGCGCTCGGTGCGCCCAAGCAGGAAATCTGGATGTATGAGCATAAGAACAGCGTAAACGGCCTGATGCTCGGCGTCGGGGCCGCTTTTGACTTTATGGCGGGGACCGTAAAACGTGCTCCACAGTGGATGCAGAAGCTGTGCATGGAATGGGTGTTCCGCATTATGCAGGACCCGAAGAGGATGCTTCCCCGTTACTTAAATACGAATTTTGCGTTTGTGTATTATACCTGCCGGGAATCAATCGCGCTTGCAAAAGAAAGACGCGGGAACGGTTCTGCGGCCGGAAAGCATGGAAATCATGCCGGGAAAAATGCCGTCGTCCCCCGGGCGGCGCGCCTGAAAATCGCCATGATTGGCCATAAGCGGATTCCTTCGAGAGAAGGCGGCGTGGAAATCGTTGTGGAAGCGCTCGCCGTCAGAATGGCGGCAAAAGGACACAGGGTGGATGCTTATAACAGGTATGGTCATCATGTTTCCGGGAAAAAATATGATGAAGAATACGGGCGCGGCGACAGAAAATATTATCAGGACGTCCGGGTATATATCGTTCCGACTTTTCGGAGCAGCAAGCTGAATGCAATCGTCTATTCTTTTCTGGCGACCGTCAGGGCGCTTGTAAAGCCGTACGATGTGATTCACTATCATGCGGAAGGCCCCTGCGCCATGCTCTGGCTGCCCAAACTGTTTGGGAAAAAAGTCGTGGCGACGATTCACGGGCTGGACTGGCAGCGGGCAAAATGGGGAAATTTTGCATCCCGTGTGATTAAGTTCGGCGAGAAAATGGCGGCAAAGTACGCGGACGAGGTTATTGTCCTCTCGGAGAACCTCCGCCGGTATTTTAAAGATACCTATGGGCGGGATGTGGTGTTCATATCCAACGGCATCGAGCGTCCCGAACACCGGAAGGCAGAGCAGATTTCGGAGAAATTCGGCCTGGAAGAGAACGGCTATTTCCTTTTCCTGGCACGAATCGTTCCCGAAAAAGGACTGCATTACCTGATTGAAGCCTTCCGGGAGATTGATACGGATAAAAAGCTGGTCATTGCCGGGGGCAACAGCCATGCGGCCGATTATATGGAGAAAATTCATCGTATGGCCGCGGCGGACGAGCGGATTGTGATGACGGATTTTGTGCAGGGACAGGTTTTGGAAGAACTGTATTCTTCAGCCTATGCCTTTATCCTGCCGAGCGACGTTGAGGGAATGGCAATCAGCCTTCTTGAAGCCATGAGCTATGGGAACTGCTGTCTGGTCAGCGACATCTGCGAGAACACGGAAGTCGTGGAAGATAAGGCGTTGACATTCCGGAAGGGAAATGTGAAAGATTTGCGGGCAAAACTGGAATATCTGCTGCAAAATCCGGAAGTCGTGGAAGCATATAAAAAGCAGAGCAGCGATTTTATCTGCGGTAAGTATAACTGGGACGATGTAGTGGAGCAGACGCTGGATGTTTATAAGCGCAGCGCAGGACGGAGAAAAAAGAGGATTCAATGAAAATTTTACTGGTGAATAAATTTCTGCATCCGAACGGCGGCTCCGAAACTTATATTTTCGGGTTGGGGGAACAGCTTCGGAAAATGGGGCATGAAGTGCAGTATTTTGGAATGGAACATGCGGGAAGGGCGGTCGGCAACCGGGTGGAAAGCTATACTTCCGATATGGACTTTCACGGAGGCGGCCTGCAAAAGCTTTTCTATCCGTTTAAAATTATCTATTCCTTTGAGGCGAGAAAGAAACTGCGGCCCGTGTTACAGGATTTTATGCCGGATGTGGTGCATTTGAACAATATCAATTTTCAGCTCACCCCTTCGGTCATCGATGAAGTCCGGTCTTTTGAGAAAAAGAGCGGGAAATCCATCCGCGTTGTTTTTACGGCCCATGACTATCAGTGGGTGTGCCCGAACCATATGATGATGATACCGAAGAGCGGAAAACTCTGTTTCGCCTGTCAGGGCGGTCATTTCGGGAACTGTACGAAGAACCGCTGCATTCACGGTTCTGCGGCAAGGAGTTTTATCGGTACGCTGGAGGCGGCTTTTTATCGGTGGCGCAAGACTTACGGCAGGGTGGATAAAATTATCTGTCCGAGCGTCTTTATGAAGAAGCAGCTCGATACGGAGCCGCTGCTTGCGGATAAGACGCTGGCGCTGCACAATTTTGTGCCGGAGAGCGGAAAAAAGGGGAGCCTGGCGCAGACTGAAGAGGAGAACGGCAGCGTATGGGCCGGTGACGCGGGAGAAGATGCCGCATGGAGCCGTTTACGACAGCGGCTTCCGGAGCGGTATGCGCTCTATTTCGGCCGCTTTTCCAAAGAAAAGGGCGTTGAGACGCTGCTGCATGTCTGTAAAAATATGACGAACGTGTCATTTGTATTTGCGGGAACGGGGCCGCTTCAGGAGGAGGTATCGCAGGTCTCCAATATTCGGAACGTGGGTTTTGTGACGGGAAATGCTCTGCGGAAACTCATCGAAGGAGCCGCTTTTTGCCTTTATCCTTCCGAGTGGTATGAAAACTGTCCTTTTTCCGTGATGGAATCGCAGGCCTGCGGAACGCCCATGCTCGCTTCGGATTTGGGCGGCATACCCGAGCTTTTGCAGGACGGCGTGACCGGAGAACTGTTTCCCGCGGGAGACGAAGCCGCTTTGCGTGAGAAAATAAAGAAATTATGGGAACAGCCAAAGCTGTGTGCGGCATACCGGGAGAACTGTAAGAAAATAAAATTCGATACAAGTGAGGAATATTGTGGTAAAATGATGGAACAGGCCTATGGCATGGGGAAAGCGCTTTTTTGACAGGCCATCCCGCAGGCCGGGCCGAAAGACGGAATATGCCGTCAGCGAAAAGACGGCGGAATGGAGTTTTTCATGGCAAGACGAACTTTATACGGCACGGTCATCGTAACTTACCGATGCAATGCCCATTGTAATATGTGTGACTGTTTCCGCGACCCAACCAGGCCGGACGAGGAGATTACGCTGGAAGACATCAGGAAACTGCCGGAGATGGCCTTTACCAATATCACCGGCGGAGAACCTTTTATACGGCAGGATATTCCGGAGATTGTCAGAGAACTGTATAAGAAATCTGACAGAATTGTCATTTCTACGAACGGATATTTTACCGACAGGATTATTGCGCTCTGCAAAGAATTTCCCAAAGTAGGCATCCGCATCAGCATCGAAGGACTGCAGGAGACGAATGACGCGATTCGGGGAATCCCGGACGGCTTTAACAGAGGCTATAAGACGCTGAAGACGTTGGTGGAGATGGGGCATCCGGATGTGGGATTCGGCATGACCGTTCAGGATATGAACTGTGAAGACCTTGTGCCGCTATATAACATTGCAAACGATATGGGGATGGAGTTTGCCACGGCAACGCTTCATAACTCTTTTTATTTTCGGAAAACGGATAATAAAATCGACGACAAGTACAAAGTGGCGCAGAATTTTGAAAAGCTGATTAACGAGCTTTTAAAAAGCAAATCGCCTAAAAAGTGGTTCCGCGCCTATTTTAATCACGGGCTGATTAATTATATTTACGGAAACAAAAGGCTTCTGCCCTGTGATATGTCGAAGAATGCCTTTTTTATCGACCCGTTCTGCGATGTCATTCCCTGCAACGGCATGGAGAAAAAGGCGGTTATGGGAAATCTCAGAGAGCAGGACTGGGACGAACTGTGGAATTCGAAACAGGCGGAGGAAGTCCGCCGCTGTACGAAGAACTGTACGAGGAACTGCTGGATGATAGGAAGCGCGTCGCCGGCGATGCACAAATATATATGGGTTCCCGGATGGTGGGTTATCCGGCATAAGTTCCTGAAGGGCGGGAAGTACAGTCTGAAGGAAAATAAGTTCATACAGCCATAACAGAAATTTCGAGACAAACAAAGGATAGTATGTTAAAATAACAAATAGTATGTATTTATCTGTCGTTTGGACGGATGATGAGGAGTTCCATGGGGCGTTTGCAGAACAAGGTAAAACAACTGAAATTTGCGCTGTACTGTTATAAAAAAGGACAGGACAGCCGTTTTGTCAACACGGTGAAACAGTTCGGAGAAAAAAACAATCTGATTTATGTCGAATCCTATGGAGAAAAACAGACTTCCGATACGATTTTTCTGATAGACATGGAAGAATCTCATTCCGGCTTTTTTGCCGAGCATAATCGTCTGCTTGCGCTGCTTTATTTTGCGGACAAGTATGACATGAAACCGGTCGTGCGGTATCACGCCGGATATTGTTATGCGGAAGCGCATCCCGTCAACGGCACGGACAATCCGTTCGAATATTATTTTGAGCAGCCGGCCGGAATCGGTCTGGAAAACCTGGCTTCCTGCAAAAGAGTCTTTCGGAGCAGAAAAGAGAACAGCTACGAAGTGAACAGGCTCTGCGAGACGCCTAACGGCTATACGAGAAGCGAGGAATATCTCAATGAGATGGCGAGGATTACCGCAAAGTATATTCGTTTAAATACGATTGTCGGAACGAAAGTGGAAGAGGAGATTCATGCGCTTCTGGGAGGCGGAAAGGCGCTGGCCGTCCACGTCAGGGGAACGGATTTCAAACAGAACTTTAACGGGCATCCGGTGGCGATAAGCGCCGACGAATATTTGAAAGAGACCGTCCGTGTTTTTGAACAGGGCGAATATGAGAAAGTCTTTCTGGCGACGGACGACAGCACGGCGCTGAAAAAATATCAGGAGCGGTTCGGGGAGAAAGTCGTTTTTTATCAGGATGTTGTGCGAAGCGATGGGGAAGATACGGTTATGCACAGCGACAGACCGCGTGAAAACCACCGCTATCTGCTCGGCTATGAAGTGCTTCGGGACATGTATACGCTTGCGGCATGCGACGGACTCATCGCTGGCCTTTCCCAGGTAAGTTACGCCGCGAGAATCCAGAAAAAGAGTACCGGCAAAGAATATGGTTCTCTGGTCATTCTGGAGAAGGGAATCAATTATCATAAGAAAAATAACTGCCCTTCCTGAAAAAGTCTCTGAGGAAGCCGGAAAGAGGTTGTAAAATCTGCCATGATAAAACAATTAGCATATATTTTTAACCGGAAAGAAAAAATAAAATTAATGTTCCTGCTTGTGGCGGCCGTTATCGGAAGCCTGCTGGAATGTGCGAGTGTCGGTATTTTCCAGCCGTTTGTGGAACTGTTCATGGACCAGCAGGCGGTTCATAAGAATCCCTACCTGGAATATATCTGGAATCTTTGGGATTTCCGGTCTTTCGGAAGCTTTATGAGCGCTATGGCAATCGCGATTATTGCGATTTTTGTGATTAAAAATATTTATCTGACGATTGAAAAATATGCGATATATACGTTTTCCTATAATATGCAGATGAAGATTTCCACGAATCTGCTGAAAGCGTATGTGAGCGAGCCTTATACGTTCCATCTGAATAAAAATATCTCGGTCCTGCAAAGGAGCGTACAGGAAGATACGGACCTTTTTACAAAAGCGGTCATTCATTTTATGGAATTGCTTGTGGAAGTGATGGTATGTATTGCGCTCGGCATCTATCTTTTCGATGTCAGCAAATCCATTACCGTTATCATCGTCGGACTTTTGATTATCTGCGTCGGCGCTTTTACGGCAGTTTCCAGAAAATTTGCGCGGGAACTCGGAAAAGATGCGCAGGGATATAAGGCAAAGCTCTATCAGTGGATGAACCAGTCGCTTGGCGGCATTAAAGAAGTAAAAGTCCTGAACAGAGAGCTGTTCTTTATCAATTCTTATTCCGGATATTTCAAAAAATATGTCAAAGGACTGAAAATCAGCCGGCTGATTGGCGTAATTCCCAAATACATTGTGGAAATGGTCAGTATGGCTGGACTTTTGCTGGCGATTATCGTGAAAATCAATTATGGACAGATATCCGACCTGGCGGCTTTTGTACCGCAGCTTTCAGCGTTTGCGGTAGCGGCGTTCCGGTTGCTGCCATCCATCGGCCGCATTAATGAACACGTTACCGGAATCATGTATGCGGCGCCGTCCATAGAGCTTGTATATCACGATTTGAAAGAAGTGGAAAACATCAGGAGCCTGGAATCCATAGAAGAAGGCGTTCTGAAACTGGAAAATGAAATTACGGTAAAAGACGTGTGCTATCGCTATTCCGACACGGCGGAAGACGTGATTCACTACGCCGACTTTACGATAAAAAAAGGACAGACAGTCGCCCTGATAGGGGAATCGGGCGCGGGAAAAACTACGATGGCGGATATCATCCTGGGGCTGCTCGTTCCGCAGTACGGTAAAATTAAGATAGACGGCGTGGATATTTTCAGACATATCGACATGTGGCATCATGGAATCGGCTATATTCCGCAGACCATTTATCTTTCCGACGATACGATTCGCAACAATGTGGCTTTCGGCGTGGAAGAAGAACTGATTGACAATGACGCCGTGGAAGAAGCCCTGAAAAAAGCGCAGCTATGGAACTTTATAGAAGGACTGAGCGACGGCCTGGAAACGTTTGTGGGTGACAGAGGTGTCAGATTGTCCGGCGGACAGAGACAGCGTATCGGCATTGCGAGAGCATTGTATCATGACCCGGAAATTCTGATATTGGATGAAGCCACTTCGGCGCTTGATAACGACACGGAAGCCGCGGTCATGGAGGCTATCGAAAAGCTGCATGGCGAAAAGACCATGATTATTATCGCGCACAGACTGACGACGCTTCGAAATGCGGACGTCATTTACGAAGTGGCGGACGGAAAAGTGATACAGAAAGAAAAACAGGATATACTGTGAAAAATAAATTTGGTGCCAAGAATGGAGATTACTGTGAAAAGGTTCGTGAAAGATATACTGGCACAGCTCGATTATTCTCTGTACCGGGCCGGTATCAGGAGCTGCCCCGTCAAAGTGCATACAATCGAAGAAACAATCGAGGAGCTCATTCATACCGATAAAAGCATGGTCCGGTTCGGGGACGGAGAAATTACCATGATTCGGGGAAGGAGCCTGAGCTTTCAGCAGACAGAGGAAGAAATCACAGAAGGGCTGAAAAGACTGCTTTCTTATCAGCATGAAAATATGATTGTCGGCATTCCTGAGATTTTCGGCGATTTATCCATCTACCGGAAGGAAAGCAGGCAGTTCTGGAAAGACCATCTTTTGTTCGGGCGCAAAGTTTATGAGAAATACTGTAATCCGGCCAGAGTATATTATAATTCCTATATAACCAGATTCTATTATCCCATCGAGGACAAAAGCAGGTGCGGCGCATGGATTGAACGCATCCGGCAGATTTGGAAGGATAAGGACGTCGTCGTTGTGGAAGGGGAACGGACACATAACGGCGTCGGCAACGATTTGCTCGATACGGCGGGGAGCGTGGAACGCATCATCGGACCGAGCGAGCAGGCGTTTTGCAAGGTGGATGAAATGCTGGAATGCTGTAAAGAATATTCGAAAGACAGACTCTTTCTGCTTTCCCTCGGCATAGCGGCCAAATTCCTCGCGGAGAAATTGTTTCTGGAAGGTTACCGGGTAATCGATATCGGAAATCTGGATATGGAATATGAATGGTATCTCAGACGGGCAAAGAGTAAGGAAGCAATCGAAAAGCACGCCGTTATCGGGGAAGAAGCGAACCGGAAAGCCGGTTACGATGCGTATCTGGCCCAGATTCGAAAGCGGGTCGTTATCTGATACAAAGGACAATAAGAGGTACGTTCATGAAAGTTTTATATATGTCACACAGATATCATACGAACCAGACCACCATCATGAAAGGGTGGAAAGAGAACGGGCATGAGGTGTTGTTTTTGAGTCAGTATGCCGGCAAAGTGGAAGATTATACATGGGTACAACCTGTTGTAATGGGTTACGCCGCGCTTTTCCGTGCATTTGACTATCTGTATGTGCATTTCCTGAAAAGAAAAGACCCCTTTGCCATTGACATGAAACTGAAATTCGGCATCCCGCCGCTATTTAAAATAGCAAAGAAGATTAAGGAATTCAAACCCGATATAGCAATTTTGAGAGAGCGTTCCATATATACTATCTGTATGTACGCCATTTGCAGACATTATCATATTCCGACAATTCTTTATAACCTGAGTCCGGTATGGGACAAGCCCAGGAAAAAGGACCTGGCGCATAAACTTGTCTGGAAGCTGACGCCGGAGTACCGTATAACGCCAACGAATCTGGTCGGAATCGACTTTACCGGACTCATAAAGGATGAAAAAGGTTACTGGGCGCCGTTTCTGATGGAGCCGCAGCTGCCGCCGGAGAAAAAGTCTTATTTTGCGGATAATCGAATCAATGTTTTCTGCATCGGCAAATATCAGGAGCGGAAGAACCACCAGATGATGATAGAAGCGGTTGAAGAGCTGCTTCCGAAATATGACCTGCATCTGACGATTGCGGGCGAAATTTCCAATTCTTTTCATGAAGAATATTTCCGAAAGGTATCCGATTATGTCAGGACGCACGGACTTGAAGAACGGGTTACCTTTTTAAAGAACCTGAACCGGACGGCAATTGCCGAAGAATATCAAAAAGCCGATGTCTACGTCGTGCCGAGCACAGGCGAGCCGGCTTCCATTACCGTAATAGAAGCGATGGCATATTCCGTACCGGCCATCAGCGGCACGGATAACGGAACCGCGAGCTATATCGATTTCGGAAAGACGGGATATGTTTTTGAAGACAACAACAAAGAAGACCTGAAAGATAAACTCGAAAAAATCATTTGCGACAGGGAGCGCCTTGTCAGAATGGGCGCGGCCGGTTACCGGCATGTACAGGAGCATTTCCAGTTTAAAAATTATTATGGGCAGATAGAAACCATTTTACGGAAGATGAAAGTATCAGGAGAGAAGTGAAAATGAGGGAAGGAAGAATTTTATCAGGAAGGGGTAGAACGTGAAGAATATCATAAATCTTGCAAAGAAAAATATTCTGTTTATCCTTCTGTCAGCGGCCATCCTGTTATGCGTTATCTTCCGGGACAGCCCTCTTTCCATACCCATTGTGTCATATCCTGATTCCTGTATACGGTTCTCCACGGAGGAGACTGTGCTGGAACAGACCTGGCAGCCGTCGGTGAAGAATCTGACGGGTATCAAAATCCCTTATCTGAGCACGGCGGATTTTAACGCTGTTCTGAAACTGACCATTTATTCCGACGACTATTCGGAAATCCTGACTACCGCAGAAATACAGGGCGTATTCCGGGCCGGAGAAGAAGGCGTTTTGAAACTGCAGTTTCCGAAATGTAAGGTAATACCCGGCGAACGCATTAGAATACAGCTTGGCTTTGGAGATATTTCCGGAGAGGGGACATTCCTGTTCGAATCGGGAAGCCAGTATGGAGGCTGTACGGTTGACGGACGGGACTGTAATGAAGCGGCGGCTTTTGAGATGCTTTCCGTAAAATCTTCGACGCTGTTTGGGTTACTTGCGGTTTTCGGCCCTCTTGCGGCATTTTCGCTGTTGTTTATGCTGTTATGGAACCGGAAATGGGAGGAATGTATCGGCCTGTCCATGTTCGCCGTCGTATCGGTTCTGTACGCGGCGGGCTTATTCGATAAACTTCTGGCCGGCATGATATTGGTATATGTATTGGCGGGAATCGCCCTGCTCTTTTCCATATACCTTTATAATCACAGAGAAGTATCGGTAAAAAGTCTGTATTCTCCTTCGATTCCCGTCTATGTGCTTTTTTGTGCGCTGATTGTTCTGAACTGCAGGGGAGCCTGGTTTGCAAGATGGGACGAGTACAGTCATTGGGGACTGGCTGTGAAAGATATGTTTTTCTTCGATTCTTTTGCAAAACATATGAATACGTCGGTCATGATGCCGCGGTATGTGCCCTTTGCGACGCTAATCGAGTATTTCTTTGTTTTCGCAGAAGGCCTGTTTTCGCAGGAAGTGGTTTACATCGCTTATCAGACCGCCATGCTGAACGCGCTTATCATGATTTGCGGCGTTTCGAGGAAAAGACGCTTTTACCTGATTCCGACAGTCGCGATTATGGTATTTCTTCCGGTTATTTTTTTCAGTGATATCTACAACTGTATTTATGTGGACCCGATGCTTGCAGTATTTATGGCCTATGTGCTGATTTGTTATTATACGGAGGAATTGAAAGGGTTTAATCTGCTTCGCATTCTGGGAGGTCTTTTTGCGCTCACGCTGACAAAAGATATGGGAATGGTCATCGCGGGACTTCTGACAGCGATTATGATAGCGGACAGACTTTATCATGCCCTTCATCAGAAAAAGAAAGTTTTGGTAAGTCTGCTTGGACCATGTGCCTGTGCGCTGTTTGTTATCGGCGTTTATTTCAGCTGGCAGATTTATATGAGCATTCCGGCCAAAACGCCGGAGCCGAAAGCTACGGCGGTGGAAACGGCCGAAGCGCCCGTGACCGGTGCAGAAGAAGATGCGGACAACCATTCCATGCTTGCAGGAATTTATGAGGAGACGGCGAGTCTGGAAGCGGATTTTATCGGGGAACCGGAGCCGACGGAAGAAGTCTTTTATCAGGAGACGGTCGAGGAAGAGGAAGTTTCCTTCCAAAGTACGGTAAGCGCCAGCGGCGTTACGCTCGAGGGAATTTTGGGACTGCTGCGGCATGACGACGGCGGATACCGTTACCAGGCCATTAAAAATTACCTGGTTACAATGTTCGACGGAGAATCTTTCTGGTTTGAGGGAATCGGATTATCCTATGTTGATATGTATATTCTGCTGTTACTGTTGATTGGCGGATTGTGGCTGGCAGGATTCTGGGGAAACTGGGCCGATAAAATGGTTTCCTTTGGTATCTTTACATTTCTGGCGGGAATGTGTTATAGTCTTGTATTAGAGCTTTTATATTTATTTGCATTCACGATGGGGGAAGCGCTTTTACTCGTGTCTCATGAAAGGTATCTTGGTTCTTTTCTGGGGGGCGTTGTCATTGCGTTTGCTTTTTTGCTGACGCAGAAGGCGGCGGAGTCCGTGCAGGAGAACAGACGAAGGAGTCTGACGGTATTAAGCATTTTGACCGCAGGAATCGTTATATGTGTGCCTGTGGAAGGCTTTGTCATGAAAAATATGGATACGGAGATACAGGCGGAACATATTGCCGGTAATTCCGAAATTGAAGAGGCGTTCCGGAGCGTCGCGGCGGGCGCGGAAAGCGTATACTTTGTATGCAATGAGAGCCGCGGACATTCTTATTATATCTTTAAGAATGTGGTCAGCCCGGTTCTCACACCCTATTCCGATTATAATATTTATGCCTCCGAAGAGGCATATGGGAAGCAGCAGGAAATCTGGAGAGAACAAGGAAAAGAAATACAGATAACAGGGCAGCTCCTTTCCTGCGATGCGTGGGAAGAGCAGTTACGGGATGTACAGTATGTCTTCCTGTACCATCCCGGCGATGTTTTTAAAGAGTCCTATGGGAGGCTGTTCGAAGAAAGCGACTCGATAGACGACGGAGCGTTTTATCAGGTACGACAGACGGAAGAAGGCGTTCGTCTGGAACTGATAGGAAAAGTCGGAACAGGGACCTGGAAATAAGATTGGATTTTATGCCGCATACTATGGCGGAGAGTCGCACAGGTTTGAGAAAGGTATTGTTAATACATGGACAATGATTGCAGGGTACTGGTCATCATACCGGCCTATAATGAGTCGGAAAACATCGAGCAGGTTATCGGAAGGATAATGGAATATCAGGCAAAGGTGAACCGGACGGCGGATGGACAGGCCGGAGGGGCGATTTGCTGCGATTATCTGATTGTCAACGACGGCTCTACGGATAATACGTGGAAGATTTGTAAAGAAAAGCATTATAATTACCTGGACTTGCCGATTAATCTTGGTATCGGCGGGGCGGTACAGGCCGGTTATGTGTATGCACGCAAAAATGATTATGACATTGCGGTGCAGATTGACGGGGACGGACAGCATGACATTCATTATCTGGGAGATATGCTGAAACCGATTTTGGCGGAGGAAGCGGATGTGGTCATCGGTTCCAGATTTTTGAGAAAAGAGGGATATCAGTCATCTTTCCTGAGAAGAACCGGGAGTAAAATTCTCAGTCTGCTGATTCGCCTGACGACCGGGCGGAAGATATATGATGTGACGAGCGGATACCGGGTTGTAAATCGGAAATTTATCAATATTTATTCCAAAGATTATCCGACGGATTTTCCGGAGCCGGAGGCGATTGTAACCGCGGTTATGTACGGAGGAAAAGTACTGGAAGTGCCGGTTAAGATGAAAGCGAGAGAGGGCGGAAAAAGTTCGATTACCTTTCGGAGGTCTGTCTATTATATGATAAAAGTAACATTGGCAATTCTGGTCTGCCGGCTGAGTTATGGGGTCAGAAGAAGTAAAAGCTGAGGAAAGGCAAGGACGTTATTATGGAAATTATTCCTTCCACGCTGAGGTTTACATTGATTGCAGGTGTAATATGCTATTTTATTCTGATACTTCATTATCTGAAACAGCGGGTGCTGAATCTGAAATATACGCTGTTATGGCTGCTGGCAGGAGCCGTGATGGGGTTACTGGTCGTATTTCCGGAGCTGTTAGTGTATGCGGTTCATTTATTCGGTATAGAAGACAATATGAACGGTCTTTTCATTATGTGCATTGCCTTTATCGTGATGATTCTGATGGCGCTCACGTCGATTGTTTCCAGACTGGACAGAAAAGTCCGGAAACTGGTGCAGGAAATGGGGATTATGGATAAGAGGATTCGGGAGCTGGAAGAGAGGATGAATGAACGTGAATAATAAGAAGATATTAATTACAGGGTTTTCGGGTTTTGTGGCAAGGCATTTTGTTGATTATTTGGATTCTTTGAAAATAAATGTTGAAATATATGGTATTGATATCAAAGAACCGCAATATGATTTGGAGCAGTTTGCTCCAAGAATAAAAATATTTTTTAAAGTATTAGACATGACGGAAATCGAACAATTAGAAGCGCTGTTTTGTGAATTTATACCTGATTATATATTACACTTGGCTGCGTATAGCAGCGTTGCATATAGTTGGAAAAATCCAACAGAAAGTTTTATGAACAATAGTAATATTTTTTTAAATCTTATTCAGACGGTTCAAAAGAATAATCCTGAATGCAGAATTTTGTCGGTCGGTTCTTCGGAAGAATACGGAAATGTTGAACGGGACAATTTACCGATAAGAGAGAATCAACCGTTACAACCTGTAAGTCCATATGCTGTTGCGAGAGTTTCACAGGAAATGATGTCAAAGATATTTTCAAATGCTTTTCAGATGCAAATTATTTTAACCAGGTCTTTTAATCATATTGGCCCAAGACAGGACAATCGTTTTGCCGTGCCTAGCTTTATCAATAGAATTATGGATATTAAGAGAAAAGGATTGAAATATGGAGAGATAGAAACCGGTGATATAACGGTTGTTCGAGATTTTGTAGATGTAAGAGATGTTGTACGGGCATATTATTTGCTGCTTTTGGATGGAAGAGCCGGAGAAGTATATAATATTTGTTCAGGAAAAGGGGTGTCTTTAAAAGAAATCATTGATATGATTGCCGAGCAGGTTGGGGTAGAAGTTATGTCTAAAATGAATATGGATTTAGTAAGGCCAATGGATAATCGGATTATCGTGGGGGCGTCATTTAAAATTGAATCGGAGTTAGGCTGGCGTCCTGAAATTGGCTTATGGGAGACAATACACGATATGATTCAGTATCAGGAATGAAAGCAATAAGAACTGGAGAAATGAAATGGATAAAATAGTCATTGATTTGTTATGGCTGCGACCGGGAAAGGTTGGCGGAACGGAATCCTATATTAGAAATTTGCTGGATGGATTGAAAGAGTTAAAGGAAGATTTTGATTTTACCTTGTTGGTTTCTCTGGATAACATGGATACATTTCGAATATATGAAGAAGACTCGCGATACCATCTGTTAGTTGCGAATATAGAGTCGGCCAATATAGCAAAACGAATAATATGGCAAAATTTATTTCAAAATAGAATGCTTCGTAAACATGGTTTTAAAAAGTGTTTTGAACCGGTATATTGTAAACCATGGTTGAATGGCGGCATTCAATATACATGTGTTATTTTTGATTTACAGGCGCTTCACTATCCGAATTATCATCCGCTTCATGAAGTAGCATATTCCAGATTATGTTGGAGAATGGATGTCATGAACGCGGCGCGGATTCTGACCACGTCTTATTGGGTTAAACAGGATATTGAACAAAAGTATCATCGAAAAGATATAGATGTTATTTATGTTCCCATTTTGGTTAAAGAAAATGAAGTGGTTGATTTTAAGATTTTGCAAGATAGGTATTGTATTGAAAAAAAATATTTCTTTTATACAGTAAGTCAAATGATTCCGCATAAAAACCTCGGAACGTTAATTGGTATAATGGATAGGCTAGTGCATTCAGAGGGAAAATATGATGGTTTGCCTACGAAACTGGTAATTAGCGGTGTTAATGGAAATTATGCCGAGGAATTGAAGAAACAGATTAAAATTAAAAATTTGGAAAATAATATTGTTTTAACAGGCTTTATCAGTAATGAAGAGCGAAATTCTTTATATCAGAATTGTCATACATTTTTGTTTCCAAGTGTGTTTGAAGGGTTTGGAATGCCTCCTATTGAGGCGATGCTTTTTAAGACCCGCGTAATTACTACGAAATGTGCATCTATTCCGGAAGTTACGCAGGGGAAAGCTGTGTATGTTGATAATCCATATGATGTAGACGAATGGATTAATAAAATTCTTGAAGAGCCTTTGCAGGAATCTTTGGACTTCAGTATTTATGACCCTGAACGGATTTCAAAACAATATCTGCAATTTTTGAAGGAACCTGTATGGAAAAAAAGGTAAACTGCTAGATAGTATGACATGCATAATTGAAATAAGAAAATTTAATCACTGGGATAGGCCGGAGGAGCATAATGGAATATAACAATCATGAAAACAAGCTTTTATTATTTGAGGGAACTATATTGAGTTATGCAGTACGTTCGGATAATGCCAGAAGTGGTATTTTTGTAGAAACGTTCGAAGTATTTAAGCAGTTTTTAAAAAGAGATATTGAAATGATTGTCATGTGTGACGTTTTGATGTATTTTAACATGAAAAAGACACTAAAAAAGTATTTTGCTGATAATCATATTGATATAATATATTATGTCAGGTGGCAACAATCTCTTGGAGGAAACAGTCCGTTTGAAATAAGAATACGTCATATTATTAAGTGTATTGGTTTCGCAATATTACAAATTATAATATGGTTAGTAAATTCCGTGAATGGAAAAAGAAAAAAGATGTCTCAGGCTAGGGCTTTTTTTTCTACGGGATATGTTCCTCCTCGAAATATAAATCGAAATGATTCAATTAAAAAATATATATGTCTTCAGGATGCAATTCCGATTCTTTATCAGGAGTATTTTCCGCAAATGAAGGATTCGTATTTTTGGTACAATCTTCTTATCAGTCAGATTAACCCGTATAGCCGGTATTTTGCGATTTCACAAGCGACAAAAGATGATTTTTGCAGATTGTTTCCGCATTTATCTGCGGAACAGGTCATTGTTACTTATCTGGGAAAAAACGATAGATATCAACGCCTTGAAACGATAGATATTACGGTATTGGAAAAATATGGTATGAATAAACATACCAAATTTTTTTTCAGTTTATGTACAACCGAACCGCGAAAAAACTTGCTTCGCTCTGTTAAGACCTTTATTCAGTTTATCAAACAGGAGAAAATTACAGACTTGTATTATGTAATTGGTGGGGGTAAATGGAAAAAATTCTATGACCAATTGTTAGAAGAATTTGCAGATGATGTTTTTTTTAGGGATTATGTGAAAATGATAGGCTATGTAGAAGATAGAGATTTGCCTCATTTATATAATCAGGCGATGTGCTTTGTATTTACTTCACAATATGAAGGATTTGGATTACCGGTATTGGAAGCAATGAGCTGTGGATGTCCGGTTATTACCAGTACGAGCTCATCCCTGCCGGAAGTGGTTGGAAATGCAGGACTGAAAGTGGAATGGGATAGTGAAGAAGCACATATACAAGCTTATCATCAAATATATATGGATGAAAAATTGCGCCAAAAATTGAAATTAGATAGTTTGGAAAGAGCAAAGTTGTTTTCATGGGAAAAGTGTGTGGACAGCATGTTAAGAGAGATTTATGACTAATGTCATATATTTTTAATCACTTACTGTGAAACAGTGGAGCTGTATTGACAATACATATTTGATGATGTATAAATAAAGTTGACATTTGGATAAGAAGGCCTGTGGGGTATCCCGCGGTTGCATGAGATGTTTGGAGGCCTGTTGTGATAAATAATCTGGTTCAGGATATTAAAAAAAATTATTATTTGTTAGTAGTTTTGGTCAAACGTGATATCAGCAAGAAATACAAGGATTCATTTCTTGGTCTGATGTGGACCTTTTTTAATCCATTATTGAATATGGCAGTAATGAGTGTGATTTTTTCGACAATATTTAAACGCGATATAAATAATTTTCCTGTATATATGCTATCAGGGCGCATTTTTTATGATTTCTTTGTAAGAGCAACTTCTGACTCTTTAAAATCCATTCCGGGAGCTGCTCCGATAATTAAAAAAATTTATGTTCCTAAATATGTAATCATTTTCTCAAAAGTTTGTTCTAATTTTATAACGTCTGCAATTTCTCTTTTTGCATTAGTGGTTGTAATGATTGTGACGGGAGCAAAATTCTCTACTACTTTGGTGTGCGTTCCCGCTCTTTTTTTAATATTTTTTATTTTTACGACGGGTGTAAGTTTGATTGTTGCGACTGCGGATGTGTTCTTTAGAGATATAGAGCATATATATAATATTTTTACGATGATTGTTATGTATTTTTCGGCTATTTTTTATCCTGCGGAAATTATTCCCGAGAAATATCAGATAATTTTAGGGGTGAACCCGATGTTTAAATTTGTTGTTGCATTCAGAGCGCCGATTTATTATGGTACATTTCCAACGGTAAATCTTTGGATGTATTGCATCACTGTTTCAATAGTTGTATTTATATTAGGAATATATTTATTTAAGAAGAATCAAGATAAATTTATATATTATTTATAAGAAAAGGATTGAAAAAATGGGATATGATTTTAATCTTGGAGAAGAGAACGATGATATTGCAATACGGCTAGAAGGTGTAACTGTACGATATCGTATTTTTGATGAGAAGATTGGGGGAATTAAGGAATATCTGGACAAGTTATTTACGCATAAGCTGCATCACAAGGAATTCCTGGCGTTAAATAATTTGAATCTGACAATTAAAAAAGGTGAGAGAATTGGTATTATCGGTCATAATGGAGCGGGTAAAAGTACGTTGTTAAAAGTAATTGCTCATGTAATGAAACCTACGGAAGGGAAAATAACAGTAGATGGCAGCATAGCACCGTTATTGGAATTAGGTGCAGGTTTTGACTTGGAATTGTCCGGTGAAGAAAATATATATCTGAATGGGTCTATTCTAGGAAAAAGCAAACGATATCTCGATACAGTGAAAGAAGATATTATTGATTTTGCAGAATTAGGTGACTTCATGTATTGTGCGGTAAAAAATTATTCTTCCGGAATGAGAGCAAAATTGGGGTTTGCCATAGCTACGCAGGTGGATTCTGATATATTATTGGTAGATGAAGTATTTGGAGTTGGAGACGAAAATTTTAAAAGAAAAAGTAAAGCAAAAATGATAAAGATGATTAATAGTGGAAAAACTGTAATCATCGTCTCACATGACATGACTCAGATAGTTGACCTGACAGACAGAGTTATTTGGATGGACAATGGAGAAATTATAGATGACGGAAAGCCTGAAGAGATATGCAGCAAATATTGTGCATATATGTTGGAACATCAAAATACGGTGGTGAAAACCAGAATTGCAAAAGCAGTAAAACAGAAGGTAAAGAAGGAAAATAAGAGTGAAAGAAAGGAGGATAAAGAACAGAGTAGCAAAATAAATAAATGGGCTAAAAAAACGGGTGTTTTAGATAAAATATTAAATGATTCGTTATTACGCACTGAGATTATTCAAGATAAAAGAATATTAAGAGAGCTCAAAAATAATGAAATGCTGGTCGAACGCATATTGAAAACAGACAGAGCATTAGAAATGATAGCAGAAAATGAAGGCCTTTTGGATGAATTGTTTCGTCATGAAAGTGTAAAAGCAAAATTAGAAGATGAATTATATTTAGTTCTTGAGCCTGAAAAAGTAATCGGAAAAATAAACGGTTTAATAGAAAACTGCATATATTATAAGGAATCGGGAGTTCTTTATATAAAAGGCTGCTATATGCCTGTGGAGGTATATTCGGACATAAAAATATATATGCGTGGAGAGCATTTAGGAGATGCACAGCTACATTTGGTTAGGAATGACACCATTCAGAACAGCAGTAATATGGCCAGTGAATTTTCAGGATGGGAGTTTATAAAAAAGATTGCCTCATCCGGTGACACAATTGAGATATTAGTTTTTTATAAAGATAATCAGATAGCGAAAGAGACAGTTGAAGTGGCGGTAGTGGATGCAGAGTTACCAGAATCTGTCGCATGGAAGTATGAACATTCATTTTCACAGGCGCAATGTTGGGAACTGTATCAAAATCATGTCAGAAAAGAATTTAACTTTCTATCATTTGAAATGTACAAAAGATATAACGAATTAATGGAAAAAAACGAGGACGTGGGTTGGCTGTATAAGAAAAACTACAGTGACGAAAAGGGAGAAAATGGAGTTAGATTCAAGACTAACGAACTCGGTTTGTGTGGTCCTTCGGATATGGATGCTCAAAATATAGTCATTGGCGGTGGGATTGGGTTAAGTTTTAGTGTAGACGAAGATAAGGCATGGTTTTCTGATAAAGTATTTGAAAAAAACTGGCTTAATTTATGCTTTGCATGTGAACCAGAACAATGGCAGAGATTGATAAAAAAGAATCTGAAAAGTATAGATAAGAAAAGAAGAGCAATTGTTTTATATGAAGCAGCTTTTTGGAGTATAGGTATATCAAAAGAACTTATTGTGGAAAAAGAGACTTTGGGTATAGAGGAGATATATGCGAGGGAAAAAGAGAGTTTTTACAGGTTCTATAATAAAATGTATGAAGGCGTTTTCCGTATTGTACAAGCAGACGGAAAGAAACTGTTGAATTGTTGTTATGCACAATTTGATTTTGAAAAAAATGCGAAGAAGTGCAGTAATGTGATTTATAAATGGTTTTCTATATTAGAGAAATTTGATGAAGTAGTTGTATTGAGAATACCCAATAAAGAATATATTTATGGCGCGGAAAATCATGATGATATCTTTGGAGAATTAAAACAGAATCATGATGAGGGATGGAAATTGTTTAAAACGGGACTGGAAAAACTTAAAAATATCAAATTTATGGAACCGGATGATTTTTCCTTATCAGATTATATCTGCACATCAAGTTATTTGAATGAGATGGGGAATGAAAAGCTCAGAAAATGGATTTTGCAGGCGTAAAAATCAGCAATTTGGAGGTGGCTCGATATGGGTATAAAAGCAAAATTGAAAGAATTTGTTTATGGAAAAAAAGAAGCAGACATTGTGTATTATCCGGCATTTGACTCGTCGGAGGAACTGACAAATCATTATTATAGGGCTTGTTGGTATTTTCCTGCACAGAATAATGAATGTACGGCAGTTTACTTTTACAAAAAGGAAGATGTTGTGCTGAATAGCAGACCGGAATATATGGGAAAGTCTAATGTTTCGACAGAGCATATCGTGGTTCAGACGGATATCGCCAGACTAAAAAGAGCGGCAGAAAATGCAAGGGTGGTATTATTATGGAAAGAATGCGATAAAAGTTTTGTCGATACACTAAAGCAAAGAGGGGTGGTAGTTGTTAATGTAGCCACAAACGATGAGACTGCCATAGAATATGGAAGATATTGTGACCTGATTTGGCGGTATTTTAAATCGGATAAGGAAAAGAAACAGATTATTCAGAACAGTTATAATTTATTTGTTAAACAAGCGGCGGAGATTAAGAAAAATAACTGGAAAACCGGGTGCGTATTTGGAACAGGACCGTCTCTGGAAACGGCAAAAGAGTTTGATTTTTCTAACTGTATCAGTGTAGTGTGTAATTCTATTGTGCAAAATAAGGAGTTGCTTGCGCATATAAAGCCTCAATTTGTTACAGCGGGAGATGTGGTGTCCCATTTGGGGGTTTCTTTGTATGCGGAAGTTTTCCGCAAGGATTTAATTGAATATCTGAAGAACAGTGAGGCGTATTATCTTACTACTGCGCCTTTTGGGTATCTTCTGCTTGAACAGTGTCCTGAAATTGCGCATAAAGTTATATTGGTTGAACAGCAGACGGATGAGCAGAATTTTGATTTAACGCAGCTTTTCTGTCTTCCAAAACTGGATTCGACATTCAATATACATATGTTGCCTATTATTCATACTTTTTGTAATAATATTTTTATATTGGGATGCGACGGAAAGAGTAAGACGAGAAGCAATGAAGATTTTTGGGCACATGCGCAGGAAGCGCAGTATTTTGATTTGGTAGATACAGGACATATGTGTCATCCCACTTTTGATATCAACAGAAAGAAAAACACCTATAATAGATATCAGGATTCGGTTGTTCATTCGATATCTGAGGGGGAAATGCACCACGGGAAGCGATATTATACATTGCAGCAGTCATATATAGATGCGCTTGAGGATAAAAAATTGCCGGATGAACTGCGCAAAAATTATAATGAAGCGGGGCAGCTTGTATTATCAGAAATATTTCACGATACTATGAAGGAAGAGGCGGAAGAGGAATGTTTAAAGCATGATATAAAGATTATCAGGGACGGAGATGGAATTTTGCTGTCTGGATGGGTTTTAACAAAGAAGCCATGTATGATTGAAGTTTATATAAATAATGAGTTCTCAGGTTATGCGGTGAAAAATTTGAAAAGGCCGGATATTCAAAAAAAATATCCTGAATATGGTAAACTATTTGTAGGTATTTATTATTATATTAATAACGCCGCGCCTGTGAATGTTACATGGAAGATTGTTAAGAATGGTGAAGTCATCAAGGAATCTGGACAAATAATGTAGTCTTCGGGAGGAGTGAAAAATGAAAATTGCCATTATGTCGACTATGCCGCCCAATACCTATTCGGGTGGACGATATCATGCGTGGATAATGGGAGAATGTCTGGCTGACAGAGGGAATGATGTATATTTTATTACCAATAATCCTCCTATATTTTATGATGATTTTAAAGAGTATCCGAATCATCACAAAATCCAGTTATGTTTAACAAAAGATTTTAAAGTAAAAATAGATAAGAAAGATTTAGACTATGTTATTCTGGTTCCTAATCAAGACAAATTTGATTATTTTTATGTGATGTGTCGTAACTTCGCTTTAAAAATGAATGCTCGATTGGTTTTGATAAACTTTGAATCAGCCAATTGGTTTAATGCATATTCGCCTGTCCGAAGGGATGAGAATATGTGGAAATTCTGGAAAGATACTTGCGTGGATGGATGTCTGGTGTTAAGTTCCGCTAAGGAATCAATGAAATATGCCAGAGAGTTTTATGTAGATAACCTTCAATATACCAGGTTTGACTATTGGTGTCCAGCAATCAACAGTCGGGTAGCAGATAAAATAGATGTTGAGAAAGAAAAAAGAATTATTTCTTTCGTCAGATTCCAGGACAGGCACAAAGGCGGCGAAGATATTCTTGGTTTGTTTGGGGAGTATTTGCGTGGTTATACGATGGTTTTTGTTGTCGGAAATGGACAAATTGATTCATTTTATGAAAATAAGCTGGAAGAACTGGCGGAGCAATATGGATTCACTTATGAGATAAAACCAAGATTATCAGATGAAGAAAAGTTCAGAGAGATAAAGAAGGCACAAATAATGCTGTTTCCTTCTTACTTTGAAGGATATGGATATCCGCCGATTGAAGCGCAATATTGTGATACATTGTGTATTGCATATGATTTGCCGGTTTTAAGAGAAATTAGCGGAGATGGGCTGATATATTGCGAACGGGGCAGCATAGATGCAATGAGAGACGCGCTAAAAAATGTTATCGAACATTATGAAGAAAGGGATTTAAAATCCAATGTCATTGAATACGGAGATTTCTCAATACGCGCGGAGCGCATCCATACGTTGCTGGAAAGTTATTTGGAAGATGATTACCGGAATCCAGGGGCGCGCTATTTAAAGGTGGTAAAGCCGAAGAAACTGCAAAAGCCCAGATTCAGAAAAATATTTGAGAAAGGAATAAGGAGTATAAAACGTATAAAGCGTATAAAGCGTATAAAGCATGTTATAGACAAGTGCATTTATCAATGTTATGTGGTATTTGATTTAATGAGGTCTGTTATTTTCCATCAGGAAAGGAGAGTAAAAAATGAAGAAGATTATAGCAATGATACCTGCAAGAATGGGAAGTAAAAGAATTCCCAAAAAAAATATTCGGATTATGGTTGATAAACCTTTGATTCAGTATCCTATTGATTTATTAGCCAATTCGGAAGGTATAGAAGAGATTTATATTAATAGTGAAAGTGAAATACTAGGAGAATTTGCGGCAACGAACGGAATTTATTTTCATAAAAGGCCGCAAGAGCTCAGTACGGATACAGCAACAAATGTAGATTTTACGACGGAATTTTTGGAAAAGCATGATTGCGATTATGTGCTTATGGTTAATCCTACCTCACCGTTACTAAGACAGGAAACATTGAATGGTTTTTGCCAGTATGTGTTGAACAATGAGTTTGATACAGTTTTGTCCGTAGCGGATGAGAAGGCAGAGTCTTTTTTTAAGGGAGAACCTGTCAATTTTTCGTTGTCCGAGAAGGTAAACAGTCAGTATTTAGAGCCAGTCAGAAAAGTAGTATGGGCATTGACAGCATGGAAAAAAGATAATTTTCTTAAAGCCAGATATGAAGGAAAATGTCCTGTATATGCCGGTAAAATAGGTTTATATACTATTCCGGCTGATGAATCTTGTGATTTGGACACAGAAGAGGATTGGACAATTGCCGAAGGAATTTTATTGGGACGTAGGGCTAATTCGGAAAAAAAATACTGGAAGAATTATTAGGAGGCTATGTTGGATTATACGGAGTGGTCAAGGAATACAAAAGTACTCGAATTTACGGCATCGGAAAAATATTATGAACAGCTTGCAATAGAGTTTCTGAATAAGGCCAGGGATGCAACCGCGGAAAAGGGAAATTTTCTGGCGGTTTTGGGAGGAGGAAATACTCCCAGAAAAATAAATGAAAAAATTGTAGAATTAAGTGGAAAATATGAGGTGGACTGGAGCCGGGTTTACATTGTTCTGTCGGATGAGCGTTGGGTAGAAGAAAACAGTGATTATAGCAATAGCAGGATGATGCGGCAGACATTGATAGAACCATTGCATATAAATGCCCTATTTCAAATCTATGAATCCAGTAAAACGGTAGAAGGTGCATCCAGGAGTTATGCGCATTATATATTGGATTTATTGGAAAGAACCGGACAAAAGACATTTGACTATGCGTTGTTGGGAGTAGGTAGCGACGGTCATACGGCATCTTTATTTCCTGGGAATCATTTTCTGCCTGACAGAGGTCCAGTAGCAGTATGTGGTGGGAAAGGTCCAGAAGGGTTGGAGCGTATTTCATTAAGCTATGCAGCGCTCAACAGATGCAGCTTGATATCGTTTCTCATAAATAGTCCGGAGAAAAGAGCGATTTATCATTTAATGAATGTGGATTGGAACCCCGGGAAATATCCGATTCAGAATATTAATTCTATCAAGAATATGTATATATTAGCAGATTAATAACTGTGGCGGCCAGGTTTAAGTCTGTGGATGGCTGCATAGAAAAGAGGATGATTATGGAACAAAGTTATGTAGGCTACATGGATGAATGCCGTGAAGCATTGAAACTATTAGAGGTGTCTGGACAACAAGGGCAGATAATAATGCAGGAGGAGGGAATGGAAAGGTGGATTGACCAGACAAAGAGGGTAAATGATAACAATCATATTATATACTTTGCAGGAAATGGAGCTAGTGCAATGATGGCAGGTCATATGTCTGCGGATTCTACTAAAAACGGTGGGATGAAAAGTATGTTTCTTTCTGAAACTTCTCTGATAACTGCTGTAAGCAACGACATTTCCTATGATGAAGTATTTGCATTTCCATTGAATAGATTTGCTGACAAAGCAGATATGCTGATAGCTATCAGTAGTTCGGGTAATTCAGGCAATATTATCAGAGCCATAGAGACGGCCAGAGAAAAAGGTTTGGCAATAGTGACACTTACAGGGTTACGGGAAGATAATACGGTGAGGCAGCTAGGAGATATTAACTTCTATGTTCCAGGAAAGACATATGGGATTGTGGAGGTATGTCATCAGGCATTATTACACTGTTGGTTAGATAAATATCTTGATAAATATAAAGGAGGAAGAATATAAAATGAAAATTGCGATTGGACCGTCATCATTTGGAGATGCAAGTAAAAAACCAATTGAGGTATTGGAGAAATATGGAATTGAAATTGTACCAAATCCTTATGGAAGAAGATTAACCGAAGAAGAGATTATCAGACATTTGGATGGAATTGATGGTCTGATTGCCGGTTTGGAGCCTCTTAATCAGAAGGTATTAGATGCTTCTAAAAAAAACCTGAAAGCTATCGCAAGGGTAGGAATTGGAATGGACAATGTGGATATACCATATGCGGAATCTTTAGGAATCAAAGTATCTAACACCCCTGATGGTCCGACAGAGTCCGTAGCAGAGATGACATTGACAGCATTATTGTCTTTGATTCGTATTGTGCCGCAAACGAATAACAAACTTCATCAGGGCGAATGGAAAAAATATATAGGTAGAAGCTTAACCGGTTTAAACATTGGAATTATTGGGTATGGAAGAATTGGTCAAAGATTTCGGAAGTTCCTGAAGGGTTTTTCCTGCAATATATATATATATGACCCTTACTTAAGCGACGAGATTGAACTGGATGAAAAGGATATCAGATGCAGGACACTGGACGAACTGATGGAAAAGGCAGATGTTATCAGTTTCCATGCGGCGGGGGCTGAGGAAATCATTGGAGTAAAAGAAATCGATAAGATGAAAGATGGTGTTGTAATTCTCAATTCAGCCAGAGGAGAACTGATAAATGAAAATGCTTTGATTGCCGGATTAGATTCAGGAAAAATTCAAGGGGTATGGTTGGACGCATTCTGGAAGGAGCCATATACTGGGAAGTTAATACAGTATGATAATGTATTGCTTACTCCGCATGTTGGGACATACACCGAGCAGTGCAGAGAGTCTATGGAGATGACGGCAGTTAATAATATATTGAGAGATTTGGGAGTGATATAATGCAAAAAGAAGCATATTTGCAGATTGCAAAAGAGGCGGCGCTGGCAGCAGGGAAATACTTGCTCAGTGAGAGTGTTAAAGCAATAAACATAGAGCAGGATAAGGATATAAAGTTGTTTGCGGATAAAAACTCCGAAAAAATTATTCTTGATTGTTTAAAGAGCCAATATGATATACCGGTATTGACAGAAGAGTCAGGAGAATTAGGGACAATTGGAGAAGGCTTATATTGGATTGTCGACCCGATTGACGGGACGTATAATTACTTAAAGGGATTGGATTTGTGCTGTGTTTCCATTGCCTTATGGGAAGGGACAACGCCGATTCTGGGTGTTATATATGAATTCAAAAACGATAAATTGTATACAGGAATTGTGGGAAAAGGTGCATGGTGTAACCATGAACGAATAAGTACATCGCAAATTGATGCGTTGGGAAAGGCAAGTCTGGCAACAGGTTTTCCTGTTTATCGTGATTATTCGGACCAATCACTTGTGCAATTTACTGAATCAGTAAAATGTTTTAAAAAAATTAGAATGTTTGGAACGGCAGCAACCTCTATAACGTATGTTGCCGCAGGAAAAGTAGATGCTTATATGGAAGAGGATATTATGTTATGGGATGTTGCCGCAGGCGTAGCGCTTGTATTAGCAGCTGGCGGGGCAGTAGTATTAGAGCAAGGTAATAAAAAGTGGACCAGAAAGACCATGTGCTTTGCCAATGACAGATTAAAGGAGAACTATTTAAATGAGATACTCGGTAATAGATAATAACGTAAGAGCTTCTGATATTCATGTAGATAAGTTATATAGTAAGGAACTGCAGTATGCGAAACAGTATGTTGAATCTTTACCTAAGAATGAGAATTCAGAAATGGTTTGTCCAATTTGCGGAGAAAAAATGGAGGAGGTCATTTTTGAAAAGTGGGGCATGCGGTATTACCTATGTAGGAATACATGGTCGTTGGTGCTTGATACTTCTGATTTAAACAAGGAATGTGTGGAAGACTATTTTTACCATTCCCAATTAGCTGAGTTCCGGCGCTCATCGGAATATCAAAACACATCTATGATGTTTAAAAGTGATGGTTGGAAGAACACTATAGACTGGATAAACTGGCGTGTTATTCGTTATAAAGGTAAGGGAAAATACAATATTATTAATATGGGATTGAGGCAAAAGGGTTTTGCAAAATTACTGGAGAAATGTGAAATCATTGGTAACATATGCTATAAAAATTCTTTTATTTCTGTGGAGGAAAGTAAAATACCAGAAAGCGCGGACATTGTCTTTGCAATCGATACTTTGCAAAGAGAACAAAATCCCAAAATGTATTTGCAAAGCATTTATGATTCTTTAGATGATACCGGATTATTACTGCTTACTACAAGGGCAGGAATGGGATTTGATATTGTTACACTGAAAGAGGAAAATGACAGTATATATCCTTTGGACCATATTTTCCTGCCCTCTACGGAAGCCATGAAAAAAATTCTTGAAGAAGTAGGGTTTAAAGTATTGGAAATAACGACACCGGGTATTTTGGACATGCAGTATATTGAAAACCAGGAGAATAATATTCCACGGGACCAAATTTTTCAAAGATATTTACTCAATATGAAGGATAAGCGTTTGTTGGACAGAGTGCAGGTGTTTTTACAGAGTAACAATTTGAGTTCATATATGAGAGTTGTTGCGAAGAAGGATGAAGGAGATTTGGAAACATGGTTTTGAAAACTGGAATCATAGGTATGGGAACGATGGGACGGCTGAGAAAAAGAATAGCAGAAAAGCATCCGGGATTCCAAGTCGTAGCAATCAGCGATATAAATGAACAGATAGCAGAAGAGTTTCCGAATCTGTTTTTTACGAATAAGTGGGAAGAATTACTCAAACAGGATTTAGATGTAGTATTTGTTTGTACCTATAATAAGGTAATTCCCAAGATTGTTATTTCAGCGCTTAACAGAGGAATTCATGTTTTTGCAGAGAAACCTCCCGGAAGGACAGTGGAAGATGTCTTGGAGATGAAAAAGGTTAAAGAGCTTCACTCGGAGTTAATTCTGAAATTTGGATTCAACCATAGATTTCATTCGTCTATAATGGAAGCAAAAGCCATTGTTGACAGCAAAATATATGGAAATATTGTTTGCGCCAGAGGTGTTTATGGCAAAGCAGGGGGACTGGGCTTTGCAGAGTGTTGGCGTTCTGATAAGGATATTGCAGGAGGCGGAATTTTGTTAGACCAGGGAATCCATATGTTGGATTTACTGCGTTATTTTATGGGAGAGTTTACGCAGGTTAAAAGTTTTGTAGAAAATCTTGTATGGAATGAAATCAATATGGAAGATAACGCCTTTGCAATTATGAAAACCGCAGAAAATAAAGTGGCCATGGTGCAATCCAGCGCGACACAATGGAAACATAAATTTTTGCTTGAGATTATGTTTGAAAGAGGATATGTCGTAATCGATGGATTGTTGACAGGCTCCAGAAGTTATGGAGAAGAAAGGATTGTATTTGCCAAACGACAGTTTGAAGACGAAGGTGTTTTAGGTAAGCCTAAGGAAGAAGAAATTCATTTTGATGAAGACCATTCGTGGGAATATGAGTTAAAGGAATTTTATGAATGTATAAAAGGTAAAATAACTCATATGAATGGGGATATTGATGATGCGCTTGCAACGATGCAATTGGTTTATACAATATACGAAAGCGCTTCAAAAGAATAAGGGAGAGAAAAAATGATAAAAGACAAAATCGAAAATATTAAATTGTATGAGAATCTTTCCATAAATATAGCAAATGCTATTAGATGTCTTAGTCAGGATAACTTTATGAAGGAATTAAAAAACAAAAAAAGATTGGAAGGCGATGGTTTCTATGTAATGTTACAGGAATATGAAACAAATTCCGACGAGAAGGGCAGATGGGAAACTCATAAAAAATATATTGACATTCAATATGTTTTGGCTGGTGGAGAGCGGACCGGATATATAAACAGAGAAGAATTGGGGCAAATAACAGAAGGCAGCCCTGAAAGGGATTTTTATTTTTATGGGGAGCCGGCAGAAGCAGACTGGGTTATTGTGCATGATGGCGAGTTTGTCATATTTTTCCCAACAGATGGTCATAAACCAGGTCTACATGTTAATTGCGTGCCAGGCAGGGTGACGAAGGTTGTGTTTAAAGTCGAGACAGTATAGAGAGTTCATCTAATTGGAGGTGAAGGAAATGAAAGAAGGAAACTTGAACATGATGAATAGTAGGGATGAAGAATTGTTTTATAAAAAGGTATGTGAGTTACATGTGAGAGGGAAGGTTCCAAATTGTCTGAAACAGATTGATGCTGAAACAGAAAGTTATTATGAAGAACGAAAATCCGTTTATGAAGGAATACAGGAATATGATATTTCAAGTGTACCTGCTTTGAGGAATGAGTTACAAATATTATGGAGTGATTCAGAATTAAAAGAACTGACTCCGAATATTATTGCGTCTGCATTTAAAGCAAAGGAAAGACTGATAAAAGAGTCACAGGCGATGGAGATTAATTATGAGGGGGAACTGCCGCAATATATCTATAATTTCTAAGAGGAGGAACTGGAATGGATTTCAACGGGTGGCAGGGAAAATATGTTATTTTGTATGGAAATAGAATGGAAGTTCTATTTACTCTTATTTCTATGATTAACCAATTTCAAAGAGTAGACTATGTATGTCTGGAAGATGAAAGCTACGTTGGTTTGCGCATGTTGAACAGAGAAGTTATTTCCTTAGCGAAAGTGAAAAAAATACATAGGAAAAGTCTGGTTATTTCATCTCACTGGAATTATGAGAAATTGCATTCTATATTCAAGAACGTCTTTTCTTATGATGAGTTTGGAAAAGAAGAAAAAATTAATCTCGGGAAAAAAATAGCGCCAATCAAGGGAGAATACTTTTATCATATATTCCAGGACGCTAAACGCGTAGATAAATTGATTATATATGGAACAGATGAAACAGCAAAATTTTTACATGATAAATTAAGTCTGATAGATGTAGAAATTGATTTCTTTGTTGATGAGGATGAGAATAAGGTTGGAACGTCCTTTTGTAACAGGATGGTTTGCTCGGTGTATGATTTGCTTTATGAAGATATGGATGCCTTGATGGTCATTAATACCGACAAGGATTTAGAGCACAGTACAAATGTTTTGAAAGAGTTAGGGCTAGAGGAATGCAAAAATTTCCGTTATATACAGCAATATGAATGGAATTATTATCGCTGGTATCATTGGATTGACCCTAATTTAGGATATAATATTATTAACAAGGGGTGTGAAAAATATCCCGGTTTTTTTGTATATGGAGAAGAGAAGGAGCAGGATTATAAAATCGTTATCAGCGGAGGTTCCACAGTAGATGCGACTTTGTACCCGTTTAAGCCCTGGGCGGAAATATTATATGAAATAATAACGCAAAGAGGATATCGAGTTACTATATATGTGGGGGGGGCATGGGGGTATCCAGTAGAAACAGAGCTGGTTAAATTCTTGAGAGATGTGCTTCCACTAAAACCGGATATGGTAATCAGTTACAGTGGCGTGAACAATTTGGTAGCTGACAGTCAGCATCCGTTTTGCAATGTATATCAGAGACAGTTTTATGAAAATGCTTCAGCAAGGAGCAATATTCGGCCTGTAACCTATGGAATCAGTAGAGAGGAAGACAATTTTACACAATGGTTGTGCAGCGAACGGATTATGAAGGCGGTTTGTGAAGCGTTTGGAATTCATTTCATGTCTATTCTGCAGCCGTTACTGGGGGCAAAGGGGACGGAATACAGTTTCGAGGAGAAAGAAATTATTCTGAATACCATAGCAAATAACCCCAGTGTGGACTATATGAAAAGAGGGAAAGAATTTTCTGAGTCCGTGAAAGAGAAGATAGATGAATATACATGGTTATATAATTTTTCACAGATACTTGACGGTGCGGAAGATATTTGGATTGATAAATGTCATGTGAATGAAAAAGGAAATGAAATAATAGCGAAAGAAGTATGGGAAGTATTTGGACCGATATTGACGAACAGAAGATAAAAAGAGATGACAGAGGAGGAACAGAATGGATTTTAATGGCTGGAAAGGAGATTATATTATTCTCTACGGAAATAGAATAGAAGTATTATTCACTCTTATATCCATGATTAACCAGTTTCAAAAAGTGGACTATATCTGTCTGGAAGATGAAAGCTACGTTGGTTTGCGCATGCTGAACAAGGAAATTATTTCCTTAACGAAAATAAAAAAAATACATCGAAAAAGCTTGATTATCGCTTCTCGTCGGAATTATGAGAAATTGCATTCTATATTCAAGAACGTCTTTTCTTATGATGAGTTTGGAAAAGAAGAAAAAATTAATCTCGGGAAAAAAATAGCGCCAATCAAGGGAGAATACTTTTATCATATATTCCAGGACGCTAAACGCGTAGATAAATTGATTATATATGGAACAGATGAAACAGCAAAATTTTTACATGATAAATTAAGTCTGATAGATGTAGAAATTGATTTCTTTGTTGATGAGGATGAGAATAAGGTTGGAACGTCCTTTTGTAACAGGATGGTTTGCTCGGTGTATGATTTGCTTTATGAAGATATGGATGCCTTGATGGTCATTAATACCGACAAGGATTTAGAGCACAGTACAAATGTTTTGAAAGAGTTAGGGCTAGAGGAATGCAAAAATTTCCGTTATATACAGCAATATGAATGGAATTATTATCGCTGGTATCATTGGATTGACCCTAATTTAGGATATAATATTATTAACAAGGGGTGTGAAAAATATCCCGGTTTTTTTGTATATGGAGAAGAGAAGGAGCAGGATTATAAAATCGTTATCAGCGGAGGTTCCACAGTAGATGCGACTTTGTACCCGTTTAAGCCCTGGGCGGAAATATTATATGAAATAATAACGCAAAGAGGATATCGAGTTACTATATATGTGGGGGGGGCATGGGGGTATCCAGTAGAAACAGAGCTGGTTAAATTCTTGAGAGATGTGCTTCCACTAAAACCGGATATGGTAATCAGTTACAGTGGCGTGAACAATTTGGTAGCTGACAGTCAGCATCCGTTTTGCAATGTATATCAGAGACAGTTTTATGAAAATGCTTCAGCAAGGAGCAATATTCGGCCTGTAACCTATGGAATCAGTAGAGAGGAAGACAATTTTACACAATGGTTGTGCAGCGAACGGATTATGAAGGCGGTTTGTGAAGCGTTTGGAATTCATTTCATGTCTATTCTGCAGCCGTTACTGGGGGCAAAGGGGACGGAATACAGTTTCGAGGAGAAAGAAATTATTCTGAATACCATAGCAAATAACCCCAGTGTGGACTATATGAAAAGAGGGAAAGAATTTTCTGAGTCCGTGAAAGAGAAGATAGATGAATATACATGGTTATATAATTTTTCACAGATACTTGACGGTGCGGAAGATATTTGGATTGATAAATGTCATGTGAATGAAAAAGGAAATGAAATAATAGCGAAAGAAGTATGGGAAGTGACCAGGCCGGTGCTGAAAAAAGAATGTGAAAGGAAGGGGAAATAGAAGATGAAGATATTAGGAATTTCTGCATTATATCATGATTCAGGAGCAGCAATAATTGATAATGGAGAAATTATTGCTGCTGCACAAGAAGAGCGGTTTACAAGGAAAAAGCATGATTTGAGTCTGCCGGTTAATGCGGCCCAATATTGCTTGAAGACAGCTGGTGTAACGATAGATGAGATTGATGCGGTAGTATACTATGATAATCCGTTGCTTACGCTTGACAGATTTATTAATAATGCGGTCTCTCTGGGAAGCAATTCCAGGGTGTTGATTGATAAGACATTTATGTCTATGTTTGGGTTGAAATTATGGGTTGCAGAAAGGCTGAAAGAGAAGCTTGGCGGACTGGGGAAATTGGGAAAATTATTAACGACTGAACATCATATATCTCATGCGGCATCGGCTTTTTATCCATCTCCATTTGAGGAAGCTGTAATTATCACCGTAGATGGTGTGGGAGAATGGAACTCTACAACAATTGGAATTGGAAGAGGAAATGAAATACTACTGGAGAAAAAAATTGACTATCCTCATTCAATTGGTATGCTGTATAGTGCATTTACTTATTTTTGTGGATTCAAGGTAAACTCTGGTGATTATAAATTGATGGGACTGGCTCCTTATGGAGAACCTATCTATTATAATTTGATAAAAGAAAAATTGATTGACATAAAAAATGATGGTTCATATCGTTTAAATTTGGAGTATTTTAACTTTCAGTGCGGCCTGACTATGACAAACGATAAGTTTGCAAAATTATTTGGTGGGCCGAAGCGAGAGGCAGAAAGCCAGATTACAAAACGAGAAATGGATATGGCAGCATCGGTTCAATTAATTGTTGAAGAGATAATTGTTCTGATGGCAAAACATGCGAAAGAGATGTATCCGCATGTAAATAATTTAGTGATGGCGGGCGGTGTAGCGCTTAATTGTGTTGCAAACGGCAAACTGTATCATGAGAAAGTTTTTGATAATATATGGGTTCAGCCTGCTGCTGGTGATGCAGGAGGAGCTTTGGGATGTGCACTTTATGCCGCCTATACTTATTTTAAGATACCGAGAGTTTTATCAAATAAAGATTCGCAAAAAGGAAGCTACTTGGGTCCTTCTTTTTCAATTAAATATATAGCAGAGTGTATGCAAAAACGAAACGCAGTATTTTCGCAATATCAAAACGAAGCGGAACTGTTCGAATGGATAGCTGAAAAACTGGATGAAGGAATGGTAATCGGAGTGTTGCAGGGAAGGATGGAATTTGGGCCGAGAGCATTAGGAAGCAGAAGCATTATTGGAGACCCTCGTTCTGAAGAAATGCAGTCGAAATTAAATCTTAAAATAAAATATAGAGAGTCATTTCGCCCCTTTGCCCCGTCCGTTTTAAAGGAGAGGGTATCGGATTATTTTGAGTATGATGCAGAAAGCCCATATATGCTAATGGTAGCGCCTGTTAACCGGGAACGTAGAGTACAATTTAATTTGGAGGAGGCAATGCGGGAGAAAAAGGGCAATCTTCTTCCAATTGTTAACAGTAAGAGGTCAGATATTCCAGCGGTAACGCATGTAGATTACAGTGCAAGAATCCAAACTGTGGATGAAGAAAGGAACCCATATTATTATAAATTGATAAAAGCATTTGAGAAAAAAACGGGATGTGGTGTTATTGTGAATACCTCGTTCAATGTCAGAGGAGAACCCATTGTATGCACGCCAGATGAGGCCTATGAATGTTTTATGAGGACTGAGATGGACTATCTGGTTATGGAGAATATTGTTTTGGATAAGAAAAAGCAAACAGCATGGAGTGAAGCAGAAGATTGGCGGGAAAAGTTTGCTTTGGATTAAAGGGAGAGAAAGTATGCGGTTATTTGACGAACAGACTTTTAAGAATATAAACAATAAGAAAATAGTTATTATCGGAACCCAGAATGGTGCAAAACTTATTCGGGAGTTATTGCTTTTTAAAGGCTATGAAGTATCTCTGTTTTTAGAGGTAGATGTTAAAAATGGTTTTGTTGGTGGTATTCGCAATACATTAGGACTGAGGGCTGTTAGCATATTGGGTGACCGTGCCGTAATATTTTCTGCCGTAGTTTTAACACCTAAGATAATAGACGAGTTGGAAAGCAATGGAATACATTCCGCAGACATATATGATATGACTCAGTATTTAGGGGGGGGGTGTTCCAGAGTGGCTTTTTCAGGATGCGTCAAAGTTTTTGAGGGAACGAGGCGGAGAGTGGGAACATTGTAAGTTCCTTTTCGAGAATGGATTCGATATTCTGGAAAGCGGTATTAGCAATAGCCTTTTAATAGATGGCTTATTATTGCTTGAAGGATGGATATTGCCTCAATATCAAATGGACACTGTGCAGATATTCGTAAATGATGTTTATGTTGGAAATGCACAGATGGGTATGATACGAAATGATATCAGAAAAAAGTTTCCTGTTTTTAATAATGAGAAATGCGGATTTTGTCTGGAAAGTGTAGTTAAGACAGAAGAAACTAATATGATTTTGATAAAAGTGAATAGAAAGGGCAAAATTATCTGGGAAAGGGAGTGTAAAGCAGAAGAAGTAGGAATTGATAAGGTTATCACAGATTTATTGCAGAAAAAAGAATACCAGAAATTACGCAAAGTAGTTTATCAATATTCCCGCCAAATTGGTGATATAAATAAAATAAAAGAGCCGTTTAACAATTTTTTGAATACGTTGGATGATTGTTACGAGAAAATAAACATTTGTCAACTGATATATCAATTAGGTTTTTTTGATGGTTCTTACATGAAACAATATATTGAAGAAATTGAAAAAATAGATGATATATGGACAAAATTATGGCTGCGGGAGCAGGATATTCCCTGGATGCTTTTTCATTATCCACAATTTGCGATAGAATCTATTTATGTATGGGAAAGAAGGATAATGGAGCAAATTGCAAAGGAGATACGGAAAGACAAAGGAATGCTCCAGAATTCGGGAAAACGCTTTGATAAAGAACATAGGGTGGCAATTATTGTTGAGGGCTTGGCAGATGAAACGGCGGCATCTTCTATATTTCAGATAGAAATTGCGAACATTTTAGCGCAAAGGATGTATAATGTTACAATTTTTGTTCTTGATACCAGTTACTTTGAAAATGATTTAAAGACTCATAGTACAGTTCAGAGAAAGAGAAATTCCTGTGTGAACAGGGATTATCATTTGAGAGCGTCAAAAGAAAATGTTGAGATTTGGTACGGCCAGGGAAACTCATTAAAAGAAAAAATCTCGATAGCAATCGATGCAATTGAGATGCAGAAGCCTGAATTTATAATAGATATATCATTAGGAGGCACTGTTGTTGCAGCGATATTTCAGGAATCTGTTTCTGTCATTCATATTCCATTGACAGGATATTCGAGCGGCGCTGTATTTGATGGTTATATTGCAAAGAGTAAATTATTATGCGCAAAAGAAAACGAGTTTTTTCATTCAATAGAAGAAAGTAAAATATGTGAAGCAGCAATCAATATTCCATATCATTGTAAGCAGAATAAAATTTATTATCGGGAAGATTTTGGATTTCAAACGGATGACTTTATTTTAGTAACAGTGGGAAATCGATTAAAGTATGAAATGGATATTGATTTTGTAAAAACTGTTCAGGGAGCTTTAAAAGAGAATCCAAGATATAAATGGATAATTGTTGGAAATGATTTGGGTGAGGAAATATACAGAGCAGTCGATGAATTGGTGAAACTCGGGCAAATAAAATTGTGGGGCTTCGAAAATGATTTAGTTGCTCTATATAAAATATGTAATGTATATTTGAATCCTAATAGAATGGGCGGCTGTGGTAGTATGGAATTGGCGATGGCGCTAAAGCTGCCAATAGCCCTTACGGATGTTCCTTCCGATATTTTACCGGTTATTATGGAAGAGAACTGTTGTGGTTCTGGTTATAAAGATATTATTCGGTACATTGAAAAGTTATATATAACACCGTCATTTTATCAAGAGGAAAGTGAAAAGTTTTATCTTCTGATACAGCGGAAGGAATTGTCTATGGAACATTATGTAGAAGTAATTCTTGAGGCATATGAAAGGGCGGTGAAAAATAAATGACAATTGAGGCATTAAAAGACAGTTATGGAAAAATGAAGAGAATCCGACTGTTGGAAGAGAAAATTAATGAAGAGTTTAAGAAACAGCTAATGAGGACACCTTTACATTCATGTATAGGTCAGGAGGCGATTGCCGTTGGAATCTGTAATCATTTAACAAAGCAGGATACAATATATAGCAATCATAGATGTCATGGGCATTATATAGCCAAAGGCGGAAATATGCGGGCATTGGTTGCAGAATTATATAATCGGGAAACTGGCTGCTCAAAAGGACGAGGCGGTTCCATGCATATTATTGATCGTGCATGTGGCGTGGAACTGACATCATCGATTGTTGCAGGTACAGTGCCTGTTGCAACAGGAAATGCACTGGCATATACGCTCAAAAAAGAAAACAATGTATCGGTTGCTTTTTTTGGAGATGGTGCATCTGAAGAAGGCTGTGTTTATGAAAGCATTTGCTTTGCTGCAGTCAGAAAACTGCCTATTGTATATGTGTGTGAAAATAATTTTTATGCGATGTACACAGCTATGGAGAAAAGGGAGCCAGTAAAACATATTGCAGATAAATTTTCGAATATATTGAAAACTTATATAATAGACGGAAATGATATTGAATCCGTGGAAAAAACAGCAAAAGAAGCAATTGCATATGCTCGAAACAGAAAAGGACCTGTTTTCTTAGAATGTGAGACCTATCGGTTTATGAACCATTATGAGTCTGCAAGCGCTAAAGATTTTTGGTACAGAGATATGAAAGAGTGGGAAGCATGGATTGAGAAATGTCCCATTGAACGGAGTCGGTCAAAAATTATAGAAATGAATAAAAATTTGGAAACACAATTAAAAGACATTGACACAGGCATTATCAGAGAAATAAACGATGCATTTGAATTTGCCATAAACAGCGAGTATCCAGCCCCGAAGGATTTATATAAAGGAATGTGGGCCTGACAAGGAGGAAGATATGTCTTGGAGTGCGGTAAAAAACGAAGAAATCAGTTATAATGAGTATCAGAGGACAATAGATAGAATTATCTCATATCCGGACGCCATACGCGAAGCCTTAAAAATTGCATTGTCAAATAAAGAAGAAGTGTTTTTATTTGGGGAAGGAATAAACGACCAGCCGGCTTTATTTGGTGTTACAACAGACTTGTATAAGGAATTTGGAGAGGAAAGGGTGTTTGACACTCCATTGTCGGAAAATGCTTTAATGGGTATAGCTACGGGCGCCGCAATAGCAGGTATGCGTCCGGTATATTTTCATAACAGGCCGGATTTTCTGCTTCTGGCAATGGACCAATTTGTTAATCATGCAACAAAATATAACTATATGTCTGGAGGGCAATGCCCGGTACCAATGGTAATATGGGCGGCAACAGGAAAAGGGTGGGGAGCCGCCGGCCAACATTCACAATCCTTACAGGCTCTGTTTGCTCATGTGCCGGGGTGTAAAGTCCTGATGCCAACAACACCTTTTGACAGTAAAGGACTTATGCTATCAGCGATAGAAGATAATAATCCGGTAGTAATTTTGGAACACCGAATATTGCTGAATCAGTCCGGTCATGTACCAGAAGAGGAATACCGTATTCCAATTGGAAAGGGAGTAATAAGGCGACAGGGAAAAGAAATAACGATTGTAGCAGATTCTTTAATGGTGCAGGAAGCAATGAAAGCAGCAGAAAGACTGGAAAAAGAAGGAATCAGTGCTGAAGTAATAGATTTGAGAAGTATTAAGCCATGGGATGAAGAACTGGTTTATCAATCCGTTTTAAAAACAGGGAGATTATTGGTTGCCGATACGGCATGGTATAGTTTTGGCATTGGAGCAGAAATTGCAGCGACGATTGGAGAGAGAGCATTTGAGTATTTAAAGTGTGGAGTAATGCGCGTAGCATATCCGGATATACCTACTCCAGCGAGCGTAACTTTGGAAGATGAATTTTATGCGGGGGAAGAAGATATAGTCAATAAAGTCAGGAATGCTTTCAAGGATGTAAATACTAAATAATAAGGTTCATGAAAAGCTATTTACATACAATACATAATGATATATCTATGAAAAGGATAAAATTTTTTTAACCGAAGATATTGACAAAAATGAGAAAGGAAGAATATGATTGACAGACAGACAGACAGACAGACAGACAGACAGACAGACAGACAGACAGACAGACAGACAGACAGACAGACAGACAGACAGACAGACAGACAGACAGACAGACAGACAGACAGAC